>Ga0070658_10000591_pt1 | contig 31477 bp, 24 predicted proteins | sample KBSC13metaG_FD_64664 | JGI IMG/M metagenome (GOLD analysis project Ga0070658, IMG submission 64664) | Corn rhizosphere microbial communities from Kellogg Biological Station, Michigan, USA - KBS C1-3 metaG | ecosystem: Host-associated > Plants > Roots > Rhizosphere > Soil ... | reverse complement strand
CGTGTGCTCCAGCACCAGCGCACTGTTCATCATAAAGAGCGCCTGGGGTGCGACGGTCGTGGTCGGACGATCGCCGTTCATCACGGTCGGGTCTCCGAAGTCGAAGGCGGTGAAGACATCGTAGAGGGCGCTGCGCACGACCGGCAGATAGAGCGAGCGCCGGTTGCTGCGATAGTCCACCGGGTCGGAGTTGGCCGTACTGGTGACGTACTGCCGCTCCTGCATCTTCAGCAGCGTGCCGCCCATCGTCCGGTCCAACTGCCCACTGACCGCGAGCACCGCATCCCGCACCGCCTCCGCCTCCAGCCGATGACGGCTATTGCGCCAGTGCAGCCGGTTCTCCGGATCGATCAGCGCCGCCCGCGCATCGTAGCGACTGCTCATCTGATAGCTCTTCGAGAGCATTATGCGCCGATGCAGCTTCTTCAGCGACCAGCCGTCCTCTACAAAGGTAGTCGCCAGCCAGTCCAGCAGAGGCTGATTGCCGGGCCGCTCCCCGAGCAGGCCGAAGTTGTCCGTGGAGCCGACGATGCCCTGCCCGAAGTGCCCTCGCCAGACCCGGTTGACGAAGACACGCGCCGTCAGAGGATGGTCGGGCCGCGTGAGCCACAGCGCCAGCTCCAGGCGCCCGCTATGTCTGTTATCGACAGGCGTCTGATGCGCGCCTGCCAGCACCACCGGGAACTGACGCGGGCAGTCCTGCCCGAGAGTCAGATAGCTTCCCCGCAGGTGCACCCGCACGTTGACAGGAACACCGTCCGAGACCGCCATCGCGCGGGGCAGTGTCGGTCGTGCCTTCTCCTGATCTTGAATCTCAGCCCGCAGACGCTGAAGGTCTGAGCGCACCGTCTCGGGGAACAGCGGATCGGGATCGTCCGGCAGTTCGAAGGCCAGTTCCACACTGGTTCCTGCTTTCACCCGCTTTCTCTGCTCGACCGTCTGTTTCAGCAAGGCAGGCACCAGTCCGGCTTCGGCGGCGATCTGTTCCAACGTGCGCGGGATCGGCTGCCCTTTTCGGGAGAGCAGCAGGAGTTTATCGATATGCGGGAAGTAGCTGGTGCGCTCAAACCGGATCCGGTTCTTACCGGCCCGCAGCGCGAAGACGCCTTCGGCAAACCACCGCTGCTGCTCCGGGAAGAAGCCCCCGGTGACCTGACCCGCCGCCTGGGAAGCGACGACCACACCGTTGACCTGAAGCGTGATGGGGCGCGGATCGCCGGAGGCGTAGCGCAGATCGAGTTGATACGGACCGGCCTCCGGCACATCGATCTCGTACTCGGTCGCGTTCGGATACTGTCCGGCATTGACCAGCACGCCGATCCCTTTGCCGAAATTCTCCCGATCCTTCAGCACATTGCCGCGCACAAAGTCTTCCGCTTCGACCACGATCGCCTCTTGTGGCGCGGGCATATCGGGCTTCGTCACGACCGGGCGCAGCAGGACGCCGCTCTTCTCGCTCTGCATGGCCAGGTCCGCGGCCGCCAAATACTGCGGAGTCTGTCGCTTCGCCTCCTTCAACAACGCGTCGCCTGCCGCCGCACGTCGCTCCTCCAGCGTTTTCCTGCGCGCCTGGATCGTCGTATCGATCGCGGCCAGCCGCTCCTGGTCCGCTTTCGGAGCCAGTGCGACCTCCTGCCACTCCGCCATGTTCTTGAAGTTCAGCATGGTGCGGGTGCTCTTGAAGATTCCGGCCAGCGCGTAGTAGTCGGTCTGAGGAATGGGGTCAAACTTGTGGTCGTGGCAGCGCGCACAGCCGAGGGTCAATCCCATGAAGGTCTTGCCGAGGGTGTCGATCTGCTCATCGATGATGTCCTCTTCCTGCTTGACCGGATCGTCTTCGGCAAGCATTTTGGGACCGAGGGAGAGGTAACCGGTTGCGATGACGCGGTCAAAGTCGGCGGCCTCGTCGGGAACCGGTGGGAGCAGGTCGCCTGCGATCTGCTCGTGGATGAAGCGATCGATCGGCTTGTCCTGATTGAAAGCGCGCACGACATAGTCCCGATAGCGCCAGGCGTTCGCATAGACCAGATTCTCGTCCACGCCGTTCGAGTCGGCGTAGCGCGCGACATCCAGCCACTGTCGGCCCCAGCGCTCTCCATAGGCGGGCGAGGCCAGCAGGCGATCTATCACATGTGCGAAGGCATCGGGGCGGGTGTCGTTGAGAAAGTCGTGGATCTCTGCGGGGGTCGGCGGCAGGCCGGTCAGATCGTAGGTGGCTCGACGAATGAGGGTGCGGCGATCTGCGAACGGCGCGGGCTGCAGCCCTTTCGCCTCCAGTCCGGCAAGGATAAATCGGTCGATAGGAGACTGCGCCCAGGCCGCGCGCTTCACTTTGGGAAGCGCGGGCTTATGCGGCGGTTGAAACGCCCAGAAGTTCGTGGAGGCTCGCACAGCGGTCGGCTTGTCGGCTGCCGGCGGGCTTTTCGCGGCAGCCTGCGTTGCAGGGCGCGGCTTGTTTTCCTGCGCGGCAGAATCGTATCCTGCCACGCAGGCCAGCGTCAGCGTCAGTACCCCGGCGTACCGCCACGGTTTCCATCCGAGCGCCATTCCCGTCCAACCTTTCCAGCCTTTTCAGGCAGAAGGAGCGCTGAGCGTCAGGCCTTGTTCAGCATCCCCAGGTCGGCGAGCCACTCCTGAAAGCGAATGTGCCAGGTGCCGAAAGGAATCCCTTTGCGCGGACTGATCGCGCCACCATGTCCACCGTGGCTATAGATAATCAGATCCGCAGGCACACCGGCTTTGAACAGGGAGTTGAAAAACTCGACGGTCTCTCGCGCATGAAACTCGTCGTCTTTGCCCGCGCTGGTGAGAAAGGCCGGAGCAGCGTCTTTCGGCGCGGTGATGTCCATTGGCGCCCAACCTGCATAGACCAACCCCACGAAGTCCGGGCGGCAGCTCTGTTGTAGAATCGGATCGGCGACGGAGGTGTTCCCACGGTCGAAGCGAATGTCGGCCAGCGCCGCCAGCGCGCCGCCTGCCGAGAAGCCCAGAATACCGACATGGTCCGTCTTGACGCCCCACTCCTTCGCCCGCGCCCGAATGATCCGCATCGCCTGCTGCGTATCCTGAAGCGCTTCCACTTCGACCTTATAGTGGTAGTTCGGTGTCTGCGCCAGTCGATACTTGAGCACGAACGCGGTGACGCCGATGCTGTTCAGCCACTTCGCGATGTCCGTGCCTTCCGATCCCCAGACCAGTTGCTCATGGCCACCGCCGGGCGCGACCAGGATCGCGGTGCCCGTCGCCTTATCGGCAGGAGCCAGATGCACCTCAATGGAAGGGTTGTGGACGTTGCGGATAGAGTTGATGCGCTGTCCGGGCTTCGGATTCGGTGGAGTGAGTTTCTCCTTCTCATCCTGTCCCTTCAGCGTCGGAGAACCGGCAGGCCAGAGCATCACCACCGGTGACTCCGCCTCCTGCGCCCGCACCGTCAGCGCGGGTAACGTCATCAAACCCATCATCAGGCCGCACAGCACTGTGGTTGCTAACCTGACTCGTCCAACCGATCTACCTCTTTGCCGCATCTTCTTCTCCCTATGTCTGCATTCCACAATTTGCACCCTATTCGCCGTGGGCGGAGTGCATTCCTTGTTGTGGATCAGGGAGCGGGGGTGAACTTGAACTGTTTGATGGTGATGGTGATCTCTTTGTCGTCGGTGGGAGCTTTGCCCTGAAATAGCCAGAGATTGATGTGGACAGGCAGAGGCGCCTGGGGAATGAGACGCTTGTCGAGAGGCGCATAGACCCAATGGGCGATCTCGCTCTTGTTGTCGTCTCGATGCCCCTGAAGCGATTGTAAGGTGATGCTGTCGGCGGTGCGCACGAAACGCTGTGTGGTGTCGTCGCCTTTGAGGGTGAAGGAGAAGGGATGGCTATCGTTCTTTCCGCGCTTGCCGGAGGCCGGATAGATCGTGTAGCTGCCGATGGGAGCCTCCGGATGGCCCCAGTGGGAGAACTCGATGTCGATCTCATTCGTGCCGTCCGGCCCGACCCCCAGCGACGGCGGATAGTCGAAGAGGCCCAGGACGATGCTAGGATCCAGGCGGTCGATGGGGCCGGTCACCTGAAACTGGTAGGTTCCCATGCCGAGCGCTTGCTTCGTGGAGAGTTCCGCGCATTGCCACTCGGTCTTGTCGCCATTGACGACACGACTGATTTTCAGATGCAGACCCGCTTTATCGAGCCAGACATTGCGTGGGTTCCAGTTGCAAGGACCCGGCCCGCCCTTACCGGGCGGGCGAATCTCCCACGCATAGCCCCCAAACATCAAGGGTTTCGTGGTCTCCTGTCGCGCCGGAGACCGTTGCGCAACACAGAGCAGGATGGAGGCTGCGACGAATACCCCCATCAGTGTTCTTCTCACGTCACGCCCTGTGCCTTTCTCACGCCTCACTACCGAGCCGTGATAAACTCCGGACTGACCGAATCTGTCAGCCAGACTCCGTTGTCCGAACAGTAGAAGATATGTCCGGCGCGGTGCATCGCCGCGGCATCGATGCGCAGAACGATCGGGCTTCCGTGGCGTCTTCCCACGGCGGTAGCGGTCTCGACATCGACGCTCAAGTGGACATGGTGGCGCGCCTCTCTCCGGATGCCTTCGTGCAGAATGGATGCCACGTTTCGGCTGGCGGTGCCATGATAGAGGACATCCGGGGGTGTCACCGGCTCCAGTTGCAGGTCGATCTCGACCGAGTGCCCCTGGTTGGCGCGGATCTTGTCGCCCGTCTCGTTGAAGGAGAAGCGCTTCTTGTCGTTATTGGCGACCACCTCTTCCAGGGCCTGTCGGGTAAAACTCACATTGTTGTACTGTCGCGCATTGGCGATCAGGGTCTCTACGTCTACCCAGCCTCCAGGCTCCAGAGTCAGTCGCGCATCCTGCGGCTGATGGCGCAGCAGGCGGGAAAGATATTTGCTCAAACGAACATCGTGTAACTGCATCTGCATAATCCTTAATATTATAGAAACCATCGTGAAACCGTCGCAATCAACCCGTTTCCCAATCCCCACTGTTATGATGACATAAAGAAAATCACATGTCCACCTCTCTTCTCTGCATCGCAGACGCTGCGCCCCCGCCCATGGATATTGAACACACAAGGACGGATGTGAAAGAGTGATTGACACCCCATCGCGCCATTGGTATAATGCGCTACGACGTGATAGCAACACGTAAGCGCCGACTACGTCTCAACCGAGGAAAAGGGTGATCGCATGAAAACAGTACTCCTGGTGTTGGCCGCAATGCTCTTTCTGAGCGGAAGTGCTCTGGCACAGGACAAGAATTTCTATATCTTTTTGTCCTTCGGGCAGTCGAATATGGAAGGCTATCCGGGTATTGAAGAGCAGGACAAGGGGCCGGTGGAGGGGAGGTTTCAGGTCATGGCCGCGGTCGATTTCTCGAATCCGCCGCGAGAAAAAGGACACTGGTATACGGCGGTTCCGCCGCTGGCGCGACCGGGGAACGGCATCGGCCCGACGGACTACTTTGGCCGCACGCTGGTCGCCCGTCTTCCTGCCAATATCAAGGTGGGAGTGATCAATGTCTCTGTCGCTGGCTGCAAGATCGAGATGTTCGAGAAAGATCACTACGCCTCCTATGCGGAGACGGCTCCCTCCTGGATGAAAGGGATCATCGCGGCCTACGGCGGCAATCCCTATCAGCGTCTGGTCGATATGGCGAAATTGGCGCAGAAGGACGGCGTGATCAAAGGCATTCTTCTGCATCAGGGCGAGTCCAACACGAACGATAAAGAGTGGCCCAATAAGGTCAAAGGCGTCTACGATAACCTGATCAAAGATTTGAATCTCAAGTCTGAAGAGACGCCGCTGCTGGCAGGCGAACTTGTCAATGCCGATCAAAAGGGCGCGTGCGCGAGCATGAACGCCATCATCGACGACCTGCCGAAGACCATCCCTCACTCCTACGTGATCTCTTCGGCAGGCTGCACCTGCCGCCCCGACCACCTGCATTTCACTCCGGCCGGCTACCGGGAGTTCGGGAAGCGCTATGGGGAGAAAATGCTCTCTCTGCTGGGCTACAAGATAAGCGCCGCGCCAACGCCTGCTCCCGAATAATCTTAAGGAACTAACCGTTGACCGGCAGGATCGAGCCGTCCGGCGCGTAGAAGATCTCTCGGACCTTGACGCAGCGGAGATGGCTCTCTCCTCCGGAGAGGGAGGCGTCGTGGTAGAAGAGGTGCCACCTCCCCTGAAACTCGACGATCGAGTGATGCGTGGTCCACCCGAGCACCGGCTCCAGGATGCGGCCACGATAGGTGAACGGGCCAAGCGGGTTGTCGCCGGTCGCATAGACAAGGAAGTGGGTGTCCCCGGTGGAGTAGGAGAAGTAGTAGAGATCTCCGCGTCGATGGACCCACGCCGCCTCGAAGAAACGCCGGTCGTGATCGCTCGCCTTCAGGGGCGTTCCGTCTGCGTCCAGCAGAGACACCTCCTGAACGCCTCCTGCAAAGGAGCGCATATCGTCGCCGAGGCGCGCTGCGCGCGGCATGAGCGCCGGCCCTTCTCCGGAAGGCTCCCGGCCCGCCGGATCGAACTGTCCCGATTGCCAGCACTGAAGCTGTCCGCCCCAGATGCCCCCGAAGTAGAGATAGCCCTGACCATCGGCGTCTACGAAGCAGCACGGATCGATGCTGTAGCTTCCGGGGATCGGCTCCGGCTCCGGCGTGAACGGCCCTTCGGGCGCAGAGCTGACGGCGACTCCAATGCGAAAGATCCCTGCATGGTCACGCGCCGGAAAATAGAGATAGTAGCGTCCGTCTTTCACGGCCGCATCGGGCGCCCAGAGCTGCTTCGAAGCCCAGGGAATCTCCTCCAGAGCGAGCGCGACCCCGTGATCGCTCACACGGCCCCCGATGGCGTCCAGTGAGAAGACATGGTAGTCCGTCATGTCGTACTGATCGCCGTTATCGTTCGCCGGTATATCGGTTTCGCGATCGTGAGACGGGTAGACGTAGATCCGACCCTCGAAGACGTGCGCCGAGGGATCAGCGGTATACAAATGCGAAATCAGAGGCGCTGACGACATCGATCGGTCTTCTCCTTGCCGTTGGCCCTCGCGCCGACGCGACCACAAGCGGCGCTACTCGGGCGTTTGGGAAACATAGAACTTTATCCTTTGACGGCCCCCGCCGTGAGGCCCGCCACGAACTCCTTTTGCAGCAGGAAGAATAGAATGATCACCGGCAGCACGCTGATCAGTGTGCCGGCCATCAGCATGCCGTACTCCTGATTGTAGACGCCGATCATCTGGCTCAGGGCGATGGGCAGGGTGAACAGATTGCGGTTGTGCAGAATGATCTGCGGCCACAGGAAGCTGTTCCAGGTGCCCATGAAGCTGATCAGACAGAAGGCGCCGATCATGGGCCGAGAGACGGGCATCACGATATCCCGGTAGATCTGGAACTCCGAGCAGCCGTCGATGCGGGCCGCCTGCAGCAGTTCGTCCGGAATGGTCATGATGGACTGCCGGAACAGGAAGATTCCGAACACGCTGACAGCGCCGGGGATGATCAGGCCCAGATAGCTATCCACCAGGCCCAGCCGATGCAGCAGTTCGAAAAGCGGCGCCATGGTCAACTGTCCGGGAATCATCAGCGTCGCGAGCATCAGGATGGTGAGCAGCTTTTTGCCCTTGAATTCGTACTTCGCCAGCGCGAATCCGGCAAGCGACGAGAAGAACAACTGCACGATGACGGTCGTGCTCGCGAGGAAGAGACTGTTCAGCAGGTTGTGCTGCAACACGTCGGTCTTATGGAACAGATCCACATAGTTCTGCACGCTCACGGTCGGCGCAAAGAACGTGTAGTGGAACTGGTCGTTGCTGCCTTTGGTCGTCGCCGCGATCAGCCAGACGAGCGGCATGAGCACGATCGCCGCCAGCACGATCAACAGCGCCTGAGTCGCGAGACGCCCGAAGGTGGATACGGTTTTCGGGTTCAAGAGGCCTCCCCTTTATAGGCGCCGGTCATGCGCAACTGGAACAGACTGAGGACGAGCACGCCCAGCGCGAGCGACCATCCGATCGCACTGGCCAGACCGAGATCCCCGGTGACGAATCCGTGCTGATAGAGATACATCACGATCGTAAGCCCCGAGTTTTTGGGACCCGCCGAGTTGTTCAGCATCAGATAGGGCAGCTCGTAGAGTTGGAACGAACCGATCGTCGCGGTGACCAGGACGAATACCGCCACCGGCTTGATGCCCGGAACGGTGACCGCCCGGAACTGATGCCAGGCGTTGGCTCCATCGACGCGGGCGGCCTCGTAGAGCTCCTGATCCACGGACTGGAGCGCCGCCAGAAAATAGATCATGTTGAAGCCCACATACATCCACAGCGAGGCCAACACGATCGCCGGCATGACGAGGTTCGGGTTCTGCAGCCACTTGGTATCCAACGGGATCAGTTTGGGCAGGAGAGGATGGACGGCGCGGTTCACCAGGCCGTACTGCGGCACGTAGAGGATACCGAACAGCACGGCCACAAACGCCTGTCCCATCAGGTTCGGCGAGAAGAACGCCATCCGCAGCAGACCACGCGCCTTGATCCATTTCTGCGAGAGCAGCATCGCCAGCCCCAGCGCCAGGGGCAGTTGGAGGAACACCGACCAGAAGGCGTAGACGAGAGTGTTCCAGACCGCCGTGCGAAAGTCTGCGTCTCCGATCAGGAACTGATAGTTGCTCAGGCCCACAAATACATGACTTTTCGGGCCGTTCGTGGCGTAGAGCGAAAGCCACAGGCTCTGGAGAATAGGATAGCAGCCGAAGACCAGGAACGTAAGCAGGAACGGCGAGATAAACAGATAGGGCGCGAGCTTATGCTGCCGTCGGAACGAGCGGGAAGGACGGGAATTATCGGAGGCTGGCTTCTTCATGGTGGTGATATGTGCTCTTGTACCGGTGCTGAGTAGGCTGGACAATCGGCTGTCTACGAAGGATGAATTCGGTTTAACATGGGTTTCGGGCGATGTTGCCAACGTGTAGTCACGGGGCGGTTCGCATTCGGACCCAACCTTGCGCGTTGCTTTCGTGTCTCTGCTGCTAACGTGTAGTCGCGGGGCTAAAGCCCTGCGCTGGAGGTTGCTTCGCAACCAAATCCTTCACGCGGAAGTGAAGGATTTGGGATGCCCGAAGGGCGACCACTTCCCCGCTAAAGCGGGCAGACTGTTGGCTGTCTGTAAGCCATATTGCTCTGGTTCTGATGACACTTACGTTTCCTTCGTGCCCACTTCAGTGGGACTTTGGCGCTTTGCGCCCCCAGCGGAGGGCTTTAGCCCGGCGTGCCAAGAGTGATCGCTCGAATCAACTCGAATTTCCATTTAATACGGGTTGCGGGCGATCAGTTTGCGCACGTCGTCGGCGTTCTCCTTCAGGGTCGCGCGGGCGAAGGGCTGCAGGTCGCGATCCGGATGGGCGTTGTACTCCTGCACACAGGAGACCAGCGCCGCGCCCAGTTTCGCCTTCGCGGTCTGGATGAAGGGGCTGCTGTACTGGAAGGGGACGCTGGGCGCCAGACGCGCATAGGTGTCTCCCAACGGCTGGTTGCTATAGTAGGGATTCGGCTCGTGGAAGGCGGGCTGGTCCCAGGCTGCCTGCATGGCGGGCAGGATATTGGTCTGACGAAACCGCTCGGCCAACTGTGGCTTGTCCAGGTACAGGTGCATCGCCAACTGCCAGGCAAGGTCCTGATTTTTGCAGCGTTTGGTGATCCCGAGCATGGTGCCGCCCCAGGTGCTCGTGCGGGCTCCTCCGGGAGTGACGGCCGGGAGGGGCATCAGGGCCATCTTGCCCGCGACACGTGGAATATCCTTTTCGAAACTCTTGGAGCGCCAGTCCGGAGCGACGAGAAACAGCACATACCCGTCCTCTACCGCCTTGGTGAGAACCTGCCCACCGCCGAGGCTGTTGCCGATCCGGTGCGGGCCGGCGACGAGAGGAACATACCAGCACAGCGTCTGCACGGCGATATCGCTATCGAGGATGCATTTGCCCTGCGGATCGAAATAGCCGCCGCCACGCTGGAAGAGACAGGTCTCCACATTGTCCGTGCTGCTGTCGGAGAGGTCGATCATGTAGCGCTCATTGAACTTCGTCAGTTGATGGCCGATCCGGATAAAGTCGTCCCAGGTCTGGATCTTGCTGACATCGACTCCGGCGGCTTCCACCAGATCGCGACGGTAGGCGAGCTGCACCGGATGCACATCGTGCGGCAGGCCGAAGATGCGGCCACGGTTCGTGTAGGGCGCAAAGCGGGCGTGGACCATCTTGTCCCAGAGGCCGGTCTGGTGGATGCGGTCGGTAAGATCCGCGAAGCCGACATCCTTCAGAGGGCCGCGAAAGAACGTGCCCGACTGACTGATCTCGATCTCGACCATATCGGGCACATCCAGATCGGCCAGGAACGAGTTCTGCAGCCGGGCCGCGAGGCCATCGTTCGACACGAGCTGCATATCCACCTGAACGCCCGGATGCGCCGCCTCGAAGGCCGGCAGCGCCTTCTGATAGGCCTCGTAGTGGGGCTTGGCGAAGACCCAGAACGTGAGTTTCTGCGTGCCGGGCGGCGTCCGTCTGCTCGCCGCCGTCACGGCGTTCCAGCCGATCCAACTGCCCGAAAAGAGCGCGAGGATCAGGAAGCTCAGGGCCGCTTTGCCATAGGGGAAGAAACGCATCGCACTCTCCATAACGAGGAATAGCTATCCCAATAAGCGATTCGTGACAGGAAGTCTGCGCGTAGAGGCAGCAGGGAGACACGGTCACTGCGGAAGCCCCTACGCTATTTCGTATTAGCAGTAGTATACCCGCTTCCTCGGAATTCCATGCTCGAAATAGAGGAATTCAGGGATGATGTTGACATCGCCCTGTGGAATACTGTATAGTGTGCTACCACGAGATAGCACCGTGCTGTTTCGTAATAGCAAAGTGTATGGCGTCTCTGTGTGGCAGAAAGGTCTCTTCTGATGAAGGCTTCTCGCTCAACTCGCAACCTATCCCTCGGCTCCTTCACGGCGATACTTGTCGCCACGGGCGCTGCGGCGCAAGTCGCCGACGCCCCGACCCTGAAGGACGCCTACAAACATCACTTTCAGATCGGCGTAGCCATCAATCGCTCCATGGCCACCGGGCAAGCCGGCGGCAATCGGTCTCCGGAACTGGTTCAGAAAGACATCGCGCTGACCAAAGCGCAGTTCAACCAGATCTCCCCGGAAAACGACTTGAAATGGGAGAGCATTCATCCGCGAGAGGGGGCGGACGGCTATAATTTCGGCCCCGCCGATGCCTACGTGGAGTTTGGCGTAAAAAACCACATGATGATCGTCGGGCACACGCTCGTCTGGCATGGACAGACCCCTCGCTGGGTGTTCGCCGGAACAACGCCGCCTGCCGATGCCGCCAAAACGCCGCCGCAGACACCGCAGACGCCGCCTGCCAACGGACAAGGAGCCAATCCGGGCCGCAGACGGTTCGGCGGCGGTCCCGGCGGTTTCGATATCAATGGGCCGCACGCAACCCGTGAGGAGCTGCTTCAGAGGATGCGCGACCATATTCACACGGTCGTCGGCCGCTACAAAGGCAAAATCAAGGTCTGGGATGTGGTCAATGAGGCCCTCTCCGACGGCGGCCCGGACACCCTGCGGAAGTCGGCCTGGGAGCAGATCATCGGGCCGGACTTCATCGCCAAAGCGTTTGAATATGCCCACGAAGCCGATCCCAATGCGATCCTCCGCTACAACGACTACAGTCTGGAAAACCCGGCCAAACGGCAGAAACTCATCACTCTGATCAAGGAGCTGCAGGCAAAGAAGGTCCCGGTGATGGCCATCGGCACGCAGACCCATGTGAGTGTCTCCGGCCCCAGCCTGGAAGAAGAAGACCGGACGCTGACGGAACTGGAAACTCTCGGCCTGCCCATTCACGTCACGGAACTCGACGTGAACGGCGCGCAGGGCGGCCAGCGCAATAACGGCGCGGATATCGCCAACAACGCGACGACCACCCAGGGCGGTCTCGTGGACGACGCCAATCAGCGTCTCGCCGATCAGTATGCCAATCTCTTCAAGATGTTCCTCAAGCACAAGTCGGTGAAAGTCGTCACCCTGTGGGGTGTCAACGACGGTGTCTCCTGGCGTGCGAACGGCAAACCGCTGCTGTTCGACGGCAACGACCAGCCAAAACCCGCCTTTGACGCGGTGATCCGAGTCGCCACCGGCAAAGCGCCCAGCACGAAATAGCGCTTCGATACGCCGACTGCATGGCAGCGGTCGAGCCATCCAGAAACCGGAAAGTCTATGTCCGAGGAGCGCCAAAACACAAGACCGGCTTCCGTGCGGTCCGCCCATCCGACGATCGCGACGATCGCCGCCCAGATGGGGCTGTCGCGGGCAACGGTCACCCATGTCCTGAACGGCCGCGCGACGGAGCAGCGCATCAAGCCCGAGACCCAGGAGCGCGTTTTGAAGGTCGCGCACGAACTGGGTTATCGCGCCAACGCCGCCGCGCGCGCCGTCCGGGCAGGTCGTTTTGGAAATATCGCGCTCGTCCAGTCGTTGTATGGGCAGTATCTTCCCGATGAACTGCTGCGCGGATTGGCGACAGCGATCGCGTCCCATGATATCCGGTTCGTCCTGACTCAGGCGCCCGACAGGAGGATCAGCGACGAGACCTACCTGCCCCATACGATGCGCGAACTCTCCGCAGACGGCGTGATTATCAATCGGCATCTTGGCTTCGCCGAAACTTATCTTGCCCATATTCACCGCATGGGCATTCCCGCGGTTTTTCTCAATGTGAAGCAGGAGTTCGACTGCGTTCATCCGGACGATCTGAGCGGCGGCCGGATCGCCACCGAACTCCTCCTGCAGATGCGACACGAGCGCATCGCCTATCTCGATACCGACGAGCCGGAAAACAGGCACTACAGCAAGCACGACCGTCGCGCGGGCTACGAGCAGGCGATGCAGGAAGCGGGCAGGACGCCCCGGATCTCTCTGCTCCCGACAGCCCGCCCGCTGCCCGACCGGCCGGGCGGCGATGCGCGCATCGAGGCGGCGCGACTCCTACTGACACAGGAAGACCGACCGACGGCCATCGTTGCCTACGAGATCGCGGAGGCGATGGCCGTGGTGCATGCCGCGCATATCCTAGGAATGCGCATTCCGCAGGACCTCTCGATCGTTCAGTTCCATCACCGGATCGATCTGCGCTATTTTATCCCGATCCAAACCGTCAGCAATGCGATGACCGAGGTGGGAACGGCCGCGGTCGAGATGCTGCTCGAAAAGATCAATCATCCACAAATGCCCCTGCCGGCAAGAGTCGTTCCTGTAAAAATGCTGGAGGGGGCCACCTGCATGCCGCTCCGTTAGGGGCGGGACTTGCGGATTCAAATCGTGTGTCTCAACGGAAAGGAGTTTCGACCATGCGTGTTGTCTTTATCCTGGCAGCGTTGCTATCGCTGGCCGGTGCGGCCCAGAGCCAGACGCCGCCGAAAGCGATCACAGACAGTGTGCCGGCGTCCACCAACATCGGAGGCACGGAGTATCCGCGTGTCACACCGGACAATCGGGTCATCTTCCGCGTCAAGGCGCCCGATGCGCAGAAGATCGAGTTCAATCTCGGCAAGCGCTACCTCGCTGAAAAGGATGCGCAGGGCTTCTGGACCGCCACGACCGATCCCCAGGCGCCCGGTTTCCACTACTACTGGCTGGTGATCGACGGCGTACAGGTCAACGATCCCGGCAGCGAGACGTTCTACGGCACCGGCAAACAGACGAGCGGGGTCGAAGTGCCGGAGAAGGACGTGGACTACTATCTCCCGAAAGCGGTACCGCACGGCGATGTGCGCGAGCGCTGGTATCACTCCGATACGACTCAGGCATGGCGGCGGGTGTATATCTATACGCCGCCCGGCTACGACACACAGCGCGATGCCCGCTACCCGGTCCTCTACCTCCAGCACGGCTCCGGGGAGGACGAGCGCGGATGGTCGAATCAAGGGCACGTCGGATTCATCATTGACAACCTCCTTGCCGAGAAGAAGGCCGTTCCCATGCTGGTGGTGATGGAGCGGGGATACGCCACCAGAGCGGGCGCCGCACCAGCCGCTCCGGGAGGGCCGGGAGGCCGTCCGGACTTCGTCCAGGCATTTGACGACGTGGTCAGCAAAGACTTAATTCCGTATATCGATGCGAATTTCCGGACTGTCGCGGACCGGGATCACCGTGCTCTGGCCGGACTCTCCATGGGCGGATTTCAGTCCTATTCCATCGGGTTGAATCACCTGGATCTCTTCGCTTCTATCGGCGGCTTCAGCGGCGCCGGGGGCGGATTCGGCGGCGGCGCCTTCGACACGAAGACCGCGAACAAAGGTGTGATGGCAGATGCGGACGCCTTTAACCGGCGGATGCGGGTGCTGTTTTTAAGCGTCGGAACCGCCGAACCCCAGAGGATGATGGACAGTGTGCGCGGCTATCACGACGCCCTGACCAAAGCCGGGATTAAGACGGCGTTCTATGAATCGCCCGGAACGTCCCACGAGTGGCTGACCTGGAGGCGCAGCCTGCACGAGTTCGCGCCGATGCTGTTTCAAGGCCAGGGAGCCGGTCAGGTTGCGGGTAACGCACCGCCACGCAGACCCGGAGGCCCAGGCGGACCGGGAGGACCGGGAGGAGGCCCCATCACCCTGAACGCGGACGACGTGCAGGTCTATCCGGAGCCGCCCGCCGACATTGCCGCCAACCGGGCGGAGATCCCGCACGGCAAGCTGGAGACCATAGAGTACGACTCGAAGTCTGTCGGAACCCGCCGCAAGACGCAGGTCTATACCCCGCCCGGCTACTCCCCGGACAAGAAATATCCGGTGCTCTATCTGCTGCACGGGATCGGCGGCGACGAGACGGAGTGGCAGCGCTTCGCGACGCCCAATCTCCTTCTGGATAACCTGATCGCCGACGGCAAAGCCGCGCCGATGATCATCGTGCTACCCAATGGACGCGCCCAGAAGAACGATCGCGCGGAGGGCAATGTCTATGCCACCGCGCCTGCCTTCGCCGCCTTCGAGCAGGATCTGCTTCAGGATCTCATTCCCGCCATCGAAGCGCGCTACTCGGTAGCGGCGGATCGGGAGCATCGCGGGGTTGCCGGGCTGTCGATGGGCGGCGGCCAGTCGCTGAATTTCGGGCTGGCGCATCTCGATAAGTTTGCCTGGGTGGGCGGATTCTCCTCGGCTCCGAATACCAAGCCTCCGGATCAACTGGTGGCGGACCCTGCCGCGGCACGGGACAAGATCAAGCTGCTCTGGATCTCGGTCGGCAACAAGGATGGCCTCATTCGCATCAGCCAGGGCGTGCACGCCTATCTTAAGAAGGAGAACATTCCCCACGTCTGGAATGTGGATGGACACGCGCACGATCCTACGGAGTGGAAAAACAACCTCTACTACTTCCTTCAGAAGGCTTTCCGGTAAAAACGGGACCGACGCAAACCGATCGCACGCCCTATATGCGTGCGATCGGTCTGCCGTCCCGCCGGGAACCGAGAAGAGAATCATGATCTGGAAACAAGCAAGGGTAAACGACCTATGAAGCAATTGAAATCTGCGCCCGCATGTGCCGCACTCATGGCGGCGTTCTGCAGTCTGCCGGTGCAGGGGGTACGGGCCGATGTTACGGCGAACCTGGACATCGACCTGCGCAAGCAGGGGCCGGCGATCCCGCCTACTTTCGGCGGCCTGATGACCGAGGAGATCAACCACAGTTATGACGGCGGCCTCTTTGCCGAGCTTGTTCAGAACCGCACGTTCCAGGACCCTGCCCCCCGTCGGCCGCAGGGATCGCCGCAGGATCTGCCGGTACACTGGTCGCTGGTAGGAGACGGCAAGGCGAGTCTCGACCGCACCGATCCGGTCAATAGCGCTCTGCCGCTCAGCCTGCGCCTCGACCTCTCCGGCGGCACGGCAGGCGTCGCGAACGACGGCTACTGGGGCATTCCCGTCCGACCGGGCACGAAGTACACCGCCAGCTTCTACGCCAGAGGCGGCGCAGGCTTCGCGGGTCCGGTGACGGCGTCGATCCTGACAGACGATGGCAATGTCACCGTCGCAAAGGCCGTGACGAAGCCGGTCTCCGGGGCATGGCAGAAGTACACCGTGACGTTCACGACAGACCGCAAGGCGCCTACGACCGCAAAGGCCCGTTTCGTGCTCTCCGCCACCGGGATCGGCAATGTATCGTTCAGTCTTGTTTCGCTGTTTCCGCCGACCTACCAGAACACTCCCGGCGGCCTGCGCCCGGACCTGATGAAGCTGATGGCGGATCTGCACCCGGCCTTCATCCGCCTGCCCGGCGGCAACTACGTCGAGGGCAGCACCTTCCCGACGCGATTCAACTGGAAGCAGATGATCGGTCCCGCGGACCAGCGGCCGGGGCATCAGGGCTGCTGGGGATATCGGTCCTCGGATGGGTTCGGAATGCCGGAGTATCTGCTGTGGTGCAAGCAGCTCAAAGCGGAGCCGGTGCTGGCCGTCTTCGCCGGCTACGTCCTGAACGGCAATCATGTCGATGCGGGCAGCCCCGAGCTGGCGCAGTACACCCAGGAGGCGCTGGAGGAGATCGAGTACGTCAGCGGTCCGGCGACGAGCGAGTGGGGCAAACGCCGCGCCGCAGACGGCTTTCCCGAGCCGTTCCCGCTGCACTACGTCGAGATCGGGAACGAGGACTGGTTCGACAAGTCCGGCAGTTACGAGGGCCGTTACACCCAGATCGCGACAGCGATCCGTGCGAAATATCCCAAACTCAAGATCATCGCGACCGCACCGGTCAAGGGCTTGCAGCCCGACCTGTACGACGATCACTTCTACCGCAGCGCGCGGCAGCTCATGACACAGGCGCGCCAGTACGATCCGCCGACAGGGCCGGCCGAACCGCTGAGGTTTGCCGGGGGCGCTTTTAACGGCCGACAGCCGAACGGTATCCAGACGTTCATCGGTGAGTGGGCCGCTCAGGAGGGACGTCCGACGCCGAACCTCAATTCCGCCCTGGCCGATGCCGCCTTCATCATGGGGATGGAACAGAACGCCGACATCATCCCCATCGAATGCTATGCGCCTCTCCTGGTCAACGTGAACCCGGCGGATACGGCGAAAGGCTATCCCCGCGCCTGGCAGTGGGGAACGAACCTTATCGGCTACGACGCCCTGAACAGCTTCGGTTCGGCCAGCTACTATGCGCAGTCGATGCTCGCGAAGAACCGCGGCGACCGCGCGCTGGTGTCCACTCTGCAGGCAGGCCCCTCTACGCCGGAGCAGGCGCCCGCAGCGCGCGGCGGGATCGGGGTCGGCACCTGGCACACCCAGGTCGAGTATACCGACATCACGGTGACCGGGCCAGACGGTCGTTCGCTCCTGACGGTCGCGCCCGACCGAGACCTCAAAAGCTGGCAGGCGACCGGCGGCCGGTGGGAAGCGACGGAGAAGGCCATTCATCCTGCCAACGGCGATTCCGAGTCGTGGGCCATGACCGGCGATCCGAACTGGACCGACTACACCGTGCAGTTGAAGGCGCGCAAACAGGCGGGGCGCGAAGGCTTTATCGTTCTGTTCCACTCCAAAGACGGCGAGAACTACCGCTGGTGGAATGTCGGAGGCTGGGGCAATACGCTGGCGCGCTGCGAAGCCGCAAAGAACGGCGACCGGGTAGCCTATGGCGCCGGAGTGCCGTTTACGGTCGAAACCGGCCGCTGGTACGATCTGCGCCTGGAGGTGAAAGGCAACCGTGTCCGTGGGTATGTCGATGGCAAACTGGTGACGAACACGAACGAGGAGCCTGCCGCCGCTCCGGTATCGGCCATCGCCTCCGCGACCTACGCGACCGCAGACCATACCATCCTCGTCAAGGTCGTCAATCCGGGCAGCGATGCCCTGGACATGGCGATCCGCCTGGACGGCGTCGGCAAGGTCGATCCTAAGGGAACGGCCATCGTGCTCGCAGGCGATCCGAACGCCGTGAACACCGTCGAGCAGCCGACCAATATCGCGCCGAAGCAGGAGACGTTTACCAACGCGTCGGAGTCGTTCCGCCGCACCTTCCCGCCGCATTCGTTTACGCTCTTGCGGCTCACGGTGAAACCGCAATAGAGATCGGCGCTGCAACACGAGTCGTCGAATGATCGCCGGCCCCGGGGTCTAAGAAAGTACGAGTTCCATGAACGTCTCGAAACTACGCAAACTGGTCGGGCTGTTTTCGCTGCTGGCGGGGGTCGCGGCGGTGGCCGGTGTGACCGCACGCGCCGCTGCCCCCGAGGAGGGCGCGCAAAACCCCGTTCTCTGGGCGGATGTGCCGGACCTTTCGATGATTCGGGTCGGCAGCACCTACTATATGAGCAGTACCACCATGCACCTGAGTCCCGGGCTTCCTATCATGAAGTCTCGGGACCTGGTGAACTGGCAGTTGGTGAACTACGCCTACGACACCCTGGGCGATAAGGAGGAGCTGGCGCTCCGGAACGGCAAGAATAACTATGGCCGGGGATCGTGGGCGAGCAGCCTGCGCTATCATAACGGGGAGTATTTCGTCACCACCTTCAGCAGCGTCACCGGGAAGACCTACGTCTACAGAACCAAAAACATCGAAAAAGGGCCGTGGACAAGCGCCTCCTTCGCGCCTTCCCTGCACGATCACTCCCTGTTCTTCGACGACGATGGGCGCGTCTATATGGCGACCGGCGCCGGCAACATCAAGCTGATCGAACTTACGCCGGACGCGACCGGGATCAAGCCCGACGGCGTGAATCAGGTGATCATTCCGAACGCCACGCTGGTGGCTGGCCCGAATGCCGGACTGCCGGCGGAAGGCTCGCAGCTTTTCAAAGTCAATGGGAAATACTACCTCTTCTCCATCACCTGGCCCCGAGGCGGCATGCGCACCACGCTCGTCTTCCGGGCGGACAAGATCACCGGCCCCTATGAAGGCAGGGTCGCGCTCAAAGATCAGGGGGTGGCGCAGGGCGGTCTCATCGACACTCCGGACGGCAAGTGGTACGCCTACCTTTTTCAGGACCACGGAGCGGTCGGCCGCACCCCGTTCCTCGTGCCGGTAAAGTGGGAGGATGGCTGGCCGGTGCTGGGGACCGACGGCAAAGTTCCGCACACCCTGGACCTCCCGGCAAGCAAGGGGATGATTCCGGGGATCGTCGCCTCCGATGAGTTCAACCGACCGGCCTCGTTGGTGACGGAGTTGAAAAAGGCGAATCACGGCGAGAACGACTATCTTCGCGCCGCGTTTCCGCTCGTGTGGCAGTGGAACCACAACCCGGACAACCGCTACTGGTCTCTGACCGATCGGCCCGGCTGGCTGCGCCTGACGACCGGACGTGTGGATGCGACCCTGGTGGAAGCCAGGAATAGCCTGACGCAACGGATGGTCGGCCCGCACTGTTCCGGAACCATAGCGCTCGATGTGAGCCGCATGCAGGATGGCGACATCGCCGGTCTTGCCGCCTTGCAGAAGAACTACGGCTTTGTCGCGGTGAAAGATGTGGGGGGCGCGCGCTCCATCGTGACCGTAAGCGCGGACTCGGGAACGCCTGTGGAAACCGCGGCGGTTCCGCTCGATCAGAAGACGCTCTTTCTGAAGATCGAAGCCGACTTCGAGAATCGCACCGACCGCGCCCATTTCTACTACAGCCTGGACGGCAGCGCCTGGAAGCCGATCGGCGCTCCGCTGAAGATGAGCTACACGCTGCCCCATTTCATGGGATACCGGTTTGCCCTCTTCAACTTCGCCACCAAGACACCGGGAGGTTCGGCAGACTTCGACTATTTCCACATGACCACGGGCTCCACTTCGCCTTAAGTCATGAATAGGTCGCGTCGTGGTAACCGTCGCTCTCTGCTACTCTTTCGCCCCATGCTGCTTGAGGATGCTCATCAGCGCTTTATGCTCTTCTGCGGAGTAATAGTCGGCGTACTTCCTGGTGTGCGCCCAGACGTTCAGTCCTTTGTTGTCCGTTGCGTTGACATCCGCTCCGTACTGAATCAGCAGTTTCGCTGAGGTCGGATCGCCTGCGTACATCAAGGGAGTGCACCCATCCTTATCTTTGAGATTCGGATTCGCACCTCCCGCAAGCAGTACCGCCACGATTTCGCGTCCTTCCACAACTGTCGTAGCCACACGCAAAGGGGTCACGCCATCGGCAGTGCAAATATTAGGATTCGCGCCATGCTGGAGCAGTATTTTGGTGCATTGCGCATCGGCTCCGATGAGAGGATAAGAGCCATTCTTATCTCTGGCATTGGCATTCTCTCCCCGCTGGAGCAGACGCAGGACCGTTCTGGGCATCCCGTAAGCCGCTGCCGCCGCCAGAGGCGTTTGAGGGAAGCCTACTGAGATATGACTATCCGCTCCAGCCGTCACGAGCGCCTCACCAATCGCATCGTAATCCGAAACTCCTTTGTATGGAGAGTGATATACGCCAGGATATGCTTCACCGATGGCTATTTGCAGCACCGAAGGAGTCGCGCCTCCCTGGGAGCGAACCGTCTGCTGGGAAGTAAAGAGCCGTTTGATGAAATCAAGAAAGCTGAGATCGATCTTTCGCTGATAGCGTGTATTGGGATCGGCCCCGCGGTTCAACAGGGAGATCGCCGCCGGGACGTCTACGTCGGATACCGCTTTCGAAAGGGCGCTGTTCAGCTTTGCCTGTCTGGAAGCGTGCTGATAAGAAGCTCCGACCAGCACAACCCCAATAAGCAGTACGAACAGCGTCAAATACCGCCATACAAGACGTTTCTTCATCATTGATCTTTCCTAAACAGTCCTGCGCAGTTCCTTCGTAGTTTGTTCTTACGGGGTTGAAACCCCGCGCTGAAACGGGAAGTCCACCTTCGTGGACTCAATGCATCTCAGTCCACGAAGGTGGACTTCCCATATCAGAACGGCAATTCATTGCCGGGGAAATTATGAGCGGACTGTGCACATCTACTCAGATGATCCGTCAGATTGTGCGTGCGCCAGAGCGCCACCGGAGAAACACGGATCCTCGGTTACATCTTCGACGGCAAACGGAGGGAAGGCGATTTTGAGCAGTTCTGAGGTGGAATTCGCTTCGCACTCACAGAGATAGAGACCGCTCCAGCGCCCCGTATGTTCGTCGATACTGAAACGGCGGCCCTGGTACTCATACCGATACCGCCGTTTTACAAGATCGTGGCCGGGCAGGATCTTGAAGCTCTCGTACTCCTCCCTCGTCAGATAGATATTGACGATCGGCTCTTCGTATTTTCCGGTGCAGCCGTACTTCTTGCAGAGTTTGTAGATGCTCTCCGTCGCATCGCAATCGGTCATTTTGCGCAGGCGCATTCGTCCTGCATCGAGATAGCGATCTTCGATCTCCGTGTAGCGCAGTCCGCTCAGATCGGGAAGCAGTTCGGGCGGAATCCGCATCCGACGCTCTATCTCCAGTTGGGCATATGGGGGCATCTTCATTTTGCTGGTTGTTCCTTTGCCTCTTCTACTGTGATGGTTCCTGTCAGGGTAGGGGAGGTAGTTTATCTGTAATGAAAGAAAAACCAAGCGCCTGTTTTTCTGCATCACTCCAAATCCCTACAGAGGGGTCGATAATGACCTCACCATGCTTGCGGATAAACTTACACATAGAGAGGCCTTCTAGCCTTGCAATACAGTCCCCGTCTATTAACAACAGTAAATAGCTTATCACCGGCAAAACCTGAAGCCACCCCTCCTGGTAGCTGATGTCGGACGGGCGACACTTAAATTCAACCTCAACAAAGGACTGCTCATGTCCCTGCATTCCCAAAAGGTCAAAGTATTCTGTCACAGACTTCAGCAAAAGTGGTGGCGTTTCGAAGACCGAAACAATAATATGTGCAGGCGCCTCTTCATCCTGCCCTTCAAGCGGTATGACCAGATCGTAAATAGGGATGTCGTCGTGGCCACATCTCCATAGGAAGATAGTAATTGGGCCTGATGCTCCCAACTCCTCACGCAACTGCGTTATGATTTGTTGGGGATCCATCGGCGTTCGGAGATACAACTCAAATTCGACTGACATTTTCTCTTTTCCGTTTCAAGGCAGTTCATATGGAAAACGCTCCTCCGGGAAGTCCCGGAGGAGCGCTGGTTTTCGGAAGCGAGGCGACGTCGACTACGAGAGGAGAGAGAAGGGGGCTTCGAGTACCTTCTTGACCTCTTGCAGGAACTTCGCCGCGACGACGCCGTCGAGGAGACGGTGGTCGGCGGAGAGGGTGATCTTCATCAGAGAGCGAATCACGAGATCGTCGCTGTCCGCTTTGGGAACGGCTGTGCGGACGATGCCGCCGATCGCGAGAATCGCCGCTTCCGGCGGATTGACGATGGCGATAAACTCGTCCACGCCCATCATGCCGAGGTTGGAGACGCTGAACGTGCCGCCGCTGTAGTCGGCGGGCGTCAGTTGGCCGTTACGCGCTTTACCGATGAGGGCTTTGGCCTCCGCGGAGATCTGGCGCAGGGTCTTCGTGTGGCAGTCGCGCACGACCGGGATGATCAGGCCGTCCTCGATACCGACCGCGACGCCGATATGGGCCTCCGCGTACTGTCGGATGGTGTTCTCGGGCGTCCAGGTCGAGTTGACCGCAGGCACTTTCGCCAGCCCGATCGCGCAGGCTTTTACGATCAGGTCGTTGACCGTCACTTTGCCCAGTTCCGGGTCGGCGTTCAGGTCTTTCAACAGCTTCTGCGCGCGATCCATCTCCACCACCATCGTGACGTAGAAGTGGGGGATCGTGGTCTTGCTCAGCACGGTGCGGCTGGCGATCGCCGCGCGCATCTTCGAGATTTTCGTCTCCGATCCGGTCAGCACCGGAGCCGTCGCCGGTTTGACGGCAGGCGGCGTGCCGACGTTGGGCGCGACCGGAGTTGTGGCCGACTTCTGCTTGAACTCCGTGACGTCTCGCTCGACAATACGTCCGTTCGGGCCGGAGCCGGTCACCTGGGCGATGTCGATGCCCAGCGATTCGGCTACCTTCCGCGCCAGCGGCGACGACTTGACACGCTCACCCTGCGGCCCACTGATCGGTGCGGGAGCAGGCTCTGCCACGGGTGTGGTCACGGGCGGCGCGGCGGTCTCTGCAACTGGAGCCGGTTTCGCTTCCGCGGTCGCCTTTTTGCCGTTGCCGGCCTTGGCGGGCGCGCCGGCATTGCCGATGACAGCGATAGAAGCGCCTACCGGAACCGTCTCACCCACCTGTACCAGGATCTTCGTCAGGGTGCCGGTCTCATACGCGGCGATTTCGACGTTGGCCTTGTCGGTCTCGACCTCGGCGATCGGGTCCCCTTCCTTGACCGAGTCGCCCTCTTTCTTGAGCCACGCGGTGATCGTTCCCTCTTCCATTCCATCACCCATTTTGGGCATTGGGATCTCTGCCATCAGTTCTCTCCGTTGTTTCTAAATCACGCAAGTGCGCGTTTGACGGCGGCGACCACATCGTTGTCGGTGGGAATGGCAGCACGTTCCAGATTTTTTGCATAGGGCATCGGGACATCGGCGCCACCGACGCGCTCAACCGGGGCGTCGAGATAGTCGAACGCGCCTTCGTGGATGCGGGCGGAGAGTTCCGACGAGAAACTCACGTTCTTCCACTCTTCCTGCGCGACCACCGCGTGGTGCGTCTTACGGACGGAGGTCAGCACTGTCTCCATGTCGAGCGGAACGAGGGTGCGCAGGTCGATCACCTCGCACTCGATGCCGTCTTTCGCCAGCGTCTCCGCCGCTTTCAGGCACAGATGCACCGCGCGCGAGTAGGCGACCAGCGTAATATCGGTGCCCGCGCGGCGGATCGCCGCCTGGCCGAAGGGAACGGTGAAGTCCGGGTCTTCCGACACTTCGCCCTGAAGCCCGTACAGCCCCGCGTGCTCCATGAAGATGATGGGATTGTTGTCGCGGATCGCGGTCTTCAGCAGGCCCTTCGCGTCTTCCGGGAAGGCAGGCAGAACCACTTTGAACCCCGGCGTATGCGCATACCAGGACTCCATGCTCTGCGAGTGCTGGGCGGAGAGCTGGGTGCCGACGCCGGCAGGGCCACGGAACACGACCGGGCAGCTAATGCGGCCGCCCGACATATAGGTGATTTTGGCAGCGTGGTTCACAAGTTGGTCCATCGCTTCGAGCGCGAACGACCAGGTCATGAACTCCGCGATCGGGCGCAGGCCCGCCATCGCCGCGCCGGTCGCCATCCCGGCGATGCCGATCTCGCTGATGGGCGTGTCCACCACGCGCATCGGGCCGAACTTCTGCAGCATCCCCTCGGAGACACGATAAGTGCCCTGGTACTGCCCGACCTCTTCCCCACATAAGAACACATCCGGATCGCGCTCCATCTCCTCGGTCATTGCCAATCGGAGCGCCTGTTGGTATCGCATAGTCGCCATGAGTTTTATTTTGTATCCTTCAAAGTTAGGAGAAGACGTTTTCGTACAGACTGTCGAGCGGCGGTTCCGGGCTGGCCTCGGCAAACGCGACGGCCTCTTCGACCTCTTCGCGCACTTCCTTGTCCAGTCGCTCGGCCTCGTCGGGCGAGATCAGGCCCTTCGCTTCCAGGGCGTCGCGCATGCGCAGGAGCGGATCGCGCTGTCGCCACTCGTTGACCTCTTCCTCGGTGCGGTAGGTCATCCAGGCTTTGGTGTTGTCGTCGCCGATGCCGTGCCCGACGAATCGGTAGCAGTCCATCTCCAGGAAGTAGGCTTCGCCGGTCTCGCGGATGCGGGCGATGGCGCGCTTCACGGTGTCGCGCACCGCGAAGTAGTCCATGCCGTCCACTTTTTCGCCATCGATGCCGTGCGCCTTCGCTTTGAGCACGAAGTCGGGCTGACCGGTGGAGCGACTGACGGAGGTGCCCATCGCGAAATGGTTGTTCTCTAAAATATAAAGAACGGGTAGCTTGTAAAGTCCAACCATGTTGAACGATTCATGCACCCCGCCCTGATTCATCGCGCCGTCGCCGAAGTAGCAGACGCAAATGTTGCCTTCGCCCTTGTACTTGAGAGCGAAGCCGACGCCGAGCGAAATCGGAACCGGGCCGCCAACGATGCCGTCCCCGCCAAGGAAGCCCTTGTCGGGGTCGGTAAGGTGCATCGAGCCGCCCTTGCCGAGGGCGCAGCCGGTGGCGCGGCCCATCAGTTCGGCCATGATCGCCTTGGCGGAGGTGCCGCAGGCGAGGGCGTGGGCATGGTCGCGGTAGGTGCAGAGAACTTTATCGCCGGGGAGCCGCAGTTGCGGGATCACGCCGAGGACCAGGGCTTCCATTCCGTCGTAACGGTGCAGGTAGCCGCCGATTTTAGCCTCATGGAATTTCCGATAGACGGACTCTTCCAGGCGGCGAATTAAAAGCATAAGGCGGTAGATGTCGGTCAGTTCGCTGCTCTGAAACTCATCTCCCGCAGCACGTTCGACAGTCGTATTAGCCATCCGGTTCTTCCTCTCGTAGGGGATCGCACGCGACCGGCAGGTGATGCCGTCGGCGCGTATTCGTGTGCCCGGCTCGGTCGGTTCTCGACATGCCGGAGTCTCCGATTCCCGATTTTGTCAGTATGCCCACGCCGATTTGTCCGCGGGATTTCCCGACAAACATCCCGAGCGGTTGCGTTTCAATCCCATCCAGCCCACACAAGCCGGACGCAACATCAAAAGGGGAGAGGCGCTCCCTGTCGCAAGGAAACCTCTTTTACCACACTATTCTACCTCATACACACAGATTCTGTTTCCCGCCCCGGCGTGCAGGGCGGGAATCCGCTTCCTCACACGTTTAGACGCCTCAAATCCCCAGAGATCGCAGGTAGTCACGGCTAATGACGATGGCGTCGAAGGGGTCGAGTTCGCTGCGATCCTGTTCCGCGACGATATACTGCGCTCCAACCGTGTCCGCCGCCACATACGCGCCGCGCAGGTCCACCTCACCCCGGCCCAGTTCCAGAAAGACCGGGCGGGTGATTCCGTCGTCCGCGGTCTCCCGTCGCCCATCTTTGAAATGAAAATAGCCGGTGCGCTTCGAGTGCGTCCCGATGAAATCGATGGGATCCTTGAACGCGAACCAGACCCAGAACACATCGACATTGAATTTGACCAGAGCCGGATCGGTCTCCGCGGTCAGGATCTCCATGCCGTTGACGCCGCCCAGATCGTCGAACTCCCAGGCATGGTTGTGGTAGTGGAAGGTCAGCCCTTCGTCCGACAGTCGTCTGCCGATCTCGTTGAACAGTTTGGCGGACTGCTTGTAACCCTCCGCGCTCTTGGAGTCCGCGACTCCCGAGCACATCAGGTTGTGCACCCCGAGCGATTTGGCGTAGGCGATATGTGCGCTCAGGCGATCCGGGTTCGCATAGTCTCCATAGCCGAAGTGCGCGCCGGAGACCTGCAGCCCGGTCTCCTCCAGCAGTCGGCGCGTGTTATCCTCGCCGTACGATTCGAACAGGTTGCCGCCCTCGAACGCGGCGTAGCCCGCTTCCGCGACCTCGCGCAGGACGCCCGCGAAATCGGACCGATTGCGCTCCCCGAACACGATAAGCTGAACCGATGCAATGGGTGTTGCCATGTTGGATCTTCTCCTTTGATTTCCCGTTCTTCGTCGCCTTCCCCCGTTAATACGCCGAACCTGCCCTAAAACCCTGTTCCCGGCGCGCTCGTTTTCCTCGACGGCGAACTTTTTCCCTGCAAGGGCGTAGAGTCGGGTCAGAGCAAGCATCACTGCAGAAGCATATATCGGCAGGAGATGCCTGCCTCCCATGAAGGAGAAAACAACTATGGCAGAGCATTCCGCTTCGGTCGTCGTGAACGCCCCGGTGGATCAGGTCTATACCCTGTTCACCCACTTCAACGATTTCCCGAAGTTTATGAGCTACGTCACCGAGGTCACGTACTACGACGAACAGCGCAGTCACTGGGTCGCGAACGTGCTGGGGCGGCACGAGTGGGACGCGATCAATGAGAACTGGATCGAGAACCAACAGATCGGATGGCGTTCGACCGATGGTCTGGAGAACAGCGGCGTTGTGAAGTTCTCTGACGCCGGAGAGAACAAAACCCGTGTGGACGCAAATATCTCCTACGATCCGCCTGTCGGATTCCTGGGAGACATCGGCGAAAAACTGGGCGCAGGCAAGCTGTTCGAGAAAACGCTTCAGCACGACCTGGACAACTTCGCAAAGATGGTCGCCGACGCTCCCCCCGGCGCGCTCGATCCGACCTCTTCCAACTACCTGTTCCACGAGGACAGCGCCGCCGCCAAAGGCACGACCACTCCTGCCCAAGAGGCGACGATGGGCGGCGAAGCCGCTACCCACATCTCCTGACGCCTATTAGGAGCATCTTCCGCAAATCCTAAAGACTGGATCTAATCCTGTAAATCTTGTCAATCCTGTCCAGAGAAATGCTTTTTAGACAGGATTGACAAGATTTACAGGATTTACAGGATTTTTTAAATGCGCCCTAAGCGAGGGTTTCGAGGCGGAAGCCGGCGGGGAGATTTTGGAGGCGGGTGCGTGTTGTCTGGATGGCTTCGTCACCGAGGTCGCAGCCGATCCAGCGGCGTTCCAAGCGCTCGGCGACCGCGAGGGTGGTGCCGCTACCGCAGCAGAAGTCCGCGACGAGATCGCCGGGGTTCGAGGAGGCGAGCAGGATGCGCTCCAGCAATGCCTCCGGCTTCTGCGTGGGATAGCCTGTCCGAAGCGCGCTCGCCTGATTCTCGATGTCGATGTTCCAGTAGTCGAGCGGGAGGGTGCCCTCGCCGAGATAGTGGCGGAAGGTGAGTTCGGGAAAGAGGGTCTCCATCTCCGGCGGAAGGTCTCGTTTAGAGCGGAGTGGGCTGTCGGTGATGCCGCGCCCCATCAAGCGATACGCGCCTTTTTCGTCTTTATGACGGTATTTGCGTACATTCGATTCGCTATAAGGCAACAGCACGCGCTCGGAGTTAAAAGTGAACGTGTCTGAGTTGGTGTAGAAGAGCAGCGTGTCGTGTTTGCGATTCCAGCGTTTCTTCGAATTGATCGCCTCCCGATAACACCAGACGATCTCGTTCTGAAACCGCTCCACGCCGAAAATCTCATCCAGCAGCAGTTTGGCGTAGTGGACGGAGTGCCAGCTCAGATGCAGATAGAGGCTGCCGGTAGGACTGAGAAGCGTGCGTGCGAGCGTCAGACGGTCGAAGAGCCATTGCAGGTAGTCCCCCAGCGTGCGCCAGGTATCGGTAAAGGTGGAAGAAGCCTCCGCGCCCGCATCCCGGCTGCGCCACTCACGCCCGGTAAAAAACGGCGGGTCGAGATAGATCAAATCGATCTTGCCTGCCATCTCTGCCCCTAAAGCCGCCATCACTGCCAGATTGTCCCCCTGAATTAAGCGGTTGAGAGCACCCGCCTCCGCCGTTCCTATCTCCTCCACACATCGCAGGGCAGGCAGAGGGTCGAACTCTGTCCTGGCAGGGCGTTTGCCTTCCCACTCCACTCTCACACCTGTCATCGATTTTTCCTGAGTTCTGATTGGCGTTGCAAACGTTCAAAGGGGAATACGCGGCGGGCGGCGAATGTTAGGGGCAGCGTATCACACGCCATAATTCGCAGCCCTGGCCTCAAGTTCCTGCGAGATCCCTGTACCCTGGAAAGGAAAGCAACGACGCCTATGAATACTCAGTTTCAATTCTCCGCCGGAGTCTGGAACCTGCACCCCGGAGCCGACCCGTTCGGCCCGCCCGTTCGCCCGGATCGCGACTTCCCGGAGATCTGCGGCATTCTGCACAAACTCGGCTTTCACTATGTCCAACTGCACGACGATGACGCCGTGCCGATGGACGTGCCTGCCACGCGGATCGGGGCGAAATGCCAGGAACTGAAGCGCATCGCGGGCGATCATGGCCTCGGTGTCGAGTTCATTGCGCCGCGGCTGTGGGAAGACACGCGCTTCGCCGATGGCGGCATCACCGCCAACAACCCGACCTCCCGCGCGCTGGCGCTCGACCGCGCCAAACGCTCGGTCGATATCGCCAACGAACTGGACACCGACCGACTGGTGCTCTGGCCTGCCCGCGAAGGCACCTACATCCGGGAGGCGAAAGACGCTGTGACGGCGTTCGGGCGCATGCTCGACTACTGCAACGCGATCCTGGCCTACGATCCGAAGATTCGGATTCTGGCCGAGATGAAGCCGAACGAGCCGATGGACCTGATGTATCTGCCCAGCACCGGCCACTTCCTGGCGCTGGCCTACAAGACGTCCGATCCGGCGCGTGTGGGCGTGCTGATCGAATCCGCGCACTGTATCCTGCTCGGCCTCGATCCCTCCGATGAGATGGCCTACGCGCTGTTCCATGAGAAGCTGTGGGGCGTCCACCTCAACGATCAGAACGGCCTGAAATACGACCAGGACAAGAGTTTCGGCAGCGTCGATCTGCGCCGCGCGTTCAACTCCGTCGATGTGCTGGTCCGCAACGACTACGGCAAAAACGGCGAAGTCGTCGGGCTGGATGTCAAGGCGATGCGCACGCAGTCGTTTGAACTCGCCTGGAAGCACCTCGCCAACAGCAAAGAGGTCTTCGAGCGCCTCGTCGCCCTGTCCGCTCAGATCGATCGCCAGGAGTGGCAGTCGTTTGTCGAAGCGCAGGACTATGAGGGGCTGGAGATGTTCATCCTGCGTAACCTCCTGGGTAAGTAAAACGTCCGCAGGGAGAAGGGAAAGGAGACCGCCGTGGACGAAGCGCCCCAACTCCAGCCGCCGAAGCGCAACAGCCGTCTGCGGTTGATAGTTCTGCTGATTACGCTGGGCCTTACCCTGGCGGTCTACTTTCCCTTGCGTATCCGTGACGCCAACGACCAACTGACGGCGAGTGTCATCACGCGCAACGCTGAGCGCGCACGGGATGCCCTCGATCATGGAGCCGACCCGGATCTTCCCATTCGGCTGCCCGGAGTCGGCTCCCAACCCAAACCCCGTACCCTGATGGAGTATGTGCGCCAGATCCTGCATCGCAGTCTGCGGCCTGCTGCCTATAAGCCGCAGACCGCTTTGATGTACGCGGCCGATACAGGCGAGGCAAAGATCGTCGCGGAACTGCTCCGGCACCATGCAGATGTCAATCTGCGCCTGGATAGCGGCTATTCGGCGCTGCTCTATGCCGCTTCGAGGCCGCCGTCGGAGATCGTAGCCGCCCTGGTGGCAAAAGGCGCGGACGTCCAGGCCCATACCCGAGAAGGGACGACCGCTCTGATGTTTGCGGCCCAGGCCGGACAGACGGAGAACGTGCGTCTGCTGCTGGCGAAGGGCGAGGATCTCCACGCGGTCGATCTGCGCTCCCAGACCGCGCTCTTTCTGGCGACCGAATATCACCACGAGGAGATCATCCAACTGCTGCTGGCCGCAGGGGCCGATGCACGTGACCTCAACTCTGCCCAACCTTCCCCCTATTCTACGAACAGGTTTGCTGTTACCACGGGGGTGAGAATCGTCACGATCAACGGACAGACGACCCTTGTTCCAGGTGGTGGGATGGTACGGGCAATGCCGCCGGCCCAGCATTCCGGGGCAGTTGCGCCGCTCGCTTTTGCGGCGAGGTATGGCAGCCCCTCGCTGCTGCGATTTTTATGGGAGCGGGCCACTCCCTCCGTTCGGCAAAAGGCCGGGTGGGGGCTCCTCTGTAATGCCGTTCAATCGGGGCAGGTCGAGCCAGTGCGATTTCTCCTGAGCCAGAACGTTCCTGTCAACCCGGTGCAAGACGCCACGCTGGAGATGCCTCCCTCCTTTCACGTCCTCCCCGGCTACGATCCCGCCACGGTCTATACACCTCTGCACTACGCCGCTGCCCTGCCGACACCTGAAATCGCCGCCCTGCTGATCGAACGCGGCGCAAACGTCAATGCGGAGGATAGCTTCGGCACGACGCCGTTGCTCGCCGCCGTCTTCGGCGGGCACCTGGAGACGCTGCGCCTGCTGATCGCGCATGGCGCCAATGTGCGGGCTGCCGAACGTCGCTCCAGACAGAACGCGCTCATGCGTGGTGTCTATCGTACGGAGATCGTACGCCTCCTTCTCGATCACGGCCTGAATGTAAACGATCGAGACCGTTCCGGCAGGACTGCCCTGATGCACTGCCAGAATCCAAAAATTGCAGCGCTCTTGATCGCACGCGGCGCGGACGTCAACGCACGGGACGCTCAGGGCACCACCGCGCTGACGATCATGAGCCTGTCCGGCCAGGCCAACTGTGTTGCGCTTTTGCTCAAACATGGCGCGAACGTCCATACCGTCAACCAGATGGGCGAAACACCGCTTTCCGCCGCACGCCTCTTGCGATCCACGGCGATTATCAACCTTCTTACCCACGCCGGCGCTAAAAAGTGAGTTTATGAACCCTGGAACCAATAGCCTGATTACGCAACTGATCGCGGCGGCGATCACGCCGGTCGCGCTGATCTCCGCCTGTGCCGCCTTG
>Ga0070658_10000589_pt1 | contig 31539 bp, 25 predicted proteins | sample KBSC13metaG_FD_64664 | JGI IMG/M metagenome (GOLD analysis project Ga0070658, IMG submission 64664) | Corn rhizosphere microbial communities from Kellogg Biological Station, Michigan, USA - KBS C1-3 metaG | ecosystem: Host-associated > Plants > Roots > Rhizosphere > Soil ... | reverse complement strand
CCGCGGGGCGCGGGCAACTACAGCGGCGACGAAGCGGCGGGCCATGAAACGTGGAAGGGCCAGTCGATCATGGCCGGCTATCGAGATGACTTTCCGGAAACGGCCCCGGTGGGCAGTTTCACCGCCAATCGACTCGGCATCCATGATCTCGGTGGGAACGCCTGGGAATGGTGTGAGGATCTTTTCAAGCCCCCGCAGACGCACCGGGTCATGCGGGGCGGTTCCTTCAATAATGGAGGTCGCGGGGGCCTCTACGCCTCAAAGCGCGACCACCACACGCCCGACGATCGGAAGAGCAACTACGGCTTTCGTGTTGTCCTGGCACCCGTGTCGCCCACCGCGGCCCCAGATTGATGCAAGCTTCCCCAAGATGAGCCACGACGAAGGTGACGGACATTTTCCAGCCACACACTGGACCCTGATTCAGCGACTGCACAGTAGCGATGAAGCGGTGGTCCGCCGCGCCCTCGACGACCTCTGCGCGCAGTATCATTACCCTCTCTATTGCTATCTTCGCCGCCGCGGCCTCGACTACCACGATGCGGAAGACGCCCTGCACGATTTTCTGGCCAAGCTTGTGCGACTTGACGCCTTCGCGGACGCCGACGCCCGGAAAGGCCGCCTGCGCTCTTTCCTCGCCACGATGCTCCAGCGTTTCCTGATCAATTGGCGGCGCGACCGGAGCGAACGTTTCCGCGAATCAAGCCTCGACGTAATCCTGCTGGGAGCCGCGCCGGAGGAGCGGTACCAGCAGGAGCAATTCGCCGAGCACGATACGCCGGAGACCCTATTCGATCGCAAATGGGGTCACGAGTTATTGGTGCGCGTCCTGAACCGCCTGGGCGAAAGCTACGCAGCCAAGGGGAAGGCGGCGGTGTTCGAGACCCTGCAACCGGTCTTGCAAGCAGGCGGCAGCCTGCGGGGGCACAACACGGGAGCCCTCGCGGCCAGCCTATCGATCACCGAAGGCGCCTTGCGCGTCGCCCTGTCCCGGCTCCTCCGGGACTATCGGGAGGTGCTCGATGAGGAAGTGCTCCAGACGGTGGACTCACGCGGCGCTGTGGATGGAGAGATCGCGCACCTGCTCCAGGCATTCCGCCGGGAATAGGGATTTCGCACCGGGCGTTATTGGGTCGAGACGGTGGGGCGCAAAAGAAAATGTTTCGTAGACGAAGATTGCCGGTAACGAACCGCCGGAAGCCGGGTATCAGCGAGTGAGGAAGGAGCGTTCGAGGCGAAAGCACCGAACGCGCAAGATCGGTCACGCTGGCCTGAAAAGGCGCCGCGTCTCAGGTCTCGCACTTTTCTCGGTTTTTCTCGCGAGAGAAACAGGACCGGGAGCGGGGAGCGGTGGTTTGGGCGACGGGTGGCTGAGCGGAGGGGGTGAAATGGCGGGTGGGGAATTGTCCCGCCCGCCATTTCGCCGCGGGACGAACCCCAGACAGCCTGCGTCCAGCTATATCGAGTCAACCGCTGCTATGGCTGCGCGGTATAGACGAGATCGGTGAGAGGCTTGCCGGATTGTGGATCGAGCAGGTCGAAGTAAAATCCCCATCCGGCGGTGCTCTGCGTGACCTTGAGCCAGACTTCGTTCGCGCCCGCCTGGAGTTCGACGGGGATCTGCTGCTGGCCGGGTGAGGCGGCGTGGGTGCCATCATCGGCATAGACGACCTTGCCATTCAACCAGCCCTTGCCGCCGTCATCGGTGCCGACGGAGAATAGGGCCTTCTGCGCCCCTGGTGAATGCACAATCGCGACTGCATAGGCCATGACGTCGGTATTTGGCTTGATGGCATCGGCGAGGTTCACCAGGCCGGTCTCCGCCGGGCGGACAGCCTGCCAGCGGCGGACAGTCCCGACCATGTCGGTAAAGCTCTCAGTTGGGTCGAACTTCAACGTCTTTTCAGGTCCTTCTGGAACATCGAAACCACGCGGAAAAGGGCCAACGATCGACCAATTCTGACCGAAAAGCTCCTTCTGCACCGTCGTTTTTATGCCATTCGCAACCATTTCGAAGGTGGCGCTCCAGCGTTCCTTTGCCAGGTCGAGAGCAGGGATCCGCCATGAAACCACACCGCTTCCTCCGGCCTCAAGAGGACCAAAGGACTGCTCGATCGGAGGCTTCTCACTCGGCCCAATTAGGTACAAGATTGCGGTGCCTGAAAGCGGCTTCCCGCTGATATTCTTCACCGCGAGCTTCACAAGCGCGCCTTCCGGGGTTGATTCCGCCGCGTTGGCGGTTTGCGGCGTGAGTTCGACGGGGGTGGGCGATTGGATGGCCAGGAAGTTGGACCCGAGCAACTCGCCATTCTCTCCGCGAAGCTCCAAGTCGATGAAATTGGTCCCGCTCTCCACAACCGCCGGGCGCGTCGTCGGCAACGGAATTGACTGCTCTCCTGTCGCTGACAGGGCGATTGAAGTGACGGCGGGAACCGACCATCCCGCGGGTGCAAAGGCATATAGTGACGCTTTCGCGGGAAACCTGCCGTGACTACGAAGGGTGGTTACCACCGTGGATGCCGACGCGTCCTCGCGGAGGGAGGGCTCAATCTCCACGGGCAGTGACGGCGCGTAGATCTCGACTTCGCGCAGCATCAGTTTTTGTGGGATCTTGTTGCTCCAGGCTCGGGTGTCGTCGTCGGAGATGAACCCGCGCGTTGTCTCGCGCACGACGAGGCGCAGCTTCCCGGTCACGACCGGCGCGAAGGTGTGGATGAAAACGTTGGTGTCATCCATCCACATGGCGTGCGTGGCGTCCGCCGTCACCGCCGCTTCGGAGGGCGGCATCGGGCGATGCAGTGCGGCGATCGTCGTCCACGATGCGCCGTCCCAGCTTTGCAGATCGTAGTCGAGCAATGTGGTGAAGGTATTGTCCGGGCGCGGGGTGCGGAGAATTATCTGCTGAATCGGCTGCGGACGGGGAAAGCGCATTTCCAGCGTCTGGCCAGGCGTCGGCAGATTGCCCTGCCAGATTTTCGCTCCATTGGTGTCGCCGTTCGGATCGGCGTTATAGTAGGTTTCAACGATCTCGTTGTTGACCAAGGCGATCGAGTTCTTGCTCGTGGACGAGTAGACGAACTCGGCCCGAGGCGCGACGTTGTGCCCGAAATCCAGCTTCGGCACTTCGATGGCCTGGCCGGTGGCAAGTTGCACGTAGATTGGCAATTGCCCGATCGACAAGCTCGTCCGGCCATCTCTTACCGGCACTTGCGCCACGTTCCCCCAGGCGTCCGTCACGTGCAGAGTGTCGGTGCCGCGCACACTGAATTCGAGGGGTGCCTCCGGTGCGCCGAGGTTGCGCAGAGCGACCGTCTGGCCATCGGCTCCGGCGTAGCGCACGCCAAGATACAGCGTGTTGCCCGTGGGTCCAAAATCGAGCATGCCGGCATAGGTGCGATGCAGTGCGGACGTCAGCGCATGGCGGGTGCGCATCACGAGCGCACCCGGCATTGGTCCCTGCGCGCTCCACACATAAGTCGGCACGGAAGAGTAGCCGCCTTGGTTGAGGTAGTAGTGATTGTTGTGCTCGCTCGGGATGCCGAGCGTTTCGAGCAGGTCGCGGTGCAGGCTCATGCGTATCGCCTGCACCAAGCCCTGGAAATTCAGGCCGCGAACCCCTGAGATCGCCCGCTCCGTCTGCCAGACCTGCTTGGTGGCGTCGCCATTTTCCGCCATGATCTGGCGCACTTCACCGAACTTCCAGCGCCAGTGCACGGGATCGATGCTCTCGTGGCCTTCGTAATCGTGAAAGGAAACGATGTCGCTTACGTCTTTGAATCCCAGCGCGTACAAACGCCGGAGCCAGTTCAGGTCGATGTTGACCGTCGCCGGGCCCATCACTTGCGCGGCCGGATCGACCGCCTTGACGGCTTCGTAGGCGGCCTTGTGGATCTTGAAATAGTCGTCTGCCGTCCCCGAGAAATTCGGCTCATTGCAGACCTCAACGTATTTGATGCGCCCCTTGAATCGATCCATGACCGCGCGCACATCGTCGGCTTTGAAGTTCTTCTGGCTGTCGACCATCTGCACGAGAAAGGTCGCCCCCGCCTTTTCCGCCGCGGAGATGTTCTCCTCCAGCGCCGCGAATTTCTTCTCCCGGTCGGCCGGTTTGTCCTGCGGGTGCAGACCGGGATGAATCCGTACATTTGGCAGGCCTGTCCACATTTGGCGCACGGCGTCCGACCATCCACCTTTGGATTCAGTGGGCAATTCCGGCATCCCGGGAAAACGCGGCGTCACAGCCACATGTTCGCCAAGGGCACCGAGATTGCCGTCGGGAGACGTGGAGTTGATGAGCACGAAATAGGAACCGTAGCGGGTGGGCGTCCACGAAAAGTCCGCGCCCGCCGATTGCCCATTTTCAAGGTGGAGATCAAAGGCGCCACGAGCCACCTCGTTTTTCAGCGCATCGAACACACGCCATTGCGTGGTGGTCGCGGTAACATTGCGATTTGCCGCCGCCACCGTGAACTGCATCGTGATGGGAGCGTTCAGGTCGTAGGAAACGTTGAAGGGCAGGGCGCTCGTCACGCTCGGCCGGAAGCCAAGCCTCCGTACCGGAGCTTGCTGGACATTCATGGACGGCGCGAAGAAGTCGGTGCGCGCGCGCACGATGGCGGGAACAGCCCGCTGTTTCGGATAGTTCACTCCCGCCGGGTCATTGAGGCCCGTGGCCGCAATCCAAACCCGGTCATCGGGATCGATGGCGAGCGGCGTGCGCTCGGAATGGGGGCCCCACGGATCGGCCCATTTGAATTGGCCGCCGCGCTGCGTCACTGTCTTGCCGTCCGCATCGAAGCGCGTGAGCAAGCTCGGGTTGCCCCAGGCGAATGTGTAGACATTGCCCGCGGAATCGACATCCACGGTGTGCAGCACTTCGCTGCCATCCGGATTGCGCGTGGTCGGATTGCCGCCGTAGGTCTTTAACGGCTGTCCGGTGGGCGATAGTTGGTAAATCGCGTTCGGTTCCGCCATGAGGTAGAAATTGCCGGTACGATCGGCGGCAAGATCCCCCACGTCTTCGTAGCTCCTGGTCAACGCGATCGTCTTCTCGATCTCGCCCTTGGGTGACAGAATCAAAATCCGGTCACCCCCCAGCCAGGTCCAGCCTTTGCCCTTCACCACCTCGTGCGATGACGGCACCACCGCCAGTCGCTCTCCCGCTCCGACTCCAAAGCGCGTGATCGCCGCGGCACGCGGAATCGTAATCGAGCGCACGAAAACTCCATTCCCATCCCAGACCAGCACGGCGTCCGCGCCCGGGACCGTTACATACACATTGCCGGCCCCATCCGCGGCGACGTGCTGTGGCTGCACCTTTTCGCTCCACTCGATTTCCGGGGCGGATTTCAGGTCGATGGCGCCAAGAAGTTTTCCAGTGCGATCAAACTTTTGAACGCGCAGATTCCCCTCGAGCGCCTTGATCTTGTTGTTCATCCGGATGCCGTCGAGCGCGTAGAGCACACCCTTGGGGTCGAAGGCAATATCTTGCAGGACGAGGAATTTGCCGGGCTCGCTCCCTGCGCCGCCAAACGCGATGTCGCCCCCTTCGTTGGCGGTCGTGTTCTGTGCGTGGAGCGGCTTGGCGGTTGAAACAAAAAAAGCGATCGCAAGAATGGCGGCAAGAGGCCAAGGCCGGGGATGTCTATTCATGGAGGAACTCTGAAACAGCGGGAACGAAACGTGGAGAATCACGTCGACTCCGGGAACATGGAGGCTATCTCGCTACATTGCGCCATATATCGCGCTTCCTCACTGGGCACGCGACTGAAACTTTCGCGTGTACCCTGTGACTGGGATGGCAACGCTGTAAGATTTTGCGTCAGGCGCCACCGTCACCTTGATGTAGTTCGCCGCGCACTTTTCCTCGAGATTGGCGATGAATTCGTCCGCCGTATTGTTTTCCACATCGGCGCGGACGTTCTTGTGCAACTGATACATCGCCTGGATGCCGGGAGAGGATTTCAACGCCGCGATCGTGGCGGCGGCAGTTCCCTTCTTCGGGCCATTGTTCATCACCGAGATTGTGGGGGCGAGGCTGTGGATGAAGACGGGGTTATTGCTCACATCCAAGCCGTGATGGTTGACCTGGTAGACGTCGACGGTCCCGACCCGATTGACCGGGGAGACCAGCGCGGCTTCCATGTTCCAGGTCAGGTCTCCGCCGTCGAAGAAGCGAAACCCGCCAAAATCCAGCACCAGGGCCACGCTATTTACATTGTCGGTGGTGTCCTTGGGTTGGGGCACGTTGGCGCTGGCGAGCGGGTTCGGTTTGGCATCGGCGGGCGCGTCGATGACTTGCTGGTTGGCCGCGACGCACTTCAAGGCGAGTTTCGGACCGTCGCCGGATTGCTTGAGTGCGATCTCACCACCGGCGTGAATCACGCTGCGGCCATCCGCGGCGAAATCGCGATAAGGCTGGATGGCGATTGGCCAGCGTGTTTTGCCGGCCGGAATATCCGGATCGGTTTCCGGAATCCCCCTGTCGTGGACCTGGCCGATCGGCATCAACGCCGCGAGTTCCGCCGCCCCGCCAAAATGATCGACGTGAAAGTGCGTCGTCACGAGGTGATCGATCTTCTTCAGGCCCGCGGCTTCCGTGGCGACCTTGTGAATGCGTCCCGGGTCCCGCTCGAAGGGATTGCCCGAATCGATGAGGATCGATTCGCCGGTCGGTGTGACGATGAGCGTCGCCCCGCCGCCCTCCACATCCACCCAGTAGATGTCGAGGGTATGATCCGCCAGGCCGGCGAATGCGGAGGTGGCGGCGAACAGAGCCAGGAGGGGAATGGTGAGAAGTGGGGGGAGTGGTTTCATAAAAGTTCGTCCAAAAACGCCTGATTGGGACTACATCGTATGCACGGATACAAGCCCGCAGTTCCTTCCACCTCTCCCATGCCAGCACCCGATCGCGCCGAAGAATTCGTTTTCCTGCTCGCCCGCCACGAGCGTTTGCTCGGGGCCTATGTCATGACGATGGTTCCTCACCCGCAGGATGCCGACGATATCCTCCAGGAGGCCAAGGTGGTCATGTGGCGGCATTTCGCAAAGTTTGAACTGGGGACGAATTTCGGGGCGTGGGCGCGCAAGATCGCTTTTCACCAAGTCCTCGCCTATCGGAAGCGGAAACACCGCGACCGGCTCGATTTCTCAGAAGACTTCCTGCGGGCCGTCGCCGATGAGGCGGAGGCGAGCGCCGACCATCTGGAGCAGCGTGAACGTCTTCTGCACGAATGCGTGGCCAAGCTGCCCGAGGATCACCGCGACACGCTGCAATTGCGCTACCAGGAAGGCCTCTCTCTCGAAGACATGGCCGCGCGCCTCGGCCGGACCGTGGGTGCGCTTTACCGGCTGCTGAGCCGGGTGCGCGCGGTCCTGCACGAGTGCGTCTCGAAAAACTTGAACCGAACGGAAAATGAACCCGCCTGATTCGAAAGTCGAACTGCTGGAACTGTGTGATCGCCTGCTGGACGGCGAATTCTCCGCCGAGGATCGGGCTCGCCTGGAAGCGCTCGTGCTCGGCGACGCGGAGTTGCGCCGGCTCTATGTCGAAATCCTTCATGAGCACGCCACGCTCCGCCAAAGTGCGAGCCGCCTCGGACCCGCCTCGCTCGCCGAGGTTCTCCGCGCCATGCCGGAGGAAACGCTGGAGGAGCGAAAGATCGTGCGGGCGCGTTTTCCGCGCTGGCCGCTGCAACTGGCCGCCGCCGTGGCGATCTGCTTCGCCGTGTGGTGGCTTGCGCCTCGGCCGGGCGACAAAGCTCTGGCCCGGCTCGTCGAGACCAATGGAGCCCGTTGGGAGAATTCTTCCCTGCCAACGACGCCCGGTTCGCCACTCCATGCCGGGCGCCTGCGACTGGCCGATGGCGTGGCGCGCATCGTTTTCGCCAGCGGTGCCGAGGTTTCGCTGGAGGGTCCAGCCGAACTTGAACTGACGGGTGCCAATGCCTGCTTCCTGCACGCGGGCGCGCTGACGGCCCATGTTCCTGAAAAGGCGCACGGTTTTCTGGTCGGTACGGCAAATGCGAAGCTAATCGACCATGGCACCGACTTCGGCATCAGCACCGACTCCTCCGGGCGCGCCCAGGTGCAGGTGCTGCAAGGCGAAGTGGAATTGCAGCACGATCGCAGCGGGGAAAAGCTGCGCCTGTTGACCAAAGAAACCGCCACCATTGCCGCCGACCGCTTCAAGCAGAGCGACAAGCCCGATGCCGAACCGGATCGCTATGCGTTCAACCGCGGAGCCGAGTCCACGCACGCTCCGACGCTCACGCTGACTACCGCAGGGGGAAGCGGTGACGCCGCCTATGTCGTTTCGCCCGGCACGAAGATTCATTTTTCCGATTCGCTGCTGCTGGTGAAAAACGGACCGGGACAGGCGTATCTGCGCAAAGCGTTTCTCCGCTTCGATCTCGCCCCATTGCGGGACCGGCGGGTCGCCGAGGCGGCGTTGACCTTGAATTTCGAAGCCTCTGGTTTCGGCTATGCTTCCCTGACGGGCGAACACGTGTTCGCCGTTTACGGCCTGACCGACGACTCGCAAGACGGGTGGTCCGCGGATACGCTGACTTGGGACAACGCGCCTGCATTCGCGCCGGAAGCCGGGGCCGTCGACACCACCCGCGCGGTAAAACTCGGCACCTTCACGACGCCACGAGGAGTGGTGAGCGGGACCTACTCGATCGAGGGCCGGGCATTGGCGGATTTCCTCAATGCCGATGCCAATCGCCGCGCGACCCTGATCGTCATCCGCGAAACCTCGGATGAAAAAAACAATGGCGCGGTGCATGGTTTCGCGGGCAACCGGCACCCAACGCTCGCGCCACCGACATTGCGGCTGACTTTGGAACAGTGAGCCTACGCAACCGCGTAACAATGCGCGGTTTGTCGCGGGGCTGTGGTATGCCACATTTCGCGCCGTGAAGTTTGCCCCCGTCCCCCTCCTCGCTGCCATTCTCGCCACCCCTGTCCTGGCCGCGGAACCGCCCTTGCCGGCCAAGATCGAGTTCAACCGCGACGTGCGGCCGATTCTTTCGGACACCTGCTTCAAGTGCCACGGCTTCGACCCCAAGCACCGCGAAGGCGGGCGCCGGTTTGACCTTCGCGAGGCGGCGCTCGCGGAGATCGACGGGGTGCGCGCCATCGTGCCCGGGAATCTGAAGGCCAGTGAAGCGCATCTGCGCCTCCACACGACGGATCCGGATGACCAGATGCCGCCACCGAAGTCGGGCAAGAAACTGACCGCGCGCCAGATTGCCATCCTCGACAAGTGGATCGAGCAGGGCGCGGAGTATCAGGACTTCTGGGCCTACATCAAACCCACGCGAGCGCCGGTGCCGGTCGTGCAAGGTTCGGGGCAGCCGGTGCGCAATCCCATCGACGCTTTCGTGCAGGCGCGCCTGGCGGAACAAGGGCTCAAGCCTTCGCCCGAGGCCGATCCGCGCACCTTGCTGCGCCGTGTGTCGTTCGACCTGGTGGGGCTGCCTCCGAAACCGGAACAAGTGGACGCCCTGGACGGAGCTGACGTCTCACGCGCTTACGAAGCGGTCGTCGACAAGCTCCTGGCCACCCAGTCCTACGGCGAGCGCATGGCTATCCCGTGGCTCGACGTCGTGCGGTATGCCGATACCATCGGTTACCATTCCGACACGCCGCGTAATGTCTGGCCGTACCGCGACTACGTGATTCGCGCGTTCAACGAGAACAAGCCGTTCGACCGTTTCACGATTGAACAACTGGCCGGGGACTTGCTGCCGAACAGCACGGCTGAGCAGAAGGTCGGTTCCGCTTTCAATCGGCTCTTGCTCTCCACGGAAGAGGGAGGCGCCCAAGCCAAGGACTACGAGGCCCGCATGGTCACCGATCGGGTGCGGGCGGTCGGGACCGTATGGCTGGGGCAGACCATCGGATGCGCGCAGTGCCACGATCATAAATTCGATCCGATCACGACGCGCGACTTCTATGCGATGGGCGCTTTTTTCGCCGACATCAAGGAGGCGGCCATCGGCAAGCGCGAGGACGGGATGCTCGTGACGACTCCTGCCGAGGAGGCGCAATTGGCCAAGCTCGACGCCGCGCTGGCGGAGGCCAGGGCCAAAGTCGACGCCGTGACCCCAAAGATCGATGCCGCGCAGCAGGAATGGGAAGCGGACGTGCGCGCCTTCGATGTGCCATTGCCGGAACTGCGCAAGGGCGCCAAGGCTACCGCGGCCGACAAAGCCGCCGCCAAGAAAGCGCAGGATGCGCTGGCGAAGGAACCGAAGGATCGCAACGCGAAGGAAAAAGAAGCGGTGAAGGAATATTTCCGCGGCAAGGCCTTGATCGGCTATCACATGGAACTGGACACCTTTGCCGCCGCACAACGGGAGCGCGACGCCTTCTACAATCCGCTGCCGAAATGCCTGGTGAGCGTGCACAGCCCCACGCCCCGCACCGTGCGCGTCCTGCCACGGGGAAACTGGATGGACGACAGCGGCGATATCATGCAGCCGGCGCTGCCTCATTTCCTCGCGCCGGCGACGCCCGACCATCCGCTGACGCGGCTCGACCTCGGCCAATGGCTCGTCTCGCGCGACAACCCGCTCACGGCGCGTGTGTTCATGAACCGGTTGTGGAAGCAGTTCTTCGGGATCGGGCTGTCCAAGGTGCTCGACGATCTCGGAGCGCAAGGCGAGCCGCCGGTCAATCCCGAGCTGCTCGATTGGCTGGCGTGTGAGTTCATGGATAGCGGCTGGGACGTGAAGCACATGGTCCGCCTGATCGTGACCAGCCACGCCTACCGGCAGGTTTCCACCGGTTCCAAAGAGTTGCTGGCCCGCGATCCGGACAACCGCGAACTGGCGCGGCAATCACGCTTCCGGCTCGATGCTGAACTCGTGCGGGACAACGCGCTGAGCATCTCCGGCCTGCTCGTGGACAAGATCGGCGGGCCGAGCGTGAAGCCTTATCAACCGGCCGGCTATTGGGAGAACCTGAATTTCCCCACCCGCGAATGGCAGAACGACACCAATGAAAACCAGTGGCGGCGCGGGCTTTACACGTGGTGGCAGCGTTCCTATCTCCAGCCGAGCATGCTGGCCTTCGACGCCCCCAGCCGCGAGGAGTGCGCCGCGGAGCGCGTGCGCTCGAACATTCCCCAGCAGGCGCTCGCGCTGCTCAACGACCCGACGTATGTCGAGGCGGCACGGGTCTTCGCCGCGCGTATCATGAAGGAGGGCGGCACGGACACGGCTCAACGTATCGCCTGGGCCTACCGGCAGGCCCTCGGCCGCGCGCCGCGCGCGGATGAGTTGCAGGTCACCACAGAGTTGGTGGACAAGCATCGCGCTCTCTTCACCAACGACCCAGCCGCCGCCGGACAGTTGATCAAGACGGGAATCTCCGCCCCCGAAAATGGCGAGCCGCCTGGGGAGCTTGCGGCCTGGACCAGCGTGGCCCGCGTCATCTTGAACCTGCACGAAACCATTACCCGTTCCTGACCATGAATCCTCCTTCCCATTCACCTCAAGGACAGGCGCGGCAACTGACGCGGCGCGCGTTCCTCGGTCGCAGCGCCCAGGGGCTGGGCGCGCTGGCCCTCAGCGCGCTAATCAATCCAGGCGGGCTTCAAGCCGCGCCGAACCCCGACAAATGGACCGGCCTGATCAACCCAACCCATTTCCCGCCCAAGGCGAAACGCGTCATCTGGCTGACGATGGCCGGAGGGCCTTCCCACCTCGAGACTTTCGACCCGAAACCCAAGCTCAAGGCGATGCATGGCGAGCCGATGCCGGAATCGGTGACCAAAGGAAAACAGATCGCCCAGCTCCAGGGGCAGGCGTTGAAGTGTTTCGGCCCGCAATTCGAGTTTAAGGCATTCGGCCAGAATGGCATGGAGCTTTGCGAACTCTTTCCCGAACTGGGCTCGGTTTCGGATGAAATCTGCCTGATCCGGTCGATGACCACCGAGGCGATCAATCATGATCCCGCCCACATGTTCATGAATACCGGCACGATCATTGCCGGTCGTCCATCGATGGGCTCGTGGATCACTTACGGTCTCGGCAGCGAGGCCAGCGACCTGCCCGGATTCGTGGTCCTGACCTCGAATGGCAAAGGCGGTCAGAACCAGCCGATCGCGGCGCGCCAGTGGCATTCCGGGTTCCTGCCCAGCCGCTTCCAAGGCGTGCACCTGCGCGGCAAGGGCGATCCGGTGCTCTATCTCACGAATCCGCCCGGCGTGACCCGGGATGAGCAGCGCGATATTGTCGAGGCGGTGAACAAGATCAACCGGGTCACGAACGAAATCGTGGACGACCCGGAGATCGCGACCCGCATTGCCCAATACGAGATGGCCTTTCAGATGCAGAGCAGCGTGCCCGAACTCATGGATACCACGGGCGAACCGGCCAGCGTGCTGGACCTCTATGGCTGCAAGCCCGGCGACGGTTCCTTCGCCGCGAATTGCCTCCTGGCGCGCCGTCTGGCCGAGCGCGGCGTGCGCTTCATCCAGCTTTATCACAAGGATTGGGACCATCATGGCGGGCTCAAGGAGGGGATCACCTACAAGGCCGCAGAGGTGGACCGGGCCAGTGCCGCGCTGATCAAGGACCTCAAGCAGCGCGACATGCTCAAGGACACGCTCATTGTCTTTGGCGGTGAATTTGGCCGCACGCCGATGAGCCAGGGCGGAAGCGGACGCGACCACCATATTGCGGGCTTTTCCATGTGGCTCGCCGGGGCCGGGATCAAGGGCGGCCTCGTGCACGGGGCCACGGACGAGTTTGGCTACAGCGCCGTCGAGGACGTGGTCGAAGTGCACGACCTTCATGCGACGATGCTTCGGCTCCTTGGGGTCGACCACAAGCGGTTGACCTACCGCTTCCAGGGCCGCGATTTCCGCCTGACGGATGTACGAGGGGAAGTGGTGAAGAAGATACTTGCTTGAAAGTACGTGGGTTGGCGGTCATTTTTGGTTTCCCCTTTGAAAGCTGGAACCCCCAACCAGAGAAATCATCTTGCCGCATTCGCCATTGCGGCCGCCGTCACGGTGATCGTACTGATCGTCGGCGTCTTTTACTGCGACCAGATGGAGCAGCGCTACGTCCACGCTCTCGCGCCGGATCTGTCGGAGTCGAAATTGCAGGGCGTTGTGTTGCAGAAGAAGGCGCTGGAGCAACCGGATCTCCTCGTCCTCTACGGCAGTTCGGAACTGGCCAAGGAGATGCCAAACAACGCGGCGCAGTTCTTTCAGGATTATCCGACGGGATTCCGCGTCTTTCCCGTCGGACAGCCCGGCACGACTTCGCTCGCCGTATTGCAAAAGGTGGCGTCCCAAGGCGATGCGATCCGGGACAAAAAGGTCGCCTTCTCGATTTCTCCGGGCTGGTTCTTCACCGAATCCTTCGATCCGAAATGGTATGAAGGGAACTTCTCCCACCTCCAGGCCTACGAGCTCGCTTTCAGCAACAAGCTGAGTCCCGGCCTGAAGCAGGATATCGCGCGCCGGATGCTCGAATACCCGAAAACGTTGGAAAGCCACTGGTTGCTGAAATTCACCCTTCAACGGCTGGCGGGCGGTAGCCGGCTGGATCGGGTCTTGTACGGAGCTGTCTGGCCGCTGGGCCAAATCCAGAACATGATCGGGCGCGTGCAGGATCACTTCGAAGCCGCGCTGCACATCATGGCCGAGGACGAGAAGCTCGACCAGCAGCCGGAGCGCCGCGGCATCCGGTCCTTGAATTGGAACGATCTCGTGAAGCGGGCCGCCCAATTTACGATCAACAAGACCTCCCTCCAGGCCAAACGAAACGAGATCAACAAGAAACGGGCGAAACTTGCCCTGGAGAGCACCGAGGTCCATACGCAAACTTTCCTGAAGCAGGTCACGAAGGCGAAGGAGTGGACCGACCTGGACCTGCTTCTGCGCACGTTCCAGGAATTGGGCGCGAAGCCGCTGCTGCTCAGCATGCCGGTCGAGGACATCCGCCTCGAAGTTTACGGAGTGTCTCCCGCGGCCCGCACCGCGTATCTGCACCGGCTCGAAGAGACCGCGGAAAAGCATGATGTCCCGCTCCTCGACTTCCGCGATCATCAAAAGGACGCGGGTTTCCTGGTCGATTTCCTCGACCATCTCAGCCCCCAAGGGTGGATGTACTACAACAAGGCGCTGGATGATTTCTACCACGCCCGCGAGGACGACTGAGGCCGTTGCGCAAGGGGGTGGCCAGCGGTGGTCGTGGAATGTGCTGGACGAGATTATTTCAATTGGAACTTATTGGAGAGGGCCGTTCCCCAAATCTGCCCCGCCCATCGGCCGCTCCCACGATTGATTTTCCTCTTCACTCCATGTCCACCTCCGCCCGATTACTCGAAGTCCTGAAGACCGTCGCCGAAACCGATGAGGTGGAGCGCAATCTCGACCTCCCTCTCTACGATTCGCAGGTCCTCGATTCAATGAAGACTGTCGACCTGATGGTCGCCATCGCCCAGGAATTCGGCATCGATATTTCGCCCGCTGAATTCGAACGCGAGAAATGGGCGACCCCGCGCCTGATGATCGAGGACATCGAAAAACGCGTCGGAGCGTAGGGATTATGAAACTGCCGACGTTCTTCGAGAAACCGGCCGTTCGCCAGACGTTGCTGGTGCTCTACTATCTCGGCGTGATCGCTGGCCTGATCTACATGTACGGCCGCGGCGACCTTTCCACGCCGCCATTCGTCTACCAGGGCTTCTAACCATGGACATACTGGCTCAAATCGATCACTGGGGTGCCTCCGCTCCCGACCGCCCCGCGCACGTCAGCGACGGCCGCACCATGACTTTTGGCGAATTGCGCACCCAATCGGACGCGCTCGCCGCGCATCTCACGCAGCGGCTCGGAGACGATCGCTCGCCGGTTGCCGTCATCGGCCACAAGGAAAACGAGATGCTGGTCGCCTTCCTTGGCGCGGTCAAAAGCGGTCGGCCTTACGTGCCGATCGATCTTTCGATTCCGGCCCAGCGCGCGGAACGGATCGTCCAAAACGCGGGTGCGGCGCTCACGCTCACGCCCGCCCTGGTTCGCGAAATCCTGGCCACACCCACTCCCGACACGAAGCCTCAGCGGGTCACGGGCGAGGATCCTTACTACATCATATTCACCTCGGGCAGCACCGGCGAGCCCAAGGGCGTGGTCATCACCTTGAATTGTCTCAGCGCCTTCGTGCTCTGGATGAACAAAGAGCAAAAGTTTGCCCCGCAAACGGAGACGTTCCTTAACCAGGCGCCCTTCTCCTTCGACCTCTCGGTCATGGACCTGTATCTCAGCCTGGTCAATGGCGGCACGCTCTTCAGCATCACCAAGGAGGCCATCGCCAATCCGAAGGTCCTGTACCAGTCCTTCGGCCCCTCAGGCATCACCACCTGGGTTTCCACGCCTTCGTTCGCCCAAATGTGCCTCGTCGAAAAAAGTTTTGGCGCGGCGATGCTCCCGAATCTGCGCCGCTTTCTCTTCTGCGGAGAAACGCTGGCGAACGAAACCGCCGCGCAACTGCTCGACCGTTTCCCCTCCGCCGAGGTGTGGAACACCTATGGGCCGACCGAGGCAACGGTGGCGACCACTTCCATCCTCGTGACCCGCGAGGTCCTGGCGCAGCATTCGCCGCTGCCTGTGGGATACACGATGCCCGGCACGCGCATCCCGATCATGGGGGAGAATGGAGCCCCCGTGGCGGAGGGGGAGCGCGGCGAAATCGTCATCATCGGCCCCAACGTGAGCCCCGGATATTTGAATCGGCCCGATCTGACCACCAAGGCGTTCTACGCCACGGACGGCACGCGCGCCTATCGCACCGGAGACTGGGGCCGCACCCGCAACGGGCTGATTTTTTTTGAAGGGCGCATGGATGGGCAGATCAAGCTGCACGGCTACCGCATCGAGATCGGCGATATCGAATCGCACTTGCGCAGCCTGCCTGACATTGCCGACGCCGTGGTACTGGTCGTCGAGAAGGGCGGCAAAGCCGATTCCCTGGCTGGCTTCGTCGTGCTGCGCGAACGCGGCGCGGGCTCGGATTTCGAGCTGGGGCTGGCCTTGAAAAAGCAACTCGGCGACCGGCTGCCGAACTACATGGTCCCGCGGAAATTCTGGTTTCTCGACGCTTTTCCGATGACCCCGAACGGGAAGGCAGACCGCCGGAAACTCGCGGAGATGCTGCGGTGACGGCTCTGACGCCCTACGCGGATTTTAACTACTTCGGGCTGCTGCTGCTCTACGCCGGCATCCCGGCGATCATCCTCGGATATTTCGGCCTCGCCAATAGGTACCTGGCCCTGGCCGTCACGCTGCTGTTCCTGTGGCTCCAGTACAATGATTTCCTCGCGGTCCGGCCCACCTATCCAGTCCGGGAGATCTGGATCGTCTGCGGGTACGCGGTCTATCAGTGGGCGCTGGCAGCCACATTTCTGCGCTTCCGGACGAAGCCGATTTTCGTCCCTGTCCTGATCCTGGCGATTTTGCCGCTCGCGGTGGCGAAGTACCTGCCGGATATTTCCCCCCAGTCGAAGCTCGGATTTGCCGGGATTTCCTATGTTTCGTTCCGGGCGCTCGATGTCATTTTCAGCGTCCGCGACAAGGTCGTCACGGCCCTCCCGCCCGTCACTTACTTCGCCTTCCTCTTTTTCTTTCCCGCCGTTTCCTCCGGTCCCATCGATCGTTTCCGCCGCTTTTCGCAGGATTGGATCCGGCGGCGCAGCCGGGCGGAATTCCTGAATGATCTGGATATCGCGATCCAGCGGCTCTTCCGCGGTTTTCTCTACAAGTTCATCATCGCGGTGCAGATCAACTCTCACTGGGTGATTCCCGCGAAGGCGGGCACCGGGCTGCTGCATGTCATCAGCTACATGTACGCCTACACGTTTTATCTGTTCTTCGATTTTGCGGGCTACAGCGCGTTCGCCATTTCGCTCAGCTATTTGCTCGGGGTGCGCACGCCGGAAAACTTCAACCTGCCTTTCCTCGCGCCCAACATTAAGGACTTCTGGAATCGCTGGCACATTTCGCTGTCGTTCTGGTTTCGCGATCACATTTACATGCGCTTCCTTCTCGCCTCGGCGAAAGGCAAGTGGTTCAAGAACAAGCACACCGCCTCCTACGTCGGCCTGTTCCTCACCTTCGGGATTATGGGGGTCTGGCATGGCATCGAGTGGTACTACCTGCTTTACGGCGTCTATCACGCGGCCCTGCTCTCGGGTTACGACTGGTTCGCCCGCTGGAACAAGACGCGGAATTGGCTGAGCGGCGGCCCCGGCTGGCATGTCGTGAATATCCTGCTGACCTTTCATGCGATCGCTTTTGGCTTGTTGCTTTTCTCCGGACATCTGGCCCCGCGTGAATTGCCGGAGCGCGATGAAGTCGTGGAAAAGCTTACGTGCGTGGAGATCACCGGCTACGTGTGGGACCGCAAGAAACCCAACGACCCGGTTCTGGTGGATATCTCGATGGACGGGCAGATCATCGGCAGGGTCAGCGCCGGCGACATGCGCCAGGACCTGCTGGAAAAAGAGTACGGCAATGGCAAGCATGGCTTCCATTTCAAGCTGCCCACCTCGGTGCAGGACGGGAAGGAGCACTGGGTCGTCCCCGTGATCGTTGGCACGACGCGCGAAATCCCCGGACCATTCGCGATCACGTGCCTGCCGAAAAAGGCGGCCGCGACTCCCTCCCCAGCGACGCCCGCGCCGACGACACCAGCAAATCCAGTGATTCGCTAGAAACGGAAATAGGACTCAACGCAGAGACGCACAGGCGCAGAGAAAAGGCAGTGACGAATAGGCGTGGGGATCAAAAGCACCCACCCAGGTGAGCGCTCCTTCGCCACTTGCTTGTCTTTGTCCTCTGCGTCCGTGCGTCTCTGCGATTCCCCTTCAGCGCCGTTCTTAGGGTCATTTACCCCTGCCCACGGTTGGCCGGGGTGTGGACGCGCTTCTTGCGCAGACGCAACCAGTTGTTCCAGGTCTTGCGCAGCGCGTCTTTCCTCGACAGGTACCGTTGGTTCAATTCCGTCCCCTTGGCGATCTGGCCAAGGATGCCCTTCACGGAGAAATTATCGGTGGGCAAAATCGTGTAAGCCGTGCCGATGGCGGCTTCATGATGGGCATCGCTGCCCGCGGTCATTGGCAATTTCCTCATCGTCGCGTACTCGAAGGCCTGGCGGTTGTAGCGCTTGAGGGTCGTCGCGGCATTGAAGACTTCGAGGCCGTCGATCTCGATCGCATCGAGTACCGATTGGCGAATGCCGGCGCGGAAAAGATCATAGGGATGTGGAGGAATGGCCAGGCCACCCATCGAATGGACGATCTTGCAGACCTCGGCGGCGGGAGTGCCTTTCAGGTAGGGGAGGATGACGCCCAGACACAGCAGATGACCTTCCGCCGTGGTGACCTCCACACCGGGAATGATCAGGAAATCATCCACCGGTTGCCCGTCTTCGCGCACCAACCCCTTGTCGAGCAGGTAGCGGCAACCATCGCTCGTGTTGTGATCGGTCAGCGCAAAGCCATGCAGCCCCTTCCTGCGAGCCGTGGCGATCAGCTCTTCAGGGCTGCTCACGCCGTCGCCCGAGAAGAACGAGTGGCAATGCAGGTCGATGTTGTAACCCATGGGCGCGAGGATGCAGAGAGAACGCGCGAGGCGGAAGAAAATTGGACAACAAATCACTTCATCCCTTCCGCCGGCGGCGGCATGTTTTCCGGATGTTTGCATTTAAAGAATGGACTTTGATCTGCGACGCCCTCGGGCGTGGCGAGCAGAGCCTGATCATCCGCAAGGGAGGCATTGCCGAGGGGCGTGACGGTTTCCGCTTCAAGCACGCCGACTTCCTTCTCTTTCCCACGCTGTTTCACGAACAGGCGGCGAAGCTCCGCGTCCCGGACGGGACGGTGCTTCCGGCGGCGCGAGCCGACGGACAGCACGAGATCCGCCTTGCGGCCCATGTCGAGTGGACCGCGGACGTGACGGACTGGACCCGGGTCCAGGCTTTGGCGCCATTTCACCTCTGGACCGAGGCGGAGATCGAGAAGCGCTTTCGCCAGGACGATCAGCCGGGCGTGAGTGTGGCCTTCGTGCGCATCCAACGATTGAGCGAGCCATTAATATTTCCCGACCTGCCGAAATATGGCGGGTGCCGCTCCTGGGTCGAGGTGCCGGAGCTGCCGGCGGGAACCACGCTTACTCCCGTGCTGAATGATGCGGAGCATGGGAGGCGTTCGGCGGAGGTGAGGAAAGCGCTGTCATGATAGATCGGACAACGCCAGCCAGATCACGCGTTTCCCAGGTTGCGGGCTCGCCCAACCCGTCATTCTGAGGAACGAAGAACCTCTGATCTCCTCCAACATCTAAAATCGTGCTGGTGAGGAAAGGCAGAGATCACAGGTTCTTCGCTTCGCTCAAGAATGACGACGAATGTGACGCGCACAACGAGTCGGCGCTACATCTACTCTCTTCGCGTGACTACGGTATTGATCAAGCTGCTCAATCCGCTTTGTACCTCCACCACTTGATGCTTAGAGCCTCCGGCGCGTTCGGACGATCGGTGGTTGGAAAACACCGCTCCTTGGGCTGTCCGCCACGTCACACCGTCCCTGCTTCAACCTCGTCCACTCCCGAGAATATCGGCCGGCAACTCACACTGCCCATACGCCACCTCTGCCAGGATCGGCAGCCCGGTCAGTTCCTCAAGCATGCTGCGATTCGTGGCGGTCGCGACGTCGTCTATCGCAGAGACGCGGTTGAGAATCAATCCGGCACAGGGCAGGCCCCGTCTCTGCACAGATTCCACGGTCAGAAGGGCATGATTGATAGCGCCCAACCGATTGGCGACGACGATGGCTACGGGCAGGCCGAATTCTTCCGCGAGATCGCCCACAAAATAGTCGCGTGCGATCGGCACCCGCCATCCTCCGACTCCCTCGACGATGATCGATTCGTGGGCACTGCGCGCTCGCCCAAACATCTCTCGAATCAACATCAGGTCGATGGTCCGATTTTCAATGACCGTCGCTGTATAGGGCGCCGCCGGGGTGCGCAACCACACGGGATTGATTTCGTTGAGCGAGATCGCACCGTCCGCGGCGGCGTGGAGTGTCTCGGCGTCTTCGCGCCCCCCGCAGCAGATCGGCTTGAGCCCGACCGCGTTCACGCCTGCTTTGCGCAAGGCCCGAACGAGGAGGGCCGCGACATAGGTTTTGCCGGCATTGGTATCCGTGCCGGTGAGGAAAAGATTCATTCCTGCGTCGCCGGCAAAACGCTGTAGATTTGCGTCCCGCTGATCGGGGCGTTCACGCGCCGATCAGTTCTTTGAGCCGGGCTTCGATCTCGTTCGCCTGGGCATTGATGCGATCGCCATCGCGCCCTTCGATCAGAAGACGGATCTTCGGTTCGGTGCCACTATAGCGCAGGAGGACGCGTCCCGCGCCGGCCAGCTCCTTCTCCGCGGCCGCCACGAGCTCGGTCACAGCGGCCATTTCCTCGAGCGGTTTCTTCTCCCGCACTTTCAAATTGCGCTGCGCTTGCGGGTACTTCGTCAGGCACTTCTTCAGTTCACTGAGCGGCTTTCCGGTCTCGGTCATGACGCGCAGAATTTGCAGCGCGCTCACGATGCCGTCTCCGGTGGTGGAGAAATCGCGAAAAATCATGTGGCCGCTTTGCTCGCCTCCGACATTGAGATCCTGCTTCATCATCGCCTCGATCACATAGCGGTCGCCAACCTTGGTTCGCAGGACACGCCCTTCGTGTTTCTTCAGGGTTTCATCCAGCCCAAAATTGCTCATTACCGTTGCGACCAGCGTATTCTGGGCGAGCCGTCCGCGCCGGATGAAATCAATCGCCGCGATGGCCATGATTTCGTCGCCATCGACAATCTCGCCATTCTCGTCGCAGAGAATCACCCGGTCGGCATCGCCATCGTGACTGATGCCCACCTGCGCCTTGGTTTCCTTGACCAGGCGCTGGATTTCTTCGGGATGCGTGCTGCCGCAGTCGCGATTGATGTTGCGGCCGTTCGGGGTGTTGTGGGCGACGATGATCTCCGCCCCCAACTCGCGCAGAATGCACGGCGTCGATTTGTAGGCCGCGCCGTTCGCCACATCCACCGCGATGCGCATGTCCTCCAGGGTACGTCCGCGCGGAAAGCTCTGCTTGGCAAACTCGACGTAGCGCCCCAGGGCATCGTCGATGCGCGTTGCTCGACCGATCTTCCCCGCGGTGGGCCGAATCGATTCGATCTCGCCACTGAAAACCAGATGTTCGATCCGCTGCTCGATCTCATCATCGAGCTTGTACCCGTCGGGACGGAAGAACTTGATGCCGTTATCCTCGTAGGGATTGTGGGAGGCGCTGAGCACGATCCCGGCATCGGCCCGCAGAGAGCGGGTGATGTAGGCGACGCCCGGCGTGGGCAGCGGGCCGATGAGCAGCACGTCGGCGCCGAGCGACATCACGCCGGCCGCGAGCGCATTTTCCAGCATGTAGCCGGAAAGGCGCGTATCCTTGCCGATGACGATCGTGGTGCGTCCGCTCGACCGCCCGGCGAGGACGCTCATCTGGGTGAAGACGTGCGCAGCGGCGCGGCCGAGCTTGAGCGCCGTTTCCGCCGTGACCGGCTCGATGTTCGCCGTGCCGCGCACGCCGTCCGTGCCAAAAATGCGGCGCTCGCCGTTGTTGGCGGGCTTGGGGGCGTCACTGGCCTTCGCGGCGTTACTTTTTCTTGGGGCTGCCATAGCTGCTGCTGGTATCGAACTTGAATTTTTCCTGCGATTGGAACTGGAACCTAGAAGGCAAGCCGGTCTTTTCCAGGCTCTGCTTGATGACCCACCACAGGATGACGGCGAGCACCAGCGACATCAGCTTTGCCAGCCAATTGTTTAGAATCAGTTTCATTGTCGAGGGAGAAAAGTTCGCTGAGGCGGCGCGCAAAGCTTTCCGGGTCAAAGCTTCTTTCGATTGTCCCGCGATGACAAATGGAAACGATGCCGGTCTCTTCCGAGACCACGATAACGATGGCATCGGTTTCCTCGCAAAGCCCGAGCGCCGCACGGTGGCGCAGGCCCAGCGCCCGGTCCAGGTCGGCGCGTTGTGTGATCGGAAAGATGCACGCCGCCGAGACAATCCGGTCGCTGCGAATGATGATCCCGCCATCGTGCAGTGGCGTCTTCGGGAAGAAGATGCTGACCGCGAGCTCGGTGGAGAGCGCGCAATCGATCTTTACCCCGCTCTCGGCGAAGCCCTCGATGTTTTGTCCGCGTTCGATGGCAATGAGCGCGCCGAGCTGGCGATTGGCGAGATCGAAGGTCATTTCGCGGACGAGATCCAGCGTGGCCCGGTTTTGATTGTTGGAAGAAAACAGGCGGTGGGCGCCCAAGGCCGCGAGTCCCCGGCGAAGCTCCGGCTGAAAAATGATGACCAGGGCGATGGCCAGCACCTTCGACAAGCTCTCGAAAATGGACCCAATGACGGTGAGGCCGAAGATTTGCGAGAGCAGCAGGATGGTCAGAAAGATGACCACCAGGCCGACGAGCACGTTTGCCCCCGGCGTCCCCTTGAAGAACCGCCATGTGTAATAGATGGCCACGGCGAGCAACAGGATCTCGAGGACATCCTTTCCATAGCCGTAGAACAACTCTTGGAGGGTCATGCGGCTGCCTCCGGGTCGAGGATCGCCTCGGTCATGCGGAGCGCCTCCGCATTGGGCCGCGCCTCGTGGACGCGAAAGATGCTGGCTCCGCGCGACCGGCCATAGCTGGTCAGCGCCACCGTCGGCCAGGCCCGATCTTCGAGAGCGTTGCTGCCGAGCACTTTGCCGAGAAACGACTTGCGCGAGACGCCGAGCGCCAGGGGGCGGCCTTCGATTCGCAACGCGGTCAGGCTCCGCAGGAGCGCAAGATTGTGCTCCACGGTTTTTCCAAAGCCGATTCCGGGGTCGAAAGCGAGGCGCATGGGGTCGATTCCGCACGCTAGGCACGCCTCAAAAGTTTGTCGAAAAAAATTCCCGATTTCCGCTACAACATCGTCATAATGCGGAGCCTGCTGCATATCGCGCGGGGTGCCCTGCATGTGCATGACGATCGCCCCGGCGCGCGTGTCCCGCACGACCTCCCGCATCGCGGGATCACGCAGGCCCGTCACGTCATTGATGATCTCAGCTCCCGCGGCCATCGCGGCCCGTGCGACGGCCGGTTTCATCGTATCGATCGAGATGACCGTGCCCGGCCTTTGATCGAGCAGCGTTGCAATGACCGGCAGCACCGCGCGCATTTCGTCCTGTTCCGCCACCGGTCGTGCCCCCGGGCGAGTCGATTCGCCGCCCACGTCGAGAACATGCGCGCCCTCATCGAGGAGTTGCAAACCATGCGCGACGGCCCGATGTAGGTCGATAAACCGACCTCCATCAGAGAAAGAATCCGTCGTCACATTGAGCACTCCCAAGATCAGTGCGTGATGCGAAACGTCGAATGTGCGGCTTTTCGTTTTCCAAATCATTTGCTCGAACCCGCACGGAATGTTGAACTACCCGTGCCGGTGTGTCGTAAAGGACCACGCGCCGTCCGAACCGCCAACCGAAATAAACCATGAATGCCACCATCGCACAGAACCCTGTAGACCGTAACCGCCAGTTTCCGCCCTTCAGTCTGAAACGGTTGCTGACTACGGTCTTCAATCCGCAGCCCGGCGAACGCGTCTGCATCCTCATCGACCTGGAGGATCCGCAGGACGTCAAAGGCTTCGAATTCCTGAAAAATCCGGACCTCTCCATCCAGCGCCACGCGCACGACGTTTTCTACCAGGGCCTGCGCAATGGGGTGATGAAGGACCTGGGGATGGAAGGGGGCGAGATGTTCGCCTACGCGATCACCGGCGGGAGCAATCTGGATCTCCCTGAGAAGGGCTTCGCCAGTGATGGCCGCGAGATCGACATGATCGAGGACATCTACAAAAAGTACACGCTCATCCTCTGCATCTCGACGTATTCCGCGACGGCGCCGCTGACGGCCTTCGCCAAGAAATACGGTTTCCGCGGCGCCACCATGCACGGCATGAACCAGGTCATCCTGGCTTCCGGACTGGCCGTTGATTATTTCGAAGTCAGCCGTCAGGCGGAGAAGCTGCGGCTCGGCATGACGAAGGCGGACTGGGCGGAGATCGACTACGTCTTCGACCAGCAAAAATTCACGCTGCACCTCGAATTGGGCGGGCAGGAAGCGCAAAAGAGCCATGGTCTGTGCCGCGGCGGTCCGGACATCGCCAACCTGCCCGCGGGTGAAATCTACTACGTGCCGAAGGATGCGAACGGCGAATTTCCCCACAAATACGAGGACGGCAGCGTGGGCTTGATGACCGTGCAGGCTGGTCGCATCACGCGTGCGAGGCTTCTCCGCGGAAACCAAGCTATCGTGGATGAGCACAACAAGAAGCTGACCTCCGATCCCGTGACGGGAGAACTCGGTGAACTCGGGTTTGGCACGCAGGAACTGCCCGTGTCGGGCCGCGACATCCAGGACGAAAAGATCCTCGGCACTATGCACGTAGCCACCGGCCGCAGCGATCATTTGGGCGGAACGCTCACGCCCGAGCGCTTCGCGAACAAAAAGAATGCAACTCACGACGACATCCTCTTTTCGCCGTCGAAGACGCCGGAAATCAATGTCCCGCAAGTCCGCATGCATCGCGATGGCCAGACGGTCGTCTTGATCGAAAACTACGCGCCCGCGGCCTACATGCGCGGATTGCTCGCGGACTGACGCCGCATTTCGTGTTCGCCGCGCGGAACGGGGCTTCGCCCGGTTTCCGCGCGGCGTGCGAATCGCCGATGAATATTTACGAGACCGACCGCCTGCTCGCGGAATACCTGCTCTTTCACTACGGTGAGCCGGCGGAAATCCTGCCGTATCCCTTCGGTCCGCGCGAAGCGCTGGACTATGCGGTGCGGTGCGTGAGCGAGTGTCTGGATACGGCGCGCCTCCCGGTCGCGGCCAGAGCCCTCGATCTGGGATGCGCCGTCGGCCGTTCCAGCTTCGAGTTCTCCCGGCACTGTCAGGAAGTCATTGGCATCGACTATTCCCGACGGTTCATCGAGGCGGCGAGCATGCTCCGGGATCAAGGCGAATTGCCCTACTGGCGGCGAGATGAAGGAGAGCTCGGGGCGTCATTGATAGCCCGCCCGCCTGCGGGGTCGAACGTCAACAGCGTTCGGTTTGAGACTGGGGACGCGCACGCGCTTCGGCCGGATTTGGGGACCTTCGACGTGGTGCTCATGGCCAACCTGATCGACCGGTTGGCCGAGCCGCATCGGTGCCTCGCGCAGTTGCCCGGGTTGGTGAAGTCCGGTGGGCAGTTGATCATCACCTCGCCCTATACCTGGCTGGAGGAATACACCGCGCCGGATCATTGGCTGGGCGGCCGGACGTTTGATGGTCATCCCCGAACGACGTTTGAGGGATTGAACCAGGCGCTTTCCGGCCACTTCGACTTGGTCCAAAGGAAGGATCTTCCGTTCTTGATCCGTGAACATGCCCGCAAGTTTCAGTGGAGCGTGGCCGAGGCAACCCTTTGGCGCCGCAAATAATCTCAACGACGAATCGCATGTCAAACGACTGGGAAGATCACTACCGCCGCGGCGACATGCCGTGGGAAAAAGGCGCGCCGAGCCCAGGTCTGGTCGACCTTTTGGCGGAGGAGCCCGTCCGCGGCCGAATTCTGGTGCCGGGCTGCGGCCTCGGCCACGATGTCCGCGCTCTCGCGGCCACGGCGGACGAGGTCGTCGGGATCGATATCGCGCCCTCCGCCGTGGCGGCGGCGCGCGCCTTTCCCACCGTGGGACGCGAGCGCTACGATTTGGAGAATCTTTTCGCCCTGCCGCCTTCCTGGCGCGGCACTTTTGACGGCGTTTGGGAACATACCTGCTTCTGTGCGATCCAGCCTTCCCAGCGGCCGGCCTACGTGGAGGGGGTCGCAGATGCGCTGCGGCCAGGAGGTCAGCTTTTCGCCATCTTCTATCTGGACCCTGGAAACGCCTCTCCTGACGAGGGCCCGCCCTTCGAGGTTTCGGTGGCGGAATTGGACCGGCTCTTCCTGCCGCGGTTCACCGTGGAGCGCGAGTGGCTGCCCCAGCGCGCCTATCCGGGCCGCGAAGGGCGCGAGTGGATGCGCGTGATGCTCAAGCGCTAAATCCACGATTGGGTTGGCTCGAGGATCTTTGGAGTTTGGTGGCGTTGCCAGCCGGATGGCGCTTTTGCAAAATTGCGGGCTCCCCCTCAAAGTCATTCTGAGGAACGATGAACCACCGAGGCGGCGGTGTACGGGACAAGCGGAGGTCGGTGCCTTTCGGACGAGCCGATCTCTTCCGGAATCTGACGCTTCGTTGGTGAGGAAAGGCAGAGATCAGAGGTTCTTCGCTTCGCTCAAGAATGACGACGAAAGTGACGCGCTTTCTGACGCAACCCACTCCGGCTCGCTACCCTTGGCCCCTCTTAAGTGGTCCCTATGTTGGTTAAAATCCTCCTTGATTCCATCGCCGCCCTCGCCCCGCCCAAATCCTCGCTTGATTCACTCGCGCCGATTCCTAGCCTCTCGCGATGCACGACACGCTTACGACACCGATGGTCCCCCATCCACTCGCGCCTGGGGACACCTTTCCACGGCGTCATCTGGGCTCAAATGATGAGGAAGTCGCCGCCATGCTGTCGAAACTCGGGCTGCCGTCCCTCGAAGCGCTGATCGACGATGCTGTGCCGGCGAAAATCCGGCTGCCGAAGCCGATAAACTTGCCGGCGGGACGCGGCGAACACGAGGCCCTCGCCGAACTGCGTGCGCTCGCGGTCAAGAACCGGATTTGCAAAAACTACCTTGGCCAGGGCTACAGCGATTGCATCACGCCACCTGTGATCCAGCGCAATATCCTGGAAAATCCGGGCTGGTACACGGCCTACACGCCGTACCAAGCCGAGATTTCGCAAGGCCGCATGGAGGCGTTGATCAATTTCCAGCAGATGGTGATCGATCTCACGGCGCTCGATATCGCCAACGCCTCGCTGCTCGATGAAGCGACTGCGGCCGCGGAGGCAATGCACATCGCCCACGCCGTGAGCAAGGATGCCGCGGCGAAATCCATTTTCGTCAGCGAGAACTGTCACCCGCAAACGATAGCCGTGGTCCAGACTCGTGCCGAGCCGCTGGGGATCGCGGTGATCGTCGGCGACGAAACGGCCTTCGATTTCACCGAAAAGGTCTTTGCCGTCCTCCTGCAATATCCCGATACGACCGGTGGCATTTTCGATCACTCGGACTTCATCCAGAGAGCCCATTTGGCAGGTGCTTTGGCCATCGTTGCCGCCGATATCCTCGCGCTGACCTTGCTGCGGCCGCCGGGAGAATTTGGCGCGGATATCGCCGTTGGCTCGACCCAGCGCTTCGGTGTGCCGCTTGGTTTCGGCGGACCGCATGCCGCCTACATGGCCGTGAAGGATGCCTACAAGCGCCTCATGCCCGGCCGCCTCGTCGGCGTCTCGAAGGATGTCCATGGCCAGCCCGGGTATCGCCTCTCGTTGCAGACCCGCGAGCAGCATATCCGCCGGGACAAGGCGACGAGCAACATTTGCACCGCGCAGGTCCTCCTTGCAGTCATGGCCTCGATGTATGCCGTCTATCACGGGCCAGAGGGGCTCAAGCAGATCGCGCGACGCGTGCATGCCGCGGCGGAATCGTTTGGCGCCGCGATGACGGCCAATGGCTTCACGGTGCTGCACGGCGAGTTCTTCGACACCGTGGCGGTCCAATGCAAGTCCGAGGCGCAGCGCGCCGAAATCCTCGGCCGGGCCGTGGCAGCCGGGGTGAATGTGCGGCCTTACGCCGTGCACGATGCGCCCTGGCTGCTCCTGGTGAGCTTCGACGAAACCGTGGATGAGGCGGCGGTGCTCCAACTGGCTTCGATCTTCACCGCCCAGCCCGCCGGTTCCTTCCAGATCTCCGGGGAACGGACGAGCCTGGCTCCGGGCTGGCGCGCCGCTTTCGTCCGCACGTCCCCGTTCCTGACCCACCCAGTCTTCAACAAGCATCACACCGAACACGAGATGCTGCGTTACATCCGCCGGCTCGAAGCGAAGGACCTCTCCCTGACCACCTCCATGATCCCGCTCGGCTCGTGCACGATGAAGCTGAACGCAACCAGCGAGATGCTGCCCGTCACGTGGCCGGAATTCGGCAAGATTCATCCCTTTGCGCCGGTCGAGCAAACGGCGGGGTATGCAGAAATGTCTACGCAGTTGGAGGCGTGGCTGGCGGAGATTACTGGCTTCGCCGGCGTTTCGCTGGAGCCAAACGCGGGTTCGCAGGGTGAGTACGCCGGCTTGCTCGTGATCCACAAATACCACCAGTCCCGCGGCGAGAGCCACCGCGACATCTGCCTCATTCCCAGCAGCGCGCACGGTACGAACCCCGCGAGCGCGGTCATGGCCGGGATGAAGGTCGTCGGCGTGCGCTGTCTGGACGACGGCGACATCGATCTCGCCGATCTCACGGCAAAGGCCGAACAGCACAAGGACCAACTGGCCGCCCTCATGGTCACCTACCCGAGCACCCATGGGGTCTTCGAGGAGACGATCGTGGAGATTTGCGAGATCATTCATGCCCGGGGCGGGCAGGTTTACATGGACGGAGCAAACATGAATGCGCAGGTCGGCCTCACTTCGCCCGGCCGCATCGGCGCCGACGTGTGCCATCTCAATCTTCACAAGACCTTTTGCATCCCGCACGGCGGCGGCGGACCTGGCATGGGGCCGATCGGTGTGGCCGCCCACCTGGTGCCCTTCCTTTCCGCCGTCGAGCGCCAGGGGCCGGATACCCGGACCGGCTCCATTTCGGCCGCCCCGTTCGGCAGCGCCTCCATCCTCACCATCCCCTGGATGTACATTCGCATGATGGGTGGGACCGGGCTGACCGACGCCACACGTTTCGCCATCCTCAACGCCAACTACATCGCCCGCCGGCTCGATCCCTATTTCCCCGTGCTCTTCAAGGGCCACGACGGGCTGGTCGCCCACGAATGCATCCTCGACCTGCGCAAGTTCGAGAAGACCACCGCGGAAGACGTGGCCAAGCGCCTCATGGACTACGGATTCCACGCGCCGACCTTGAGCTGGCCGGTTGTGGGCACCCTCATGGTCGAGCCCACCGAGAGCGAATCGAAAGACGAACTCGACCGCTTCTGCGACGCCATGATCGCGATCCATGCCGAGATGACCGCGGTCGAGACCGGCGCCGCGGAGGGCAAAGACAACCTGCTCAAGAATGCCCCGCACACGGCGCATTCCACCATCACCGGCGAGTGGACACATCCCTACACCCGCGAGCAGGCGGCCTATCCTGCCTCGTGGCTGCGCGAACATAAGTTTTGGCCCAGTGTGGGCCGCATCGACAACGTCTGGGGCGATCGCAATCTCTTCTGCGCATGCGTTCCCATGGCGGAGCACGCGTAATTTTCACACGCGGGGCATTGTCTGCCGGCCAACGCTGCGTAGGGTCCTCGTAAACTGTCGTGAAAACCTTGCTTTTGTTCCTTCTGACCGCCGTAGTCACGGCGTCCGGGGAAGACCCTCGACTCGTCGCGCTCGTCAAGGAAGGCGACAGCGAGGATCGACTCGGCCATCCTCAAGCCGCCCTGACATCATTCCTGGCCGCGGAGGCAATCGACAATCGTGACGTGGGCGTCCTCCTTCGGATCTCGAAGCAATACGAGGATCTCATTCCCACCACCAAGCCCAAGGAGGCGGCGGAACAGGTCGCCAAAAAGGCGTTCTCCTATGCCCAACGCGCCGTCGAGATCGATCCCAAGGTCGCCAAGGCCCACCTCAGCCTCGCAGTCGCCTATGGCCGGATGACCGATTTCATCGGCAACAAGGAAAAGCTGGAATATTCGAAGTATATCAAGGACGAGACCGTAAAATCCATCGAGTTGGACCCGACGGACGATTATGCCTGGCATGTCCTCGGCTGTTGGCACTCCGGTGTGGCCAATGTGAACGGGATGCTCAAGCTTCTGGCAAAAATGGTCTACGGTGGGATGCCTCCGGCCAGTAACGAGGAGGCCGTGAAGTGCCTGAAAAAAGCGTGCGAGCTTGCGCCCCAGCGCATCATGCATCATGGCGAATTGGCCCGCGTCTACCAGCTCATGGGCCAAAAGGATCTCGCCGATAAGGAATGGAAAACCGTCCTCACCTTGGCGGCGGTCGACAAGGATGACGCAACGGATCTGGCGGAGGCGCGGGCCGCGCTCAATCTGCCGAAGAGCGGGCCCCCGACGAATACGGGCCACAGTTCCGCGACGACCGCGCGATAGTCGCGTCGCTCACGACCGGCTCGGACGAATCGCCAGCACCAGCCACCCGGCCAGCAGGCTCAAGCCTCCAAAAGGTGTGATCACGCCGAGGATTCTAATGTTGGAAATGGCCAGTGCGTAAAGACTGCCGCTGAACAGCAAAATGCCCACGCAGAAGAGGATGAACGGCAGCCGGGAGACGGTGGCCCGCTGAGCCAGCACCAGCAGCACGACCGCATGGACCGCGTGGTAGAGCGCGCCAGTCTTCCACGTCGCCATCAGCCCGTTTTGTTCGAGCCTGGATTCCAGAGCATGTGCACCAAGGGCGCCAAGCGCGACGGCCAGGAATCCGATGAGGGCGGCGATGCGTGTGGCGGTGGAGTTGTTCATGGCGCACAGCCATCTACGTGCAAATTTCTCATCTCCAAAGTCGAAATTTCCGCGCGCATCCCTACGCTGGCGTCAGATGGACTGGACCAACTGGCAGCCGCGTGAGCGAGCCAACCTCTGTTTTATCGCCAAAGACGATCGCGTGCTGCTCATCCGCAAGAAGCGCGGGCTCGGTGCTGGGAAGATCAATGGGCCCGGCGGGAAGATCGAGCCGGGAGAAACGGCTCTCGCATCGGCGATCCGCGAGACCCAGGAGGAAATCGGCGTGACGCCGCTGCAGCTTGAGGAACGCGGAACGCTTCATTTCCAATTCATCGACGGCTACAGCCTGCATTGCGCGGTCTTTCTCGCGAGGGATCTTGAGGGAGTACCGATTGAGACGGAGGAGGCGACTCCGTACTGGTTCGACATCGACGCCATCCCGCTGGATGAGATGTGGGCCGACGACCGGCACTGGCTTCCCCAGATGCTGGCCGGCGGACGCTTTCAGGCCTGGTTCGAATTCGACGGAGACCGGATGCTGAGCAAAGAGGTGCGTTGGGACGGCGAATAATCGGACTTCGCATTGCCACCGGCACAGACCTACTTTCACCGGTTGCGCCACTATCCCCGTCATTCTGAGCGGAGCGAAAAGAACCTGAGATCTCTGCCTTTCCTCACCTGCGTGGCGTCAGATGCCGGAAGAGATCGGCTCGTCCGAAACGCACCGACCTCCGCTTGTCCCGTACACCGCCGCCTCGGTGGTTCTTCGTTCCTCAGAATGACGGGGAGGGGGAGCCCGCTAGATAGCAGAAACGCATCGTGGCTGGCGGCTTCGCTCCTG
>Ga0070658_10000588_pt1 | contig 31540 bp, 27 predicted proteins | sample KBSC13metaG_FD_64664 | JGI IMG/M metagenome (GOLD analysis project Ga0070658, IMG submission 64664) | Corn rhizosphere microbial communities from Kellogg Biological Station, Michigan, USA - KBS C1-3 metaG | ecosystem: Host-associated > Plants > Roots > Rhizosphere > Soil ... | reverse complement strand
CCTGATGCTGGACAGCGTGAGTTCGCCTGCGATCACGGTAGAAGGCAAAGCCGTCTCCGATGGCTACCACAACCTCTCGCATCACGGCAGAAGCCCGGAGAAACTGGCCCAACTCGAACGCATCGACCGCGAGCACATGAAGCTCCTGGCTGGCCTCTTCGCGAACCTGAAAGCGCACAAGGAAGGCAACGAGACCCTGCTGGACCGATCGATGGTGCTCTACGGCAGCAACCTCGGCAACGCGAACACCCATGTCACCACCAACCTGCCCGTACTCTTCGCAGGCGGCGGCTTCAAACATGGTCAGTATCTCGTCTTCGACCGCGAACGCAACTACCCGTTGCCGAATCTCTTCGTCAATATCCTCCAGCGTTTCGGTATCGAAGCCGACCATTTCGCCTCCAGTACCGGCACCATGCGCGGCCTGGAGATGCTCAAAACCTCCTGATCGAACTTCGCACTCCGGCACATCCACTCGCTCTATAAAACCCCTCGGTCCCACATTGGAGCCGAGGGGTGAAATTTATTTTGCATTGGCCCTGTCAAATCATCAGCAGGCGTAGATATACGGAGAGGCACGAATCTATGAGTTATCGCAGGACGAAAGCTGGCCAAACTTCGCAGGCATTGCGGTTGTGGGCAAACTGACGAGAGGAAAATAGAGGGTTGATTGAGAAACGGGTCACTTTTATTGCATTCTTTTGGTATCCGTGTGATATTGTTTCCGTCTTCTAATATCGTAGCGTAGATAGAGTTATGCAGGACAATCGTCACGGCTTATCGCCGAAAGATGGATCCTCCAGCAGGGATTCTGCTCGCATTCCAAGAACGCACATTTTCCTTCCGTTTTCAAACAGAAACGCAGTAGACGGAGCAATTATCATGAAGAAAAAATTAATCGGTATCACAGAACTTATCGGGCAGGACCTCGTTGTCCGAATCGATCGCAAACCCATCGACAAATATCCCCTGGAAGGCTTTGTCGTGGGCGTCAGCGGGAAACTGTTGCTCCTTCACATCGTGGACGGCAATACGCTGTTCCTCGGCGGCTACGCGGTTGTAAGGCTCTCCGACATACGTTCGTATCGCATTGACAAATCGTTTGTCACAAGGGCGCTGCGCCTTCTCGATCGGACTCCCGTCATCCCGGACGGCGTCGACCTGACCGATTGGGAGAGCGTGCTGGCTTCCTTAAAAAACCGCTGCCCCTTGCTGATGCTTGAAACCGAAAAGAAGCGGCCGGGATGTGGATTTGTCGGGCAGATCGCACGGCAGACTCCACGATCCGTCAAGATCGAGGAGGTCAATACCAAGGGAATTTGGACCAAGATGGAGCGGTTCGCCTACAAAGACATCACACAGATCGGCTTCGATAACGGCTACATCAACGCGCTCGCCCATCTGGTCGAACACGAAGCGACGGCAGGACTGTAGGCACAGACCAGGAGCGCCAAATGGACGACACAATCGGGGACGCATACCATATAAAGCGGTCGTTAGGTGCCCCCGGCAAAAGGAGCTGCTATTGAGAACCAGGATGGGAGATGGAGTGCGATTGGGATGCTTGAGCATCTATTTGGCACTGGCGACTGCCGGGATCGTGCGGGCGGATGAGCTTTCGACGGCACAACGATTTGAGGCTGCCAAATCGGATGCGCCTTCGTTGATCGCCTTCAAAAAGGCGATGCCGAAGGGTGGCGATCTGCATGTCCATGTCGGAGGCGCGGTCTACGCGGAAACCGCGCTCGACAATGCTATCAAGCAGGGTCTCTTCTACGACCCTGCCTCCAACAAGTTCACCAAGGATAAGGCCGACGGACGGGTTCCGGCGGCGGACCTGCTGAAGGGAGAGGCGGGAGCGTACCTGAGCAAATTTCTGGACGCAGCCAGTATGCGAGGCGCGCGGCCGGGCGGCGAGAGCGGTCATGACCACTTCTTCAGTGCGACCTGAAGTCGCTCACAAGATTGTCTGGCGGCTCTCGCCTGACCAGACCTGTTGTCCCATCAACAGTACCCTACGAAGTACGGCGGCAAGGTAACAAGCCGTCTAAAGCCTTCCGACAACGTAGCCGCAGCCATCAGGCTGGTACCCAAACCGTGAGGTCGCGGTGCGCCTTCTAGCCTCAAGGAAGGCCGGAGCCAGGGTGAACGGTAAGGATAGCACATGCAAACTCTCGCTTAACCATCGTGACGGTCAACAAGCCAAAGAGGCTGACAGGCTTGAGCCAAAACGGCAATGCAGCAGGGAACGGAAGCTTGAATATCTTCCGTCATGGGTCACAATGCTGTCGGTGGATAGAGAGATCCTAACCCGTTCTTTCGTCTTCTCAGCGCAACAGGGTAAGCCCGTATCGCTCCTCCACAAGGAGGTAGGAAAGCCGTAAGGCTAACAACGGCGGTGCGGGTAAAGGAGGAGGGAGAAAGCGAAAGCCGCTCTGTAATGGAGCGGATACGAGGTGAAATATGCCTCGACGCGAAAGCGGGCAAACTTCCCTCTGGTCTTCCTCACAAGAGAACTTGAAAAACCGACCAAGGAAGCAAAGCAGATGACGGCAGAGCAAGTGGCTGCTGGTGCGGTTTCCCGCGAAATCCCCGACTGGCATAAGATAGATTGGCAGGCGGTGAATGAGAACGTGCGTCGGCTGCAAGCGCGTATTGTGAAGGCGGTGCAGGAAGGCAGGTGGGGCAAGGTGAAAGCCTTGCAACGTCTGCTGACCCATTCGTTTTCCGGCAAAGCCCTTGCCGTAAGACGCATGACAGAAAACCAGGGCAAGAACACACCGGGCGTGGACAGAGTGATCTGGAACACGCCGCTACGTAAAACACGAGCGATCGCGGCGCTCAAACGGCGCGGGTATCATCCGCAGCCGCTACGACGCGTCTATATCCCCAAATCCAACGGCAAAAGACGGCCTCTGGGCATTCCCACCCTGCATGACCGGGCGATGCAAGCGTTGTATCTGCTCGCTCTGGAACCCATTGCAGAGACAACCGCCGATCCCAACTCTTACGGCTTCCGTCGGGGAAGGAGTTGTGCGGATGCCATCGCCCAATGCTTCAACCTCTACTCCCATAAGCAATCGCGACAATGGGTATTGGAAGCGGACATCGAAGGCTGTTTCGACCACATCCGCCATGAGTGGTTGCTGACCCATATCCCTCTGGACAAGGGCATCCTCCGCAAATGGCTGGAAGCGGGATACCTGGAGAAGCAGGTTTTCCACCCGACCTCAGAAGGCACCCCGCAGGGCGGGATTATCTCTCCAGTTCTGGCAAACATGGCCTTAGACGGCCTGGAAGAAGAACTGCGGCGTCACTTTCCTCTGCTCCAGAAGCGCATAGAGGGACAACTGATCCCGTATCGTCCTTCCCTGGTGCGTTATGCCGATGACTTTATCCTCTGTGGTTACTCACGCGAGTTCCTGGAGGAGAAAGTCAAGCCGGTCGTGGAGAACTTCCTAAGCGAACGGGGTTTGCGCCTGTCGCCTGAGAAGACCTGCGTTACTCACCTCGAAGATGGTTTTGACTTTCTGGGACAGAATGTACGGCGTTATCATGGGAAGGTGTTACTCATCCGTCCCTCCGACAAAAACGTGCAGACATTCCTGGAAAAGACGCGCGCCTTGATTAAAACCAACGCGCAGGCGACCGCCGGCGGTCTGATCGTGCAACTCAACCCCAAGATCCGGGGTTGGTGCAACTACCACCGCCATGTCGTCAGCAAAGCCGTCTTCAACAAGATCGATCACGTGTTGTTTGAATGTCTGTGGCGTTGGGCGAAACGTCGTCACCCTCGGAAAGGAAGCCGATGGGTGCGCAAGCGTTACTTCGGCACACGGGGCACCACCCCATGGACGTTCTTCGGAAGCGTTCCGGCAGCGGAAGGAGCCAGTCGTACTGTCTGGCTGATGGACGCTGTCAGCGTAAAGATTGAACGTCACTGTAAAATCCGGAAGGAAGCCAATCCTTTCGACCCGGCCTGGGAAGAGTACTTCGAGGAACGTGAGGGGATGCGTATGGAGCGCACTCTCCTGGGGCGTCGTCGTTTGCGCTATCTCTGGCGGGAACAGAAGGGAATATGTCCGGTCTGTCAACAGAAGATCACTCTTCTGACGGGGTGGCACAGTCACCATATCGTCAGAAAGGTGCTCGGTGGCTCGGACAGTGTGGAAAACCGGGTGCTGCTTCATCCCAACTGTCACCGGCAGGTACATGTTCTGGGGCTAACTGTGGCAAAGCCGCGTCCTGCTCAGGGCGTTGGTAAGGCTTGAGCCGTGTGAGTTGGAAACTCTCATGCACGGTTCTGAGGGGAGGGACGGCGGCAACGCCGTTCCCTTACCCGACACAGCTTCGGTATTCTCGGCAGTGCGGAAGAGGGCCTGAGCGACGACGATGTCAATGCCGAGGTGATCGGGCGGGCAAAGGCGCAGAACGAGCAGTATCTGGAGTTGATGGCTCGATTCGGCCCGGACGAAGCCTACGATCTTTTAGACAAGGTAGACATGCCGGCAACCGTGGATAACCCTGCTGCCGCCCTGGACAAACTGAAGCCGACACTCGATCGCCTGATCCCGCTCTGCCGCGCCTATCTGGATGCACAGGATCGCCTGATAACGCAACGACTGGGCACTCCTCCCCCACTCAGCGGAGCGCAAGGCCCGATCACGGTGCGGTATATCGTCGCTGCCAGTCGCCTTGCCCCCGACAGCAGTTTCTTTGTGCGTCTGGCGGCAGGCATGGCCTTGATGCAGGCGGATAAGCGGGTGGTAGGAGTCAATATCCTGGCTCCGGAGGATCATCCTTTCGCCCGCACCCATTTCGAGACACAGATGCGCCTGATCGACTTCCTCTGGAAGCATTTCAACCATCCCAATATCACCCTGCACGCCGGAGAACTCACCCCGGCGATCTCCCCCGTGGAGCCGATGCAGTCGCGCATCCGTCGCTCTGTCGAGGTTGGCCATGCGCGTCGTATCGGACACGGAGTCTCGATCGCCTGGGAGGATGATCTGCCGGGCCTGTTTAAAGAGATGAAGCAGAACGGCGTTGCAGTGGAGATCTGTCTGACCAGCAACGCCGGGATCCTGGGCGTGAGCGGCGATCAGCACCCCTTCAACCTCTATCGCAAATCTGGAAACCTTCGGCGGAGGCTCAGCGCCTCCTGAACGCCTCCGACAAGCGACGCGTCCAGATTCGCCTGGAGCAGGCATTCGCCGCCTTTGAAAACTGAGATTCACCGTATGGAGGAAGCGTCAGTTTGAGGTAAGGTTGATCTCCAGTTCGGCGTTGCGCATCTTCTGCGTCTGTTGCGCTCGATAGTGCAGCAGAAGCGCCAGAGCGAGGAGTGCGGAGCCGACCGCACAGACACCGTGCCACTGATACAGGCTCCAGGCAACCACACCCAGCCATGCGCCCAGAGAGCCTCCCATCGAATAGGTCGCGCGATAGACGGTGTACATGCGGCTCTGGGCTTCCGGGGCCAGACTGTAGACGCTGGCCTGGTTCGAGATCGTCGCGCACTGCGCCGCGAGATCGAGCAGGATGACGCCCAGGATCAGTCCCCACAAATGCCCGCCCAGGCACCAGAGTTCCAGAAAGCCGAGCAGCATCAGGCTGACGGCCCATCCCACGATGAGGCGTGGGCTGCGCTGGTCGGTCAGGCGACCGATGAGCGGCGCGGCGAGCGCACCGAGAGCCGCCACCAGTCCGAACAGCCCCGCCACCGCCGATCCGTAGCCATAGACAGGACTCTCGACGTAGAACACCAGGGTCGCCCAGAAGACGCTTAACGCCCCATAGCACAGCGCGCCATTGAAAGTCGCCTCCCGCAAAACCGACTCCTGACGGAAGAGATTGAACATCGAACCCAACAGGCGCCGATAGGACATCGTTACGTTCGACTGACTGCGTGGGAGAAGCGCGCGCATCAACACCACCAGGGCGACCATCAGCCCACCGGCCACACCGTACATCACCCGCCATCCCCACATCTGCCCGATGAAGCCGCTCAGAGTACGGGAGAGCAGTACGCCGATCAGCAGGGCGCTGGCGATGGTACCGACCGTCTTGCCGCGCTCCTCCGGATTCGAGAGGGAGACCGCAAAAGGCAGTACCAGGGTCGAGATCACGCTCGTAATGCCGATCGCGAAAGTGGCGATGCCCAGGATGGTCAGACTGGGGGCGAATGTTGCTGCTGCCAAAGAGATCGTGACCAGGGCCAGCATCGTCAGGATCAGGCGTCGGCGTTCCAGCAAATCCCCCAGCGGCGCGATAAAGAACACTCCGATCCCGAAGCCCACCTGCGCCAACATCGGCAGAGCGCCCACCTGCCGCACCGTCGCGTGGAAAGTACGCGCGATCTGAGGCAAAAGAGGCTGATTATAGTAGAGGTTGGCGATCCCCAGTCCGCAGGCAACCGCCATCGTCACCAACAGGGTTCGCGTCAATTCGGGTTTCGTATCGGCCATCTCTTTCGGTCGCAGAGAGTGTTCCTCGGGTTGTGCTGCAATCGTCGTACACATAACAGACCTTCCGTTTCCAGCCTGCCATACCGTGTCGCGTTCCGGCTTTGCTGGCTCCACTATTAGGATACAACACACGAACTGATATGTCCAATATCGATTTTATGCCAGAATAAGAGGCAGGAGGTCTTAATCGACGATGGAACTACGACATTTACGCTACTTTGTGGCGGTGGCCGAAGAGCTGCACTTCGGACGGGCCGCGCAGCGCCTCTTCATGGCGCAGCCGCCCCTCAGCCAACAGATCCTCCAACTGGAGCGCGAGATCGGCACATCCCTCCTCGAACGCACCAATCGCCGCGTGCAACTCACCGCCGCAGGACAGGTCTTCCTGCACGATGCCCGCGACATTCTGGCACGTGTCGATCACGCAATCCTGACCGCGCAGCGCGCCAGTCGTGGAGAGGCCGGTTGGCTGGGTGTGGGGTTTGTGGCTTCGGCCACTTACGATGTGCTGCCGGTGATTTTGCGCCGGTTTCGGGAGCGGTTCCCTGAGGTGGAGTTGGTGTTGATCGAGTTGCTGGGGACGGAACAGGGACAGGCGTTGCGGGAGAACCAGATTCATGTCGGATTCGCCCGCCTGCCTTCCGATGTCGAGGGGATCGTTCTGGAGTCCGTGGCGGAACATCCCCTTATGGTCGCGCTGCCGGCAACGCATCCTCTGGCGAAACAGGACCGAATCGCCCTCCCGGAACTGGCGGCAGAACCTTTTATCCTGTTTCCCAGACAGCCGGAGTCGAACTACGCTGACTATATCATTCGTCTCTGCGCTGCCGCAGGATTTACACCACGCATCGTGCAGAAGACCGGCGAGATGCAGACCGCAGTCAGTCTGGTAGATGCAGGCATCGGCGTCGCGATTGTCCCGGCTTCGGTACAGAACCTGCGCCGCGAGGGTGTGGTCTATCGGCCTTTTACGGAGCCTGCACCCACGATCGAACTTTCTATGGGCTACCGCAAGCACGACCCGTCTCCGATACTCCCCCACTTCCTCGTTATCGCCCGAGAGACCGCCTATGACTTCGCTCGCTAACCGAGCATACAGGATACGCCGCTTTGAATCTTCTTCACGCGCATTGCCACATGCTCGCGCCGATACGGCTGGAGTCGCACCAGAAGAGAACCCATATTCAGGATAGCCCACCTGAATGTTTGCCGGTCAACAGATCAACTTGATAGTCCACCCATTTCACATAGTCGTCTTCACGGCTCATACCATCGACAAGCGCCTGTCCGCGCAACATGTGTCCCTCAACGGTATCGATTGTCAGTTTGTCGAGGGCGATTCGCTCAGTAGTCCATTCCAATCCATCCCGACCATACGCAAACAGAGAGGTGTCATCTCGAAACACCAACAGGCCGAGTTCCGGCAGAGGCTTGACCTCGCGAATAGGAGGAGCGATCCCATGCCAACTTTCGGGGGCGTCGGTTCTCACGATGTAACCGAGACCGATGCTGACTACACAGAGAGATTTCCCGTCCGGGCAGCTATAGATCCCTGAAACACCTCGCCAGGAATCGCTCGCGAAGACTCCGATCCAGGGCATTCCATTTTCGGCCGTGATCTCCAACCAGATACCATGCCGGCCACCAACCTTGCTCGCGCCCGGATAGTAATAGACCGGGACAGAACCAGGACAAGCCGGTAAGCAGACCTCTGTTTCAATGGAATATTTGTGTGGAAAGGCCGGGTCGAAGTTCAAATATGCTCTTTCCATGTTGGTCATTTCCACTTGCTTTACATGCCGCAGACTGATAACTCAATCTTCTGCGGCAGGATTGACCGTGAGGAGCTGCCTCTCGATGAAATGAAAGGCGTCTCCACCAAAGTGAGCCGTGGTGACCTTCCGACTCGTCTCTGGTTCCGCTGCTTCATCGCCGTACCAACAGTTATAGACCTCAACAGCCTTGCTATGCGCTGCACGACACAGATACGCCTTCAATAGGCGAACAGACTCACGTGACGCTTCATAGTCTGCCTGAGCACGGTTCTTTATCTCATCCGGCACGTCAACCTCAGCAAGGATGTCCAGGTCATCAGGGGAATAGCGAAATCCGCAGGCACAACCGCCAACAGCGGTAAGAGCCAGAACATGCGGTTTGGTGAATAGCCTGAGGACAGGCAACGCGCCTGCCCAAACTGGTTCCGTCTGAAATACGGGTCGAGGAGATTCATCAGAAACCACGGGCAACGGCTTATCGGACGCTACAAACACTTGCAGACACATATTCCGCCTCTTTCCATTGTTTACGAATCGGCCAACCGATTCCTCGACCTGAACCAGGACCAATCTTTGCTCTCATCGAGGCAGGCTCGCCTTCAACGCGGCATAGAACGCGAGAGGATCTGCGCGCTCGGGCAAACCGGCTACCTGTCCGTCGCCCAGTTCGACGATCATATAGTCCTGATCGAGTCGTTTGGCGATATCCATCGTAAAGAAGCGACTGTTGATGTCCTGAGCCACTCTCAAAAATAGCGTCATGTCAGGCTGTTCGCGGCCGTATTCGCCTTCTTCCCAGTAGTGGGAAGTCAGGATAGGCTCCCGATCGAGGAAGAAGATGCGAAACTCTTTGGTAAGCGGCATGGCGCTACGAGAGTGCGTGCTCAGAGGCTCGAACTCGATGTATTCTCGGAAGACCAGCCCCTCGTTCAGGTCCTCTCCTTGCAGCTCCAGGAAACGTCTTACTACTCGCTCAACTGCCACGGTATCGGATGCAGAAAGGAGAGAGTATGATAAACCGAGCACGTTGGCGGCAGCGATTTCTGCTGCATAAGCCGGATCCGGGACACGCGGATCAAGTGGATCCGCACAAAATATCAGTCTCATCGTTGTCTTTTCCTACCGGTCTTCGCCATAGAACTCCCGTGGTCGTTCGCTCAGAGTTTGCAACAACTTCCCATTCCTGTTCGCACACGTGCAGCAAGGTCCTCCCCTATGCCAGCGATGCAAGGCTATAGGTTACCGGCGATTTCCGCACGCCGACCTCCGGGCCGGTAGCCCAGCCGGAGATGGATCGCGATCATGGCGTGATTGTTGATCTCGCTGTTGGTAAGAAACCAGGTGACGCCCTGCTGTTGTGCCCATTCGATAGCGTGCAGTTTCAGAGCGGTGGCGATTCCGCGCCCACGATGGGCGATCGCGACGCCCGTATAGTCGTTCTCGTACGCGTCCGCGCTTAACTGTTTCAGGAAGGTCGTCCCGACCGGATGCTCCCCCTCCATCGCGATCCAGTGTGTCTCGGGGGACAGACCGGCGGCATGCATCGTCTGCTGCTGCCAGGCGTCAAAGGCAGTCTCGCGCTCCTCCGGAGAGGCTGGTTCTTCTTCGGCATCCGTCCATAGTCGCTGAAGCGCGCGCAGGAACACTGGATCTTTGCGAGGCAGTTCTGAGAGCGGCGCGATCCGCACCCCCTCCCGAGACAGGCGCTCTTTCATCGCATACAAGGCGCTCACCTCTGCCTCGGGGATCTTCAGGAGATAGTCTTGAACGATCTGCCCTGTCTCCTGGAAACCCAGACGTGTCGCAAAGCTCCTCCCGGCAGACGTCTCCCCTACCCAGTCGGTAAGACGGTAGGCTCCCCGGAGTTGCAGACGCTCTCGAAGGCAATGGAACAATCGGGTTCCGATGCCCTGCCGCCTCCCGGCAGGATCCACACAGGCCGTCGCGGCATAGATGCCCGGATCTCCTGTCCACCATGCCCAGTGGAAACTTCCATAGCCGATGATCCGGCCATCCTGCATCGCCACATAGCGTTCGCCGGGATGCTCCAGACTCTCCTCTGCGTATTCCGCACGATAACGCTCGACGGTGAGCGGAACGCTCTCACTCTCCCGACTGTTGGCGATTTCGACGATCCGTTCATCGTCATGAGGGACTGCCAAACGCAGTTCTAAGGTCTCAAGGCAAGGTGGCATGGATCTCTCCCTTATAGGCAGGCGTGAGAATCACTTCTGCCTGGTGCGTAGTTCTGAACGTACTCGCATGAGGGCTTTGCCAAGCAGATTCTGTCCCCAAACCGTCTGATCGGTGACGTTCGGGTGATCCTCAGCCATCCCTATTCCCCAGATGGCGTCCTGTGGGCTGGCCTCCGCGATGATCTTGTCACCGGTCGCGAGCAGCATCTCCTTCAGATCGTCGCGCTGAGAGTACTTCGCCAGATTGGCCCGAAATACGATCTCCTCCCGTGCCTCTTCCCAGCGCGCCGCGTCGAAAGAAGTTACTTTTCGCCCGAGCGATTTCTGCTCACGCGGGTTCTTGGACGCCATAATTTTCGCTTCCGATTCCGTATCCCCAAACAAACGCGCCTTCTCCGCCATCATATACTGCTCACAGGTGACGTAGGTTTTGCCGTCGATCTCCATCGAATACTTCGCCCACTGCGAAAATGGCCCACCCCAGAAAAACACAAAATCGTCCGCCATCGACCTTCTCCTTCCTCTCTACAGAACTATGTGCGATCACTGCGCACGACGTCCCGAAAGCGGAAACATCCGTCGGGGAAGTGGCTCGTTGAGTGCATTACGTCACCCTCGGTTCCGGACGTACAAGCAGCGCGCTGCCGAATCGGCAGCGCGCCCTCGGGAACCGTTGGAAACGGCCCGTTATAGTACACAGGATGCGGGAGAACAAGCGAGAGGGTATTCAACGAGATGCTCTGCCGGACTGAGCTACAGGCGGACTATTGTCTTCCTGACGGGATTTGAACCCGCGTCCCTCTCGTCCCGGAGAAGTAACCCATCTCTACACTGCCCGCATCCTGAATCGTGTGGGAGAACGGTCGGGTACGGCGTTGTTTTCGTGATAAGAAGTAGCCGTACTCTGCACTACCCACACAGCGTTGAGAACTTTCCGGGAGAGAAAGGACGAATACGGAGGTTTGTCTCGGTTTTAGCCAGGATGAAGTATCCGTATTCTGCACTGCTCCCGGAGGAACTGTTCCTGATGGATCAGTCGGTTGATTGCGGCGAATATTGCCGTGTCATCTGCGCGGCGAAGCGCAGCAGACCTTCGCCCCAGCCGCCCAGGATATAGGTACGGTCATAGAACTCGGGCATAATCGTGTCGGTATAGCCCGCGACCTGCACCAGATAGACCATCACGTTCGGATTGACCTGCTTGCGGTACGCTGCAATCAGCTTCGGCACGTCGATATAGTTGCCGTTGCCGCGCCAGAGGTAGTCGCGATAGGTCTTGGGATCGGTTCCGTACAGGCCCCCATGCCCCGCCTGCATATCGCTATAGACAAAGACATGATCCCAATGCTGCTTCTCACGAATAGCCTTGTCCCAGAAGAGCCAGACACCGTTCTCCGACCCGCCGCCGACCCCTTGTCCCCTCTTACTCACCTGTTCGACCTGCGCGAACACCGACTCCTGACGCGCGATCGGCACGACCTCCAGCCGATCCCCGAAGATGCCGACATAGCCCTCCTGCGCGACCCTGGCCGTGACGACGCCCGTCAGATTGGCGATCTCCGCGATATGCATCTTGCCCATCGAGGAGGTCGTCGTTCCCCAGGCGGAGCCGCTGTTGTCGCACAGGCTCATGACCCGGCCGGAAAATGAGGGCAGGTTGCCCATCGAGAGGCGCAGGCAGCGCTCGATCGCCTCCTTGACCGCCGCAGGAGCCAGCGTCTCAACCGCCTTGTAGGCGCTGTAGTACCGGAATGGCAACTGCTTGCCGCCAGGCGCACCTTCCACCAGTTTGTTGACAAACCGCTCCGGATCGACGCCCTTCTCCAGGAGATTACGCAGATTCCGCAGCAGCGCCATGTGGCCCATCTGCTCCAGCGCCTTCTCCCAGGTCTCTTTGCTTGAGCCTTCCGCGGAGACGATCGCCTCCCATGTCTCCCCGGTCGTGTTCAGCGTGCCCTGCATCAGTCGGTCGATCGCCTCGCTTTTGGCGTGCACCAGGCTCACCACATCGGTCGTCTTGACCTGGCGGCTCTCCATCCGATATTTCGCCAACTGATAGGCGTCCAGTCGCTCCAGCTTCGTCTTCCAGGCCTTCTTCAGGCTGTTGGGCACCGGGCGACGGCCATAGGTGGCAAGCTGATACGCAAGTCCGATCGAGAGTTCATCGGCACGGGCCAGAATATCAGGGGCATAGCGGGTGATCAGCCCCGTCCCCCTGACCTGCGCATGATGCGCCGCGCGCACCAGGATCACCTGCGGCGTCGTGCGGATATGCTCTTCCCGGCGCAGGCGGACCGCCTCCTCCAGCGTCTTCTCCGGATCGAAGTCCAGCGCGGCATCGATGGTACGCTCCATCACCTGCGCGGGCGAGAGGCCGCGCCACTCCTGAGGATCGACTGCATTCAGCGTCGTCCGCAAATTCGCCAGATCCGTCTCTGTCAGTTCCGCCCGCTGCTGCGTCTTCGACTGCCGTCTGGAACGCTTGTCAGTATGGTCCTCCCGATAGTACATCGGCTCCCCGAAGAAGGAGGAAGAGGCCGCCAGACGCAGCGTGGCAAGAGGATTCTTCAAAAAGTAGGATGCTCCGCCCATCCAGTTCAGATGCGCGTCGGCTGTCCGCATATTCGGCTTGACTTGATTGATAAAGCTCACGCTGCCTCCTCCCTCCGACGGGCCGCATCACCACACGGCAAAGCGAAGATCGAGCCTACACATCCTTGATTTTGCCTGTACCGACTTCGCCATCCTCCCTGACAGCGCCCGTTTCCAAAAAGTTGCAGCCTATATTTCCAGTCACTTCAGCGCATCGGTTTGCGGCGCATCTCACGTTGTGGGATAAGATACGCCGCCCTTATGTTTGCCGGTGATGAGATTGACTTCGAAGTCCACCCACTGGGCAGGTTGATCCCGGTAGTTGAGTACTTTGCCGTAGAGTTCGTTTCCGATGATCCTCTCTACAGTGAACTGACTATAACCGTACCCAATGGGATCGGTCTGCCATAGGAAGCCATGGGAGCCATAAGCGATCAGCGTATACCAATCACTCAGGATTAGCATGTTGTGTTCCGGCAGAACGCGAGCAAATCTGGTCGCGCTGGTCTTCAAGAGCCACTGATCAGGCGCGGCGGCTTCGACGAGATACCCCTTACCGGAACTTACGACACAGAGGGTATGACCATTGGGACAGGCATAAACACCGGTCAGGAAGTCCCTTGGCCCATGCCCGAACATACCCATCCAGGCGCCGCCCGAGTTTGGCGTGATCTCCAGTAGGAACCCGTCCTTCCCCTCTATTTTGCTTTCCCTGGGATAGCAGTACAACGGAAGAGCGCAGGACGCCGAGGGCGACCATACCTCCGTACGAATCGTGCAGTTCTGTGCGAATGTCAGATCGATTTCCATTTGGGTGTCCAATTCAGTAGTCCGGAGATAGGGCGTTGCATGACGGCCCATCGCGATATTTCCACGATCTACTTCGGAGCGAGTGGGATCAGAGGTAGATTTCGCCGCCAGACGGCCAGATCCCTGTTCTGCGCGTAGACATCTCCCAGGCAGGCTTTGGTCTGAAGCAGCGCTCCTACCTGTTCCTCCTGCGCGACCAGATCCCGGAAATCGAGGTTTGCCAGCGTGCCGAGCATCCCGCTTCGGGCGCAGATCTCCGTGAGGGGCTGTTCCCGCACATTGCCGCAACGCATTTCCGGCTGCGTCAGCACATGGCACGCGAACACATCCCCATTCGGCAGGAGGCTCAGGTTGTTGCCGACACGGCAGTGGATCTCCCCACCGGTATCCGGCGTCTCCATCAGTGGCGGCCGGTCCGGATAGCAGCGTGCCCAGGCACGTCGAACCGCCTCCTGCACCCTGGCCTGATCCGGTTTCCACTCGGAATGCCCCCGGCCCCGGCCGATCGCCCGAAAGTTGTTCAGATGTATACGCGTGAACTTCCGTTGGAGCAAAAGACAGAGTAGCTCTTCCAGATCCGGGACCACGGGCGCCGTCACCGTGACCAACACCTTCGGTTCGAAGCCGACCGCATAGTAGTGATCCAGCGCGGAGAGCGCCGCCGCGAAATTGCCCTCGCCGCGCATCCCATCGTTGGTCTGCTCCATGCCGTCCAGACTGACGCGCACCTCATCCGCCAGTCCTACGATGCTTCGTGCGAAGTCTCGGGTCACCAAGTGCCCGTTCGAGTTGAGACAGCGATGGATATGGTGCTGCGGATCGGCCGCTTTCAGATCCCGCATCAGATCCAGCAGATCGTGGCGCAGCAGCGGCTCCCCGCCGGTGAAGATGATATTTTGCGCGCGCAGCGGCACCAGCTCCTGCCAGACGCGCTGATACTCCTCCCGAGTCATCTCGTTGGGCAGCGGCTTTTTCGCGGAGAAATAGCAGTAGGCGCAGTGCAGGTTGCAGGCTTTCGTCACATGCAGATAGACCGTGCGGATGGGTGTCGTGAGAGGAGAAGCCGACACTGTTGTGGGCACGCTTTCAGGACCCGTATGCTGCGGTGTCATCGGGCCTCCAGTCCCCGCCGGATCAACTCCTGGCGGGCCATCTGCTTGATCTGTGTAAAGTCACACTCCTCGGCGGTGGTATTGAAGGTGGTGAAGGTGCACGAAGTTTCGGCCTGAACGAAGATCAAGACATAGGAGTCGTTCAGTTGCGCTGCACGCCGCAGGTCCTCTGTAGAGACCGTGTCCGCCGAACGATCCAGCACATAACGCAGTAGATCCTGCACTTCCACCGACGCTTTAGGATTTTGCGCCACTCGGATCAGTGTCGCGGCTATGCGGGCATCTATACGCGTCTGCAGCGCACTCGATGCTGTATGCTGTACCCCACTATCGTCGTCTGCCAATGCCTCGCAGAGCGCTTCGGTCACACGCGGGCTTTCGGAACGGGTCAGTGCATAGACAGCCCACTGGCGCACCCGAACACTTTCATCCTTCGCGAGGCGGATCAGCGGTTCGACGCCACGCGGATCCGCGATCTGCCCCAGAACGCGCGCGATCTCGCTGCGCAGCGTTTCATCCGCCATGGCGATTCGACCGATAAGCGCCTCCACGGCAGGCGCGCCCAACTCTATCAAAGCCGTCGCCGCCGGCCAGGAGAGGCCATATTCGCGATTGCTGAGTGTGTCGATCAGTCCCGGAATGTCCCGTTCCGCCTTCATTCTCTCCACATTCGGCTTTCCGAAATTCGGCCCGAATAACAGCGACACCAGCCAGTGCGGCTTTCCCTGCCTTCCCATAGACAAATCCCTTTCTCTTGGCTCATTCTCTGCCTCGGCCAAAACTCTCCTTCCTCTTCTGTACGAATCCGGAACAGGCGCCGTTCTGACACGATCCTATTCTTTCGTGGAAACGGCGACGGGAGGAAAAACCGTGTCGTTTCGCGAACCGCGCGTATACCAGGCATCGAGGAGGTCGATCGGCGTCGGTAAACATCTGTGGGAGCGCAAGGATGCCCGTGCAAGACCAGGAGTTGATCTGCAAAGCCAGAGAGGGCGACAATACGGCGTTCGGGCAGCTCTGGGCGCGCTATGAGGCCAGAGTGCTCTCCCTCTGCCGCCGCTATCTGGACAGCCCCTACCGCGACCCTGCCCTTGATGCCAACGATCTGGCCAGGGAGACCTTTATTCGCGCGCTGCATAACCTGGAGCGCTATGAAGACCGATCCCAGGAAAACAGAGGCTTCGAAACCTGGCTCCTGGAGATCGCCAAGCACCTCTGCCTCGATGTGCTGGCCCGCCACCGTCGCCGTCGCCAATGGCTGCACGAAGGTCAGGAAGAGCGCTTGGCGGAACATCCGGACAGTCGCATGCTGCCTGCCCGCCTGGTCGAGGAGAGAGAGATCCTGCGACTGGTGGCGCAGGAGATAAACGCGCTGCCGGACATCCATCGCCTGCCTTTCAAACTCTTCCTGGAAGAGTACTCCCACCGCGAGATCGCCGAGCGCCTGGGCATCAGCACGGAAAACGCGATGCTGCGCGTCCATCGGGCCAGACGCAGCCTCCAGGAGAGGCTCGTCGGCATGGAAGCCTTTCCCCTCCAGACGCTGGAACAGGTGCGTCGGCACTCGCGCCGGGTAGAGCAGCAACTCTCGGAGATCGTCTCCGAAGCGCGAATCGTCACCGTACCGCTGGAGAGCGGGGGAGAGCTTCAGATCTGTCTGCGAGGAGAGCGCGGATCGACACGGAGGGAAGCGGATCTCGCAGCGCGGCGGAGGGCTTTGCAGCGCCATCCACGCGCCTGGAAACAGCGCCTGGACTTTGCGGAACTCTGCTATCATCTGGGACAGTGGGAGCAGGCCCGCGAGGGTTATCGCGCGGTTCTCACTTTGCGGCCCGCCTGTGCATCAGCTAGCCTGCAACTGGGCCAGATGCTGCGCCAGGAGCAGCGCCTGACAGAAGCTGTCCAGATCTACGGGGCCGCAATGCAGCAGTCACCCTGTCCGGAGATTGCCGCCCAGCTACAGGCCGAAGTCGCCGCGACGGAAGGCAGAGACCAGGAGGCCATCGAGACGTTCCGTGCCGCGATCGCGCTCGCTCCCCAGGAGCGATCCAACTACTACGGCCTGCATTTCGCACTCGGTCGCCTCAGCCTCTACACCGAGCAGTTGGAGAACCTCCACGCCCTGCGTGCCCTGGCCCCCAACGATATCTTCGCCTACGATGAGGCCTATACGCCCTGCGCGCGATTGCAGCGCTGGGATATCGCCTCGCCTCTGCTGGAGCGCGCCGTGGAGATGGACCCTAACCATCCCATCGCCCTCAAGCATCTCTTTCAGGTCCGCATGAACCTCCGCCTCTGGGACGAACAGACCCTGGCTCTGGCGGAACGTCTGGTGCGGTTGGCCCCGGATTTCGTGGAGAGCTGGAGCGAACTGGCCTGGATCTACGCGGAGATGGGGCGCACCGAGGAGAGCCTGGGAGTGCTGAGGAAGTTCCTGCAGGATCACCCGGCCAACGCCGAAGGACATGCCGCGCTTGCCTGGCGCTACCACTATCTGCAAGATCACGATGCGCGCGCCGTGCATGCCCGTCGCGCGTATGAACTGGATCCTCAAAACTGGCATGTCTGTTGGACGCTGCTGGTAGCCTGCATCCCCGGCTCCCCACGCATCTCTCAGGCGGAAGCCCTGCATTTCGCCGGGGAGATCGCAGCGCGCTTTCCCCAGGACGCTTTTCTGCTGGAAAGCCTGACCGTGTTCTACATGCTCAATGACCATGAGGAGGAGGCGCTGGCCTATGCGCGTCAGGTTCGCGCACTCCAGCCGCTTGCGCTCTCCGCACACTTTCTTCTGCTCACCGTCCATGCCTATTTCCAGCAGTGGGAGGCGGTGGTCCAGGAGTATCGTCGTCAGACGCTCTTACACGCAAGCCGGTCTGCGGAGGTACACATCGTGGCGGGTATCGCCTTTGCCCGGTTAGGGGATCCCGAGGCAGAAGGATTCCTCGCGGAGACGGTGGCGATGGCACAGACGCCCCAGGAGCTTCTTATCCTCGCGAATCGTTGCGTCCTTCTGAAACAGAAGGAACTGGCCGCTTCGGCGTTGGATCGTTTTTTCTCCCTGCCCTGCACCAGCCCCGCGATGCGCACGCAGGCGGAGAAATTGAGGCAACAACTCTCCTCAAAATAAAATAACACGGATGTTGTAAGGTTTGGAATGGTCGCACCGTTGAACCAGATGCAAACCTTATGTTCTCAAGGAGGGACATTATGACCTTACAACTCCATCGCTTTGCTCTTCCACTTCTGACGCTGATCGGCGTCGCGCTCGTCCGTCCGGCACAGGCTCAGTTCGTGGATCCTGCCTATGCGGGCAACTACTCGATCATCTTCAACGGCCCGGCCGGAGATGTTCCCGCCAGCTACGGCGGCCTGCTCTTCCAGGCGGGAAACCCCGACACGCTGCTCCTGATGGGCGGAGCCAACCAAATAGGCGGCACGCTCAATGCGGTCTCCGTGATCCGGGGAGCCGGTAATCACATCACCGGATTTGGGCCGTTCACCACAGTTCTGGCCTCCGCCGATCGCAACGACGGCGGGCTGGTCTACGCTCCCAACGGCACGCTGCTCTACACCCGCTACTCCACCAATGAACTCGGCCAGATCAAACCGGGCAGTTCGACCACAGACAAGGTCGTGGATCTCAGCGCTCTGGGTCCCAACAGCGTCGCCCCTTCGGTGGGAACCCTGCAGTATGTCCCGAGCGGCTTCAGCGGCGCAGGCAAACTCAAATTGATCTCCTACTCTACCGGAAACTGGTACGACATGGACCTCGCGCCGGACGGCCTTGGAACCTACGATGTGAGTGTCTCTCCTGTCCTCACCACTACTCCCAGTGGGCCGGAAGGCGTCGTCTATGTCAAAGGCGGAAACCCTCTTTTCAGCGTAGACAGCATGCTGATCTCGGAATACGGCACGAACACCGTCTCCGCTTGGGACGTGGATGCCAACGGCAATCCCACTGCGGGAACACGCCGAGACTTCGTCGTTGGCCTGAGCGGTGCGGAAGGCGGCACAATCGATCCGGTTACCGGAGACTTTGTCTTCTCAACATTCGGAGGCGTCAATTCGATCGTCGTCGTCTCCGGCTTTACCACTCCGCAGGTGGCCGACACGCCGGAGCCCGGCGCCATCGCCCTGTTCTTCAGCCTCGGAACGATCGGAGCTTTTTCTTTGCGCCGCCGACGCTCGCGCCGTATCTCGTGAGGCTTCCTGGTCCCGCCTCTCCGACCATGAGGTAAGCGCTTCTACTTTCGATTACCTGCGATCATGATCACCTGGCCGTGGGCGGCGGTATTTCGTCGGGGCAGGAAAACCTTGCCCCGACGGAACTGAGAATATCCGCGTTTCGTCGGTGCTTCCTGTCTCTCTTCTTTTCGTTTGTCCTCACAAGATCTCTTCCTATTCCCACAAATCTTTTTGAATGGCTTTCCGCAATAGTTCGCCCTCTCCATAGTGGAGGCTACAAAGAGAAAGACGAGACCGAGGAGAACCCAACGTGATCGACACCACAGAACTGCCATCTACATCCCTCTACCTCCGTGACGGAGCCAGCGATAAAGAGTATCACGCTCACATCGAGGCCAAAGACGAGGGATTCGTCGTGAATTTCGCCTATGGGCGACGCGGCGCGGCCCTCTCCATCGGCACGAAGACTTCTGCCCCGACCACACGGGAAGCGGCAACCAAAATCTACGAAAAACTCCTCTATGAGAAGAAGGCGAAGGGATACACACCTTCTGCCGAGGGCAAAGCATTCGCGATGACCGAAAAGGCAGGCGACATCTCCGGACTGCTGCCGCAACTCCTGAACCCCATCGAAGAGGCCGACGCCCTCGGCTACCTCGGTGATGATACCTGGGTCATGGAGGAGAAACAGGACGGTCGCCGCCTTATGGTGCGCGTAACGGCAGGAACCGTGGAGGGTGCGAACCGCAAGGGTCTGCTGGTGAGCCTGCCCAAAGAGATCGAAGAGGCGCTGAAAGACGGCGCAGATTGCGTCCTGGACGGTGAACTCGTAGGAGCCAAACTCTTCGTGTTCGACCTTCTCGCCTATGCAGGAGAGGATCTGAGTGGGAAGAGCTATCAGGAGCGCCTCGCCGTCCGCAACACCGTCGTCTTCTCCACCCCCACGGCGGTCGAAGCCGTGGAGACATTCGTCGGTGCAGAGGCGAAAACGGCAGCCTATCGGCGGCTTCAGGAGGCGGGCAAAGAGGGCGTCGTCTTCAAGCGGGCCGATGCTCCCTACAAAATCGGACGGCCTGCCGCGGGTGGCTCCCAGGTCAAGCATAAGTTCTACGCGACGTGCTCCGCCGTTGTCGGCACGGTAAACCAACAGCGCAGCGTCGGACTGTTGCTGGAGGGGGTGAACGTAGGCAACGTGACGATCTCGCCTAATTTCGAAGTCCCCAATCCCGGTGATGTCGTGGAGGTGCGCTATCTCTATTACAATCCGCAGGGCGCTCTCTATCAGTCGTGTTATCTGGGTGTGCGCGACGACGTCGACGCAAGCGAGTGCACGCTCTCCCAGCTCAAGCACAAGAGTACCCTGGAGGATTGAGCACGAATCGCTTCCCGCCCGCTTCCCGAAATAGGGAGCGGGCGCCTTCCGGTTCGTAGAAACCTCTGATAATCCCCAGACTTTAGTATGCCTCTGCAAAAATCCGTCCAAGAATCTCAAAATATGCTATATCGCAGACGTTTTCTCTCCGAAAGCATGGCTATACTGAATATCAAGCCGCCGTGCATCTGCGAAGTCCATGCGCTTCGCAGGATGAGACTAACCGATTCTCCACTGCGGACACAACGCCGAAAACAGATCTCTCAGGTGGAAGGCTTCTCGATCTGCCTGGACGTCATCCCTAAAGAGAAACCACGATGCCGCTTATCTCCTGTGCTCTCTGTTCAAAATCGATCAGCGATGAGGCAACCATGTGTCCGGATTGCGGCCACGTTCAGGTTCCCCAGCGATCACCAGGCGGGACGCCTGCCCTTCGTACAGACATTCAACCCATCCAGCCTCAACAACAGGTGCACGCTTCAATGTCCACGAGTACAGCGTGCATCTCTGTGGAAGATCCCTCCGACCCGCACTCCGAGGCGATGCGGACACGGGAAGAGGCGGAGAGACGCGCACAGGAAGTAGCGCAGACGTATCGAGAGACATCCGGCGATAGAAACCCCAAGAGCAAGACCGGCCCGAGGCTCGTAAGCCTGATCTTTGCGCTCAGCGTCGGCTTCATCTACTGGATCACGATCGGTTCCTATATATGGACGATCAGCCGCGCCAGCGCCTCGACAACCCAATATGGTCTGGTCTCGACGTTCATCATCCTGCCTTGCATGGTCGGCTGCGTGTATCGATTCCTCGCATTTATCCTCGTCCGCCTCTTTTGACCTGATCTGCCCTTCCGTCTCGTGCACACGGAAGACTGCCAGAGATAGAGGGCAGTGCTACTCTGCCTGGCTGGAGTCTGGTGCTGGTTCCGGAAACAGGACATCTGCGTAGAGATCTGCCATGCTGATCTCACTGCCAAAAGCAGGCAGAAAAACGGTCCTATCCAGACCATGAAATGTACTGAGACGCCAATCTCTGCCTTCGATCCGAGTAAAGACCTCCACCCGCGCCAGATGCTGCGCAATGAGCACATAGGTGGAGAGCGAATCCAGATCCTGATAGCAGTGCCATTTCTCGCCCCGGTCCAGCGCCTCTGTCGTGGCGGACAATACCTCGACGATCAAAGCCGGATTCCGTAGAGAACGCATCCCATCGAGGTTCTGGTAGATCGGTTCGCCGCATACCACTGCGGTATCCGGATAAAAATATCGGTTGCAGGACTCCACATGAACACGCAGGTCGCTGGCGAACGGAATACAGCCCCGTCGCCGCAAATGAAAATTGAGAGATGTAATGACATTCGCGGTGATAAGGTTATGTTCGGGGCTTGCCCCAGCCATCGCTACCAGAACGCCATCGTAATACTCACTCTTGGTTTCCGCATTCCGCTCGCGCCGGAGATACTCCACTGGAGTGATATAGAGCGATTTGTTTTGCGCAACCATGATAATGCCTCCTCTCTCCTCTCCTTCACTTACTGAATCGCTCGATCATGCGGTCACAGCGGTTGTCGATCAGTTCTGCGACCCCAAAGCCGACAGGGTGCTCGGGCGTTACCTCTGGTAGTTTTGCTTGAATCTCCCCTGCCATGGACAAGATACGTCGCCTGACCATTGGCTTGTTGAGTCCCACCTCGTCCGCAAAACGTTCGAAATGGCGTTGCCATGCGGATCCTGAACCAGTTGGCCGACAAGATGTTCATGCAGATAGTCGTCCAGGATGCGTGTCATTATCGATCCACCTACGCTTTCGTCACCCGGTGAAGCGGTTCTGCGAAGGGCGGTGTGAAATCGATCTGGATGCCCAATGCGTTCAGCACGGTGAGCGTCTTCTGGAGTTGACAGGTAGGCTTGCCTTTTTCCAATTCGATGATGAAACGTAGCCCTGTCCCTGCCGCGAGAGCCAGACTCTCCTGTGTCAACCCGAGGCCAACACGAGTTCTTCTTATCAGGTCGCCTATCTGTACTGAGGTATATTTCATATCTGCCTCCAATATTCCCGATCGGGAATATTGTACCCTCAAATAGTGGTTCCTGTGTAAAATATTCTTGACCGGGAACATCGGGGACTTTTCTGCAGAAAACAGGGTGCACAACACTGATCGGGAATATCTACAATACGGGCCAAAACAAAGAGAAGCGCCCTTGCTCACCCATGATCCGTCCATATACCCCAAAGACATGTCCTATAGAGATTTCTGTCTACATCGCATCACGCCACGCAGGTGGCACATAGTGGCCTGCATGAGGACTGGAACTGGAAAGAATGGGAACACGCAGGAGTGGGAAGGAGTAATACAGGGACAGACGAAGTCAGGATGAAAGCGTTGGTGCAGAACTCTGCGCATCCTGGAGGAATAGGGATGTTATCGATACTGCTGGCAGACGGCGATCCGGTGTTTATGGCCGAGTATACCGAGCGATTGCGCCGTCCTTCTATGGCGGGAACGGATCCATGGCCGGGCTATCCTGTCTTTACCGCAGCTAACCATGCGGACGTCCGGCGTCTTCTGAAAACAGAGCGACCCTCCGTGATTATACTCGACATCACGTTGCCTGGAGGGGACAGTCGGGAGTTCATGCGCCAGATCAGGCACAATCCCGAATATAGAGCGACTCCCGTGATAATGACCTATCCTGCCGGTGAAAAGGAGCAGGAGCAGGAGGCCGCTGACAGGTTGCTTGGTATCGATCACCTGTTATATAAGCCCATCGCACCACGCTATCTGCTGCACTGTCTGAAGCGTATTCTGGGAAGAATTCAGGAGGAGTTGCACGCCGCTCACGAGCAATGGCTCGCCGCTTTCGTGGAGGGAATGCATCCACTGCTGCAGGAGCTTTTCCTGGTCAGTGACATAGATCCACGGAGCGTGAACCCGACCGACAGAGCCTTGCACCTGGCGCAATCTGCTCCGGAAGAGATCGCCACATTGGTTCGGGCCACGATGCGTGTGCAGCCGAAAGGCAGCTTCGATTTTGAGGCGCTGCTGGCATTGATGCCCGAAGAGGAGTGGCCTGCGCTGGTCGCAGAGGCCATGGCCATACTCAAGGCCGATCCTGCCGATGAAGCCGCCGAAGGCATCCTCCATGCTGCATCCTTTCAGTGTCTGCAGGCGGTGCATCCTTTCTTGACGGAGCTTTTCCTGATCGATACGTTCTTTAAGGCGAACATCGGTATCTATGTCTGGCGGGAATCGGGTGATGCCTACCTCGATTTTCTCACGGACTATCTGTGGGGGCGGCGAATCCCGGAGGCTCTCACGCCTCTCCAGGCGGAAAATGAACTGTTACTGCGTCATCGCGCGTTTGCGTCGCTCATGGAGACGCGTCATCCGGAAGCTCTGAGGCAGGCCAGCCACGCCGCCCCGGATCTGGGCTATTCGGTGGAGCACTTTACCGCCTGGCTGCACCTGGTAGATTATGAGCCGGAAGGCGACGGGTTTCGCCGGTTGGTACCCTATCCCGTACGTCATCTGCAGTTTCCGGCCGGTTACATCGAGAAGCATCCTTATCTGGAGAACTGGGAGCCGCTTCCCTGGCAGTCGCTCGCTCCGGAAGACTATACCTATCGCTTTGGCGGAGTGCTGGAAGCGACCTGTGGCTTCTGCGGAGAACCGCTTTACCACCTCCTGACGCTGGATCCGATCCCGGAAGGCCTGGAAATCACCTCTGTTTTCCGGCTTGCGCTGGCCACCTGCCTCTCTTGCGAAGGCTGGGAAGAGTACTGCCTGTTTTTTCAGCATGATGACGCAGGCCTGCCGGTCGCCTATAACCGCGCCGAGACGCTGCGTATGCCGAAGTTTTTCTACAGGCCTCTGGTGGAGACGCGGGTCGCCATGATAGAGACCCCGCAACGCTGGCGGTGGCAAGACTGGGGGGCCAGCAACGGTAAAGAGAACCTGCACCGATTGGGAGGACATCCGTCCTGGGTACAGTCGGCGGAATATCCCGTCTGTCCTGTCTGCGCCCGCACCATGCCGTTTCTAATGCAACTCGACTCAGGACTAAAACTCGACGCGAGACAGAAAACGGAGGATGGAACGCTGCTCTGGGGAAGCGGCGGCATGGCGTATCTCTTCTGGTGCGATGCCTGCCGGATGAGCGCGACCATGTGGCAGTGTACTTAGACAATCTTAATTACGGGGTAGTAATCGTTGTGCAGCAATACCATCGCCCTCAAGCGTTGGACGCCATCCAAAGCGAGCCAGCGCAGACACCGCCGCTGGAGCTATGCACCTATGTATACATCCAATCCACTTATTAATGATCTCATTTCGGGCTTTCTGGAACGGCAATGGAACTCGGATCCGTTGGAGAAAGCCTGACGCCTGGTCACGCTCGCTCCCGAGGAGATCGTATCCCTCGCGCAGACGATCATGCAAGAAATACCGAAGGGCGGCCAGTTCCTGGATGCGGCACTGATGTTTCTGCCCGAGAGCGACTGGCCGCGACTCGTAAGGGCGGCCAGTTCCTGGATGCGGCACTGATGTTTCTGCCCGAGAGCGACTGGCCGCGACTCGTAGAAGCCGCAGTACAGCGCCTGCGGGAGAGTATCGAGAACGAAGCTGCAGCGTCCGTAATTTTGCATGCATCGCTCCAATGTGTTCAAGCGCTTCATCCTTTCCTGCCTGAACTATTTCAGATGGAGGAAAGGCTTCAGGCCTTCTTTGGAGTTTTCCCCTGGCGTGCCTCAGGGGATCTGCACCTCGACTTTCTTACGCGTATGCTTCATGCGGAACCGGCATCTTTGTCTGAAACGGAGGCGGAGGAGATACGCTGGCGCGCCTTTCGCGCCCTCTTGGAGACGCGGCTCCCAGAAGCGCTTAGACAAGCCTGGGAAGCCCTGCCTGCCTTTAAGATGACTTCAGAACCTCTGCGCTGGAGTCTGTGGGAAAAGGATTATGAACAGAAGGAGAGCGGCTTTCGTCGGCTTCCACTTGGTGTCGTTCGGCATCTCCAGTTTCCGGAAGGCTACGTAGAGAGATTTGGCTACTGGAAAGATCGGGATCTGCCTACCTGGGAGAGTCTGCCGGCAGAATCCTACAGGTACCGGTTCGGGGGCGTGATGGAGGGTCTTTGCAGCCTGTGCGGCTCTCCGCTCCACCACCTCATCACTTTCGATCCGCTATTGGACGGAATGGGTGTGACCGGCCTCTCCCAACTCTCACTGGCGACCTGTCTGTACTGTATCGGATACAAAGAGCATTGGCTGTTTTTCCGGCACGATGCCGAAGGAAAGCCCGCCGCATCCAAGGCTCCGGAGACTCCGCATTCGCCTCAATTTTCGATTCCGCCTCTCCTGGAGACACAGGTCGCCATTGCCGAGACGCCTCCGCGCTGGAGATGGCAGGACTGGGGATCGAGCGATGGGCGAGAGAACCTGCATCGCCTGGGAGGGCATCCGTGCTGGATAGAGCCGGCAGAATTTCCGACCTGTCCGCGTTGTAACTGTACGATGCCATTTCTGATGCAACTGGACACCGGACTGAAAACTGCCGAGGGGTGGTCGCTGTCCTGGGGAGATAGCGGTATCGCCTATCTCTTCTGGTGCGACGCCTGCCGAATCAGCGCGATGATGTATCAATGTGCATAGAGATAAGGAGAGTCAGACACACAGTCACAAGAAGGAAACAAGCGAGTTGTCATATGTCCATTCTCCCCACGCATTATCATCTCGCTCCCAAATGCGCCGCCATTTACTCTTGACGACACGATCGTCCTTCATGGATGTTCGTTCGAAATCAGCGTCGGTAAGAAGTGCATGGACAACCCGCTCGTCCAACAGGTCACGGTGCCACCAGTGGTTGCAGCACTTTTCTGTCTCGCGTGCAAAGACACGGGCCTCCGCATAGCCGAACAGATATACATAGAGAGACAGGAGATGCCTCCTTTTGGTAGCGTCCAGACTACTCAGCCACTCATACTCACCCGCCAGTTCGGGCGAATAGCCGCCGCGAAAGGAGGCAACGGCACGCACAAGAGGATCATCGTCTGTGTATTCTGTTTCATGGACGGCACGCTGCCAGATCTGCTTGTCACATCCAGCCTGCTGAGCGAACAGATGGAGATGATACAGGAGAGCGGATTGCTCCCCCGCTGGGATGGAATCGTACCATGAACAGAAATCTTCGAGGTTTATGCTGCCACGCACCAGACGGTTTACCTTTATCAGTTCGGCCAGCTCAAGAGTGAAAAAGTCATCATCCATGTGAATCATCTTTCACCTCGCGATCGGCTCTCCTAAGCCTGATGGTTTCGAGCGCCTGTGCGGCTGCTTCCCTTACCAATAACTCCGAGTCGGTAAGCGCATGTTCGAGGACAGCAATGGCTTCTGTGTCGTCGCGCATACAGAGCGCTGTTGCCGTGTTCCGAAGGAGTCCTCGTCGCTTGGCTCTCTTCACAGGACTGCCCTTGAACTTCTCTCGGAACTCCTCTTCCGTCAAATAGAGCAGATCGGTGACACTGCTGCTGATGGTCACATCCCGTGGCTGAAAGGCAGGCTCTTCTGTCGGAAAGAGAGTGGGATAGCGTGCGGCGGAGTGTGTTCTGTTGAAGGGACAGACCTCCTGGCAGATGTCGCAGCCGTAGACGCGGTTGCCGGAGGCGGAGAGGGCGGGATGGAACTCTTCGGGGATGGCTCCTTTGAGTTCGATGGTGAGGTAGGAGAGGCAGCGGCGGGAATCGACTTTGTAGGGTTCGAGGATCGCGCCGGTCGGGCAGGCGTCGAGGCAGCGGGTGCAGGTGCCGCAGCCGCCGAGCGCGGGAGTATCGAACTCCAGGGCGACGTTGGTGACGATCTCGCCGAGGAAGAAGTAGGAGCCGCGCTTCGTGTTGATGAGCAGGGTGTTCTTGCCGAACCAGCCCAAGCCCGCGCGTTGGGCGACTTCGCGCTCCAGGATGGGTCCGGCATCGACGTAGACTCGGCCCTCGGCTTCCGGCCCCGCCTGCTCCTGTAGAAATCGGAGGAGTTCGCGCAGGCGTTTCGTCATCACGTCGTGGTAGTCGTCGCCGCGGGCGTAGCGGGCGAAGAGGGCGCAGTCAGGATCGGCAGGAGGCGATCCCGGCCCCTCTTCCGCATCGGTGTAGTAGTTCATTCCGACGACGATGATGGAGCGCGCGTTCGGGAGCAGTTCACCTGGATCCAGGCGGCGATGCAGATTGCGGGTGAGATACTCCATCTCCCCGGCATAGCCCTGCGCCACCCAGTCGCGATACTCCTCTGCAAAGGCGGAAGGCTCCGCACCGGTCACACCGACAAGGTCGAACCCTAGCTCTCCCGCACGCGCTTTGACGGCGGCGGAGAGAGCCGCAGGGTCCATAGTCGGCTTCTCGGGGGCGGTGATGCGTTCCGGCACTGGTTTTCCTCCTGCCCCTGGGGCGATTTCACGATCCCGATTTCTCCTGGAGCGGCAGGCCATAACCGCGCAGTGGGACGATGCAGGGCCGAAGCTCTTCCGGATGGTCGCGCAAATAAGCGAGCAGCAGTCCGCGTTTCTCCGGGCCGCGCCTGCCGTTTCCCCCTGCGGGAAGCAGAGAGGGTAGCTGCGTTTCGACTCGGTGATAGATCGTGTCCCAGCGTTTCTTGATGGCAACTGTGCTGACATGGACGAACGGCGCGATCTCCTCATCACTCCGCCCCTGAATCGCCCAGCAGAGCAGCTCCTGCTCGTGAGGTTTGAAACCAAGACGGGGTTTCGAGTAGATGAAAGTGTTGCTCAGCATACTCCCGTCGCGTTGCGCGGCTTCCGAGCGCATCAGACTCAACAGATAGGGCTGAAATTCCGGCGACGGCAGGCGGATCTCTGCACTCTGCCCGTCACTCCCTTGCAAGGCGTGATAGTAGGGAGCGTAGTCGGTGCGAAGGTAGAAACCTGCGTCCAGACCACGGTTACGCGAAATCTCTCCTGCGACCTCGATCATCACTTCGCGGTAGTAGTAGCCGAGCCCCAGGGTGTTCAGCGCGCGGTTTGTATACTCCCGCACCTTCCACGCCTCGTCCGGATTGAGAACCGATTCGCGCCAGCCGACATACGGGATATAGAGCGTGATCCCCTCCCCTACCTGCGCTATACGGATCTGGGGCATATCGAGAATCGGCGAATTTCCGCGCTGCGCCAGTTCCGCGATCTGTTTGTTCAGGAAGGGCCGCTTGCCGGTCTTCGCGGCTTCAGCGAACGCATCCGCGATAAACACGGCCTCCGCACAGCCTACCACACGCTCCCCAACCGCGCGATCCAGGTCTTCGACTACCACCGAAAGCGCATTCGGGTTCTGCCGAAATGTCGCCCACTCCGCCCCTACTTCTGCCTTGAAGATGTCCGAATACCCGAAGGTCGAGTAACAGCAGGCGTAGAACGCCTCAAAATCGTCGAGGCGTGCCGCGCGAAACGTCAACTCCATAGTCTTGCATCCTTGCTCAAATTTCCGCACCAGAGCACTTCAAAAAGTACCCTTTTTAGGTATTGCTCATTCGCCCGGAAAAGGCTACACTAGTTCACATTGGCGAGCACAGAGCCAATTGGGGTGCCTTTGCAATATCCCCAGTTATAGCATATTTTGATTTTTGCAACAACGTTCTTAGATGTAACGTGTTTCTCGAGCACAGAAACAGGTCTCCCTCGTGACGAAGGAGACCCTTTTTTTGTTCCTATAGATTTGGCAGTCCGTTTTTCACGCGCCGTTGCAGGTCCGGTGCTACCCGATGGCGTCGAGGGCTTCTTTGAGGGGAAGCTGGACACAGGTGAAGATCGGAGTATCGCGCAGAGTGTACTTGCTGGAGACCGTCTCGCGCATCGACTTGACCAGATCGAGGAAGTCGGCGGGAATATCGGTCTCGAACGCCACCACGAACTCCTGATCGTCGATGCCGAAGGAGTAGGTCGTGTTCAACTTTACCGATGGAAACTTGTGCCCGACGTCGATATGACCGTGCATGATCTTCTGGCGCTCTTCCAGCGGCAGCAAGTACCATTCGCGCGTTTTGACGAAGGGATAGACGAACAGATACTTGCGCCCGGTCGGCTGCAGGATAAGTCGGCGGCCTTCCGGCGCGTTCTTCTCGTGCGGGTCGGTGTAGTCGGACTGCTTGGTCATGGCAAGGTAGCAGTAAGGCTGCGTGGCCCACCGGCCCATGCCGGTATTGAGCAGGCGCGTGCCGTTCTGCCGGATGACATCCAGGTCCGGAGAGGCGCTCCAGAGCAGCAGATCCACATCCCCGCGAATGCCGACGGTCGAATAGCACTTCACCATCGCCGCATCCGCCGCCTCTTCCACCGCGCAGGCGAACTCCGCCTTGTCCTTCTCGCGCACCTCTTCGGGCAGCCGCCGCCATGCGGCATCGAACTTATAGAAGCCAAACTGCACCATCGTGCGTCCACGATTTTCCATATTTCTCCACTCCCACCTCGAGACTTCAATCGAACTCTCTAACCGTCCATCTCTCTATTATGGCAGGACAACGACCGCTTTGACCACCCCGTCGTGCGCCGTAATTCGCGCCGCCTGCTTGCCTTCGTCCAAACTCCAGTAGCGCAGCGTTTTGTCCGCGCCGCCGCTGACCACGAACTTGCCGTTCGGGGACCAGGCGATACAGGTCACGGCGCGATCATGGCTGCCGAGCGTCGAGATCGGAGCGCCGTTCGCGGCGTTCCAGAGGCGTACGCGGCCATCCTCATCTCCCGTCGCGAGCGTTCGGCCATCGGGTGAGAAAGCCACCGCCTGCGCGCCGTGTTCACAGACCTTGACCCGGTTGATCAGCCCGCCGCCGTTACGCTGCCAGGTTTTGAGGAAACCGTCCGAGGAGATCGTCGCGATCGTCTGATGATCCGGCGAAACGACCAGTGCGTTGACGGCATCGTCGTGGGCGCTGACATTCGACTGATAGTCGAGCGCCGCCTTAGCCCCATTGAGCGTAAATCGCCAGAAGCGCATCTGCCGATCCGCACTGGCGCTGAACAGGATCGCGCCATCGGAGGAAAACTGCAGACCACGGACACCATCGTTGTGGGCGTCGGCCTCTCCCAGCTTTTTGCCCGTCTCCTTAAAGAAAAGCCCGATCTTCCCGCCTGCGGTCCCGATGGCCAGGGTCTTCCCATCCGGGGTGAGCGCGATCGAAAGCGCACCGCCCTTGACAGCGTCGAAACTGCGAACCAACCGGGCATCGGAGATACTCCAGGTTTTGCAGGCACCGTCCGCCCCCACCGAGAGCAGCGTGTTCGAGTCGACGAGCAGCAGCGCATTGACGGCATCGTCATGGGAGCCGATCGTGGACACCAGCTTGCCGACCCCATTCCACTGTTTTATATCGTGGTCCGCCCCCGCAGAGATGACGTTGGGAAGAGACTCCCCAAGAGGCTTCATCGCCTGAGCAGACAGAGATGCCATCATACCAGTCGTGATTAACATAAGGCTGAGAGCGGCTTGGGAGAACCAGGAGAAGGTCCTCACCGTGCGGTGCCCTCTGTGCATGAGGAGATTCCTATTGAATTCAAAACTGCGGTACAAGGTCTTCACAGGTTCCTTCCGAGAGCGGAGTGCGTGGACGTTGGACACGATACGCCGGAACCGAAACGCGGCTCCTGTCCTATAAGACTTGTGCCGGGCGACATTGTTACAGATTGTCCCAAATCGTCCCCACCCCTCCCCTTGGGAAGGGGAGACCTCCCCCAACCCCCTCCTTCTAAAGGAGGGGGCTTTTCAATTCTTGCCCTCCCCTTAAGAAGGGGCTAGGTGGGGATGCCTTGCCGGCAATCTATAACACCTTATCCGGCTCAAGCGGTCACGGCTTCGGTCAGATAGAAGTTGTGTTCGTAGAGACGCGCGATGTTCGCCAGTTCCTCAGAGGTGAGCGGCGGCGTATCCGAGGCGGAAGCCACCTCTTCCAGCAGAGGCTCGTCATAGATGTTCGGGAAGACGGAGGCGATACTGGGCTGACTCAACAGGAACTGGAGGGCGGCCTGCCCGAGGGTACGGCCCGT
>Ga0070658_10000587_pt1 | contig 31558 bp, 26 predicted proteins | sample KBSC13metaG_FD_64664 | JGI IMG/M metagenome (GOLD analysis project Ga0070658, IMG submission 64664) | Corn rhizosphere microbial communities from Kellogg Biological Station, Michigan, USA - KBS C1-3 metaG | ecosystem: Host-associated > Plants > Roots > Rhizosphere > Soil ... | reverse complement strand
TGTCGTCCATGACCGCGGCGACGAAGCCGCGGTCCTCGGCGAGCTCGCGGATCTCGTCCTCGACCGCCTCGATCGCGGGCCGCAGCGGGCTCGCCCGCCAGAGCAGGAGGGGGTCGCACGACTCGTCGACGGGGGCGGCCGTCAGGTCCACCGGAGCCGTGGAGCGGTCCCACGACTGCCGGACCTCGTCGCGCACGCCGTCACCGAAGTCGTCGCCGCCGTCGCCGAAGCGTCGACGCCACGCTGCCTCGGTGCGCGAACGCGTGGAGCGCAGGTCGGCCAAGGCATCTCCTCTGGGGTCTCTCGCCAGTGTGGGCCCAGGCGTGCGACCCGTCCACGGGTCCTTGGTCCTGTCGGGCCTCACGCCATGGCAGGAACGACAGGAGACCTGCGTCGGGAGGACCTTGGTCCCTTGGTCCGGATTGCGGTGTCCAGCAGGGTTGAGGCGCATGAGCGCTGAGACGCTGGCCCGCTGGCAGTTCGCGGCCACGACCATCTACCACTACCTGTTCGTGCCGCTCACGATCGGCCTGTCGATGCTCGTCGCCGGCATGCAGACGGCCTGGTACCGCACCGGCGACACCCGATGGAAGGCGCTGACGAAGTTCTTCGGGAAGCTCTTCCTCATCAACTTCGCGATGGGTGTGGTCACCGGCATCGTGCAGGAGTTCCAGTTCGGCATGAACTGGAGCAACTACTCGCGCTTCGTGGGCGACGTCTTCGGGGCACCTCTCGCGATGGAGGGCATCCTCGCCTTCTTCATGGAGTCGACGTTCATCGGCCTGTGGATCTTCGGGTGGGACCGGCTGCCGAAGAAGGCGCACCTCGCCTGCATCTGGCTGGCGGCGATCGGCACCAACCTGTCGGCGTACTTCATCCTGGCCGCTAACTCCTGGATGCAGCACCCGGTCGGCTACCGGCTCGACCCGGAGACCGGACGCGCGCGGCTCACCTCGATCTGGGCGGTCCTCACGAACTCGACCGCCCTCGTCACCATCCCGCACACCCTGGCCGCCGCCTTCGTCATGGCTGGCGTCTTCGTGCTCTCCATCAGCGCCTGGCACCTCCGCAAGAGCGACGCCTCCGAGCTCTTCCGGCCGGCGTTCAAGCTCGGCGCCGTGGTCGTGCTCGTCGCCGGTCTGCTCACCGCCGTCACCGGCGACCTGCAGGCGCGCATCATGACCAAGCAGCAGCCGATGAAGATGGCTGCCGCAGAGGCGCTCTACGACACCAGTGCCCCGGCCTCGTTCTCACTGCTGACCATCGGCTCCCTCGACGGGCGCAACGAGGAGTGGAGCCTCCGGGTGCCGCACCTGCTGTCGATCCTCGCCACCGCAAACCCCGACGGGAAGGTGGAGGGCATCAACCAGATCCAGCAGCAGTACCAGGGGAAGTACGGCAACGGCGACTACCGGCCGAACGTGCCGATGGCGTACTGGACGTTCCGGCTGATGATCGGCTTCGGCCTGCTCGCCGGGGCGCTCGCGGCGACCGGGCTGTGGCTGACGCGCAAGGGACGCCGGCCCAGCGGCTCGCTGTTCTGGCGGTTCACGAGCTGGTCGATCGCCCTGCCGGTGCTGGCCAACACGACCGCCTGGCTGTTCACCGAGATGGGGCGCCAGCCCTGGACGGTCTTCGGCCTGCTCAAGACCTCGCAGTCCGCGTCGCCGACGGTCGGCCCCGACGTGGTGGCCACCAGCTTCGCCACCCTCACCGTCCTCTACGGCGTGCTGGCGGTGATCGAGCTGCGGCTGCTGCTCACCGCGATCCGCAAGGGACCTGCCCCCGCCCTCATCGACCTGACCGACGCGCAGGCGACCGAGCCCGCGTTCGCCTACTAGGAGCCTGACATGCACCTCCAAGACTTCTGGTTCGGCGTCATCGCCGTCCTCTGGATCGGCTACTTCGTCCTCGAGGGCTTCGACTTCGGCGTCGGCATGCTCATCCGGGTGCTCGGCCGCAACGACACCGAGCGTCGGGTGGCCCTCAACACCGTGGGCCCGCTCTGGGACGGCAACGAGGTCTGGCTCCTCACCGCGGGTGGCGCGACCTTCGCAGCCTTCCCGGACTGGTACGCGACGCTGTTCAGCGGCTTCTACCTGCCGCTGCTGCTCGTGCTCGTCGCCCTCATCGTCCGCGGCGTCGCCTTCGAGTACCGCGGCAAGCGCGACTCCGACGCCTGGCGCACCGGATGGGACCGCGCCCTGCTGGTCGGCTCGGCCGTCCCCGCCCTGCTCTGGGGCGTCGCCTTCGCGAACGTCGTCAGGGGCGTACCCATCGATGCGCACAAGGCGTACACCGGGGGCTTCTTCAACCTCCTCAAACCCTACGCACTGCTCGGTGGCATCACCACCCTGACCGTGTTCCTGCTGCACGGCGCGCTGTTCGTCTCGCTCAAGACCCACGGCGTGGTGCGCGAACGCGCGCATCGCCTGGCAGGCAGGGCGTTCCCGGTCGTCATCCCGATCGCTGCCGGCTTCCTGGTCTGGACGCTCGCCGAGCGTTGGCAGCCCTGGGCCGTCCCGGCCGTCGCCGTCGCCGCGGGCGGGTTGCTCGCCGCGTGGTACGCGGACGCGCGCGGCCGTGACGGCGTCGCCTTCGCCGCCAGCGCCGTGGCCATCGCTGCCACCGTCGTCGCGCTCTTCGCGTCCCTCTATCCCGCGGTCATGCCCTCGTCGACGAGCTCGGCCTTCGACCTGACGGTGAGCAACGCCTCGAGCTCCTCCTACACCCTGACGGTCATGACCTGGGTCGCGGTGCTCGGGACTCCCGTCGTGCTCGCCTACCAGGCCTGGTCGATCTGGGTGTTCCGCAAGCGGCTCGGGCCGGAGGACATCCCCGCCGTGGCCGTGCCGGAGGAGCGCGCCAGCGCGGCCGTCGGGACGTGAGGCCCGTCGACCCGGCGGTCCTCCGCTGGATCCCCTCGCCTCGGCGGTGGGCGGCAGCCACGGGCGGCCTCGCCGTGCTGCGTGCAGTGCTCGTCGTCGCCCAGGCGCTGCTGCTCGGCGACCTGCTGGCGCGGGCGTTCTCAGGACAGGGAGCGGATCCTTCGCGGACGGTGGCCCTGCTGGTTGTCCTCGTCGCTCGGGCCGTCGTGCACGGCGCCGTCGAGTGGTCTGGCCGGACCACTTCGGCACGGACCAGGGCTGCTCTCCCCACCCGGCTGCTGCGGCACGCCACGGCCTGCGGACCGGCCTGGATCGGCGGTCCTGATGGCCGCGGTCTCACCGCCCTGGTGTCCAACGGGGTCGACGACCTCGACGCGTACCTGTCGACCTTCTTGCCTCAGGTCGCGCAGGCATGTGTCGTGCCCGCCGCCGTCCTCGTGGCGGTCGGTGGGGAGGACTGGCGCTCGCTCCTGGTGCTCGCGGCCACCCTGCCGTTGCTGCCCGTGTTCCTCGCGCTCGTCGGGATGCACACGCGACAAGAGACCGAGGCCCAGTACGCAGGTCTGGCCCGACTCACCGACCACTTCCTCGACGTCGTCGTGGGACTCCCGACGCTGCGCGCCTTCGGCCGCAGCGGTCGCCAGGAGCAGGTCCTGCGCGACCTCGCCGAGGACCACCGCAGGGCGTCGATGCGCGTCTTGCGCACGGCGTTCCTGAGCGCCCTCGTCCTCGAGCTGCTGGCCAGCCTGTCGGTGGCCGTCGTCGCCGTCTTCCTGGGCTTCCGCCTGCTCGGCGGAGCGGTCGACCTGCGTACGGCGATGACGGTCCTGCTGCTGGCCCCGGAGGCCTACCTGCCCGTGCGCGCCGTCGGTGTCGCCTTCCACGCTGCAGCGAGCGGTCTCGCCGTGGCAGCCCGGGTGAAGCAGGTCCTCTCGGCGCCGACGAGCGCGCCCGGATGCGGGACGCTACGACCGACCGGGAGCGGGATCGAGCTGACCGGCCTGAACATCACGTACCCCGACGGGACCGCGGGTCTGCAGGACTGCTCCCTCGTCGTCGCGGAGGGGGAGTGCGTCGCGGTCATCGGGGCAAGCGGCTCGGGGAAGTCGACCTTGCTCCAGGCCGTGCTCGGGCTCGTGCCGGTCAGCGCCGGACGGTTGCGGCTCGGCGGGGTGGACGTCCACGAGCTGGACCTGGACGCCTGGCGGGCGCGCGTCGGCTATGTCCCGCAGCGGCCCTGGCTCGTCACCGGGACCCTGGAGGACAACCTGCGGCTCGGTGCGCCGGACGCCGGTCCGGACGCCCTCGCTGCGGCCCTGACCGCTGCGCGCGTCGACGAGTTCCTCGCCGAGCTGCCGGACGGTCTGGCCACCTGCGTGGGCGAGGGTGGGCGCGAGCTCTCCCTGGGCCAGCTGCGGCGGGTCGCGCTGGCGCGCGCGCTCCTGCGTGACGCGCCGGTGCTGCTCCTCGACGAGCCGACGGCCGACCTCGACGTGCGGAGCGAGATCGCGATCGTCGCCGCGCTGCGCGACCTCGCGCACGGCCGTACCGTGCTCGTCACGACCCATCGCCTGGGCCCCTTCCTCGGCTGGACCCGTCAGGTGGAGCTGCCCTCCTCACCACTGCAGAGGGTCGCGTGAGAGCCACCCGGATGGTGCTCGCCGTCGCGCTCCTCGCGGCGACGTCGCTGGCAGGCATCGCGCTGCTCGGTGTCTCGGGGTGGCTGTTGAGCCGCGCCGCGGAGCACCCGGAGGCATCGGCGCTCACGGTCGCCGCCGTCGCGGTCCGCGCGCTGGGCATCGCCCGCGGCGTCCTGCGCTACGGCGAGCGTCTCGTCGGCCACGACGCGGTGCTGCGCGACGTGGCCGCGCGCCGCGCCGCCTTGTACGCCCAGCTGCGGGCCGACGACCGCACGACGACAGGCGCCGCCGTGTCCGGGCTGGTGCACGACGTCGAGGGTGCCCAGGACGTCTGGCTCCGCGGAGTCCTGCCACTGGTGTCGGCAGGCCTCGTGTGGCTGGTCGTCGTGCCGTGCCTCGCCCTGCTGCTCCCGGGCGCCGCCCTCGTCCTCGCTGCCGGGCTCGGAGGTGCCGTGATCGCCGTACCGGCTCTGGCCTGGCGCCTGGCACGGGCGGAGGAGGAACGGTCTCTCGCTCGCGAGCTGCACCTCGCCGCGGTCGCCGACCTGGTGCACGGCGCCGCCGACCTCGTCGCCCTGCACGGGGTGCAGCGGGCGTCCGCAACGGCTGCGCAGGCGGCTGATGAGCTGGCGCGGCTGGACCGCCGCGCGGCCCGCCGGACCGCGCTGCTCTCCGCGGCCGTGCCGTTGCTGCAGGCGGCCACGGTCGTCACCATGCTCGTGCTCGCAGCCTCCGCCGTGCGGCAGGGCAGCCTCGCCAGGGTGGATGCGGCCGTCGTGGTCCTCGCCGGATGGTGCGCCTTCGACCCGGCCTCGTCGTCGCACGAGGCTGCCGCGGCGGTCCGGCGCGGACGGGCGGCGTTGCGCCGCTGGCGCTCCCAGGCGCTCAGCACCGCTCCGACCGCGCGAGCGTCCGCGGGGGTCGTGCTCACCGCGCACGGCGTGGGTCTGCAGTACGCGAGCCGGCGCCGGCCCGCAGTCACCGGCGTCGACCTCGTCCTGCGACCTGGCACCACCCTGGGGGTCGTCGGCGGCAGCGGCGCGGGCAAGAGCAGCCTGCTGGCGCTCCTGTCCGGCAGCGCGGCACCGACGACAGGTCGGGTGACCGTGGGCGGCCAGGAGCTGTACGCCCTCGACGAGCAGGAGCGCGCAGCGGCCGTCGTTCTCGCCGAGCAGTCCGCACACGTCTTCGACGCCACCGTTCGGGACAACCTGCGCCTCGCCGACCCTGCGGTCTCCGACGCGCGCATCCGCGAGGTGCTCGACGTCGTCGGGCTCGGAGGATGGCTCGATGAGCAGCCGGACGGCCTCGACGTCCGTCTGGGGCACCGGGGGGTCCGACTGTCCGGCGGGCAGCGCCGGCGGCTCACGGTCGCTCGCGCGCTGCTGTCGCCGGCGCCCGTGCTGCTTCTGGACGAGCCGACCGAGGGGCTCGCTCCCGACGAGGCCGACGCGCTGCTCGCGAACGTCTTCGCCCGGTCGCGTCAGCGAGCCGTCGTCGTCGTGACCCACCGGCCCGCGGCCTGGGCTGCGCTCGACGAGCTGCTGGTGGTCGAGAACGGCCGCGTCACCGAGCGCGGCACGCCGGCCCAGCTCGCCGCCGGATCTGGGCTCGTGGCCGAGGCGACAGCACTGGTCGAGGGCGGGATGCGTCAGCTGTCCGGTCTGGTCTCGACCGCTGCCGTCAGCTGAGAGGAAGGACCCCAGCCGGTCCGCCGTCGCCGTACGTCGGGTCGTCGCTTGGCTGGGGGACTCGCAGGCTCGTCACGGCGTCAGTCTGCGGAAGAGGTCTGACAAGGCCGCGTTGAGCTGTGGACGCGGGACGACAGCCCGGCGCGGTCGAACTCCTGCACCAGTCGTGGTCGGCGGTGGTGCTGCTCACGGAGCTCGGCGACCAGCCGCGCGTGGACCGGCAGCGTTGCTCCTGAGCTGTCGCGACGGCTGGCCGCTGAGCGCCTGATGTCCGTGATCGAGCTCAAGATCGTCAAGGGCTGACATGTGCCCTGACCTGCGAGAACAGGTCTAGACCGACCTGGACGAGTCCAGACCTTCCGATACCTCCTGTGGCCAGAATGTGGCCAACTGCGCTGTAGATCCGCGCCGTGCAGAGGGCACGGTCCCGATCAGAGGCTCTGCGAGCCGAGGAGCTGTTCCATGGGCAGACGCGGCATGTCGGTCGTAGACTGCTGGTACCACGACCCGCGGGCTGTCCAGGCCTCGCACTCCACGGATCGTCCGCTTCTGGTGACGGGTCCGAGAGATGACTGCACAAGCCGCGGCTCGTCCGCGTAGCGACTACGGCCGGCTCCTGGCCGAGGTGTCGGCCGCCGGGCTCCTTCAGCGACGGGCCTCCCGCTACCTCGCGCGGCTGGCCGCCCTCTCCGTGGTGAGCGCTGGCGGAGTCCTCGCCCTCCTGGCGCTCGGGAACTCGTGGTGGCAGTTGCCACTGGCAGCGCTTTTCGCCGGAATCGCCGCGCAGGTCGGTTTCCTCGGCCACGACGCCGGCCATCAGCAGGTCTTCCGCTCGCGACGTGCCAACGACAGCCTGGGTCTGTTGCTGGCCGGGCTCGGCCTGGGCTTGAGCTACGGCTGGTGGGTCGACAAGCACAACCGGCACCACCAAGCCCCGAACCAGGTCGACCACGACCCGGACGTGGCTCCGGGGGTCCTGGCGTGGACCAGCTCGCAGGCTGCTGGGCAGTCTCGGTGGCTGCAGTGGCTGGTACGTCGTCAAGCGGCGCTGTTCGTCCCCCTGCTCGTCCTCGAGGCCTGGAACCTGCACGTCGGCAGTGTGCGTGCCGTGCTCCGACGGCGTGCTGCCGGAGAGGGCGCCGTGCTGCTCGCCCACGCGACCGTTGTGGTTGGTGCCCTCCTGCTCGTGATGTCACCGGCCAAGGTGGCGCTGTTCGTGGTCGTCCAGCAGAGCCTGTTCGGCCTCTACCTCGGCTGCAGCTTCGCGCCGAACCACAAGGGCATGCCGGTCACCGAGGCTGGAGACCCCGGTGAACGTGACTTCCTGCGGAGGCAGGTGCTGACCGCCCGCGACGTACGTGGTGGTCGCGTCCTCACGGCAGCCTTCGGCGGGCTGAACCTGCAGATCGAGCACCACCTGTTCCCCAGCATGCCCAGCCCTAACCTGCGTCGCTGCCGCCCCCTGGTGAAGGCCTTCTGCCATGCGCAGGGTCTTCCGTACACAGAGACGACCTTGCTGGACTCCTACCGGCAAGCACTTCGCCATCTCCACGCCGTCGCCCCCCACCGGAGCGGGTGATCGCCGGTGCTGGCGGACTGGGGCGCGGGGCGCACACGCCCGCCCAGACCTGCGCGATCGCCGTGAGTGAGCTCGGCCTCACAGGCGGAGGCGCATCGATGATGACCGCCGCGGGACATCGAGGCATCGTCTGCTGCACGGACCGGGTCGCCGCCGCGATCGAGGAACTGCAGTTCACGCTGGGCGAAGGCCCGTGCATCGACGCCTTCCACCGTGGCCCGGTCCTGCTCGATGACCTTGCCGGCTCCGGTCACCTCGGCCGCGACCCCTGGCCCATGTTCACCGCTGCGGCGTTCGCCTCCGGAGCCCGGGCGCTGTTCGCCTTCCCGCTGCAGGTCGGTGCGGTGCGCATCGGCGCCTTCGACCTCTATCGGGACCAACCCGGGCCGCTTGACGAGACGCAGCTCGGCATCGCCTTGACGTTCGCGGACGAGCTTGCCGTGACGATTCTGCGCGACCGGTCTCCAGGTGTGTCGATCCCGTGGCCTGCAGACGGCAGCTCGTCCCACGCTGAGGTGCACCAGGCCAGCGGCATCCTCAGCGTCCAGCTCGGGATGAGTGTGGAGGACGCGTTCGTGTGGTTGCGGGCTCGTGCCTTCGCCTCCGGCAGGCCCGTCGTGGATCTCGCGCACGAAGTCGTGAACAGCACGGATCCCAACGGCATCGAGAGAAGAGGCACAGATGACGAGACCCGCTGAACCACCCATCCGGCACAGACCGGGGTCCGGCTCTCGGGAAAGGCAGCTCGCCGACGTCTTCGTCACTCTTGCGGACACCTTGGTTGCCGACTTCGACGTCCTCGAGGTGCTGGACGTGCTCGTCCGTGCCTGCGTCGACACGCTGGGATCCACCGCCGCCGGGCTGCTGCTGGGCGACCAGCGAGGCCAGCTCAGGGTCATGGCAGCCTCGGCAGAGAGCTCGCGGCTGCTCGAGGTGTTCCAGATCCAGAACGACGAAGGGCCCTGCCTGGACTGCTTCAGGACGCGCCAGCCGGTTTCGGTCCCGGACCTCTCGATCGCGGTCGGCCAGTGGCCCCGCTTCGTACCTGTCGCCGTAGCAAGCGGCTTCCGCAGTGTGCACGCCCTGCCGATGCGGCTCCGAGATACCACGATCGGGGCGCTCAACCTCTTTCACGGCGACGAGGTGGCACTCACTGTCGAGGAGCTCCGGGTTGCGCAGGCTCTCGCAGATACCGCCACGATCGGGATCCTCCAGCAGCGGGCCCTCCAATCGAGCAACCTCATGGCCGAGCAGCTGCAGACAGCACTCAACAGCAGGGTCGCGATCGAGCAGGCCAAGGGTGTCCTGGCGGCGACCGGCGGCCTGGACATGGAGCAGGCGTTCCAAGCCCTGCGACGCCACGCACGCGATCACAACCTTCGGCTCAGCGACCTGGCCCGTGAGATCGCGACGGGGACCACCGATGTCGCCGCCATCCTCGGCCCACGAGCTTGAGCCGCTCCGTGGTCAGCGCACCGGTCCGGCCGAGGTGGCCCGCAGTCGACGCCACCGCAGGTCGCTCACCGTCACTCGCCGCTGGCAGGTCGGGCACGTGGCGGACAGCAGCCGCCTGCCCGACCAGTAGGCGAACGCATCCGGATCGATGTCGCATCGGCAGTACACACAAGGGACGACCACTGTCCACCACCTGCTCGAGAGCGGTGCGGCGGGGAAGGCACGTGGTCTGGACGGACCCGCGTCGCGGAGCCAGCATGGTCCCACAGGCCGGCCCGAGATGAGAAGGGCACGATCCCTCGCAAGCGTCCGTGCCATCGGCAGGCTCAGACGGTCCTACCCGTGAGAGTCGGCCTCCTCGCCCCGCCGTGGGTCCCGGTCCCGCCCCCGTCGTACGGAGGCACGGAGGCGGTCGTCGACCGGCTTGCGCGTGGGCTGGTGGCTGCCGGCCACGAGGTGCTGCTGTTCGCACCGGGTGACAGCACATGCCCTGTGCCGACGGTGCCTCACACGCTGCAGGCTCGGCCGGACGAGATCGGTACGACGACCGCCGAGCTCGCCCACGTGATCCGCGGGCACGACTGTCTCTCGGACTGCGACGTCGTCCACGACCACACGCTTGCGGGTCCCTCGATCGGCAGGCGCCGCGGTGCTCCGCCGATGGTGACGACCAGCCACGGGCCCTTCACCCCTGAGGTGGCAGACGTCTACAGGTCGTTCGCCCGACGCGTGCCGATCATCGCGATCTCCCACGCGCAGGCCGTGCAAGCGTCCCAGCAGGGCATCCATGTCGCTCGCGTGATCCACCACGGCCTGGACCCGGACGAGGTGACTCCCGGAACCGGGGACGGGGGCTACCTGCTGTTCCTGGGCCGGATGCATCCCGACAAGGGTGTCGACGTCGCCATCCGTGCCGCACGACGGGCAGGGATGCCGTTGCGGATCGCCGCGAAGATGCGCGAGCCGGCAGAGCGAGCCTGGTTCGAGGCGTGCATCGAGCCGTTGCTGGGAGGGGACATCTCCTACGTCGGCGAGACCGACCGCTCGGAGTCGCTCGCGCTCCTGCAAGGCGCTGCGGCGCTCGTGAACCCGATCCGGTGGTGCGAGCCGTTCGGGCTCGTGATGGTCGAGGCCCTGGCCGCAGGCACCCCCGTCTTGGCCTTCGCGCACGGAGCCGCCCCAGAGATCGTCGAGGACGGTGTCACCGGATACCTCTGCGAGGGCGAGGACGACCTGGCAGAGCGCCTCGGCGAGCTGCCCGCGCTCGACCGGGACGCCTGCCGTGCGGCGGTGCTGTCACGGTTCTCCACCGCCAGGGTGGTCGAAGACCACCTCGCGCTCTACGAGCGCGTCATCAGCTCCGCGCGGTCGGGGCCGCGGGCCGGGCCGGAGGCTCCGTCACGGCCACCACGCCAGCGGGCAGGCCGGTGACCCGGACGCTCCCGTCGTCGCGCCGCTGGACGCTCACGCGGGCGCCCGCGAACGAGAAGGTCACGCCACCGAGCGGCCGCCCTGTCGCGGGGGCGACCCGAACGACGCCCTCGCGGGCTGAGGGCTCAAGGGCGAGCAGCGTCCGGAGCATCAGCAGCGGAGCCGCTGAAGCCCATGCCTGCGGTGAGCACGAGCTCGGGTAGGAGACGGGGACCGCTACGTCCTCACGGGCCAGGCCGGCGTACAGCTCCGGCAGCCTGCCGCCGTGGACCTCCGCGGCCTCCAGCAGCTCGTCGATCAGCTGTGCGGCCTCGTCGGCGAAGCCGTACCGGCTGAGCCCCGCCGCCGCCAGAGCGGTGTCGTGCGGCCAGACCGATCCGTTGTGATAGCTCAGGGGGTCGTAACGGGCCATGGAGGTCGCCATCGTCCGCACCCCCCAACCGCTGCGCAGCTCCGGCCCGACGAGCAGAGCAGCGACAGCTGCAGCTCGCGCGGGCTCGACGATCCCCGTCCACAGGCAGTGGCCCATGTTGCTGGCGAGAGCATCCACGGGACGCTTCGCGCCATCGAGAGCAAGGGCGAACCAGCCGTGCTCCGGCAACCAGAAGTCGCGGTCGAAGGCCGCCCGGAGGTGCGCGGCCTTGGCCTGGTAGCGCTGGACCGTGGCGTCGTCGCCGCGGTCGACGGCGAGCTCGGCCCGGGCCAGGTAGGCGGCGTACACGTAGCCCTGCACCTCGGCGAGCGCGACGGGCCCCTCCGCGAGGGAGCCATCAACGGAGCTGATGCTGTCCCAGGAGTCCTTCCACCCTTGGTTCGCGAGGCCTGAGGGGTTGAGGCGCTCGTACTCGACGTACCCGTCGCCGTCGCTGTCGCCGTAGTTCTCGATCCACGCCAGCGCCCGGTCCACGTGCGGAAGGAGCTCCTCCACAACGCTCGGATCGGCGCCCCACCTGGCTAGCTCTCCGACCAGCATGACGAACAGCGGGGTCGCATCAGCTGTCCCGTAGTAGATGTGGCCGTCGTCGAGGTCTGTGGCGGCCGTCGAGTTGAACCGCACCTCGTGGAGGATCCGGCCAGGCTGCTCCTCCGTCGCCAGGTCTACGGCCGTCCCCTGCAGCCGTGCCAGCGTGCGGAGCACACCGATGGCCAGCGCGGGGTCAACGATGAACGACATGTAGGACGTCAGCAGGGAGTCGCGCCCGAACAGGGCCATGAACCAGGGTGCCCCTGCTGCGATCACAGGTGCCTCCGGGTGCTGGGGATCCTCGATCACCAGGGAGCTCACGTCGTCGACGGCTCGTGACACCGCGCGGACCAGCCGGGGGTCCGACATCGTCAAGGCGGGGGCGTGCGAGTGCAGGCCGACGTGCCGTCGCGGTCGGGCGCTGCCGGCCGGTGCGCCACAGCGGAAGGGCAGGGTCAGAGGTTGCTGCTGCACGTCGACGGTGACCTCGAGGCACGTGCTCCAGACGCTGTGCGGCGCTAGGGCCAGCCGCCAACCGAGACCTCGAGCCGAGGGCACCCCGGTGCCGCGATGATCCGGCTCGGCGACGTGCACGGATCGCGAGACGCCACCCCTCGTGCCGCTGATCGAGAGGCGGTCGCCGGCGCGAGTGAGCGCGACGTCGCTGATGGGAACGCCGGCCTTCACATCGAAGACGTCGGCGAAGTCAGTCGCGACGCACAGCTCGATCTGCACCGTCCTCGGCCGCCGCCCGTAGTTGCGCACCTCGAGCGTCTCGCGCATCCCGGAGCCGATCTCGCGCCGCCGGACGAGGAGCAGGTGCCCGGCACCTGCTTCGGCCGTTCGGGACACGAACGTCGTCGCGAAGGGCTGGGTGGCGGCGCTGGACAGCGCCTCGACAGGCTGCCCGTCAACTCGGAGCTCCCACCTGCTCAGCACCCGGGCGTCGAGCACGAACAGCCCCACTGGCCCCTCGGGCACGATGTCGCCGGCCGGGTCCGACAAGCAGAAGGTCGACCCCTCGACGAGGGTCACAAGACCGCCGGGTCGTGGCAGCGAGGCCACGCCGTCGACATCTGTCCACTGCCGGCCAGTAGGCACGACTCTCCAGGTCTGTCGGAAGTCAGCCCGCACTCCGATGCGACCACTCGCTCTCGACCCTACGCCTGATCCACGGAACGGGTGCTGTGCGTGCAGCCGGCCACGTCACTCCGTCGTGGCAGGCACGTCCCAGGTCGCGTAGACCTGCTTTCCCGCGGCGCCCGCGTCCTCGACGCCGGTGGTCGTGGCGACCGCCGCCACGATCCCCTGCCCCCGACCAGACTCGGGCAAGGGCTGGGTGCCCGGCAGCGGCACGGCGTGCTCGGCAGATGCCGGCCGTAGGTCGGACACGACGATCGTCAGTCGCTGCGCGTCCCGCCGCAAGGTCAGCGTGACGGGCGGTTCTCCGTGCAGCGTGGCGTTGTTGACCAGCTCGCTGACGGCGAGCACGACGTCGTCTGTCAGCACCGCGAGGTGCCAGTCCTCCATCGTGGCGCGGACGAGCCGCCTCGCCGAGCCAGAGGCCGTCAGCTCGTCCTCCAGCTGCGCCGTGACCTGGTACGGCCCGTCGTGCGCGGCGAGAGGAAGTGCCGGCGTGGTCATGCTGGTCTTGTGCCCGGTAGGGCGCACCGCAACCTGTTTGGAGCTGCCGCCCCGTACTGTCAGGGGATGAGCGTCGCGGCGGGGACTGAGCGGGCGCTCGACGAACTGGCCCGGCGCTCGGAGCTGCAGCCACCGCACGGCTTGGCGGACCTGTTCGCCAGCTGCGCCCAGGACCTCGGCGCTGATGCCGCTCTCGTCTACCTCGCCGATCTCCAGCAGCACGTGCTGCAGGCCCTGGTGGGCAGCGCCGGTCTCGGCGGTGGCTCCGAGACGCTGGCCGTGGACGGAACGCTGGCGGGCCGGGCCTACCAGCTCGGTGAGCCCCAGGAGCAGAGCGAAGCGGGTCCACGGACGCGGGTGTGGCTCCCCGTCAGCATCGGTTCGCACCGGGTCGGCGTCCTGACCGCCACCGTTCCGGGCTCGCTGGCCGCTCCGCTGGCCGCGTCGCTGGGCCGCCTCGCCGACGCCGCCGCTGTCCTCATCGAGGCCAAGAGCGCCTACGGGGACACCGTCGTGCGGCTCAAGCGCACCAGCCACCTCGGCATCGCCGCGGAGCTGCACTACTCGGTCCTGCCACCTCTGAGCTTCGCGAGTCACGACGTGACCGTCTCGGCAGCGTTGGAGCCCTGCTACGAGGTCGCCGGCGACGTCATCGACTACTCGGTCGACCCCGGTCTGACGCAGGTGGCGCTCTTCGACGGCATGGGGCACGGCCTGCACAGCGCCCAATGCGCCGTGTTCACCGTCTCGGCGTATCGCAGCGCGCGCCGGGCAGGCGCAGACCTGCCGGCCGTCCTCCGCGATGTCGACGAGGCCCTCGTGACCGGCCTCGGCGGTGAGCTGTTCAGCACGGCGGTGATGGCCGCGCTCGACACCGAGACCGGGCTCCTGCGTTGGGTCAACGCAGGGCACCCCTTCCCGCTGCTGCTGCGTCACGGAAAGCTCGTCAAGCTCCTGGAGACGGAGCCGCGCCCGCCGCTCGGCCTCGGGCACCTCCTTCCCGACGTGGACGTCGAGGTAGGGCAAGAGCAGCTGGAGCCGGGCGACATGGTGCTGCTCTACACGGACGGCGTCGTGGAAGCCCGGTCACCCGGAGGGGAGCTCTTCGGCGTCCCGCGGTTGCAGGAGCTGGTGCAAAACCAGCTTGCTGGCGGCTTGTCCGCACCCGAGACCATGCGTCGTGTGGTGCGTGAACTCCTGAGTCACCACTCCGGTCAGCTCTCGGACGACGCGACGTTGCTCATGCTCGAATGGCGACCGCTGCCGCCAGCGCAGCCGCAAGACGGCTTCTAGAAGCACGTCCCGCGAGGGCGCTCGCTGCGCGTCAGGGTGGACCTGCGGACCCACGTGCAGCACCGGCAGTACGTGCGGCCTCGGCTGCATCCTCAACGGCCGCCTCGGCCTCTTCGTGCTGCGCGCGCACGTGCTGGAGGGCACGGGTCGCTTGCCAGGCGTTGCGGCGGGCCCGCTTCTGCAGGCTCAGCATGGCGGACAGGTCGGTCATCGGCGCTCCCTGGCAAAGGCTGCGGGTTGCGCCGCCGAGGACTGGAGCGGTCGCGTGACCGTAACTGCCGGAGTCCGCCTCCACAAGCCCATGGCCGCGCGTATCAGCGGCCTGCCTCGACCGTCACCAGAGGTACCCGCCCGGTCGCGGTGGTCGTGAGGAGGTTGCGCGGTGGAATCGTCGCACCTTCCGCTGGATCGCCTCGTCGAGCTCGAGGCCCCGGACGTCACCCTCGTGCTCGACGCCTACGGGCGCATCACCTTCGCGTCCTCGGGCATCGATCGCGTGCTCGGCTGGAAGCGCGCGGCGCTCATGGGCCAGCTGCCCGTGGCGTACGTCGATGCGGACGACCAGCCGCAGGTCGAGCGCGACCTCGCGCGCGCGCAATCCGGGGTGTCGGCGACCAGCACATTCCGCTTCCGCTGCCTCGACGGCAGCGCGCGCTGGGTCGAGGCGAACTGGCGGCGGGCGCCCGACGGCTCAGGCAACGTCGTGGCGGCGGTGCGTGACATCTCCGAGCGCCAGTCGGAGGCGGTGGCGCTGCGCGAGCAGTTGACCCTGGACCCGTTGACCGGGATCGGCAACCGCGGCCTGTTCGCGGACCGCCTGCAGCACGCACTGCGCCGCCTGTCACGCACTCCGGGTCGTCTCGCCGTGCTCATGCTCGACGTCGACCAGTTCAAAGTGGTGAACGACGCCCTCGGGCATGCCGCGGGGGACCAGGTGCTCGCGCAGCTGGCCAGCCGGCTGCTCACCCAGATGCGGCCGGGGGACACGTTCGCGCGGCTCGGCGGCGACGAGTTCGCGATCCTTGCCGAGGACATCGACGGTGCCGGGGGCGCACTGCGCCTGGGGCAGCGGATCACGAGTGCGACGCAGGTGCCGCTGCGCGTCGGTGACGACGAGTTCGCCGTCTCCGTCTCTGTGGGCGTGGCCGTGACCGATCGGGCCGGGCAGCGTCCCGAAGAGCTGATGCGACAGGCGGATCTCGCTCTCTACCGCGCCAAGGACCGCGGCCGGGACCGAGCTGAGCTGTTCGACGACGAGCTGCGGACACGCGACGTCAGCAGGCTCACCGTCGAACGGATGTTGCGACGAGCTGTCCTCGAGCAGCGGCTGCTCGTTGAGTACCAGCCGATCGTGTCGCTGACGCAGGATGCCGTCGTCGGCGCGGAGGCCCTTGTGCGGGTCTCAGACCTGTCAGCTCGCAGGACGATGCTGCCCGGCGAGTTCCTCGAGGTCGCCGAAGAGACCGGGCTGGTCAAGGACATCGACGACTTCGTCCTGCGCGAGGCGACGCGCGAGTGCGCGCGCTGGAGCGGTGCAGCCTGGGTGACCGTGAACGTGACGGCACGCAACCTCGCGGGCGGCCGCCTCATCGACAGTGTCCTGGCGCTGTGCGCCGAGCAAGGCATCGGGGCCGAGTTCGTGCGCGTGGAGCTGGTCGAGAGGGTGCTGCTGGGCGCTACCCACTCCGCGATCTCGACGCTCCACGCGCTGCGCGAGGCCGGCGTGCAGGTGGGGCTCGACGACTTCGGCACCGGCTACTCCTCGCTCACCCACCTTCGCCAGCTGCCGCTGGACTTCGTGAAGCTCGACAGGTCGGTGGTGGACGGGATCGCCCCGGGCAGTACGGATCTCGCGATGACTGTGGCGGTGACAGGCATGTGCCACGCGATCGGCCTCACCGTCGTCGCCGAAGGAGTCGAGCGTCCGGTGCAGGAGCAGCTGCTGCGTACCGCCGGCTGCGACCTGGCGCAGGGCTTCCTCTACGGCGCGAGCATGGCTGCGGAGGAGCTGGCCGGCCGGATCGGTGGGCCGTCGCGCCAGCGGACGCCCTGATGCGCCGGGCGGTGCGCGTCGTCATGCTCGCGCTTCTCGCCGGGTGCCTCGTCGTGGTCGCCGGCATGCTGCTGCAGGCCCGCCACGCCGCACGCGAGCTGACCGCCGTACGTGCGCAGGTGCCCGAGCTGGCGCACGCGCTGCTCGTGGGCGACCGCAGCGCCGCCGCTCGCGACCTGATGCAGATGCAGCGCCGCGCTGTGTCGGCGCGCAGGGCTACGCACGGCCTGTCGTGGAAGGTCGTGGGGCACGTGCCGTGGCTAGGGCGGACGGCGACGTCCGTCGCGGCCACGACAGCCACCGCAGACGCCGCTCTGAGCCGAGTGGCGCCGGAGCTGCTCGCGGCCGCGGACGCACTCGACCTGCACGGGCAGTCCGGCGGCGTCGATCTCGGCGCGCTGGCGGCCGTCGCAGGGCCGCTGTCGCGCTGCGACGACGCGCTGGCACCACTGGTGGCCATGCCTTCCACGGCCGGCGTGCTGCCGCCCGTCGCGGCGGCCGCCCGTGAGCTGCACGCCGCCCTCCTCCGGCTCCGCACGGCTCTCGGTCACGCGCAGGACGCGGTGCGACTCCTCCCGGACGCCCTCGGCGCGCACGGCACTCGCCGGTACTTCGTCGCCTTCCAGGGCAGCGCGGAGGCGCGCGGCACGGGTGGCTTGATCGGGGCGTACGGCGTGCTCGAGGCCAGCTCGGGCCGGCTGAGCATGGCCGTGGTCGGGAGCGACCGCGACCTGCGCGACCTCCCCACAAGCGTCCGAGCGCTAGGACCCGCCTACGGCGCGCTCTACGGCCGCGACCCCGAGCTCTGGGCCAATGCGAACGTGAGCCCGCACTTCCCGTACGCCGCACGGCTGTGGCTCGACAAGTGGCGGGCACAGAGCGGGCAACAGCTGGACGGGGCCGTGGCGGTCGACACGACAGCGCTGGCGGCGCTGCTGCGTGCCACAGGACCGGTCACCCTGCCCGGGGGTGAGGTCGTGAACAGTGCGGACGTCGTCGCCACGACCGAGCAACGGGTCTACGCGCGGTTCGCCGACCGGGAGACCGAGCGCAAGGCCTACCTCGTGATCCTGGCCAGAGCGGTTGTCACCAGGCTCCTGACCAGTCGCGGGATGACAGGTGACGTCCTCGTGGGGATGGCGCACGCGGTCGCTGACGGTCGCGTCCACGTCTTCAGCAGTCACCAGCACGAGGAGGCGGCGCTTGCAGGCACGTCACTCGCCGGCGAGGTGCCCGAGGGGCCGGCACCGTACGCCGCGGTCGTGGTCAACAACGCCGCGGGGAACAAGCTGGACTTCTACCTGCGGCGCAGCGTGCAGTACCTGCTCGGCCCGTGCTCCGCCGGCCTACGGACGACCCGGGTGCGGGTGGTCCTCGGCAACGATGTCCCTCCAGGGCCGTTGCCGGACTACGTGACAGGCCGGCCCGACCGGCGCGCGGAGCAGTGGCGGCCGGGCTCCACCAGGGAACTGGTGGCGCTCTACGCGACGGACGGCGCGCGGCTGGTGAGTGCCGCCGTCGACGGGGTGCCCGCGTCCGTGCGAGGCGGCACCGAGCGCGGTCATCCGGTGTTCCTGGTCTCGGTCGCCCTCGACCGGGGGGCCCAGCGGTCGGTCGTGCTGACCCTGCAGGAGCCCGCGCGCCCGGAGGCTGCTCGCGCTCCCGCGCAGCCGCTGGTGCTCCCTCCGCAAACAGTGGTGCGTGACACGCCCTGCCGCGTATCTGCCCAGCGCTGAACGGCTCCCCTCTCATGACGGACCCGCCGGACGAGGAGACCTCATGACGCACAGACGCACGGTCGCGGCCGGGCTCATCGCCGGCATGTTCCTGGTGGCTCCGGTGACCGGAGCGCTCGCGGATTCCAGCCCCACCTACCCGCCGAGCCTCGGCGGGGGAACGGTCAGCCGCGTCGTCCCCGCTCCGGCGAGCCCGTCCGACGGCGGCCTGCCGTTCACCGGTGCGCCGCTGGCAGCCCTTGCCGGTGCGGGGCTGCTCATCGCGGTCGGTGGTGCAGGTCTTCTGGTCGTCGCGCGTCGGCGTCGCGCCGGCGACGCCGCGACCAGCCAGGGCTGACGGAGGCCTATCGTTCCGGCACCTCGGGGCGTACCCTTGGTGCAACGGCGACCGGGCCCCTGTCGAGACACACCGCATTCCTCGGACGCGCTGACCCCAGCGTGAGGAGCGAGTCAGGTGGACAGGCTTGGAGGCACGCAACCGGTCGAGGCGCTGGAGCGGCAGCTGTGGGACCGCCTCGTCCAGCGGCACGCGCAGCACGTTTGGGACGTCTGCCGTGCATCGGCGCTGTCGCCGGCCGAGTCGAGCGCTGCGTGCGAGCTGGTCTGGCTGCGCCTCGCAGGAGCGGTGAGGTCGCTCGGCAGCGCGACCGTGCCCGACGCACTGGACCGACTCGCGGCGCAGGAGTGCAGGGCGGCGCACCTGCGGGCGGGTCGCACCGCGGACGGCGCGGGGCGGACGCACGAGCGGCGCCGCCTGGACCGCCCGTGACGACCTGGCTAGACCCGGACGCTGCTGGTCTTCCAGCGCCTTCCGCTCGCGGTCACCGTGATGCAGAGCAGCCCGTGGTGCGGGAAGTCAAGCTCCGCGCTGGGTCCTGCCTGCGGCCGCTCGGTCACCTGCCCGACGCAGACCTCCGCCACGTCACCGCCGAGCTGTGCGGCAGCGATCGTCAGATCGATCCTCAGGGCCACGCCCTCGCCCCGCTGCTCCACCGCCACGCTGAGGCTCGCGCCGTCCGACGCGCCGAAGGCAAGCCGGCGGTGGGTCACCGGCTGGGCCAGGTCGTCGAGCAAGCTGTCGTAGACGAGTTCCAGGATCTGCGCATCCACGTCGCGCTCCGCGAACGCGCGGCGGGCGGCCCGTCGCACCTCCTCCGGCACGGGTTCGCTCATGGCCGCAGCCTAGGTCTCCCGCGGTGACGGGTGCGGAACGGCCGGCCCGCGTGGCGGGTCTGCCGGGAGCAGCACGTCCCGCGGACCCGTCACGGCGTCCCGGATGTCCTCCAGCGCCACCGCGATGCGCTCGAACACCTCGAAGTACGGCGGCGAGAGCTCTGTCGCGCTGCTGCGCCGGTTGTACTTGCGCCGGTCGCCAGGAGCGCGCTGCTCAGGTCCGGTCGGCCGCGCGTCGGTGTCTGTCATGTGGCCCATCCCAGGTGCGGCCCGCTGTCGCGCGCCTGCCCTGTCGAGAGAACGGCGGCGGACCTGATACCGGCCGCGACGGGGCGACTGCGGACGGGAGCTCATATGCATCTCTCTCCTGACGAGGCCGCGGTCCTGGTCGTCCGGGTCCGCTCCGGCGACGGCGCGGCGTGGGACCTGCTGGTGGAGTCGTACGCCGGCCTGGTGTGGGCGATCGCCCGCAACCACCGGCTGGGCAGCAGCGACGCCGCAGACGTGTCCCAGACGACCTGGCTGCGGCTCGTCGAGAACCTGGATCGCATCGAAGACCCGCGCCGGGTCGGGGCGTGGCTCGCGACGACGGCCCGGCGGGAGTGCTTGCGCGTGCTCCGCCTCTCGGGCCGTGAGGTGCTGGTCTTCGACGACGCCGTCTTCGACCGCGGCGACGCGCAGGGCCCGGACATCGACCACGCGCTGCTGCGCGCGGAGTCGGCGGCCTCGGTCACGACGGCCTTCGCCCGGCTGCCGGACCGGTGCCAACAGCTGCTCAGAGTGCTCATGCTCGACGAGGCGCCGCACTACGAGGCGGTGTCGTCCGCCCTGGACATGCCGGTCGGCAGCATCGGGCCGACCCGCAGCCGGTGCCTTGCCAAGCTGCGGGTCCTGCTCGAGGAGGGCGGCGCGACGACGGAGGACCGCTGACGTCAGCGGGCCGCCGCGTCGTGTGCCTGCACGCGGGCTGCGGACAGGGCCGTTCCGTAGACCGCGATCTCGTCGAGCTGCCCTGCGAAGCGCTCGCTGCCGCCGTCCCACGACCCCAGGTGCACGTCGCTCGTCGACGGCGTGGCCCAGCCGGTGAGCGGCGCGGACACCACCGGCACCCCATCGATGTACAGCGACTGGACCGCACCGTCGTACGTACCGACGACGTGGGCGGTCCGCCCCACGACGAGAGCACCCGCGGGCGCGCGCAGCCGCCGGCGCACACCCGACTGGATGACGGTCAGCTCGAGCTGCGGCCCGGCCAGCTGCAGCGACCACGACTCCGCCTTGGACACGATGCTCGCCCAGCCGCCGACCGGTGGCAACGACTGCGGCCGCAGCCAGGCCTCGACGGTGAACGCCCCGGGGAGCTGGAGGTCCGGCGCGCTGGGGACCCGGACGTCGCTGGTGGCGCCGTCGAGCAGGACGGACCGGTCCGGGTCCGCCGCCAGCAGCGAAGGCTGGCCGAGCTGCGTGCCCAGGTAGGTCCCGGGGTGCCGGCCCGTCGCGTCCGTCGCCGTGATCCCGGAGGCGTCGCCCAGCCGCCAGTAGGAGAGAGGGCTGTCGGCCAGCACCGCTGCGGTGTATGCGCTGGCCGTGCCGAAGGTCGCCGTCGCGCTCGTGACGGCCACGGCTGTGAACGTGCAGGTCGGGGTGGTGCCGGTGCAGGCCCCGGCTGTCCATCCGGTGAAGGTCGAGCCGGCGTCCGCGGTCGCGGTCAGCGTGACGGCTGAACCCGATGCCACCTGGGTCGAGCAGGTGGCTGGGCAGCTGATGCCGCTCGGGACGGACGTGACGTGCCCGGTCCCGGTGCCGCTGACGACGGCGGAGACGGTCGTGGTCGCGGCAGCCTGGCCGACACCGGCGAGCCGGTGCCGCGCGACGTCCGTCGCCGACAGCGCCCGCGCGTAGACGGCCACCTCGTCGAGGACACCGGACGTGTCGATGCCGCCGAGCAGGAGTGTCGACGTCGAGGACACCACGGGCCCGGAGTCCGCTGCGGTGGCGACGACCGAACCGTCGACGTACAGCCGGGCCACGGCCCCGTCGTACACCCCTACGACGTGCGCGGTGCGTCCGACCGTGACGGCGCCGGTCTGGGCGCGGAGGCGACGCACGGCCTTCTTGTGCACCAGCGCCAGGGTCAGCTGCGTCCCGTCGAGCTCCAGGGAGTAGGCACCGGCCTTGCCGATCAGCACTCCCGCTGCGCTGGGCGCCGGCAGCCGGTCCAGCCGCACCCACGCCTCGAGGGTGAGTGCGCCGCGCAGCCGCAGGTCGGCCGCGTCGGGCACGGCCACGGCACCAGTGACGCCGTCGAAGGTGACGGCGGTGTCGGCGTCACCCGCGAGCAGCGACGCAGACCCGAGCCGTACCCCGCCCCGGTAGGTCCCGGGATGGCGAGCGGTCGTGTCGCGGGCGGTCGTCCCGGTGGTCTCGCCGAGGCGCCAGTACGCGAGTGGGCTGTCGCCCGCAACGGTGCTGGCGTAGTCGACGGTCACGGGTGGCGGCGGGGGTGGCGGTGCGGCGGGCGCGTAGCCGATGGTGTCCGTGGCCGTCGGTCCCCACGACCCGGCGGCGTCGTGGAACTGCGCGTAGACAGTGCGGGTGCCGGTCGTCGCACTGCCGCCCACGGTGGGATCGAGCAGGCTCCAGGCGATCGAGGTCGGGATCGAGCTGTTCGGGGTATAGCCGAAGGTCCGCCAGCTCACGCCATCCTCGGACAGTCGCACCTGGTCGACGCCGCTGACGTCGTCACGGCCCAGGGCCTTGACCACGACGTCCGAGTCTGCCGTCGTGGCCGCCTGGTCGTCGATCGTGATGGTGCCCGTGGGCGGGGCGCCGTCCACGAGCTGTCCTCCGGTGACGGTGAAGGCGGTCACGGCCTCGTTGTCGGCCTGCCCCTCGCGTGCGGGGTCGCCGCCCGCGCTCTCGCGCAGCTGATCGTTGGGGTCGGCGACCGAGCGCAGGACGTACGCGCCGTCAGCGAGCGGCGTCTGGTCGAGGTCGATCCACTGCTCGTCGCGGTACCAGTCGTAGGTGTCGCCCCAACCGGGAGACATCCCCTCGTGCAAGGTGCTGTCCGGCTGCAGCTGGCAGCCGCCTGCCCCGTACGGGCCGGGGGCAGGCGTGCTCGGGCCCTCCGCCACGAGCTCCTCGTCGATGATGCAGCTGGTGGTCTTGGTCCCGACCTTCTTCGCCAGCCCGCGGGAGCGGCCGCTGGCGAGCCAGCTGTCGTAGTCGGCCCGTGACCACAGCTCGTAACGGCCCCAGCCGTCGTAGTGGAAGTGCTGGTGCGCGGCGTGCCAGGTGAACGTGCCCGCGTCGTACGACGTGTAGTTGCCGTCGGTGTCGTAGACCCGCTGCTGGGCCGGTCCGCTCAGGGTCGTCGGGTCGATGACCCCGACGACGTCGAGCTTGCCGGGGCCGCGGTTGATGACGGTGTTGGTGAAGCGCAGCACGTCGTGGGGGACGCCGCCGATCGGGACGACGTCCATGCGCAGATCGCGAGGCGGCAGGGTCCCGAGGTCGGGGTAGAGGGCGGTGGCCGCCTCGGCCCGTGACGCCAGCACCAGCGGGCCGGTGCCTGCGGCCAGCAGCAGGACGCAGACGGCCAGCGAGCGCCAGCGGGGACGCGGCGCCGACGGGGTCGGCGGGCAGAAGGGCATGGTGGCGCCTTACTGGCCCAGTCGTCGTCGCCGCCAGCCGGCCGGCGCGCTCAGCCGGAGTGGGGAGGGCCTGCAGGCCTCGCCTGATACGGCGGTATCAGGCACGGGTGCGTCTCCCTCTCGCTGGACGACGAGCGAGCAGACCAGGAGCGCAGGACCATGGGGCACCCCCGACCTACGTGCGACGTGCTCGTGCTTGACGCCGGCACGCGCCCTGCCCTCGTGGCCGTCCGCAGCCTCGGCCGCGCCGGCCTGTCGGTCGCCACGGCCGAGTGCGACGCCCGTTGGCCGGGTGTCGCGGCCCGCTCCCGTTATGCCGTCAGCGCTCTGCGGCTGCCGAACCTCGAGACAGATCCCGACCAGTACGTCGACGGCGTGCTGTCGGCCGTCCTGCGCACCGGTGCGCAGCTGGTCCTCCCTGTGCACGACGGTTCCGTGGCGGCTCTGCGCAAGCGACTGCCGGAGGTCCTGCTGCAGGTCGGTGTGGCACTGCCGTCGACGTCGGCGCTCGACCTGTTCGAGGACAAGTCCCGCACGCAGCTGCTGGCGCGCCGCCTGGGTGTGCCGACCGCTGATGGCTCCGTCGTCGAGGATCTCGATGACGTCGAGGCCGTCGTCGACGCTGCGGAGCTGCCGGTCGTCGTCAAGCCGTGCCGGTCGTGGGTCGCCGACGAGAGGTGGCACGCCCAGCGGCTGGTCTGCAGGGCCGCCGCGACCCGGGAGGAGCTGCGGGAGGCGCTGCGCGGCGTGCTGCTCGCCGGGGGCACGGCCCTCGTCCAGCCGCTGCTGCCGGGACGTCGCGAGGCAGTGCACGCGGTCGCGGTCGACGGCCGTGTCATGGTCTGCTGCACGCAGGCGACCGACCGGACCTGGCCGGTGCTCGGTGGCAGCTCGGTGCTGCGGTGGAGCATCCCGTCCGACCCGGAGCTCGGGCACGCGGCTGAGCTGCTGCTGGGGGCTGTCGGGTACACGGGGTACGCGGAAGTGGAGTTCCGCCGCGACGCGGGCGGGACGCCCGTGCTCATGGAGGTGAACCCCAGGTTGTCCGCGTCCGTCGAGGTGGCGGTGCGCTCCGGCTGCGACGTGCCCCTGCTGCTGTGGCAGGTGCACCTCGGTGCGCCGCTCGCCTCGGCGGTGCCGCGCCGGCAGGACGTGCGGATGCGCTGGTTCGGAGGGGACGTGCGCTGGCTCGTCGACATGCTCTGCCGCCCGGGCCAGGTCCAGGGTGTCTCTCGGACCGCGGCTCTCACGACCTTCGGACGCGAGTGCCTGCGCCGCAGCGGAAGCGACTACCTGGGCTGGCGGGATCCGGTGCCCGCGCTCGCGGCCCTCCCCGGCTTTATGGGTACCGCGGTGCGGCGCTCCCGGAACGGGCTCTCGAAGGAACCGGCCGCTCGCTGAGCAGCCTCCGTGTATCTCGAGCCGGGTTGCGCCGTCTGTCCATCGCGCCCCCCACCGCCGCCCAGACCCGCAGGAGGACCCAGATGACACGCGCTCCCAGCGCTGCGGGCGACGGCTCCGCGCCGTGGACGGCGGCCAGCTCGCGTGGCGCGCGGTGGGCGGCTGCAGACGCGGTCCTCGTGAGCGGAGCGGCCGTCGTTGCCCTCGCGCTGCACCACAGCGCCGTCGACCTGCCGGTGCCGATGGCGGGCGTGCCCGTCGTTGTCGGGGCGCAGCTCGCCACCGGCAGCGCGCTCGGCCTCTACCGGGGCCGCTGGCATCCCGGCAGCTTCGACGAGATGACCGGTGTCGTCGCGACGGCCGGGGGCAGCATGCTCCTGCTGCTGGCCTGGAGCCGGGCGAGCCACGACGCCGTCCCGGCCGGCGCGCTGCTGATCACGGGGGTGCTTCTGCTCGCGGCCATGAGCGGAGCCCGTTTCGTCACCCGCGTGCTCGTGGAAGCGGGATTGCGCCGGGCGCGCGGGACACACCGGGTCGTGGTCGTCGGCGCCGGCGACGGCGGGCTGCAGGTCGTCCGCGCCATGCTCCGCCACCCCGACGACGGCTTTCAGCCGGTGGCCCTCGTCGACGACGACCCCTGCAAGCGGCGACTGCGACTGCTCGGGGTGCAGGTCGCGGGCGACATCGACGCCCTTCACGAGGTGCTCTCGCGGACAGGGGCCGACACGGTCCTGCTTGCGGTGCCCAGCGCCTCGGCCGCGCTGGTCCGCCGGATCAGTGACATCGCCGGCGGGACGAGCGCGACGCTCCGTGTCCTGCCGGCGGTGTCGGAGCTCACCGACGGGCGCGTACAGCTCAGCGACATCCGGCCGGTCTCCTACAGCGATCTGCTCGGCCGCGGCGAAGTGGTCGTCGACGCACAGGCCGTCGCCCGGTACCTGCACGGGGCCCGCGTCCTCGTGACGGGGGCCGGCGGATCCATCGGCTCCGAGATCTGCCGTCAACTGGCGGCGCACCAGCTGGCCGCCCTCGTGATGCTCGACCGCGACGAGTCCGCGCTCCACGCTCTGCAGCTGTCGTTGTCCGGACGCGCGCTGCTCGACGACGACGGCCTGGTCGTCGCCGACATCCGCGACCGCCCGAGGATGCTGGAGGTCTTCCGCCTGCACCGGCCCGACGTCGTCTTCCACGCCGCGGCCCTCAAGCACCTCACCCTGCTGGAGCGGCACCCCGGCGAGGCCGTCAAGACCAACGTGTTCGGCACGCTCCACGTGCTCGAGGCGGCTGAGGTGACGGGCGTCGGGCGGTTCGTGAACATCTCGACGGACAAGGCGGCCGAGGCGAGCAGTGTCCTCGGATGGTCCAAGCGGCTCGGGGAGCGGCTGACGTCGGAGGTCGCAGCCACGGCCGATGGGACCTTCGTCAACGTCCGGTTCGGCAACGTCCTCGGCAGCCGTGGCTCGGTCATCCCCGCCTTCCAGGAGCAGATCCGGGGCGGCGGTCCGGTGACGGTCACGCACCCGGACGTCCGGCGGTACTTCATGACCGTGCAGGAGGCGGTCCGCCTCGTGCTGCAGGCAGGTGCGATCGGCGAGCCGGGCGAGACCCTCGTGCTGGACATGGGTGAGCCGGTGGCCATCGCCGATGTCGCTCGGCAGCTCATCGAACTGTCCGGCCGGCCGACCGAGGTCGTGTTCACCGGTCTGCGGCCGGGAGAGAAGCTGACCGAGGTCCTGCTCAACGGCGACGAGGTGGACCACCGGCCGCTGCACCCCGCGATCTCGCACGTGCACGTGCCGCGCCTCGACCGCCGGCAGCTCGATCCCCTGCACGACCTCGGAACTCCCCAGCAGATCTCGCGGCGTCTGCAGGCCCTGGCCGAGACTGCGCCGCTCCTGGTCGACCTCACGGCCCTCGAGGCCGGCCCCCTCGTGGCGCGGGCCGGATGAGCGGCTCCGGCGGGGACGTGGAGTCCGCTGTCCTCACCGCCGCGGAGACGGGCTCGCGGACGCGGCGCGAGGAGCAGACGGCGTCCAGGCTGCTGAACCCGGGCGATCTCACCTGGCGCCGGGCACTCGGCTGGATCAGCCACGACCCGTTCCACCTGCCCGCCTACGCCGCGCTCGACGCCAGTGCCTCGGGCGGGGCCGCCTGCGCGTTTCTGCACCGGGAGCCCGGTGGCGTGCTGCTGCTCCCGCTCGTTCTGCGCCGTGTCCCGGGCACGCCGTACCTGGATGCGACCTCGCCGTACGGGTACTCAGGGCCGGTCGCCACCTCGTTGTGCCCCGCGCTTTGGTCCCGCGCCGTGTGCTCCATGCAGGAGGTGCTCGGCGACCGCGGGGTCATCTCGCTCTTCGTCCGACTGCACCCGCTGCGGGAGGTGCCCCTCGACGCGCTGCGGGAGGCCGGGGACCTGGTCGAGCACGGCTGCACGGTGTCGGTCGACCTCACGCAGGACCCGCAGGCGTCTTTCGCACGGCTCTCCCACGGGCACCGCGGAGGTGCTCGCGCCTTCTCGCGGAGCGGCATGCAGGTCGTCTTCGACGAGCCCGATCACTGGCAGCACTGGGAGCAGGCCTATCGCCAGAACATGGCCCGGGTCGGCGCCAGCGACCACTACCTGTTCGGGCGGGCGTACTTCCAGCGGCTACGTAGGTGCCTCGGCACGGAACTGCACCTGGCGACGGCGGTCGCAACGGACGGGATGGTCGCCGGCGGGCTGGTCTTCTTCGCTCACGACGGACTTCTCGAGCACTTCCTGGTCGGCGTCAAGGACGCGTACCTGCGGGGCAACGTCGCCGCCGGCCTCTACCTCGCCCTGCAGGCATGGGGGCGCGAGCGGGGCGCCACGGTGCAGCACCTCGGCGGTGGTGTCGGCGGGGTCGAGGACTCGCTGTTCCGCTTCAAGGCGGCCTTCTCCGACCGCCGCCACCCGTTCCGGACCTGGCGGGTCGTGGTGGACGAGCAGGCCTGCGCCCGCCTGACCGCGCCCGGCGTCGACAGCGGCTACTTCCCTGCCTACCGCGCCACCGCGTCCGGTGACGCGTGACACCCGACGTCATTCATCTCTCGCCGCCGCACATGGGCGAGGAGGAGCGCGACCTGCTGCTGGACGCGTTCGCGTCCAACTGGATCGCCCCGCTCGGGCCTCATCTGGATGCCTTCGAGCGCGAGCTCGCCGACCGGGTGGGGATGCGCTTCGCCGTCGGTGTCAGCAGCGGCACTGCTGCGCTGCACCTGGCGCTGGTGTGCCTGGGAGTGGGTCCGGGCGACGAGGTCCTCGTTCCCTCGTTCACGTTCGCCGCGTCAGCGAACGTCGTCCGCTACGTCGGCGCCACCCCCGTTTTCGTGGACTGCTCGGCCGGCTCGTGGAACGTCGACCCGTCCCTCGTCGAGGAGTACCTGCGCGGGCGCAGCCGTGGGACCGGCCGGACAGTGATGACGTCGGTCGACCTGTACGGCGAGTGCTGCGACTACGACGCCCTGCTTGCCCTGAGCGACCGCTTCGGCCTGTTGCTCGTCGAGGATGCAGCGGAGGCGATGGGCGCGACGTACAGCGGACGCAACGCCGGCACCTTCGGGAAGGCCGGCGTCCTCTCGTTCAACAGCAACAAGATCATCACCTCGGGCGGGGGCGGGGTTCTGCTCACGGACGACGCAGCCCTCGCAGACCGGGCCCGCCGGTTGTCGGCGCAGGCGCGGCAGCCGGTCGCGCACTACCAGCACGAGGAGATCGGCTACAACTACCGCCTCAGCAACCTGCTGGCCGCTGTCGGCCGCGGCCAGCTGCGCCTGCTGGACGAACGGGTCGCTGCCCGCCGGGCGATCCGCGCCCGCTATGCGGCCGCCCTCGGCGCGGTCGCCGGCGTGCGGATGATGCCGCTGACCGACGGCGGGGAGGGAAACGCCTGGCTGACATGTGTGACCCTCGACGAGCAGCAGTTCGGCACCGGGCCCGCACAGGTGCGGCAGCATCTCGCGCGAGCCGGCATCGAGGCGCGGCCGGCGTGGAAGCCTATGCATCTGCAGCCCGTGTTCCGCGGCTGCCAGGTGCTGGGCGGCAGCGAGAGCGCCCGGGCCTACACCACCGGGTTGTGCCTGCCGAGCGGCTCGGCGCTGACCGCCGAGCAGCAGCGGCGGGTCGTCGACGTCTTCCTGCGCGTTCCAGGCCGGCAGGTGGCGGCCCGATGGTGACGCTCGCTGCCCCCGACGAGCCGCGCGCTGTGCCGCGCCTCCGGCCGCTGCGCATCGTCTACGTGCACCAGTACTACACGAACCTGGCGATGGGCGGCGGCACCCGGAGCTTCGAGCTCGCGCGCCGCCTCGTGGCGCAGGGCCACGAGGTGCACGTGCTGACCACCAGGACCGAGGCGCGTCGCCGGAGCCTGCGCTGGCGTCGGACCGTCGAGGCCGGCGTGCAGGTCCACTGGTTCGACGTCCCTTACGACAACAGCATGTCCTACCGTCGTCGGATCAAGGCTTTTGCGGAGTTCGCAGCGACGGCGACGGCACGTGCGATCAGTCTCGACCCCGACCTCGTCTTCGCCACGAGCACCCCCCTGACGGTCGCGGTGCCCGGAGTGGTGGCAGCGCGGGTCCGCCGCGTGCCGTTCGTCTTCGAGGTGCGCGACCTGTGGCCAGAGGTGCCGATCGCACTCGGCGCGCTCCGCGGCCGGCCCAGCCGGCGGTTGGCGTTCGCCCTGGCCCGGTGGGCGTACCGCAACGCGCAGGCCGTCGTCGCCCTGTCACCTGGCATGGCTGCAGGGGTGGCCGCGCATGGCGTCGGACCGGAGCGCATCGCCGTCGTGCCCAACGCCTGCGACGTGTCGCTGTTCCAGGTCGACGCCGCGGCCGTGCGGGCGTTCCGTGACGCGCGCCCGTGGCTGCAGGACCGCAAGCTCGTGGTCTATGCAGGCACCCTCGGGCTGGCCAACCGGGTCGAGTACCTCGTCGACGTCGCCGCAGAGGTGGCACGTCGTGATCCTGAAGTGCGCTTCCTCGTGCTCGGCCGCGGCAAGGAGCACGACCACGTCGCGGCCCGCGCACGAGCTGCCGGGGTGCTCGACACGAGCCTGTTCATGACGGGCTTCGTGGCCAAGTCCGAGATGCCGGTGGTCCTCGGAGCGGCGACCATCGCCACGAGCTTGTTCGCCCCCAACCCTGCGCTGCACGACAACTCGGCCAACAAGTTCTTCGACGCGCTCGCTGCCGGACGTCCGGTCGCCATCAACTACGGCGGCTGGCACGCGGACCTGTTGCGCGAGAGCGGCGCCGGCCTCGTGCTCGATCCGGAGAACGTGCCCGCCTCCGCTGCTGCGCTGGTCGCGGCCATCGACGACGCCGCGTGGCTCCGGCAGGCCGGAGCGGCGGCGCGTGCGCTCGCCGCCGACCGCTTCGACAGGGACGTGCTCTTCGAGGTGTTCAGCGGTGTGCTCACCGGCGCTGCCGACAGCGACCGGCGGGCCGGACGGTGACGAGGGCTGCGCCGAGGACCGCGGCTGCTGCGCTGCTGCACTGCGGCGCGCCGGACTGGGGAGCTGCCCTCGCGCTGGTGGCCCACGACATCTACCACCTCTCGGCGTACGCGCAGATCGATGCCGGCACCGAAGACGGGCATGCCCGCGCCTTCTGCTACCGGGAGGGGGATCAGGTGCTGCTGCTGCCGATGGTGGTGCGCAACGTGCCCGGAGCCATCGGGCTGCGCGACGCGTGCACGCCGTACGGTTACAGCGGTCCGGTGACCAGCGCGGGGTCTGATGCCGAGTTCCTGGGGCGAGCGCTGGTCGCGCTCGTCCAGACGATGCGGACCGCCGGGATCATCACGCTCTTCGCCCGGCTGCACCCGCTGCTGCCGAACCCGCTGGAGAGCCTGGCCGGGATCGGCCACGTCGTGAGGCACGGTGACACGGTCTCCGTCGACCTGACCCAGTCCGTGGCTGAGGCCTGGCACGACATGCGCCGCGGGCACCGCAACCAGGTCCACCGTGCGCGCCGGGCGGGCCTGCGCTACGGGGTCGACGACTGGGAGCTGTTCGCCCCGTGGCTGTCGACCTACCACGCCAACATGCGGGCCCTCGGCGCGGCACCGCGCTACTTCTTCCCGGTGGAGTACTTCCGCGCGCTTCGGGCCCAGCTGCCGGGACAGGTGCACCTCGTCACGGTCACCGACGGCGGCGGCGGCTTCGTCGGCGGCACCGTCCTGTTCGAGCACGGCTCGATCGTGCAGGCGCACCTCGCCGCCACCCGCTGGGAGCATGATGCCGCTACGCACGCCGGGAAGCTCCTGGACTCCGAGACGGCAGGCTGGGCGCGGGGCCGCGGGGCGCAGGCCTACCACCTCGGCGGGGGAGCGGGCGGCCAGAACGACGCGCTGTTCCACTACAAGGCAGGCTTCTCGAAGTCGCGGCACCCGTTCCACACCTGGCGGGTGGTCGCCGACCCGGAGGCCTACCGCGCGCTCAGCGCCCGCTGCGCCGGCGTGGACCTGGATGCGGACCTGGACGGGGACAGCTTCTTCCCGGCCTATCGCCGTACCGATGTCCGGTCGCGGGCCACGGACCCCAGGAACTCGGGTGCGCCGACCTCCCCGTCGGCGTCGACCCCCCTCGGACGCACGACCTGCACGACGGTACGCAGCAGGATGCCGAGGTCCATCGAAGCCGAGGACCCGTCGACGTACGCCTTGTCGTAGCGGAACTTCTCCTCCCAGCTGAGCCGGTTGCGACCGTTCACCTGGGCCAGGCCGGTGATGCCCGGGCGCACCAGGTGTCGTCGGGCCTGCTCCGGGGTGTACCTCTCGAGGTAGACGACGAGCAGCGGCCGCGGGCCGACGAGGGACATGTCGCCCCGCAGCACGTTCACCAGCTCCGGCAGCTCGTCAAGGCTGGTGCGTCTCAGCCATCTGCCGAGCCGAGACAACCGGGTCTCGTCGTCCAGCAGCTCGCGCCCTGGAGC
>Ga0070658_10000586_pt1 | contig 31592 bp, 25 predicted proteins | sample KBSC13metaG_FD_64664 | JGI IMG/M metagenome (GOLD analysis project Ga0070658, IMG submission 64664) | Corn rhizosphere microbial communities from Kellogg Biological Station, Michigan, USA - KBS C1-3 metaG | ecosystem: Host-associated > Plants > Roots > Rhizosphere > Soil ... | reverse complement strand
GAGATTGGTCGCCATCCTCCAACGCTGGACGGGTGGCGTGATGGACTCGACATCTCCTGGCAATGCCTACTGCACATACAGCCAATCGAGTGGCGTCTTCGTGGACAACACTCCCGATTCTGCACTTCAAGGAGCAACCGCGCTCATCACAGGCCGTGGGTCTGCCCCCACTGGTGCGACCGCGATCACGGGCTGGCAGGGCCGTTTGGCTCTAGCGGTTGGCTCAACGCTGTACCTGTCCTGGCTTCTCGACGCGAACCAGGCTTCGGGTCTGTACTGGAACTCGATCAACATCCCCAATGATCCCTGGGGCTCGGTAAAGGGCATAGTTCAGCCTGTCGGCGGCAACGACAACGACGGCATACAACAATTGATCCCGATGGGCCAGGTCTTGGTTATCGTGAAAGAACGCAGTGTGTGGTGGCTCACGGGAGTGGATTCCAACACGTTCCAACTCATGGGACATCTTATCCTCGCTGGCGTTGGGCTGGTTGCACCACGAGCAACCGCTCTTGTCGAAGATCGATTGTGGCTCCTCGGATCTAATGCATTCTGGTCATACGTGGGACCCGAACTTGTGGTGCCGATGTCTCATAACATCGAGCGCCAACTCTTCCCGCAAACGGTCGGAATGCCGCCAATTGCTCCGCAGGCGATGAAGCTAGCGGCAGCGGCCTACCACGGACGCCGCGTGTACCTCTTTGCGCCGAGCGTGATCAGCCAATACACGGACCTCGTGATCGATGCCTCGAACTCATCAAAGGTCACGAGCGCATCGAGGCCGTTCACGAGCGCAGACATCGGCAAGGTCCTTAACATCACTCAAGGAGTTGGCTTTGTCCGATCAGCATCCTTGAGCGCGGCTCCTACAGTCACCTCTGTCGTAAGCGGTGCGGCGATCCTGTCATCGTCAGCGGGAACTACTGGCTCAACTGGCGGCATAGGTTGCCTTTGCGACGCTAGCAATACAGTGGCTTGGGTATTCGACACGCGTCCAGCCGCGAATGGAACTGGACCAGTCGGATGGACCCGCTACACGGGGATGCCGATCACTTCAGCGACCGCGCTTTCGAGCGAGAACGACTCAGATGATTTCTTCCTCGCAGGCATCGACGGCCAGCTTTACCAGCTCACGGGATATGGCGACATCGCGACCGCAGGCGCGTCCCCCACTCCGATCACCATAACCGTGAAGAGCCGCGCACTGGCTCAGGAGAGCGAGGACATCGAGTGGATCGCGACCAAGCAGCCGACCCACGCGTATGCGCTGTTCACGATGAACGAGACGGGAAATATCTCCCTCAGTACAACCGCGACTGGCAACTCAGTGTCATCAAGCCTCGGCAATCATGTGATCCAGTCGAGCCAGGTTGGTGAGATCCAGCGCCTTCGTGATCGTGTGAAATCGGAAGTACGTGGCCTCGGTGTTCAGGTCTCTGTTTCGGCGACCACTGTCACCCAAACCCGCGTTACCGCCCTCGGAGTCGAGTATTCGGTCGGGTCAATCGAGGGCACCGCGTAATGGCATTCCGCATCGCCCAAAACCCAGGCAAGTGGACCCACGTCGATCAGATCACCCTGGTCAATCAGATCAATCAGATGTCGTCGTACCTCGACGCCAGGATCGACGCAGCGTTTAAGCAGCAGCGCCAGCAAACTTCGCCAGGTCAGGCTTCGTCCATCATTCCTCTCGCACCTGTGAACATCGGCAACTCAGGCGGTGATGACGGAGGTTCGGACAGCGGTGGTGGAGCCACAACCTCGACGGGCTTCGCGCGGATCTCGACAAACAACGGTCTCATTGCGTCAGCTCATGGGCCGTCCTTCCGAACCGTCACATCGACTGACACCGCGTCCATCGGCGATGACATTGTTCTGTGTGACACGACATCCGCTGGCTTCGTTGAAACTCTTCCCGCTGCAAACACGGCAACGTATAGCCTCATTGCCTTCTGCAATCTCGGGGCGCATATTCTTACGATTGCGGCAGCTTCGGGCGACTCCATCAACGGAGCCTCAACTACATCGATCAGCACCCAGTTCGGTACAGCATGGCTCTACAGTGACGGATCGAACTGGTATGAGTTCTACCCGCATCTCCCTGCTTCAGGAGTGGTCGCAGGTGCCTACACGAACGCCAACCTCACAGTGAATGCCCAAGGCATCGTTACGGCAGCTTCGAACGGAAGCGGCGGTGCTTCCATCACGATCAAAGGTTTATCATTCTAATTTCTAGCATTGCAAGTCAGAGGTAAGTTTTATGGCAGGTGTTTTCTTTAATGCGACGAGCGGCGAGGTGTCGTTCACGGCGGCTACTGCGAAGACCGCGATTCAGATCAAGGCCGCGGCTAACCAGCGCTGTGTGATCCGCGGCATCAAGATCATGGGAAAGGCGAGTGCGGGTGGCACGGATCAGCCTGCGAAGGTGAGGGTCACTCGGTCGACAGCCAACTTTGGCACGGGTTCTTCGGGCACAAGCAACAAGAACAACCCGTCTGACAGCGAGACCCTCCAGACCTCTGTGTTCAGCAACTTCACGGTTGAACCTACGACCCCAACCGATGGAGCGATCTACTGGGAAGTCCAACCCCAGCTCGGCATAGATGAGTTCCTCCCACCCCAGTTCCCCATCATCGTTCCTGGCGGACAGAGTGTGCAGTTCGAGATCACGTGCCCAGCAAATCAGACGATGGTGGTGACGTTGCAGTGTGAGGAGTGATGCCTGATGGAAATCAACGTATGCACCACCAACCGACCTGTCAACTACCTCGCCTCCACGCTTGAGAGCCTTAGTCCGCTCAGTGCGAACGTTTTTGTGGGTCACCCTGATGCGACCTATGTGCCCGCGGCAAATAACATTGCCAGCACGATAGAAGTTGGCGCAGATTGGGACCAGATAAAGGACGCACCAATCAACATTCGAGGGGCATGGAATTACCGCAGGTGCCTTGCGAATGCCACTGCCGATGTGCTCGTATTCGAAGATGACATCATTCTGGCGACGGGTTGGCAGGCGTTCCTTGAAAAGGCAATTGCTGACATTCCAGAAGAAAAGTACCTCCTCTCGCTGTACACAATCTATCCTCTTGAGGATACAGGCGCACGCATGCAGTCTTTCCCGAACTATGACCTGGGCGGCACTCAAGCAGTCTACTATCCAGCCTCAGTAAGACAACTCGTTGCAGACAAGCTTCAAAGCCTGATCGACACGAGCGGTGGCATTTGGGACTGGGCCATTCGTGACTTCGCCCGTGCCAACGACATCCCGATTTACGTGACCTACCCCAACCTCGTTCAGCATGTCGGCGTAGTTTCCACGATTGGCGACTATCAGCATAGTTCGCCCAACTTCGCAGAGCAAGTCTAAATGTCCAACGCCTCATTCGACAGCGCCTACAATATTGCGAGCCAAAGCGGAGGTTCAGCCGCCAACATCTCGGTTAGCTCCACGGCAACATCAGGCGTCGTCCACGTTCTTGTGTGGGCGACAGCGGGGGCCTCCACAGTTGGAACAACGGCTCCGACTAGCGCGGCCTCTCAATTCGCGTCCACGACCTTCACAAAGACCACTACGGGCCGCGTCGACAGCAATCAAGTCCTTGATGTGTGGGAGGGAATCTACACAGCTCAGTTGTCGAGTACTACCATCACGATCACGCCTCCTACAAGCACCACGGTTTGGCGTGCCGCTGTTGTAGTGTACGCGGGTGGTGCCAAAACTGATGCGTCAGCAAGTGCCATCGTTCATTCGACAAACCCGAGTTCGCCGTCGATCACAACGGCGAGCAGCAATGAGTTAGTCGTCTCGTACTATGCCTACAGCGTCGGCCCCAACCCGAGCGCAACCGCAGGAACGGGATACACGGTCCCAACGAATGTCAACAACCTCTCCACGGTTGTCACCTACACGTTGCTCATCGCCGAGTACGCTAACTCGCTGACAACACTGTCTGGTACAGCAGTTTCGCCAGGCTGGACATTAACGCCAGCCGCGGGAAATCCAGGCATTCTGTTCACGGTCGCCATACCAAACGGTATCCCCGCTCCTGGCACGCCCGCGGCACCGACACTGGTCACGAACGGCACCCATTCCATCGTTTTGGGGATGCCAGGTAGTCTCCCGACTAATACCACAAGCCTTGACCTTCAACAGTCATCAAACGGCGGCTCCAGTTGGACGACGATCCAGACAAACGTAACGTTAAGCAGTAATGTCACGGTCAACGGGCTCAGTTCGAACTTCACGTACCTTTACCGCATGATGGCCCAGGGAGGAGGAGGCTCAACTCCTTCCAGTAACCTCAGCGTCACCACGCTCGTTGGTGTGAACCTCTCGCCATATAATGTCACGCGCGAAATTGAGACACCTGAAGAGCCGATCCAGCCCAAGATCCTGACGTGGCCGCCACCAGGCAATCTGCAAACAAAGAACGGCGATGGCACCGAGTCGATTTCGAGTGATACGGTTCTTGAGTTTGTCGGCAACGGCGCAGCAATTCACCGCACAGGATTAATCACTCAGGTGCGCGTCAATGCTGGCCCAGCGTGGTGGAACTCGCTGGCGTCTTATGTGCCTGGTCAGATCATCACGGGAGCCGACCTCAACCTCTACCGTTGCACTGCGGCGCATATGGGCGTGGAGCCCACAACCGACAGTGGCACGTATTGGCAAGCCTATGCGATCTTCGGCCCGATGGTGCTCTACTGCGGTTCGGGCCAGCGGTTTTCGGGCAGTTCGAGCGATCCTGCGGGGATCGTTCAAGCACTCAACTTCATCCAGAGTGCTATCCTTCCCGCGCCATCGGGCACGACCGCCCAGGTCACGATCCAGGTTGCCAACGGCACTTACGCCTACACCACGAACACAATCAACATCACGCACCCATATGGGAATTGTTTCCAGATTCTTGGCAACACGACGACACCTGCGAGCTGCACCGTGACAGGCACCCAGTCTGGTACTGCCCCATTGATCCACGTGATCGGAAACAATCCACCCCTCACGATCAACGGCTTCACGCTGACAGGACCTTCGACATCCAACGGTGTGGGCGTTCAAGGCACGGTGAACCTCGGCGCGAACATGACGATCCAGACGTGGCAGTTCGGCATCGACACTGGCACCGCAGTCAGCAACTCGTCAGGGCCTTGCCGCGTATTCGCCAGGTCTCTCACGATCAGCGGATGTGGCACGGGAATCCAGTGCAGATTCGGTGGTTACGTGGACGCAGCTTCGGCAACCGTCAAGTCGTGCACCACTGGCATCCTGGCAACTTCTGGCGGCAATGTTCGAACCAACGGCATCACCTTCACCTCGAACACCTCGAATACCTCACCTGGAATCGGTGTCAACTCGAACGACAACGCTTACATCGGACAGACGTACTAACATGAACGTGATCGATCCCCCAGCTCCACCGCCTTGGCCCGCGGGAGCCACACTGACATCAGGCTGCGGCCACACCCTTGAGATCGAGCAAACCGATGTCGACGGCGGCGCTGTGACCATCAACGAAGATGGCTCGGCCACAGGCACATGTCCCACTTGCGGATGGAGTTGGTACCTCGCGCCGCCCTTTAGCGAGGACAACTCATGAGCAATGCGCCATCAGGGTTCTGCTCCGACTCGTCGACCATAGACGGGCAGCCAGTCCCGAATTACAACACAACAGCGGCCAATGGCGACAACCGCTCGGGTTCGGGTTTCGGCTGGGCTTATGACACCTCACTTCTGTCCGCGACCTTTACTGGATTCGATGGCCCCTGCTTTTACAACTGGGCCATCTACGATTTTGGCAAGGTAACCAAAGTCAGCCGCCTGACAGTCAGCTACCAAGGCTACATCGTAACGGGTGGAAGCATCTACACTTCCTTGGACGGTGTTCACTGGACGCTCATCACCGAGTATTCCTTACCTGCCACCCCAGGTGAGCAGCAGCCTCGAAACGTCGATCACACATTTACGACTCAGCCTTGTTGCCAGTACCTAGCCGTTCTGGTCAGGGACGACGGCGGTGGTTCTCCTGCCAACCAAATTTGGGGCTACTACGCATGGGACGATTCGAGCAACCCGCTCTTCGCTGGTCGCGCAGGCACTCCGCAATCTCCAGTGTCTCTCACGGCCTCATTGATGGCAAGCCCGACTTCGACAGTAAACGGCGCGTGCTTGGGATCTCAGACTCTCACTTGGTCAACAACGAGCGCGACCTCGATCACGATAGATCAGGGGATCGGTTCGGTTGCTGCTTCAGGCTCGATGTCGGTCAGTCCAAGTTCGACTACGACCTACACGCTTACGGCATCCAACTGTGCCAACTCCACTCAGTCGACGGCCACGATCACGGTCACGAGCAATACTGTCACCCCGAACATCAACACGGGTTCCACTGTCAATTTCGGCTCAGGCTTTAACTTTGCGGCTGGAACTTACCGAATCTCCTATTCCTCTGGAGCTTACAAGTACAGTCGACGCCCTTGGCCGCTCTACGGCTACACCCTGAACGGCAACTACGACATCATCAACCCTGTCCCCGCAACTGGCTTGATCGCAGGCTACTACATTACCGATGGCGCTGGGAACATCATCCAGGGACCAGGCAGTTCCGTGGAATATTCCACGCAGGCCGAGGTTGAGGCTGCCAATGCAGGAGCCTCGATCCTATATGTCCATTCGGGTGGCACCATCGGGATGTTCCTGAACGATCTTCCACTGGACGACAACAACTTCAGCACCTCAGCGCCGACATTCATGATCCAGCGCACGCCAACACTGTCGATCTCTGCCACGTTGACTTCGATCAATGTCGGACAATCGAGTACTCTCAATTGGTCAGGTTCGAATGCGGACACCTACAGCATTGACCAAGGGATCGGCTCGGTGAGCGCGTCGGGATCTCAATCAGTGTCGCCGACAGTCACGACCACATACACCCTAACTGGCTCGGCGTGCAACATTAACACAGCGTCCTTCACCATCACCGTCAACCAGCCGACTGCCCCCACGACAGTGACCGCCACGGGTCAATGTTCAGGAGCCGTTCAGGTCGCCTGGTCGGGTGCTTCAAATGTTGCAAGCTACATTGTCCAAAGGTCGACCGACAACTCGACATGGAGCCAGATCGCAACTCCATCGAGTAGCCCGTACACCGACACGCCGCCTGTTGCTGGCGCTTGGTACTTCTACCGCGTGATCGGCGTGAGTGGTTCGGCGCAGAGCAGCCCATCCGCTTCATCGAGCGCCAGAAGTGTCCTGGCCGCGCCTGTCCCCACTGGATTCACAGCAACCGCGAAAGATGGCTCGGTCCTCCTCAAGTGGACCGTTCCGACAGGTAGCTACTCGACTCTCACAGTAACGATCTACAGGTCGACGACCGCTGGTGCAGAGACAACGCTAGTCTCTGGATTGGCGAACAACGGAACATATTCCGACGTGACAGCCACCAACGGGACCACTTTCTTTTACACCGCGTCCTTCACCAACACTTGTGGCACCAGCGCGCAATGCAGCGAAGTGAGTGCGAGACCACTACATGGAGCGGATTACGTTCAGGGTGTTACACCCTCCACGACTTACACCCAAGGCGAAACGCCTTAAGGCAGACAGACAATGAGTTTTCTTGGATTAGGCGGGGGCAACTCAGATCCCTACAACGCTTCCCAATTTTTAGGGGACTACGAGGCAGGCAGCCGTAATGCCCAGGGCATGTGGGGCCAGCTCGGACAGCTCGGCACACTCGGGGCGACGCAGTTTGAGAACTCCCTCGGCCAACGCCAGGGTGTTCTCAACAATTTCCTCGCGGCAAACGACCCCAACACCTTTTGGACTTCCGATCGTGTGAATGATTTCGTCAACCAAGCGACAGCAGGAACGGACCAAGCAGCAGCAAACATTGAGGCCAACAACGACCTCAGCTTGCAGCAGCGCGGTTTGGCTGGTCCTTCGGCAGGTGGAGTTGGAAGCATTCAGGCGGGCGCGAACACGTCGCTTCAACAGAACCTCATCAACTCTTACGCCAACGCCAGGAACCAACTTCGAATGGCTCAGATTAACTCCATTCCGACCATGTACCAGAACCAACTCGGTGCGCTCAATGGCGTGACAAACGAATACCAAGGTCTTGCCACTGGTGCCCTAACGGGAGCGGGTCAAGGTTTCGGTCAGGTCGCAAGCAATGCAGGACAGATGTATGGTTCAGCCATCCAGGGTGATCAATCCGTGGCCCAGGCTGAGGGAGCAGGTATTGGCGGACTCTTTGGCGGATTGGCTACGCTCGGCGGAGCCTGGATTGGTCGAGCAGGCTAATCGAAGGATTGACACATGGGAATAGATTTCGGCGGTTTGGTCACGGCGGGCGCGCTCGGAGGAATTGGTCAGGGCATTACCCGCGGGCTTGAGATCGAACAGCAGATGCGGCAGATGCGCAATGAAGCTGCGTATCGCAACGCCATGCTCGGCAACGCTCAGGATCGCACTCAACTTCGCGCTCAGGGCCTTTATGACCAGCTCACCAAGACTGCGATGGCGAACATGCAGCAGGGTGTCCCTGGATTCGAAGATCCGATAAAGGCATCGGCATGGGTCGCGGCTCAAGCTGGCCGCATCCCAGGCTTGAATTCGAGCGACGCGCTCAATTGGGCCGCGATGAATGGGCTCGGCACAGGTACGGGTCAGGGTACTCCGCCACCCGTTCAGACCGCGCCTCCTGCCCCGTCGACACCTCCTGTCGTACAGCAGCAGACGCCGCCAGCTCCGAACTTCGCGGGAAACTATTCCCCGACTCTTCAGCTAGGTGTCAATCGTCCGACGCCGCCTGTTTTACCACCCCAGCGCCTCAACTTTGCCGTCCCGCCTGCGCCAGCTCCGATTGCTGCACCATCATCACCAGTTGACCTGGCGAATGCACCTTCGACTACGCCTGCTCCAGCAGCTACGACGCCCGCGCCTGCGGCCCCCACCCCGCGACCTGTCTCGGTCGGTTCGATCACGGTCGCTGGTCAGCCGATCGCGCCAGTCAACGACAAGATCGCATCCTATGCCGACGAACTTGCCGCGGATCTCGCCTCAAAGCGCCAGGCACTAACCCAGGCGCAGCAGGATCTCGCCGCCTACGATCAGGCCAACCCCTACGCTACTGCCTCGAAAAAGCGCACTGGTTTGCTGGCACTGATCGAGAAGCTCGGCCCTGACATTACCACGGCTGAGGACAAGTATGGTTCGTTCCTCACCCAAAACTACGGTCCCGATGCAGCGAAGGCAGCAGTCGACGCACAGAACGCATTCAACAAGCCTTACCAGGATGTATTGAACGACGCTCAGGCGGGAAACATTTCCCCCTTTGATGTCAACAATCGTGTTGCGGCGCTCTACCCAAACGGCAATGCGCCGTCTGTTCCCCAGCGCCAGCTCAACTTCGGTCAGACCGATCCCAACAAGATTGCCGCGGCAGCAGCTCCGATCCTTGGAGCTTGGCAGCAGTGGCAGAAGAATGGCGGTCCTGAACCGTTTGTCAGCGTGGGTGGCGAGATGCGCCCAGTGTCGGACGTGATCGATGACACTGGTCACTTCCGCACCGTCGCCGATGTCGCCGTTGGCCCGACCGCGGGCGCAGCCAACAACGAGAAGAATGCCGCCGCGAAGAAGGCCATTGCCGACGCCCAGAGCGCAGCTCTCGACGCACAAGAGAAGATCCTTCTCCTGCCCGAGGCACAGCGACCTGCTGAGGTGATGAAGTTCAATGCATCTCCCGCAGGCCAGCTCGCTCCGATCCCATTGCAGGTAGTCAGCCCTGGCACTCCCGCACGTCAGGGAGCGCCGATCACAGTTCCTAACCCACTCTTCGGGACTCAGCTCCTCACGCAGCCGATTACGCCTGGTGGACCGCTGCCGAGCCGAACGATGCAGATCCCTGGTCAGATGATCCCTGCAACGCCGCCGACTTACGCGATGCCTCAACCAAACCTGATCGACCAGGGGAAGATCGCTCAAAGCCAGGCGAGTGCGAAGCGTGATCTCGCCGCGGCTGGTCATGATCAGGTTCTTGCGCAGAACGACAAGCTCCACCAGCCGTACATTGCTGGCACTGACGCTGCGAACATGGCGATCAAGCAGGGCGAGGCTACCAAGATCGGAAACGAGAATGCGAATTACTCAAACCCACTCATCGGGAAGTACCAGTCCGACAAAGACGCTGCGGCGAAGGTGATGCAGGGCCTCACGACTCCCAAGTACGACTCGATGACTGGCAAGCCGATCCCTGGCTCGGCTCCCGTGACCTTCGGGCCTATTGGACAGCCTGTGTTCAACACTCCAGCAGCGCAGCAAGAGTGGCTCAATGCGCAGCAAAAGTACAAAGCCGCGAATGACAATTTGTGGCGTGCCCAAAATGCACCTCAGCCTTCGGTCGGCTCCTACTCTGGTGGCAAGGGCGTGCAAGCCACGATGCAGCAGTATGCGCCAGTCATTCAGCAGTACAAGGGCAACTTGCCTATTCCTCTGATCGCTGCTGTCATGCAGCAGGAGTCGGGTGGACACCAGTACACGCGAGATGGAAGGGTGTTGGTCTCGACCCTGAGCGATGGTTCTCCAGGCGCACATGGCATCATGCAGATCATGCCAGGTACAGCACATGGCCTCAACATCGACGATCCTGCTCAGAACATCCAAGCTGGCCTCAACGAACTGAACATGCTCTGGAACCGCTACCACGGAAACATTCCGCTCGTGCTGGCAGCTTACAACGCTGGAATTGGCGCTGTTGAGGGAGGCTATACCGACCGTCATGGAAAGTATCACGCGCCTCACGCGCCTGCCATTCCGCCGTTTGGTGAGACCCAGCAGTACGTCAAGAACATCACGTCGATGATTGGCGGTTCGGGCTCTTCCACGACCCAAACAGCGCCTCCACCCCCGCCAGTCACGACCTTTAAGGTCGGTCAGGCGACCACTGGAAAACTGAACGGTAATCCGTACTCACTCAAGCGAATCAAGTAATGGCGACATACCAGCTCAATTACGGCGGGCAAACTTACCAACTCGACTGGGGCGGCAATTCCGCGCCGACTGAGGCAGATCTTGCCCAGCTTCTTCACGGGTCCTCATCGGGCACGTCGACGACGACATCCCCTGCACCGTCTACCCCTTCGTGGGTGCCGCCAGCGGTGCAGGAAGATGCCGCCAAGTTCCAAGGCATCCGACACGCAGGCACGCCTGATGCGAATGGGATCTCGCGGTACACCTTTAACTCGGGCGCTGTCCAATCTTACGACAAGGACTTCAAGCGCCTCGATGGCGGCGCTCGAAATGCTCAGCAGTCGGGCGCAAACAACCAACCAACGTTCGGTCAGGACTTTGCGGCCAGCGCCAAAGAGGACGTGAGGGGCATTCAGGATTGGCTTCGCAAAACAGGTCAGAACGTGGCCGATTCCCTCCGCAACGCTGGCCCAAGCCTGTCCACAGGTGAAGGATTTTCCGTCGACGGCGGAATGGGAGTGCCTGACCTCAACCAGCACGAGGGACCACTCTACAATGCTCAGCGAAACATCAACAACTACAGCGCCACAATTGCTGGCAACGCAGCAAAGATTCCATTCAACGTCGCTGCCGCCGTGCCCGATGCCGCCAACCTTGTTGGAACAGGTGCGTCTGCAATCTCCGCAGGCGTGGCACAAGGTGGCGCAAAGCTCGTGGGCCAGAACCAGTTCGCCGATGAGATGGGTCAGCGCAAGAACGAGTTCCTAGACTCCACGGAGAAGCAATTCGACAACCTCACTCTTGCAATGGCAGGCGGAGAGAATGGCGCGGTCGTGAATGCGTTGGTAGGTGTCAAGGCACTTCAACAGAACAAACCACAGATCGCCAAGCAGTTCTTGAAGGATGCTGCAACGCAGGAAGGCGTGGGACTACTGAAGGACCCTGCTTCCGCGTACCTGACCTTCGAAGGGTTGGGAGGTGTCTGGCACATGGCCGACATGCTCGCTGCAAAGTCGACCGTCGCAATCAGCGAGCGCATGGCGAAATCTTTCGACGCAGCCGCCGACCTCGCCGACTCCCAAGGACAGCACTCAACGGCGAATGCAGCTCGGGCGAAGGCCGCAGAGCTTCGCTCGGTCAATGGAAAGATCAACAACCTGATGGCCGCGGCGAAGAGCCGTGGGGTTCTCGCGGACACCAAGGACACGCTCGCCAATCCTGATCGGGAGACTTTCGGCCAAGGTGCTGACGAGCCCAATAAGGCAACCACATTCACTGTCGACAACGGCCAAGCCACCCCTGTCACCAATCCATTTAAGCCGACCGAGGGCGAAGGCTTCGTAATGCCTGGTCGACCGCAGACATCGACCTTCACTGCCCAGGCTCCGCAAGGAATTGGTGGTTCTGTGGTCGGCGGTCCCAAACCCACGCCTCCCACTTACGAGGTCGTGGATGCCTTCGCTAAGCCGAGCGCCAAAGGTCCTCAGGCCGATCCCGAATTGCAGGCCGCAGCCAACGCCTACAACAAGTCAGTTGGATTGCCAGAGATGCCAGACAATCAACCTTACGCAAAGGTTGACCCGCGCGCTCACGACATCGCCGACGCTTACGAGGCGATGGAGCACAACCCGAATGATCCCGCTGTTAAGGCATCCTACGACGCCCTGAAGAACGAAATCTCCGCGCAGTGGCATTACGCCACCCAGCAAATGGGGATCACGTTCGAGCCGTGGAAAGGCGAAGGGCAGCCGTACGCCAACTCGAAAGAGATGATGGCGGATGTGCGGGACAATAAGCATTTGTGGTTTTTTCAAGGTGGAGAGATGCCTGTCGACCATCCACTCGCCGAGGTCGACCCGAAGACAGGACTCACTTACAACGATGAGCTGCGTGCAGTTCATGACCTGTTCGGCCACGCCACAAACGGGTACGAATTTGGTCCCCGCGGGGAGGAAAATGCCTGGATCAAGCACTCGCAGATGTTCAGTGAGGATGCCATTCCAGCACTAACCACGGAGACGAAGGGCCAGAACTCGTGGGTCAACAATGGCCCACACCTCAGAGATGAACAGGGTATAATTCCAGGTAAGGGGCATCCAGATTACATTGCCCCTCAAGATCGCCCGTACGCCGAACAGAAGGCGGCATTGCTTCCATCGGAATTCTGGAAGCGAGAGGATTTAGCAGATGCACAAGGGACACACGTTCCAGGATCAGTGGGAGGACGAGGAGCAGCCGATGCTGCCTCCGAAGCCCACGGGCCAGGCGGGATGGGCAGTTCTTCAGCAGCGCCAGAAGCGCAAGCTGGAGCAGCAGCGGCAGCAGCCGACGCAGGAGCAGCAGCCCGCTCCCCAATCGTAGGACCTGATCACGCTCAGGCGGTCGAGGCCGCGGTCAAAGGCGACTTCGAACCTGTCGAGCCTAATGAGTTCGCTGATCAGATCAAGAAGAACAAAAGCAGCGCGACACTCAGCCAATATTCGCCAGAAGAGCTTGCAGCTATGCAGCTCTACGGCTTGGCTCGACATGACATCTACTACGCGCTGAACCCCGTCGAAGAGCACTTCGCGACTGGACAGCCTGAGACCGACGTTGTGTCGGTCATGAACAACGGCAAGGGACGCCCTGGCGTCGCCACTCCCGCTGTGATGTTACACGCCATCGAGAATGGCGCTACTACACTCGATGCATGGGACGTGCCGACCGCAAAGGCTAACCTGCCAGACAGATATGCCCGCTTCGGCTTCAAAGAGATCGCTCGTCTGCCGTACGATGAAGAATCCTACGGCCCACCATCGGAAGCGCTCACAGACTCTTGGCGCAAGGATGGATGGAAGGACGGCGATCCCTATCCTGAAGTCTCGGTCATGAAATACGGAGGGATTGATGGAACAGAAGCTCCACCAAGAGACCAAGCAAGAAACAACTACCTCGAAACAGGATCAGTTTACGGACGAGGAGCCGATGCTCCTTGGCGCGTCGGACTACCTGCGGAAACTGGTGGGCGAGGAGAAGTTCAAGGAGAGCCTGCGCCGCAATCTTCGAATGACAGCTTCACCAAAGCCCTCAACCATCTCAGAAGCTTAAGTGACGTAGAACTCCGCGGGCTCGGCGTCGACCCCGCGGTGATCCGCGAACACGCCCCCACGCCTGCCGCAAGTTCCCCTTCGAAACCGACAGGGGAACCCACGCCTGAACCAGCATCCGCCCCTACCCCTGCGCCCGCTAAAGCCAAGCCTGCCAAGCCACAAAAGGATATGGCAGGTACCGTCAACCTTGACCGAATGCAGCTCGCCGAGAGCGCTAAAGCACGACTCCGAGAGCGCGCCAAGGAATTGGGAATCAGTGGCGACGATCAGAAGCCGCTGACAAATGAGGAAACGCGCGAGGGCGCACGCAAGCTTGGCCTGACCATCGACGACCTCAAGGTCATCCCGAAGGGCGAGAAGCCTGCCGAGGTGTCTGGGGCAATCTGGTCTGTGGCTGTGAGGAACCTCCACAACTTCTGGGAAGCAGAGCGCGATGTTCGAGCCGAGGAATTCGCGCATGAGCCAACCCCCGCCAACGAGAAAGCGCTCGAAGAGGCGGAGGCAAACGCACGCCTGGCCCATGAGCACAACGCACCTTTCAAAAGGGATGCGGCTCAGGTCGTCCAGTCTGGAAACATCGAGAGTTGGAGTGAAAAGGGTGAAGCGCGCAAGGACGCACTGAAAACCTGGCAGCAGCTCAATCAGTCTGCCGTCGACGCCGCGAAGGAAGCTCCAAAGGAAAAGGAGCCCGTGCGTGGCGAGGCTCCCAAGAATGTAGTAGACCGCACGGCACGAAAAGGTTACGGCAAGTCGAACAAAATTATTTCGCATGACGAAATGACCGCCGAACTTGGCAAGATCAAGGACTGGATCAAGGAAAACGCAGGGCGCGCCAATGCAGGCTTTGACCCGACTGTCGTGCCCAGCCTTGTCAAAGTCGGAATGTACCATCTCGAAGCGGGATTGCGTTCGTTCGGTGAGTGGGTCGGCGCGATGCGGAAGACCACTGGCATCGATGCGACCGAGGGCCAGTGGCAGAAGATCTGGGCACAGACGAAGGCCGACCTTCGCGACTCAATCTCCCGACAGCGCAAGCAGCTCACGCAGACAATCTTCGCCGACAATATCGCGCGCAAGCTGGGCTCGCGCCGTGCCGCGGCCAACTGGTTTGACGAGATCGACCATGATGGACAAAGCACCATTGTTGACAAGATCATCTCGGGGCGCGAACTCACCGCAGAAGAGCAGAAGATCGTGAGGGATGCGACCGAGAAGCACATGGAGCGCGGTAAGGTTCCACCTTCCACTGATGCAATGAAGACGGTCAACGACATCATCGAAGCGAACCGTCGCGAGACTCGCAAGCGAACCCAAGCTGCTTCGCGAGAGAAGCAAACTGGCTCTAAAGCGCCTAATGCAACTCAGGAGAAAGCACCACCGACACCACAGGAGCAGTTCAAGAAGGCTGTCTCCCGCGGCCTCGGCAAGAACACTGATGCGTTCTTCAGCGAGATGGAGGGAAACAATTCCAAGGTTCTCGACAAAATACATGCTGGTGAGGATCTGACCCCAACCGACAAGCGCACGCTTGGAGACACTTACCTCAAGCACATGCCTGAGCCAAACAAGCCAGCAGCCGCGACAGGTGTAAGCGCGGTCCTGCGAGATGCCGTCGACGGTGCTCGTAGAGCCGCCAAGGAAGCCGAGCGCTCGGCGAAGCTGAATGATCCCGAGTACCAGTTCCGACGATCAGTTCAACCAGGACTCCGCAAGAACACCGACACGTTCATCGCCCACGTTAAGGCAAACATGCCCGACGTATACCAGAAGATCCTGAAAGGTCAGGATCTCTCGGAAATCGAGCAACAGCGCTTGGGCGACGCCTACCTTCAGCACACCCCTGCCCCAGTCAAGGGACCCGAAGCTGAGGGCATTCGAAAGAGTGTTGGCGACGCCGTCGACGCGGCACGTACGGCGGCGCGCGAAGCCGAGAAAGCAGCAAAGGCCGCGGTCAACGCGACACCCGAGGGGCAGTTCCGCCGCAACCTCGTTCAGCGTGTGGGTAAGGCCAATGCTGAGAAGGTCTTGCAGGATTTGGGCAGTGATGCAATTGGGCAAAGCGCAAAGTCCAAATTGCTTTCGGGTCAGGATCTCTCTCGCCAGGAAGCATACAGGCTTGGCCGCGCGCTGGAGAAATTCCGCCGCGCCACGACCAAGGCCGAAGTTCCTGATCTCGTCCGAACAATGCGCCAGGTTGTGAGCGATACCCGAAAGGGCCGCCTGGGATATGACTCGCCAAAACTCTACGCCAAGAAGCTCATCGAGGATCTTGCTGTCAAGCCCGACAAGACAGTCGACCATGACTTGATCGACAAGTTCAACCGCGAACTGGCGCACATCCCCGAAGACGATCATCCAGCCATCGCAAATTTGGTCATGAAGTACCATGCGAACGCCTTGGACAACCTGGGCCACTACATCATGAGCAATTTGCTCAGTGGCTTCAAAACGCTCTTGAAGATCGCTGAGAGCCATCCAACGCAGGTCATGGCTGAAGAGCTGCGCCGCGCTGTTATGGACCCCGCGGGGAGCCGACAGGGAGTAAGCGCAGGCTTCGGTGCTTTGAAGGATCACGGACTGGCTGAGGCGGGCTACCTTGCGAAGCATGGCAAGGGTGCTCTGGAACTCCAAGGTAAGGTGCCATCGCATGAGATGGGTCGCCAGATCACCCAGGAATTCACGACGAAATCTGCCGCCGCAAACAATGCGGTTAGGATTGTCATGCGAGTTCACGGCGCGCTGTACCACCTCTTCGAAGTCTTCTGTTTCGAAAGAGGTTTGGTCTACCACGCCCGCGAGATGGCTCACGCCGAGGGATTGAAGGGCGATGCGTTCGACAACCGAGTTTCGCAGCTCTTGACCGATCGCCCCGCAGCATTGACGAAGAAGGCAGTGGAGTTCGCCGAAGAGGAGAAGTTGACGAACAAGACTCTCCTCGAAGCTCCGATCGAGGCAATGAAGAAAAACCCAGTTGGAAAGTTCGTGGCGAACGTCTTCATTCCGATCGCGCGGTTGCCATTGAACCTGCTCGGTAGAACTGTCGAAATGGCGACGGGCGCTGTCATGGCTCCAGCGTACGCGAGAATCTTGAAGGCGACAAACAAGGAGATCACTCCCGCGGAGTTGGCTGCATACAGGCAGAAGGTTTTCGCGCGTGGGCTTGTGGGGCTCGGTATCGCCTACGGAGGCTACCTACTTCAACAGCACGGCGCAGCAACCGCTCCAGAGCCGAGCAAGGGCATCCCTGGGAAGCTTCACACTCCGCTTGGTGACGTTAACACCTCGCAGTTGGGACCAGTGTCCAACATGTTCAATCTGGGCACGACATTAGGTGACATGAAGGATCGAGCCAGCGCTCCGAACCAGTTGCCAGTGCCACCGATGAAGACGGCGCTCAGCAACACCAAGCGGATAGTCGACATTGGCTCAGACAACCCTTACAAGTCGATCAGCGACACGACAGGGCCGATCGAGAGCCTCGACATGCGCGAGGTCAATCGCCGTGCCGCTGGCCTCACGAATGAGTTCGTGCCGTTCTCGGCGCAGTGGGCTCAGGATGCCGCGACAATGGACCCGTATGTCAGAGGTGGCATGGAAGGCGGTCCCAAGCAGAGCTATGGCGACTACATGAAGAACTCGTACGGAATCTCCCGCGGGACACTTCCGCCATTGAACAACCAGCTCACTCAGCAGCCGTACCGTCAGGAGAACATGCTCGGCGTGACCGCTCCTACCCGACCTCTGACGCCCGTTCAGACGGCCATGCAGCAAGCGATGGATCTCAAACGACAATTGGGCGACAATGCGCTGTACACCTTGCAGCGAGGCAAGCAGGGCGACATTGACAAAGACACTGGGCTTGGGCGAACCGAGTACGAGTACACGCGTCGGCTGAACTACTACGTCCGCGCGTTCAGAAGTGATCCGCAGTCGATCACACCTGCCGATCTCGCAGACATCCAGGATACTATTCGCCAGATCGTGAAGTTGCGTCGCCAGCGACTGGCGTTGCGGTAACAGCAGGAGTTTTCTTGTCTGCCAGCTAACTAAGCGAGCATGGACCTCTTTGTATTGTTGAACCGTGTTGGTATGGTCTTAGGATTCGTATCCTTCTGGTTGGCCGCACCCGAAATCATTGGGGAGGAGAAGTTGCGTGCGTGGGAGGCTTCGCTTGTGGAGAAGCCATTGAAGCACGTCATTGGGGGGCTCGAATTTACAAAACCGATCATCGGCGTGTTTATGTGCGGCGGGGTCTTCGTGTTTTTGGGGCTCATGTTTTGGACGACTCTTCGAGACTTTAATTGGCACACTTTGACTACAGGTGATACAACAAGCACGCCTGGCATCAAGACAGCGGAGAAGTACGCTTACAATGCATTTGGTATTGGACTGGCAGCGTTCGTTCTTGGGCATCTCATCTGGGGCACTCAAGAACTAATCGCCAAACTTCTCATAAGTCTCGCAAACGACGCACGTTTTCGCAGGCGAAGCCTCACGGTTGGAGCTTGTTTGTTTATTCTGAGCTTCATAATGCAGTTTGCTTCCACGTTTGCGCCTCCACCCGAGCAAGCAAAACAAACCAGTCAAGCGAGCATGAAGCAGTAACTCGACTTTTGAGGGATAATTGCTTCAAGTTTGGCGAGGAGGCAGCAGAGCATGTACGACTTGGAACACAAACTCAGTGTCGAGCAGTCGGTTCGAGAGCGACAGCACAAGAAGCTCGTGCTTGAAGTCCGTATGGCGTGGGTCGGTGGCTTTACTGTCGCGTGCGTGCTGTGCAAGTTTGTGCCATTCGTGTGGTCGCTTGTTGGGCATATCCTTGCCGTTAGCGCGATCGGCGGGATGGCGGTACTCTGCGCAATCTATTCCACCGTCAGGTTGTTCAAGCGCGAGGAGTATGAGCCTGACGCAACCAAGCAAGCAATAATTTGGGCGAAGGAAGAACGTAGCGCTCAGAGCGGCCCGAACTTGTAATCCCCAGGTCCGCGCGCACCTTGGCGAGAAGATTCAATCATCTCACCAAGGTGCACGGGCATGCCAACCGACTTTAGCCAACTTGTAATCTCCATCCTCGAAGGACAGAACAAAACACTCCAAGACATCGAGGCCAGACTAGTTCGAGTTGAGACGAAACTCGACCTGACGCAAAAAATCTTCAGAGGCTTGATCGGCACGACGATTGCTGTGCTCGGCCTACTCGGCACGCTCGGATTCATCCACTACAGCGCCCCTGCACAAGCCCAATCACCCCACCCTGCACCAATCAGTATAAGCCGCCATTGAGGTAATTCATCAATGGCACATCAACTTATCAACTTCGCTCTCACCCTGTTTGGGGGACCCACCCAGCTCATCTTGTACGTGTTGACCCACTCCCTGGGAACCGAGCGCGGCACCGCACTCTTCAGTAAGATCCTTCCGCTCATCCAAGCGGAACTGGCAACCAACACCCCCACGCAGACCGATCATTAAGCGAACCCCTACTCAGCCGCGGCCCATCCCGTGTCGCGGCTGCTAATCTTCCTTCGCAGCCTCAGAGCAGCGGTAGGTAACGCAAGTCTCACGCCCCTCCCCTTGGTAAACGACCCCAGTCAGGTACCCGCAAGCTTGCAATTCAATGTGCGCGCCCTCAAGCTTTTGCTTAAGCGTGGAGACGTAATCTTTCGCGCCCTTTTTGATTCCAATGTGTCCATAGCACAGGTCAAAGAGATTGTACTTCAACGGGATCGTGCGCCTGCGACTGTAGTTGTCTTTGTCGAGCAATCGGTAGAGACGCCTCGTGATGTCGAGTTTGAAACGGATTACGAGCCCCGTGTCGAGGTACTTGATGTAGCGATCTTCCGCCATCGACTGATAGAACTCTTCAGTCCACTCGATGTAAGTGGCTTGCTCAACACCGTCGTCAGAGGCTCGGGAAGTGATCTGGACGCTTGAGATCAAGCCGAATTTCTTGGTGACAGGTGTAAACGTCCCATCCGAGCCCTTGACGTTAAACAATCCCTTTGCGTCGATCGAGAGGGTTTTCAATCGATCAAGAGCAAGTTCGATTCGAGCATACTTTTCCGAGTTCTTTGACTTTTCGGATGGACAGATCCGCCGTAGAATTTCAGCTCGTGTGAAGTATACGCGGCGACTGGAAAGCCTCCCTTGTTCCCATGCGATTTGCTGTAGAGCTAGGAGTACCAGCTCATCCCATGAGTCAGGAAGACCGTGCTTAGCTGATCCAATCAGCTCCACGCTCCGACCGTGCCCATAATCGAACTTGAGGTAATTGATCGCACTTCTTTTGTTTGAACCCAAGACCGCGAATGGCCGACGACTTAGATGCATCGACTCAATCCCCGACCTGATGCCACTTACACTTCCGAGCGTCGTGCGATGGCTGTCTCCGCCTGCACCGTCCCCCTCCGTGTCCACGTGCTTATCCCCTGTGAACTCAACCGTGTCCAGGCTTAGTTGCTCTTCCATCACGCCCCCTCGATCACGACAACAGAATTCAGTGTTGCTGTTTGTATGCTGCTTTTGCTTCAGAGCTGTGGGCTGTGATTCCCATCTAAACCACTTATCCGCTCGGCTACTCCAGCTTATCTTATTGGCTACTCTGAGTTATCCTGTAAGCTACTCCAACTTATCCTATCCGCTACCAAACTGTATCTCCAGCCTACTTCGCCAGCCAAAACTGTATCTCCAGCCTACTTCCACATCCAAAACTGTATCTCCAGCCTATGCCGTTCTGGTCAAAACTGTATCTCCAGCCTATCTTTCAAAGCTGTTTGCATTTTCAATTACATTTTTCGAGCTAGCTGAGATCGCTAGACCGCCCCAATTGATGGAGTAGTAGCCAATAGGATAAGTCTTTCTCTCCCCGTTTCGCCGCCGATCACCGCGCCGTGGGAGGTGGTCATTGCGTCTTGCCTCCTATCCCACTTGTCCAAAAGCCACATTGCCGAAATGCTCCTCAAGCACCGCTGCCACGGCGTCTTGAACGCTCACTCGGTCCAGGGCGCACTTGACCTTGATGCGGCTGTGCAGATCCTCAGAGATCCGCACATTGAGGCGGCAGGAGGTGTCGGCCTTGAGGTCAAATTCAACGGCCTGCTTTCGCTTTGGATTTGCGTCGAATGGTGATGTCGTGGTCATAAAACCTCCATGATTTCTCGAAGGACGCCTCTAACTTCGAGACAGGCGTCGCTCGCGGGAGCGCCCTCGAAGACGGTGAGCCCCTTCAAGGTGCTGTTAACGAATGCAATCCGCTGCGCGATGCTCGTGCAAAAAGTGTCAGTGCCGAAATCGGCGAGGGCCTGACGCACCGTGGTCCCGATCGAGGTATTCGCGACCCTACGGTTAATCACAAAGGCGCTCTTGATCTCTTGCCTGTAAATGCGGCTTTCCTCGATCAGGTCCGTGATCTCGCGTGCTGCCCAACAGTCGAAGGCGCTCGGTTGGATTGGAATCAACACGAGGTCGCTCGCCATAATTGCACTCTTTGCCAAGTCTTTGACTCTCATCGCTCCATCGATGATCACGAAGTCGTAGTTGGCTCCCAAGCGCGGAAGCTCGCGGTGCAAAGTTGGTTTCGGAAGTCCGATCACTGAGAACAGTGCGTCAGCCTGGCGGATCGAAGCCCAATCGAGCGCGGAGCCTTGCGGATCGCCGTCGACCAGCAGCACGCGCCTGCCTTCGAGGGCCAGGGCTGCCGCGATGTGGATCGCTAGCGTGGTTTTTCCGACCCCGCCTTTTTGGTTCAAGAATGAAATGGTTGGCATCTTTTCCTCCTATTGGTCGATGTTGCGTTTGGGCGATGTGGCTACGACCGACCAACGGGCACTGACAGCAGCTCGTAGCGCCAGACTTGACCGCTAGGCTCCGTCACGATTACGTGATCATCATCAACCCAGGTCATCCTGTCATCCTCGCCGAGTTCCGCCAGGAACACACCGCGAAGAGCAATGGGATCGTGACACACGATTCGGTGCTCATTGTCGAAGCGGAAACCTGCGGGCGCTTCGGCCCAGTCGATCCCCAAGAACCACTTAATCTCCTGCGAGAGATTGTCACCGTCTTCCGCCTGCTTCTTGATTTCGAGTGCGTACATGCAGACTTTTCTCCTTTGTTGCGTTTGGGCAAGTACAAACTTGAACATGTTGCAATTTGTTCAAGTTCAGAGTATACTGGCTCAAAAGCGGCCTGTCAAGGGCTCGCAAAACTTCTTCGGAGACATGAATTGGAACAAGAGCGCACAGTTCGACGGCTTGGCGACTTCTCAGATTTCGATCAGTCGCAGGCCGATCAATTTCGACGTTTGCTCGTGGGATGCGATCTTTCACGCTACGTGTACGTGTACGTCAGGCAATCCAAGGATGACGGTGCTGGGACACATGCGGGCTACAAGATGGATCAGGAAAAGCTGCATGACATTCTCGTTGAAGCTGGCGTGCCAAGCGTGCGGATCAAGGTGCTAAAGGACGACACGAACAAGAGCGGTGCTCTTTCTCAGGAATACCGCGATGATCTCCGAAAGCTCGATCGGGCTTGTGAACGCGGGGAAGTGGGTCTCATCGTATGCCAAGCTGTCGACCGCCTTTTCCGTGACCCGTACATGGTAGGCCCAGTCGAGTTCGGCAACATGCTCGGCGCTCAACGGGTAAAGGTTCTCCGCGCGGTGAAGGGTGAGTTTGACCTTCTGGACATGGCGACCGAAGCGGCAAAAGAGAAGTTCAGGAAGGAAGCCCAGGACGCTGCCAATGAGCGCACCGTGATCAGAGACAGGTCGATGCGCGCTCGCGAAAACTACGCGCTAGAAGGGGCCGCGGGATCTAAGCCCACCCCCTTCGGTTGGCGACGACTTCCCAAAGTGGCGGCTCACCTATCGCCCACAGGGAAATACATTCCCTCGGTCAATGTTGTCTATGGACCGCACGCAATCATCAAACTAAAGATCATGATGTTGGCGAACCGTCCCGAGATCAACACAGTCTTCCAGCTCTACAAGGCGCTCATAGCTGAGAAGCTCGTGCCGCTACCTCCCTTCGAACAAGCCATCGCTGCTGAGAACGTCTCGAAATCGATCTACTACAAGACCTGGATTCCCGATCCATCAGCAAAGGATGGAAAGCGCAGGCCACGTGTAGACGACTGGATCAATCCAGGTCCGACGATGATTAAAGGAATTCTGCTGGAGCCATTAACGCTAGGAGACAGGTGGTACGGCTGTGGAAGAAGCGGACACGACAAAATGAATGCTGAACGGGAGCGATTGAACCTCAGCCGCCAGCAGGTCTATGCGAAGATCAATGAGGGCAAGAGCTTCGCAGGTAACTCTCCTGAGCAGGCGCTGTGGAATGCTGATCCTGCAATTCTGGAAGAACTGGACCTTGATCGTGAGAAAATCGAGGCGCTCTACTGGTCGATCGTAGACAAATGGAGTTACGTGGACTATCACGCGGCCCGTGAAAGTGGCGTGCTTGACTTCACTGAGGGCAGCGCAAAACTGCCAGTCAACGAAAAGCGTAGGCGGCTCATCCGACAGCCTGGCCGTCCAAGAGAACGTGTCACAGGTTCCGTGAACTACTGGGCTGGTAAGATCTTCTGCGCCAAGCACCCCGACAACACACACCCTATCACCTACCTGAAAGCTGGTGACGGTTGGATTTGTACCAAGGACAAGGATTCCCTGAAGGAACACGCGGCCTGTTGCTTTTGGGGCCAAAAGAACGCACTCCGAAAAGTCCTCGATTGGTACCTCCTCAGCATGTTGAGAGCCGAGATCAACAAGAACCATGCGCTCATTCGAAATCACGACACTGAGAGCAGTCGGATCGCCGCAGAACTCCAGTACATGGAGGAAGAGATCGCGGGGCTTAACAGAGAGTTGGATTACCAGAAGGCTCGCTTAGAAGCGAACCAACGAGTATGGCACGCCGAGGGCGAGGACATGGAGGCCCTGTCGAAAGAGCAATACGCTCAACACATCAAGCCTAGACGTACACGCCTGGCGCATCTCAACACAGAATGCCAGGTCCTTCGAACCGAGTTGAGCAGGTTGGACTACACCGAGACGCAAGAAGAGTTCGAGGCACGCGTTCAAAGCATCCTCGACAAACGTGATGGCATCTCACCTGAGAACATGCGCGATCTCGTTCAAACGTTCATCGAATCGGTTCGGGTACTGATCGGAGATGGCGTCACCGCCAAAGAAGTCGTTCTTGAGGTCAAGTGGAAAGGCGGTCGACGCGACGTGCTCATATCCTGGCGCGGATCGGCGAAGGACCACAGGCCATGGGAGCCGTGGGAGGACGAAGCGTTGAAGAAGCTTTGGCCTGCGCGATCAGGTGCATCATACGAGAATGTGCTACAGCATCTGCTTCCTGGTCGCCGCTTTCCCATCATCACCGAGCGGATCACTCAGCTTGGCGTAGTCGGAATGCGCCCGCGAGAGTTTCGAAAGCAGGCGCTTGCTTCGGACAAGCACTGGATTCATGATAAGCCTGGGGTACTCTACTTGCAGTTTGTTGGCAATGTTTTCGTGAAGTCGTCGAGCCCACTAGCGAAGCTGAAAGGCGCACTTCTTGATGATAATGGTCTCACTTGTGGAGTAGCAGGAACCCATGAGCTTGGTCAGTTCATCGACATGCCCGCCGACGTTCGCCAAGGGCTAAGAGTTCTGTTCGGGATCAACCCTCCGTCGTGCCCGTCGCACGGCGATAACGATAAGGATCGTCCCAACGGACGAGTACGATCTGTAGTCAGTTAGCCGCCGCTTATTTCTGACCGATTATTGGTAAAATAGAATCAATCGTCAGAGGACTAAGATGGCCACAGTCGTAACCGAGTTTCGTCCAACTGAATCACCGGAACCCAATCGGCGTGCGTGGACCCGCGATGAATACCACCGCATGGCGGAGATGGGGATTATCGGACCGGATGAACACGTCGAATTGCTCGATGGACAGATTGTCGAAAAAATGCCCCCTATCGGACCGTCTCACGGCTCAACTACCGATCGTCTCGCCGAAGTACTTCGCAATGCGTTTGGACCTGAATACCGTGTACGTGAAGAGAAGTCCATTCTTCTAATCAATGCCGAGAAGGATGAACCGGAGCCGGACATTGTGGTAGCATTCGGGACATGGCAAGAATTCAAAGAACGATTACCTGGCCCTAACGATATTCGATTGATCGTGGAAGTTGCCGATAGCTCGCTGATCTCCGACCGCAAGACCAAGGGTTTGTTGTACGCGGCCAGCGGCATTGTCGAATACTGGATCGTCAACCTTGTCGACCGCGTCGTCGAAGTGCACACGCTGCCGACGACTGATGGCTACGCCCAGGTCAACTACTTTCGCTCCGGAGCGGACTTGAAGCCCGTCGCCCTCGTCGACACTGTAATCCCGGTCGATCGGTTCCTGCCCGTGTAATAGAAACATAACGTGGCGATGGGCCGGTCGATTTCGTCGACCGGCCCATTTTGCGACTCCTCTCAGGGCTTCACAGACGAGGCGTGCGTGCCCTTGCTACCCGCCGCAGGCTGTGAACCATCGCCTGCCACATCCTTAATGATCGTGACAGGACGCGGCGCCATCTCGACGATCACGCCACCGCCAGATCCACCCGGTGCCACTCCGACATGGTCCGCGTCAGGCAGCAATTCGCGAGTCGCCGACATCTTGATGACGACCTGCTGCGACTTAACCGCCGTCGTCGCCTTCGACTTCACGCTCGGAGTCTTTTTTCCTGTCGCCGCGAAACTTGATGATCCTATTAAAAGCAGTCCACAAAGAACCAGACTGCCATACTTAATCAAAACGAACCTCTTCCTGATAGTCCCCATCGCCTGCGCCACAACGTCGGGTCTCTCGACTGATGACGGACTAGATCTTACCCACACTCTTGACATACCCCCATTGGCTGATAGATATTCCTGCGATCTCTAATGTCAGCTCTCTCAGACCGCCGACGTAGGGGCGAGATGACAGGCACAAAACAGGCGGCGTCAACATCGTTCGTGCCACCGTCGTGCCTGGAACCTCGTCCGTTCCTGCGGTGCCTCCAGCAGAACACACTTTTTCACGCTACCCCTTGACCTAGCAATGGACTTGGGGATATAATCATATTGAACATACGTTCGATATGATTATATGTAGTCGACCGTAGTTACATTTGCGAAATACACATAGCTACTTTGAATATGACCTCCGAAAAAGACGCCGTATTCAAGTTACCTTCTAGCTATTCAATTTAATCAAGCGGAAATCAAACATCAAAATCCACATCGACCACCACCGAGGCCATACCATGGACACCGAGCGCAACAAGCAGACCGTCACCGCCTTCTACGACCTCATGTTCAACCAGTGTCGACCCGCCGACGCCATCGCCCTCTACGCAGGCGACACCTACACCCAGCACAACCCCACGGTCGCCGATGGCAAAGAGGCGTTTATTGCGTACTTTGTGAAGATGGCGGCCGAGTATCCCGGCAAGAAGGTCTACTTCGAGCGGGTCATCGCCGAGGGCAATTACGTCGTCCTGCATTGTCGACAGGAGTGGCCAGGCGACTCAGACTGGGCCGGTATCGACATCTTCCGCCTCGACGACAACGGCAAGATCGTCGAACACTGGGATGTCCTCCAACGCGTCCCCGACCACTCCGAGAACGCCAACACCATGTTCTGACCAAACACAGTCTATTCGGCAAGCGCCACCGCCGCCGGAGTCGACGAAGGTCGACTTTGTGCTCTTCGAGCCGTGACTTCAGTCGCCGGGCAACTCCTAAGTCCCGGCGGACCCCTTTGACGCGGCGCTTGCTTGCGCCTGCTCGCATGCCCGCAAGCCGTCCGCCGCCTCCTGCAGTGGAAACAGGTTCAGTACATTACGGTAGGAGGCAGCGGCCACGTCGTACCACCCATGGGCATAGGCAAGATGCGCTCTGGCCAAGCCGGCCTGGGAATAGTCGATGGCCAGCAGCGTCAGGAACGTGTCCCGCTGGGCCATTCCGTCGTAGACGCCATCCGTGCGGTACTCGGCCCACGCACGATCCGTCATATACATCAGGTCCGCGTCCGATGGCCGCTGACCGTGCGGATACAGTCGGTCAACCAATCCAATACGCGCCACCTCATACTTGCTGCGCAAGTAGTCCGAATACGCGACAGCATGCGTGCGATCGATCGCAATCGCCGACGTCCCCTGCAAATCGTCGATCTCCACCGCCCGCCCCTCGTCAACCGCCGTTGACAACACCTGCTTCAGCGGCTCCTCGGTCCGCGCCTCGGCGAGCGTCAGACCGCGCGGAAACCGCACGCGCACCTCGGGCAATCGGCGACACAGGTCCTCGAACACCCAGCCGTTCCCTGCAGCGCGGGTCTCCGCCAGGAGCCCCCGGTTGACCACCACCACATCTCGCCGCATGCCCTCGACCTGTTGCAGGTACATAAAGACGGGGTAGCCGGCGACATCGTTGTTGTCGATCACCACCGCATTCGGCGGCGACGTCGCCAGGATGTTCCGCGCATAGTCATAGCACTGAGTGCTGTGCCGAAGAGAGACGTGTCGATGGGCCGCAAACTGCATCGCCACCAGACTGGCGCAGACCACGGCTCCAACGGTCGACAATCGCTGTCGTTCCGGGGGAACCAGCTCCCATCCCCGATGCAGCGCATAGCCGATGAGAACGGCGACTACGGCATTCGTCGGGATCAGATAGATATAGCCGTTGTAAATGGCGTAGTTGATCGTAAACACGACATCCGCCACCACGATCCACGACAGTAGCACCGCCATCGGTCGATCGCGCATCCACATCGACGCCAACCCGGCAACCGCAACCGCCACCAGAGCCCACGCGTATTCGACATGGAGGTCATGCGCATAGGTCGACAGACGCGCGAGGTTGTCGTGCGTCGACCCGGTGAACATGATCCGTCGATAGTAGCCGCCGCTGACATGAAACACAAACGACGCCCACGTGGTCGGATGTCCCCAATCGACAGCCGGCGACATCGACGCCCGGATTGGAAGGTAGAGGTAAAACGACAGCGGCGCGAGCCACACGGCCACGGTCGACAGCCATTGCCCACGCACCATTCTATCGCGCAGACGCATCAGTGACGGCTGCGTCCACAGCACGAAGATCAGGAAACCGGGCACGAAAAGCGTGTTCGTCTGATGGTTCGTCATGGCGAGCCCATAGACGAACGCCATCAGCTTGAGGTCGCGCGGCGAGCACCCGCGGGCACGCCACCTGGCCGCGAGACATAAGAGCGTGCAGGTGTAAAAGGCCGTCAGACTGTACGTCTCCACCTGGATGCACTGCTGCCAGAAGGTAAAACTGAACGCGAACAGCCCCGCCGACATCAACGCCACCACGCGCGGCATCCCCAGATATCGACAGCAGCCAAACAGCATTACCGATGCCATCGCCCCGAAGATGGCGCTCATCACGCCCAGCCGCCAGGCGATGGAACCGAAAGGGAAGATCAGCGTCCAAAGCTTGCCGATCAGGCACCAGACCGGGTACCCCGTCGGATGCGCAATCCCTAGCGTATACGCCGCCGCCGCAAGCTCCCCGCCATCGCCCCAGTAAACGGTCGGACACAGTGTCGACACGTACACCGTCAACGTCAACACAAACAGCGCCAACCCGCATGTTCTATCGCTCTTCATCCCCCATAATTGTCGGCTCGTCCCGGCACAAATATCAGGGAAGACAAATCCAAACCATCTCTTTCTGAAAATCTGTGTAATCTGTGGATAAATTCTCCTCTCCTCTTGACTTAGAGTTGCTCTAACTTTGTAAACTAACTACGAGGTAACGACATGGACGACCAATTGACCATCCGCGAAGTGTCGAAGCGGACCGGACTGTCCGAGCACAATCTGCGCTACTACGAGCGCATCGGGTTGATCATGCCGATCGACCGCAACCCGTCGAGCCGCCATCGACGGTACGCCTCCAACGCCATCGGCTGGGTCGCCTTCCTACGCTGCATGCGCTCTACCGGAATGCCCCTCGTCCAGATGCGACGCTACGCCGACCTCGTCCAGGCCGGCGCGTCGACCGCAGGCGAGCGCAGGCAGATGCTCGTCGACCACAAACACACTGTCGAGGCCCGCATCGCCGAGCTCCAAACCATCATTGGCATTATCGACAAGAAGATCGAATATCACGAAGTACTCGAAGACGCCGGCGAGCAAAATGACGTGACACGCCGCATTCTCGAAGAACTCGAAGCAATGCACCAGGAGGAAGGCTTAGGAATACGGTAGGTACGACACCCCCATTATTGGCGAAGTGAGTCCAAGCGACCAGGGGCGACGACATTTGACGACAGATAGCGGCGTTCTCTTGCCTAGACCAATCCATTGATGGTAACATGAGTCTGAGACGTCTCATGAACCCAGCCGTTCGTCTAACAAAATACATGTACGACCGGGACACGCTGCACGTTTACGAGGGCATTCGTATCTTCAGCCAGGGCCCCAAGGAAGCGGCCGGCCCGTTCGTCAACCGCGTCGTCAAGGCTTTGGCGATTATCAAGGCTAACGACCCCAAACGATTCCGCCGCGTCCAGCGCCTGCGCTACATCGTCAATATGTGGGGGTCAACCACCGGCGCTGTCGGCTGCTACAACCCAGTCTTCCGCGAGTGTGTGGTCGACTTCAAAGCGCTCGAAAAGGCTCATAAGTCCTGGCAGACACCCGAAACTCTGGCGATGATCATCGTCCACGAAGCCACCCACGCCCTCCTCAGCGACCTCTTCGGTGAGCCTATCGACATCGACTTTCAAATGCGTGTCGAAAGCATCTGCTGCCGTGAACAGGCGCGTTTCATGAGGAAACTTGGCTTCAAGGTCTCGTCCAAGTTCGACGAAGCGACCTACCGTCAGAACTGGCAGCGCACAAAGATCGAGCGTGTCATCGACGGATGCGATCTCATGTCCGAACGCCTCCCTCCGGGCAAACGTCGAGCCGTCGCCACCGGCGTAGGCCGAGTGCTAAAAGCCGTAAGAACCGGCGTGAGGATCCATCCGCAGACGAGGCCCGCTTCCTAGGAGGCGGGCCTTCTTGCTGTCTGGCGACCGGCGCATCCTGAGCAGCAACCGAACGGGCTTCCCAGTGTCTCACAAGTTAGGACGTTCATTCCGATAATCGTTCTTGAGACGGGGAAATGCCATGAATCCTGCCAGCAAGTTAGCGGAGATCATGAACGACTATAGCACCGTTCATATCTACGAGGGCGTCAAAATTGTCCATCACGGCTCAAACGAGAAAGTGGGCCCATTCGTAAACCGTATCCTGAAAGCGATGGCGATCGTGAAGGCCAACGACCAACGCCGTTACCGGCGTGTGCTCCGTTTGAAATACATCGTCGAAGGATTCGGAACAAGCGACAAGGCGCTCGCCTACTATGATTACCGCCTTCGGCAATGCGTCGTCGATCTTGAAAAGATAGACAGCTTGGATGACGGTAAGGTCTGGCAGACGCCGGAATGCATGGCGATGATTCTGGTACACGAAGCCACGCACTGCCTACTGTCTGACCGTCTCGGTGAGATGCAGAGGGAACCGGAGTTCAACCTTCGAATAGAGGCGATCTGCTATCGTGAACAAGCTCGCTTTATGCGAAAGATCGGCTGGGAGATGTCGGAAGAGTTCGATGAGGAGAGCTACCGGCGTGGTTGGAATCTCTCGAAGGTGGAACGGGTGATCGAAGGCTGTGAACTCATATCTGAGAGACTTGAAGAAAGCAAGACCCGCACGGTGATCCGCGGTATCGGCAGAGTCTTCCGAGCCTTTAAAGAGACGCAAAGTAAATTGAGCTAAAAAATGACCCGCCTCTTGCCGGAGGCGGGCCAATCTATTGGGGCTGTGATAGAAATCGGTATCGGATGCCAGATCTCAGAACATTCTTACATCCTGTTCATCCTGTACATCGATGTTAAATTCCTGACTCCGACCTACAGGATCGCCGTCGACAAGATCCTCGCCGCGATCGCGTGGGAGTCCGGGAAGGCGATGTCGTCGGGCACCTTTTGACCAGTGGTGACGTAGGCGAGCGGGATGCCGAACTTGGCCTGCACGTTCATCAACTTGCCAAAGCACGCGTTGTCGGTAGCTTCGTCGAGCTTGGTCAGGATCATGGCATCGGGCGAAAGCGTGTTCTTGAACCGCGCGATGACATTCTCCATGTCGCGGGCCGCCAGGCTGGCGGGAATGGCAAGGAACTTCTGGATGACGCCGATGTGCTCGAAGAGATGAGCCGTCTCGCCGAGCGGCAGCATATCGTTGGGCGACCTGCCAGCCGTGTCGAGGAGCACCAGATCCATGCCTTCGCGGGCATAGTCGGAAAGCTGGGCAACCATCTCGGCCTTATCGTGGGCGATCTTGACGGGGACGCGCAGGATGTCGCCATAGGTCTGCAACTGCTGAGCCGCGGCAATGCGCTGGGTGTCGAGGGTGATGACCCCCACCCTGCGGCGCTCGACCAGGCCATACTGGGCGGCGAGCTTGGCGATGGTGGTCGTCTTGCCGAC
>Ga0070658_10000583_pt1 | contig 31678 bp, 23 predicted proteins | sample KBSC13metaG_FD_64664 | JGI IMG/M metagenome (GOLD analysis project Ga0070658, IMG submission 64664) | Corn rhizosphere microbial communities from Kellogg Biological Station, Michigan, USA - KBS C1-3 metaG | ecosystem: Host-associated > Plants > Roots > Rhizosphere > Soil ... | reverse complement strand
CGGCGGCTTCCGCCGTCACATCGCTGTTCTGGCCAATCGCCATCCCGACCGTGGCAGCCATCATCGCAGGAGCGTCGTTGATGCCGTCTCCTACGTAGAGCGTTTTGGCGGCGGTCGTCTCCTTGCGAACGAGGACGAGTTTGTCTTCCGGACTCTGCTGCGCGAAGACGTCAGTGATGCCGACCTGTTCGGCGAGATAGCGCACCTCCGAATCCCGATCTCCGGAAACGAGCATCACTCGTGTCAGGTGATGCTTCGGTCCCAGATGGCCGACAAAGGAACGGCTCTCCGCGCGCGGCGCATCCCGAAAGCGCAGGGTCACCGCGTAACACCGATCGATGACGACGACGCATTCGAGTCCTCCGGCGGTGGGAGGAAGCGTCCCGGCTCCTGCGGTCTGCTCTGCCGTGAGTTTGCTGCGACTGGTCACTTGCACCCGATGGCCGGAGACGGTTCCATGCAGCCCCTGACCCGGCGATTCGCTCACCTCGACGGCCTCCGCCAGGCTCAGCCCTCTCTCCTTCGCGGCGGCCAGAATGGCGTGTGCCAGCGGATGTTTCGAGTAACGCTCCAGGCTCGCGACGAGGGCCAGCACTTCCTTCTCGGCAGATCCCGGGGCGATCAGCGCCTCGGTCAGTTTCGGCTCGCCATAGGTGAGCGTCCCGGTCTTGTCGAAAATCGCGGTGCGGCACTCCGCGACCTGCTCCAGCGCGACGGGACTCTTCACGATGATCGCCCGTCGCGCGCAGAGGGAGATCGATCCGATGATGGCGACCGGGATCGCGATGAGCAGCGGACAGGGGGTGGCAATCACCAGTACGGCCAGGAAGCGAAGCGCCTCCCCGCTTATAGCCCAGGCGAGAAAGGCCAGCGCCAGGGCGATCGGCGTATAGATCGCGCCGAGTCGATCGCCGAGTCGCCGCAGCTGCGGCCGCCTGGCCTCCGACTCGCGCATGACCCCCATGATCTTCGCATAGCGTGAATCGGCGGCGAGATGGGTGGCGCGGATCGTGAACGCCGATTCGCCGTTGATGGCCCCTGAAAGCACCGTCGATCCGGCGGTCTTGGTGATCTGGAACGGCTCCCCGTAAGGTAGGATTCGTCCATAACGCCATGCCCCTCCGTCACCACCCCATCGACCGGGCAGATGTCGTGCGGGTAGATCACAAGCGTGTCCCCCACAGCCACATCCTGCAGCGCCACCTCCACAATGTCCGATTCCCGTTTTCGGTGGGCGACGGACGGCATGCGTTTGGCCAGCGCCGCGAGCACGGAGGAGGCGCTGCGCAAGGCATAACTCTCCAGCGCCTCCCCACCGGAGAGCATGAGGACGATGATCGCTCCGGCCAGGTATTCGCCCAGTAGGAGTGAGGTGACGATGGAGATGCCGCCCAACAGATCGGAACCGAACTCGCGTTTCCAGACCTTTTGCAGGAGATCGTAGAGGAGCGGCAGACCTCCCAGCGCGAGTATCGCCAACAGGGGAGTGTGGTAGAGATTCGAAGACGTGTGGAAGCCGTACCGCAGCGCCAGATGCGTCAGGATCGCCACGACGGAGAGCGCCATGATGACGGTGGTCCTGCGCCGCCAGAGCACGGCAGGGGTATACCACGCAGATGCCGACGCCGCCTCAAGCGTCAACTCCGCCTCCTGCATATCTCTCGGGACACGCACGGTCGGCTCTTTCGGAACGGTGTGCATCGTTGTGTCCGGGTCTGCTCGCCTCTGGTCACAGCACGCACCAGAGATAGTTGATAGTACGATCCTCCCCTGCGGAAAGGAAGAGATATGAGGCGACGCCTCTCAGCGGACGATAAGAACCGGGCAGTGGGCGTGATGGACAACACGCTCCGAGACGCTGCCCAATAACATACGTTCGAATCCGCCCAGTCCGTGGCTGCCCATTATGATCAGATCGACCTGTTCCGCCTCTGCAAGGGCCAGGATGAAATCGACCGGATGCCCTATTTTCTGCACCATCTGAAAGGGAGCGCCGGCCTGCTCAAACAGAGGCCGCAGGCTCTGCTCGATCGCCTTCCTCTGCTCTCTGGCGCTTCTGTCTACACTGTCGTTGTCCAGTACGATCGCCCACACTCCCATAGAACCACTGTCGATATGGAACACATGGAGCGCCACGACCTCTGCGCCAAAACGACCGGCGATGGACGCTCCCATCCGGGCCGCCTCCAGGGAACAGTCGGAACCATCGGAACAGACGAGGATTTTTTTGAACATAGCTCTTCTCCTGACCTACACCTTTCTGATGGCCTCTTGATCATTATGCCTGGAGTGATTAGAAAGGACGTCCACCAAATGGCCGATTGTAAGCTGCAAAGGAACTTCCGTTATAGGGCGCAAAAAGCCCCTCCTTGAGAAGGAGGGGTTGGGGGAGGTCTCGCACGTCACTCGACAGCGAACGCCTTATCCGGTTCGCTTCGGAGGGCAGATCAGCGAGTCGGAGTGGGATGGGCGGCTTCCCAGGTGTTCATGCGGGCGATCTCTTCTTTGAGGAACTTGTTGTCGGTGAAGGGTTCGACGCCGTAGCGATACCACCAGACACGCCCCTGTTTGTCGAGGAGCAGGGTGGCGTGGAGTTCCTTGTTCTCGAAGTCGTCGAACGCTTTGCAGCGCTTGGCGGCATCGTACTTGACATCGGAGAAGATCTTCAGGGGATAGTTGGGGTTCGCCGAAAGAAAGGTCTGATTGGCCTGCGGCGCATCTGAACTCACCGCGACTATCTGGGTGTCGAGAGCCGTGAACGCGGCCTTCTCCTTGCCAAGCGCGTTCAACTGGAGCGTACAGGCCGGGCAGGAGCCGCCCAGGTAGAAGACGAGCAGTGTGTTATGGCCTTTGAAGGAGGAGAGGCGCGTCGGTTTGCCGTCCGGACCGGTCAAAGCGACATCGGGCGCGGGGAACGGCTGCCACTCCGCCGGACCGTAGTGGACCATCTCAGCGGACGGCACGAAGGGGGTCGGGAACGGCGAACGCACCGTGCAGGCGGGATCGGATTCGAGGTTGAGCGCCTTTACGCGGGCCAGAGCGGGCAGGTCGCTGTCGGCGTGCTGCCAGACTTCTGCGAGGCGGGCGTACTGTTCCAGCGCCTCCGGGCGTCGGCCCTCAGCGAGCAGCGCCTCCACCAGCATGGCGATGCCGAAGCCGTTGTCCGGCTCCCGCTTGATTCCGGTTCGCAGGAGCGCTTCGGCCTCGGTCGGCTGTTTGGTAGTGAGATAGGCCCAGGCCAGCGATTCATAGACCGGGCGCGGATAGTTGATCGGATCGCCGTGCGCAAAACTCCGGTTCTCCATCTCCAGCGCCTTCTTCAGCATGTCGATCCCTTCGGTCGGCTTGCCGTCCTGGACCGCCAACCGACCGCGCATCTCCAGGCGAGCGGCGTCCTGGAGATCGCCGTTTACATTCAGTTTGGCGAGTTCGGCTCCGATGCGCCGGGCATTCACCATGTCGCCTTTGCCCAGCGCGGCCAGACCCTGCGCGTAACCGAGCCAGAGGCGATCCCCCGCCGAATCCGTCCAGCCGTGCTGCTTGTCGTTGAGGATGTCGTCCCAGCGTTCACCGCGCACCCGCGCGCGCAGCAGATTGAAGCGGCCTCGATTGAAGGAACTGCCCGCATTGAACTGCGGATCGAAGGGAGTATCACGCATCTCGATGGCGAACTTGACGCCGTCGTGGATCCGGCCGGTGTAGCCGACGGTGCCGCACAGAAAGTCCTGGTTATGCAGAAAGTCCCAGGTCTCGAAAGGCATCTCGCCCACTTCGGCGCAGTAGCGCCGTTCCGCACGGGTGGCCGATTCGAGCGAATACGTCGCCTTCAGAAACATGCCGAGGCGCGCGTAGATATGGCCGGGCATGTGCAGGGCGTGCCCGACTCCCGGCGCGGCTTTTGCATAAGAGACGGCGCTGTCGAGGGCCGCTTCGGCATTGTCGCCGTCCCACATGTGGATGCGGTAGTGGTGCGCGGCAGGATGCAGGGGATTTTTGGCCAGCACCTCCCGCAGCAGGGCGTCGATGGCGACGCGGAAGGAGGAGCCGCTCTGCTCGTCGTGCAGGACCCAGGCCAGCATCGCCTTCGCCTCGATGTCGTCCGGGTAGGCGTGGACCAGAGCTTCCAGCGCGTGAATGTTGTCGTTGGTGTTTTTCTTGCCGTCACCATCGCGGAACGTGATTGCGAGCGCGTCGATATAGCGGCGCTCACGATCCGTGACCTTGCTCTCCCGATCCTGCGCAAACTTGAGGAACTCTTTGCCGCGAGTGCTGTCGGCCATCGCCATGCCCCAGTAGGCCATGGCGCAGTCCGGATCGAGTTTGGCGGCGGTGCGGAAGGAGCGCTCGGATTCGAACCAGGAGAACGAGTAGAGGTAGTTGATGCCCTGATCGAAAAACTTCTGCGCCTCCGGTTTGGAGGTCGTGACCGGGAAATGGACGTTGCCGATCCCCTTCATCAGTCTGGCCGCCTGACGCGGCCCCTGATCGAACGCGCCGCCGAGCATGGAGTGGCTGCGATCCGGCACTTCCGGACCCGGCGCCTTCACCGGCCGCGACAGCGCATTCTTACCCGGATCGTAACGCGTCTGCGCCTGTCCCGCATGTCCCACCGCACACATCGCCAGAGTCGTCGCGACGACTCCCACCCGAACCTGAAAACGCCCCATGTCTCTGCTCCTCCACGCTGCCCCGGCACTCCAGCCCGCAACATGCCTCTACGCAACCATCTCTTGCTGCCCTATACTTTTCGCACCTCCCCTGCAAAATCCTGCGGACATTCCTGCCGGCCACTCCGAGCCATACCGGCAACTCTCTGAACCGCCTCTATCCGTGTCTTCCGCAAGAAAAAATTGCCTCTTCTCGCGTGCAGACCGTCTCGCACTTCAGGGTACTGTGCGGAATGTGGCGAAGCCTGCGGTGAGGAACATTCCCGTGGAACAGGCCGTCAAAACGGATATGGCCGGCTATGGCTATGGCTGCATCCTGCCATGCAGAACTATGTTTACACCTATAAAACTCCCCTATCCTGGCGCCTTCTGAGAGCGTCCGACATATGGCAACGTGAACTGAGGCCAGGAATCGAAAGGACCGGATTATGGAAATCATGAAAGCTGTCCAGATGCATGCTTTCGGTGGCCCGGAGGTTCTCATCTACGAATATGTTCCCCGACCGGAACCAGGAGCCAATGAACTCTTCGTTCGTGTAAATGCTGCCGGCGTCAACCCGATGGACTGGAAAATTCGCGAGGGAATGTTTCCCGAAGGCATCCATCTCCCATTGATTCCGGGCCAAGACATCGCGGGGGTGGTCGAATGCGTTGGTTCCGACGTGTCCGACTTCGCGGTGGGCGACTCCATCTATGCCTTTGCCTCTTCCAGGGGAGGCGCTTATGCCGAGTATGCGGTGGTGCCCACCGAGGAGGCGGCGCACAAACCTCGTTCCCTCGATGATGTCCATGCAGCGGCCGTGCCGCTGGCGGCTACGACGGCATGGCAGGCGCTCTTCAATAAGGGCAGACTTCTGGCGGGACAGACGGTGCTGATCCATGGCGCATCGGGCGGTGTCGGCGGTTTCGCCGTCCAGTTTGCGAAGGCGAAAGGCGCGTATGTCATCGCAACGGCGGCTTCGGAACATATCGACTATGTGCATGGCCTCGGCGCGGATGAGGTCGTGAACTACGAGGCATATTGCTTCGAAAGAGTGGTTCGTAATGTGGATATGGTGCTCGACACCGTCGGCGGCGAAACGCAGCAGAACTCATGGCAGGTCTTGAAACCGGGAGGAATCCTGGTTTCGACACTCAGCGTGTCGACTCCGCCCGCAGGGGCCGCGCTCGGTGTGCGGAGCGCTTCGTTTATGGCCCGACCTAACACAGCGCAACTGGCAGAAATCAGCAAATTGATCGATACGGGGCAGGTCAAAGTGGAAGTGCAAACCATCCTCCCACTGACAGAAGCACGTCAGGCGCAGGCGCTCAGCGAATGTGGTCACACGCAGGGCAAGATCGTCCTGCAAGTCGCGGGGACCTGCTAGACAGTTTCCCCGTGAAAGTTGAGGGCTGAGGATGGCGCTCCCAGAGCGCAGCGCGATTCGCGCTGCGCTCTTTTTGTCATATCCTGGCCGAAAAGCAGGGAAAGATAGTTGTCGCTCAACAGTCACCTTCCCTGATCCTGCCTCGCCTCAGTTCCTACGCACGAAAGAACGGTATCCATCAGGCATTGGCTGAGGTGAGATTTGGAGACATCATCTCTACCGGCTGAGGTCTTCTCCCCAACAATCCCGCACGGATTTATCCAAAACGATGGTATAATGGTAAAATGCCGCGTATACGTAGTATCTCAGAAATTTCAGAAGGCTCAGAAGGCCAGGCGCTCGCCAGGTCCCTCCGAGCCGCCTACCTGCTCATGCACCGCAGAGTGGACGCAGAGTTCGCCCCGGTCGGGGTGACAGCGGACCAGTTCGTGCTCCTCACTGCGCTTGCTGAGGCGAAGACACTGACACAGCGCGAACTCGCGGATCGGATTGTCTGCGACGAGAATACACTCCGGGCCATGCTGGTACTGCTGGAGAAGAAGGCGCTCGTGCGCCGGGAGGTACATCCCGACGACCGGCGCGCCCGCCTGGTCTCGCTCACGGATGAGGGAGAGCGACTTCAGAGCGCACTCTGGGAACAGAGCGAAGCATTCCGCCAGAACCTCGTCGCACTGCTGGGGCCCTCCGATTCGGAAACGCTGGTGGTGCTTCTGCGTCGGCTTGCGCAAGCGCTGCTACCAAAGGAAAGTTCAAAATGAAACGGGAAGGTCGAAAACGATGAAAACAACGACGGCTCTTATTCTGGCTGCACTCGCCCTGGCGGGTGGCCTGGCATGTACCCGAGTTGCGGAGGCTCGCCCCGCGTCTCCTCAGACGCCGCAAGGCCAGCGTCCGCCTCAGTTTGTCTCCCCCGAAGTGGCAGCGGACCGCAAGGTGACCTTTCGGATATTTGCACCGAAGGCCACCGAAGTACGCCTCAGCGGCGACCTATCTCAGGGAGGCGTCATGACGAAAGACGACAAAGGGGTCTGGGAGGTGGCAGTCGGCCCGGTGCCGCCGGGGTCTTATCGCTATACCTTCCGTGTCGATGGAGTCACCGCGCTCGATTCCCGCAACCCGGCCACCAGCGAGTCGCTTGGCAATGCCTCAAGCCTGGTCGTGGTTCCCGGGGCGGAAATGATGGACACCAGGAATGTCCCGCATGGTGCGGTCGCCCGTGTCACTTACCACTCCAACTCCCTGTCAAGGACACGCCGGATGCATGTCTACACACCACCGGGCTACGAAAAGAGCAATGTCAGCTACCCGGTTTTTTATCTGCTTCATGGCGCGGGGGACAGTGACGATTCCTGGATCTCGGTGGGACGCGCGAACTTTATTCTGGACAACCTGATTGCCGCCGGAAAAGCCAAACCCATGATCGTCGTCATGCCCGCGGGGCACACGCGCCCCTCCGGCGGTGGCTTGTCTGACACCGATGAGTTTGTCAACGATTTCAACAAAGACATCCAGCCCTATGTCGAGTCGCACTACCGTACCAGGAACGACCGAGCCAGTCGCGCGATTGCAGGGCTCTCGATGGGCGGATTTCAGACGCTCAATGTCGCCGTTCCCCGCCTGGCCGACTTTGGTTATGTCGGTGTCTTCAGCTCGGGGCTCTTTGGAATCGCCCCCACGAACGCGCCAGGGCAACCGGCGCCCGGCAGCGCCGCGCCTGCTGCCGCCTCCTTTCCCTGGGAGGAACAGAACAAGGCAGCCCTGGACAACACCGGGTGGAAGAAGGGTCTCAAGCTCTTCTGGTTCGGCGTTGGCAAAGACGATTTTCTCTACACCACCAGCAACGCCAGCGTCGCGCTCTTCAAGAAGCATGGCTTTGACGTGGTCAGCCACGAGAGTGGAGGTGGGCATAACTGGTCGAACTGGCGCGACTATCTCATCGAATTCGCCCCGAAACTCTTCAAGTAACGCCCGGATTTTGGAGGCACGGTCTTGCATCGCAGCATAGCACACTGCGTAGGCAACCGCGACCCGCTAATGCGCATTAGTCTAGGCACGCACACCTTCCTCATGAAAAGGGCGTGCCGCATATCTGGCGTCTGGATAGTGGCGCCCACGATTCCACCGAGATGGGGCACAATTGCTACCATTTCGCACAGGAAATCCCTGCTCCGATGCGGAACGACGATAGCATGTGAGGCCGTTCCGGATCGGAGGTGGGGTGCGTGTCGTTCTCGGTGATGGTGTTGGTGCTGCTCGGGGCGAGTCTGCACGCCACCTGGAATGCGCTGGTCAAGGGAGGGAAAGACAAGTATCTGGACACCGTCGGGGTGCTGATCGGGGCGACCCTGCTGACGCTGCTCTATCTGCCCTTTCTGCCGCTGCCTGCCCGCGCCTCCTGGCCCTATCTCGCCGCCTCCACCCTCGTCCATCAGGCCTATTTCACCCTGATTGCGCTCTCCTACCGCAAAGGCGATCTGAGTCTGGTCTATCCGGTCACCCGCGGAACCGCCCCTGCGCTCACGGCGTTCTGTTCGGCGCTGGTACTGCATGAACGTCTCTCCTTCGCGGGATGGGCGGGCGTCCTGCTCGTCTCCTCCGGCGTGCTCTTCCTGGCTTTCGACCACAAACGCTCCGAAGAATTTCACCTCGCCCCTGTGCTTCTCGCGCTGACAAATGCCGCCGTCATTGCACTCTATACCCTCTCGGATGGACAGGGCGTGCGTCTTTCTGGCAACGCGCTCAGCTATACCAGTTGGGGCTTTCTGCTCTGCGCGGCGCTGTTCGTTCCGGTCGCCCTGGTGATCCGCAAACAGGAGGCGGTGCAGCATTTCAAAACGGAATGGCGCAAGGGGATTATCGGAGGGGGCTGCTCTCTCGCCGCCTACGCCCTGGCCCTCTGGGCCATGACCCGCGCGCCAATCGCCTCCGTCGCGGCCTTGCGGGAGATCTCCATCCTGTTCGGAGTTCTCATCGCCGCCTTCACCTTGAAAGAGTCTGTGACCAGAATGCGCGTTGTCGCCGCCCTGCTCATTGTGGCGGGAGCCATCGTCATCAAGATCTCCTGAAAGCGATTTCCACGCCCACGCCGCGTAAATCCTCTCCTGTCAAATCTTCGTACGGCTGATTTGTCACTGCCGCCCGCAAAGATCCACACGGCCGACAAAAGAGGGAATAGAGGGACCCGTAATGAATTCTCAAGCGTAATATCGGTGAGGTTTCAGGAGAAGGAAATCATGGCGATTGCATCTCTATTAAGGCATTCTGTTCCCGTTTTCACGATGACCGTGTTCTGCCTATCCCCCGGTTCACTACCAGCACAACCGGCAGCGTGGCGAGCACAGCCTACGCAATCCCATTCTGCCGCCTCTGCGCGTCACAGGAAGAGCAAAGAGACACGTTCACTGCCCTATCCTTATCCGGAGTTCACAACCTACCGCATTCCTGTTGAAACCGGAAAAAGTGAAGACGCAGGTGGCAGCGTCACGGTCGATATGAAAAGCTTCTGGAACTCTCTGAACTACAAAGATCAGCAAAGCCTCTCCGCGCAAAAGTTCCTCGATTACCTCAAGTATGTGCGAGACCGCGTCAACGCACCTGTGCTCAAACCCGCAAAATACCTGCACTCCAGCCATTCCTCCTATGGACGTTCCGGGAAGCGTAAAGATACGCGCTCGATTCCATATCCATTCTTGTGGTTGCAAACCTACAGCGTCCCCATCGAAAAATGGGCAAATACCGATAAGCCGGCGATTGTAGTGATCGACATGAAGGAATTCTGGGACAACCCTCATATGATGCCGTACGAAGACAAGCAGATCCTCTCACACCGCGCGTTCAACGACTACATACAGTACGTGCGAGAGGATGTAAATCCACGTTCGGCAGAGGCCCCCTCAAAAACACATACAACCTCGAATTTCAGCGCGCTGGAGACAAGAGGCCGCGGACGTTCACTTTGAAGATGCATCAACTTCTCTAAGCCTCTCCCGGAGCAGACTATCCCCATGCATTTCCTTTTGAGAACCGTTTCACAAGAACACGCACACGCGATAAGACTGGCGGGCCGTCGCACCGGCCTGCTGTTCACTCTCCTCTGGGGGTTCCTGATGATGTCGTCCCTGCCACCCGCCTCTGCCGCGTCCAAAACCGTATCGCTGCTATCTCTGGCAGCCGAAATGACCGACCTGGAATCGGTGGCGCGTTGGCCGGAACCGGAGTTCACCAGCTTCGAGGCCAGCAGCTACGATCGCCGTCGCACTGGACCCGGCAAGCCCGACTGGTTCGCCAACAACGACCACACCCAGTATATGCGGACTGAGGAGAAGGCAGGACGGAAAGAGAACGTGATGCTGGATGTGGACGGGCCGGGCGCGATCGTTCGGTTCTGGATCACCAGTAACGACCGGCGTCAGGGAAATCTGCGTATCTATCTGGATGGCGCTCCAGAGGCGGTCCTCACCTTCGGCACTTACGACATGATGTTCAGCGGCCTGGTGGGCAGTCCGCTCCTGCATCCCCATCCGAGTTACAATCCCACCGGCGGCGGAGGCAGCACGCTCTACCTGCCCATTCCCTACGCGCGCCACTGCAAAGTCACCTGGGAAGAGGCCGATCCCGCGCATTCCGGGCCGCGCTACTACCAGATCAACTACCGCACCTATGCTCCCGGAACCCAGGTGGAGACTTTTACGCACCGGGCGCTGGAAGCGGCGCAACCCGCCTTGATTCGCGCCAATGAACGGCTGCTCCATCCACCTGCACCGACCGGCGGCGAAACACGCTCCCTGGATAAGACTGTCGGAGGCGGCAGCGAAGAGACGTTGGCGCTGCCCGAAGGCACCAGAGCCGTTCGGCAGTTAGAGATGCAGTTCACGCTGCCGACAACCAGCGATTCACGGGCTTTCGACGATACGCAACGCGAACGGGAGTGGGAGCAGACGCTGCGCGGCCTGATCGTGCGGATGCGCTTCGATGGCGAGGAGACGGTCTGGTGCCCGGTGAGCGACTTCGGGGGCAGCGGCGTGGGCACGCGCCCGTTGGAGAGCTGGTATCGCACCGTAGATGAGAAGGGCAGGATGACGTGCCGCTGGGTCATGCCCTATGCCCACTCCGCGCAGATCACGCTCACCAACCTGGGACAGACGCCGGTGCGGGCACAGGTGACAGTGACACTGGGCAAGTGGCAGTGGGACGACCGCTCCATGCATTTTCACGCCAACTGGCGGCAGCAGGCGCAGGTCCCGACCAAGCCCGACACCGACTGGAACTTCCTCAGCGCACAGGGGAAGGGCGTGCTGGTGGGGGATGTGCTGGCGGTGTTCAATCCCGTGCCCGCCTGGTACGGCGAAGGCAACGAGAAGATCTGGGTAGACGGCGAACCCTTCCCCTCGCATCTGGGCACGGGCACCGAAGACTACTACAACGTCTCCTGGGCGCCTACTCCCGTCTATCAGACCCCCTTCGCCAACGGCCCACGCGTGGACGAATCCCGCTCGCAGGGACACAACACCTATACCCGCACCCGCAACCTCGACACGATCCCCTTCCGCAAGTCCTTGCAGTTCGACATGGAGATCATGCACTGGCAGGATCCAAAGATCGACGTCGCCGCCACGACCTACTGGTACGCCGTTCCCAAAGCCACGACCAACCGCGTTCCGCTGCCCGCAGAGGCGTTGCGTCCTCTCTCGCAGGTTCCACCTCCCTTCCGCATCGCCGGGGCGATCGAGTGCGAGACCTGCAAGATCGTCGGGCACAGCGATGGGCTGGGCACGGAGGTGCAGGACACACATCCCTTCCCCGGCCAGTGGAGCGGCAGCGTCCATCTGCTCGGCAAAGGCCGCAAACCGGGCGATTTCGTGGAACTCCGGATTCCGGCCACGGCAGGCAGTCATCGCCTCACCCTCTACGCAACGAAAGCGGGCGACTACGGCATCCTGCGCTTCTGGATCAACGGACAGCAGGTAAAGGACGACTTCGACGGCTTCGCTCTGAATGTAACGCCCTCCGGCCCCATCCCCCTGGGAACTTTTGCTGCGGAAAACGGGCAATACATTCTGCGGGTGGAAGTAGTAGGCGCCAATCAGAAAGCCGGAGGAATGAAATATCTCTTCGGCCTGGACTGCGTCAGCCTCACCACGGAATGAAGCAGGGGAACGCGCCTCCGGTAGCCGTCGGTTGACAAAGCGCGGGCGGGTGCGTTATACTACCCCAACCGAAGCAGGGGAACTTACGGGCGATTCTGGCCGTCTGTTTCCTGACGGGATGTAAGAGCAGGAAAGAGAGCCGAGGATGCGCGAAATTTTGAAAGTGTTAGAGCAGGATGCCCGCGCGACGCCCCGGCAGATCGCTGCGCAGACCGGGCTTAGCGAAGAGACGGTTGTCGCGCAACTGACGGAATGGGAAGCCAGCGGCGTCATCCGGCGCTACAAGACCGTCATCGACTGGGAACGGTTTGGAGACGAGCGCGTATTTGCGTTTATCGATGTCACCGTGACCCCGGCGCGCGGCGTCGGCTTCGACGATGTGGCCGAGCGTATCTACCGCTACCCGGAGGTCCACTCCGTCTATCTGGTCTCAGGAACACAGGATCTACGCTGTGTGGTCGAAGGGCGCACCATGCGCGAGATCGCCGATTTCGTGGCGCAAAAACTCTCCACCATCGATCGGGTCACCTCCACCTCGACCCACTTCCTTCTCAAGAAATATAAAGACGACGGGGATATCTTCGCGGACGGCGAGATCGATCACCGCCTGATGGTGGCGCCATGACGAACCCGGAACCGGAAAATCGGGATGCGGAGAACGGCCTCCGCTTCTCTTCTGAACCAGCCTTTACGATCACGCCGCCGCGCAAGCCGCTCAACACCGTGATCACCAACTGCCCGCCTTCGGGAATACGACGGTTTTTCGACATCGCGCAGTCGATGGAGAACGTCATCTCACTCGGTGTCGGAGAACCCGATTTCGTGACTCCCTGGCGCATTCGGGAAGCGGGCATCTGGTCGCTGGAGAAGGGCTACACCACCTACACGTCCAACAGCGGCCTGAAGACGCTGCGGCAGCGGATCTGCGCGATGATGCGCCGCCGCTACGATGCCCACTACGACCCGGATACCGAATGCCTGATCACCGTCGGCGTGTCGGAAGGGCTGGATCTCGCGCTGCGGGTCGTGCTGAACCCTGGCGATGAGGTGCTGGTGCCCGAGCCGTGTTACGTCTCCTACATTCCCTGTATCGAGTTCGCGGGCGGTGTCGCCGTGCCGATCAAGACGGATGCGGAGGATGGGTTCCGCCTGCATGCCGACCGTGTCGCCGCCGCGATCACGCCGCGCACGAAGGCCATGCTGCTCGGCTCCCCGGCCAATCCGACCGGAGCGACCCAAAGTCGCGAAGACCTCAACCGCCTGGTGGCGCTCGCCAACCAGCACGATTTCTATCTGCTCTCCGACGAGATCTACGACCGCCTGACCTATGTCGGCGCGCACACCTGCCTGGGCAGCCTTCCCGGCGCGCGGGAGCGCACCATCGTCTTCAACGGCTTCTCGAAAGCCTATGCCATGACCGGCTGGCGTGTGGGCTATATCTGCGCCCCAGAGCCGCTGACGACCCTGATGACGCGCGTGCACCAGTATACGATGCTCTGCGCGCCGCATGTCTCGCAGATCGCGGCCCAGGAGGCGCTGGAAAACGCCGAATCGGATGTCGAAGCGATGATCAGCGAATACGATCGGCGGCGAAGGCTCTTTGTCAACGGCCTGAACGAGATCGGACTCGACTGCTACGAGCCGCGCGGCGCCTTCTATGCGTTCCCGTCGATCCGGCGCACGGGCCTCAGTTCCGAAGAGTTTGCGGAGCGCCTGCTGATGGAGGAGCGCGTAGCGGTCGTGCCCGGATCCGCCTTCGGACCTTCCGGAGAGGGCCATGTGCGCTGCTCCTACGCGACGGCGCTGCCGCAGCTCGAACAAGCTTTGGAACGTATGGGGCGTTTTGTCCGTCGTATCACCACCCAGAACACGGAAAACGACGCTGTGTCGGGCATCCGTAGGTGAGAGTCAGCGCGGCAAAGCCGCTGGCCCTGGTGCATTTCCTGGTGGGCGGATGCCTTCTCAGCGGCGTTGCCGCACAGGCGGACCGCGTTGTCCTCGGACCTTCCGCGGAAACCCTTGCGCCGAACTCCGGCAGGATACAGTTTCTACTAGGCATGAAGCCGGAACAGGCGAACCGCGTCTGGGCAGACTACGCTTCGCCCGCCGGGATCGAGCTGGAACTGGAGCGGCTCGATCTGCACAGCGAATCGAAGAAACGCTACTCATTCAACATCGAGTATCCGCTGCTGCCGGATTTCGGGGCGACCCCGGCAGTCGCCGTCGGCGTACGGGATCTGACAGGAACGGGAGTCGAACACGGGGGCCTCTACCTGGTCCTCACCCACTCCATTCCGTTGTCGGAGCGGGTCTATAAGATCATGCGGTCGTTTAAAACCACTGTCGGCGTGGGAACCGGCAGCATCGGCGGCCCTTTTGCCGGGATGGAAGCGCGCTTTGGAACCGATCTGAGCCTGCACGCCGAACTCTATCGACGCAGGCCCAATGTCGGGGTCTCGCTGCGATTGGCGCGCAATATGCAGGCCAATGCGTCCAGTCTGGATGGGTCGTTCTACTATGGCCTCTCCTATACGCTGGCACGCTGAGAGCGTCGGAGTTTGTTGATATCTGAGTCTCTATGTCGCGCGAGCCGTGCCTGCGAGCGCATCTAAAGAGCATTTGAAAACAGGACAGACTGTCCTGCCGACCCATGAGCGGTGGATCCGACTCTGTCGAGGTTCCCTGCTCCCAGTAAAATCTAGAACTACGGAACGAACTATGTCCTCTTCCAACAGCGAAAATCGGCGCGTCGTACTCATTAAGAGCCTGCACACCAACAACAGATTCTACGCGCTTGTAGAACCGGATCGTGGGATTCGCAATGCCGATGCGATCGCCAATATCCCCGAAGATCTGCTGCTCGGCATCGCCTATCCCTGTCTGGAAGACGGCCTGAACGATTTCGCGGTCATCCGCACGACTTTCGAGACCCTCGACCTCTTTCCGGAAGACGACCCTATTCGCGAAGAGATGATGGAGATCGTCAACGACGCGCGCGGCAACCTGCTGCGCCGTCTGCACGAACTCCACGACAAGATCGCCAACAATAAGGCGCATTTTCTCGGCACCGACTACGATGAGTTCAAATCGTATGCCATGAACCTCGTCCATCGCGGCTATCCGCGCCGCAATCTGGACAATATGATGAAACTGAACGTCTTCAGCTCCGTGGCCGAAGCGGAGGGCTTGGACGAGGCCAGCGGCCTCAACTATTTCTTCCAGTTTCAGTACATCGACGGGGAGGCCCTGTCGGCGCTGCCCGCCCGACAGTTTATCGTAGGATTGTTCGCGGAAGTGATTAAGAGCGTCCAGAACGACTCCAACTATACTGGCAAGTTTCCGTTCGATAAGAATGTGTTTCAAAAGTTCATTGCGGTAATGTTCGTCAACTACGCGACCACCAATCCGATGTTCTACGGGATCAACAAGGGCGATTACGGCGTCTCCAGCGACAAGGATATGGACTCGACGCCGCTCTACATGGCGATCAGCAAAGAGCTGATGGAGATCGAAGCCCAACTCTGGGAAGAGACGAATCCATTTGCGGGCGCGCCGATCGTCGCCACCCCCGACGAGACGATCGGGATGCCCGATTTCGCAAGCGCGGCCCCCCTGCCGATCGGCGAAGTTCCCGACCCCCTGGCTCACCTATCGAGCCTCCACGGCAGCGTCTCCTTTGAACAGGCCGGCGCGATGCTGCCGAACGAACTGGTCAATGAGGAGGTTCTGCTGGGTCCGATCACCTCTCTCTGCTCCGCCGCGCAGCTCTTGATGCGCAAAAACGACCCCGAGACGCAGCGTTTCGCGCGTGTCATCCTCGCCGACGCCTCCAAACTGGTGGACGAGTTGAAACGTCTGGGCATCGTCTCGCGCCTTGCCAACGACCCCGGCGCCTGTTGATTTCAAAAAAGAGCGTCCTTTGCGTAAGGGAAAAGTCACGGGCTTTTCCCTTTTTCGTTGCTTGTTCTCAACCGTCGTTTTCCCTCCTTATTTCCCTTTTGGAAGGGAGAATGGGAACTAACGACAGCCGACAGTCGTTCTCTTTGCAGAGAGTACAAAAGCTGTCTTTTTGGCATCGGGGCCGTTCGCTTCTGAAAGGGGCAGAAATCGCCTTAAGCTTTTGATGCAACGCTTGACAAAGATTGCGGACAGACGCTAAAATAGTCCAACTTCTCTCTCTGGTACTTGAGGCGAATTAGAGCCGCGCCACGACGCGTACAGGGCACTCATTCCATACGGCAGGCCGCTGAAAGATGCGCTGCAGCAGACGATGAGACGTTCCGGTACCGAGTGTGGCTCGTTTTTTATGTGGCGGATGCCGCCGCTTCGCCTGTGCTGCCTGCACCATGATTCCCATTCCAGGCCCCCTGGCTGGATTGTGAGTCCTGACAGACAGGCATTTTACGGCACGACTGCACAATACGGTTTTTCTCTGTGCAGCGGTGCATTGTTGTGTTTCTGGAAGCAATCCCTGAATGGCCAGGTTCGGATATATCGAATATCATCATAATGGACTCAGGACTCAGCTCGGAGACTCAACGGCCCGAAAACCCCTTCGGACGGTGAATCGTTGAAGACTCGCGTAGAACTTACACAACCAAGCACCTTAGATCAGGCTGTCATCACCGCTCCGCAGGTGACTCTGCGGAGTTCCCAATATGCGGTTTCTCTCAGCTCCGTACGCACGGCGATCCGGGCGGCCCAGCGCTATCTGCTGGATCGCCAGGAGCCGGAGGGCTACTGGGTCGCGGAGCTTGAAGGCGATACCATTCTGGAGAGCGAGTATATCCTGCTGCTCCAGTTCCTGGGCCGACGGGATGCCGTCAAATTCCGTAAACTCGCCGCCTATATTCGACGTGGGCAGCATCCGGACGGCTACTGGTCGATCTATCCCGGCGGTCCTCCCGACGTCAGCGCCTCGGTAAAGGCTTACTTCGCCTGCAAACTGGCCGGGTATAAAGGCACCGAACCGTTTATGCGCCGCGCCCGCCGCGCCATTCTGGAACAGGGTGGCGTCACCCACTGCAACACTTTCACCAAACTCTACCTCTCCATGTTCGGACAGTACGACTGGCAGGGCGTGCCCACCATCCCGCCGGAAGCCGTATTGATGCCGAAGTGGTTCTATTTCAATATCTACAACATGTCCTCCTGGTCGCGGGCGATCCTCGTTCCGCTGGCCGTGATGAACGCCAAGCGGCCACAGCGCCCCATCCCCGATCACGCGCATATCGACGAACTGTTCGTGGATGGCCGGGATCGCAAGCGCATGCGCCTGACCTGGGACAAGAAACCGATCACGTGGCGCAACGTCTTCCTGGTCATCGACAAACTGTTGAAGCTCTACGACGCCAGCCCCGTCAAGCCGTTCCGCAAACTGGCGTTGGATCGCTCTCTAGGCTGGCTGCTGGACCGTGAGGAGCAGAGCGGCGGCCTGGGGGCGATCTTCCCCGCGATGACCCACGCGATCATGGCCTACAAATGCATGGGTCTGCCCGACGACCATCCCGCGATCTGTAAAGAGCTGGCCGAACTGGCCGCCTTCGAGATCGAAGAGGGTGATACGATCCGGATGCAGCCGTGCGTCTCCCCAATCTGGGACACCGCGATCGTCATCAATGCCATGATCGACAGCGGCTGGCCCGCCGATAGCGACCAGGTCCGGCAGGCGGCGGAGTGGCTGCTCTCCAAACAGACCACCAAGAAGGGCGACTGGGCGGTCAAAGTGCCGAACGTGGAGCCGGGCGGCTGGTACTTCGAGATGGAGAACGAGTTCTATCCCGATGTAGACGATACCATCATGGTGATGATGGGCCTCTACAAAGCCTACTGTCCGAGCGGCGAGCATTGGACCGAAGCGCCCGAGCATGTCCGTACCGCGATGCGCAAGGGTCTCGACTGGATCTTCGCCATGCAGAATAAGGACGGCGGTTGGGGCAGCTTCGACAAGGACAACAACAAGACCCTGTTCCAGTACGTGCCCTATGCCGACCACAACGCGATGCTCGATCCCTCCTCCGCCGACATCACGGCGCGTACCCTGGAGATGTGCTCCTACTTCAGCATCGGCAAGAGCGACCCGCGCGTGCGCCGCGCGATCGCCTATCTCTACCGTGAGCAGGAAGAGGACGGCTCCTGGTTCGGACGCTGGGGCGTCAACTATCTCTATGGCACCTGGCAGGTGCTGCGTGGGCTGGCCCGCATCGGGGAAGATATGAAATCTCCCCGGATTCAGCGCGCGGCCCGCTGGCTGCACTCCGTCCAGAATGAGGATGGCGGCTGGGGCGAGACCTGCGCCTCCTACGAGCCGGATCATCCCAAAGCCGACGGTCCCTCCACGCCGTCGCAGACCTCCTGGGCGCTGATGGGCCTGTTCAATGCGGGCGATCTGGATAGCCCCTTTGTGAAGCGCGGCGTGGAATATCTGATCAACGGCCAGGATGCGAACGGAACCTGGGAAGAGGAGTGGTTCACCGGAACCGGTTTCCCACGTGTCTTCTACCTGCGCTACCACTACTACAAACACTACTTCCCGCTCTGGGCCTTGGCGCAGTACCACGCCTTTACAACCGGCGAGCCGCCCGACACCAAAGCGGAAGAACTCGCCGCCAGCGGACGCTTCGCCAATCTTGAGGTATAAGGTATACTCTCCTGGATGGTCAAGGGGTTAGCACCCCTCACTACGAAATCCTTTGCGCCGAAGGGAAGGATTTGGAATGCCCAACGGGCGACATTCTTCTTCGCCGGATCGTCCTCCGGACGACTGCACCGATCATAACAACTTTTCGTTCAACATGGTTATGTGCAGGCAATGTGCCCGCGAAGGCGGGCCTTCGGCGCGGAGCGCCCCTAGCGAAGGGCTTTAGCCCATCGCGACCGCCCACTATCGTATATGTTACGGTTGGAATGGCGTCCATGCCCATTGTGCATGTTAGAAGAAAATCGACAGACGAGACAAGCGTGGTGCAGGAGCCGGCCAAAACCCTGGACGGTTTGACCCAACAGGGGCACGACAACAATTTTGATATTCTGCGCGGGTTCTGGTCGGTGTTGGTGCTGTTCTCGCACTGTTTTGCCTTGCCCGTGGGCGGTAACAGCCGTGAGCCGCTAGCCCTGTTGACTAAAGGGCAGACGACATTCGGGAGTCTGGCCGTCGATGCGTTCTTTGTCATCAGCGGGTTTCTGATCACGCAGAGTTGGCTGCGCAGCAAGGGCTTCGCCGACTATCTGCGGAAGCGGGTACTGCGCATCTATCCGGGCTTTCTGGTCGCCGCCCTGTTTTGCGCCGTGATCGTAGGACCGCTGGCATCCGATTCGGTGGCAGGCTACCTGCACGGTTTCAATCTGAAACTGATATTGCGATTCGTCTGGGGTGTCCTGACGCTGAGTCAGTTGGCGCTGCCGCCGGTGTTTCTGCACCTGCCGTCTCCCGGCGAGATCAACGGCTCCCTGTGGACGATTCGCTATGAGTTCTGGTGTTATCTGTTTCTTGGCCTGCTCGGAGCGCTAGGACTGCTGAAGCGCCGGGGAGCGGTCGCCGGGTTGTTTCTGGTGGTCATGCTGCTCCATACGGCGCAGGAGTGGTTCTATCCCGGTATTGGGCAGGGCAACGACGTTTTCAAAACGGGCCTGCTGCACGGCACCGAACTGCCGCTGATCGGGCATCCGGACCGGTGGCCGCGGCTGCTGGCTTTCTATCTGGCGGGAACGGTCTGCTATCTCTATCGCGAGCGGATCCCGCGGTCGCCGCGTCTGGCAGTGGTGTGTGTCTTGCTGCTCGCGCTCTGTGTGCCCTGGGGCTTCAATGCGATGCTGCCGCTCTGCGGGACCTATCTGCTGCTCTACGCCGCAGGCAGCCCGCATCACCTTGGGAAAGCGCTCACACAGCGCGCGGATCTGTCGTACGGCATCTATCTCTATGCCTATCCGGTGCAACAGTTACTGATTCAGTTTCTCGGGAAGCAGATCAACCCGTTTGCGCTGTTCTTGATAGCCACGCCGACCGTCGCTGCTATCGCGTGGCTCAGTTGGAAACTGGTGGAACAGCCGGCGCTGCGCCGTAAAAAGCAGACATGACGCCTATTCGGGCCTCGGCCCTTTCGATTGGATGTGACAGAGAAGGAGTTACTATCGCGATGCGTTATCCCATCGGTTTCACGATTGCACAGGCCAAATACCGCAACAAAATGGAGCGAAGCGGACAGAAACGCTATCCGGGCGTCGTCATGCTCGAACCGCTCTACACCTGCAACCTGGCCTGCCTCGGCTGCTCCGTCGAGCGCCACACCGGCAAACTCAAAGACCGGATGTCGCTGGAGACCTGCTTCAAAGCGGTGGAAGACTGCGGCGCACCGATCGTAAACATCTGCGGCGGCGAGCCGACCCTCTATCCGGAACTCCCGCAACTGATCGCGGGCCTGACGGAGCGCGGCAAGTACATCATTCTCTGTACCAACGCGCTGAAACTGGAAGAGAAGATCCTGAATGTCATTCCGCCCAGCGACAACCTGTTCCTGATGATCCACCTTGACGGCATGCGCGAGACGCACGACTATGTCTGCAACCGCAAAGGGGTCTTCGATCACGCGGTCGAGATGATCAAGAAGGCGCGGGACCTGGGTTTCCTGACCTTCATCAACACGACCGTCTTCAAAGAGACCTCCGTGGAAGAGGTCGAGGATATGTGCAAGCTCGTCGATCAACTGCGCGCCAACGGCATCTTGATCTCTCCCGGCTACGAGTACGAGAGCGTGCAGAGCGATGTCTTCCTCTCGAAAGAGCAGATCCACGAGAAGTTCAAGGCCATTCGTGAGTTCGCGCCGAAGTACAAAGTCAACGCCACTCCGATGTTCCTGGAGTTCGCCGCGGGAATGCGCGAGTTGCCCTGCGCCCCCTGGTCCACGGTCAACTACACCCCGAAGGGCTGGAAGGCTCCCTGCTACCTTGTCGAGGGCGAAGGCTACTACGAGGACTGGAACACCTTCTGGAACGACACCAACTGGGAATACTGGGAATCCCGTCTCGATGCCCGCTGCCAGAACTGCAAGATGCACAGCGGTTTCGAGCACAGCGCCGTCGAAGAGTCGATGAAGACCGTCAAAGGCACACTCCAACTCGCCGCCTGGACCTTCTCGAAATAACAACAGCCCCTGGCGTAGGATCGGTCTATGGTTGCTCTGGTAACGGGCAGTACAGGTTTCGTAGGCAGCCATGTGGCGCGATTGCTCGTGGAGCGTGGTGACAAAGTGCGCCTCCTGGTGCGCAAGAGCAGTCGTATCGAGAATCTGTCTGCCCTGGACACGCGTCTTGCTGAGAGATTTGTCGGGGATCTGACAGATCCGGCTTCATTGCGCGAGGCGGTGCGGGGATGTGATACACTCTATCATGTCGCGGCGGACTATCGGCTCTGGGCGCGGGATCCACAGGAGCTCTATCGGGCGAATGTGGAGGGGACCAGCCAGTTGATGGCGGCGGCGCGGGATGAGGGATTGAGCCGTATCGTCTACTGCAGTACGGTCGGGGCGCTCGGGATTCCTCACGACGGCTCTTCGGGCAATGAAGAGACCCCGGTGTCCGAAGCCGACATGATCGGGCACTACAAACGCTCCAAGTTTCAGGCGGAGCGGGCCGTGCAGAAGTTCGCGCAGGAGGGGCTGCCGGTCGTGATCGTCAACCCGAGCACGCCAGTCGGCGAGCAGGATCTGAAGCCGACTCCGACCGGTCAGATCATCGTCGATTTTCTGAATCGCAAGCTTCCCGCTTACGTCGATACCGGCCTGAATCTGGTGGATGTGCGCGATGTGGCGACGGGAATGCTGCTGGCGGCGGAACATGGGGTTGTCGGTCAACGTTATATACTTGGGAACGAGAACTTCACGCTGAAGCAGATGCTGGAACTGCTCGCCGATATTACTGGCCTGCCCGCGCCAAAAGTGCAGATGCCTTACGGCGTGGCGTGGCTGGCGGTCGGAATCGAGAATCTGATCGTCAGCGGCCTGTTGCGGCGCACTCCGGCGCATCCTTTCGAGGGCGTCAAGATGGCGAAGCATAAGATGTTTTTCGATCCGTCCAAGGCGGTTCGGGAGTTGGGAATGCCGCAATCCTCTGTGCGCGCGGCGCTGGAGCGAGCGGTAGCATGGTTTCGAGCCAACGGTTATGTCACCCGCTGATGGCGGGATGCAGATAGGGTGCAGCGGCGGGGACGCCGGAGGAGAGGTAAATTTGGAACGTACATCCAGACGCAAAGTCATTATGGCCAAGGAAGTCGGCTTCTGCTTCGGCGTGAAGCGCGCGATCAACCTGACCAAACAGGCCCTGAGCGAGCGCGGCGATGTTTTCATTCTCGGCGACCTGGTCCATAATAAACGCGTCACCGACGAGTTGGAGAGCAAGGGCCTGCGCAAAGTCGAGGACTATGACGACCAGAAGGGCACGATGGTCATTCGCGCCCACGGCCTGCCGAAAGCCAAGATTCAAGAGGCCAAAGATCAGGGTCTGGAAGTGGTCGATGCGACCTGCCCGATCGTGCTGCGCGCGCAGGAAGCGGCGCAGACGCTGGAGCGCGACGGCTATCAGGTGGTCATTGTCGGGGACCGCAACCACGCCGAGATCAAAGGGATCCTGGGCGCGCTGGAGTCGCCTGCCCTGGTTGTCGATAACATCGAAGAGCTGCATGAGGCCAAAGCCAACTATACCCTGATGCGCAAGGTCGGCGTCATCTTCCAGACGACGCATGCCCTGGAACTCTGCAACGCGATCGTCAACGAGATGCTGATGATGTGCAAAGAGATCCGCATCATCAACACCATCTGCCGCCCCGTGCAGAACCGCCAGGACGATGCGGTGGAACTGGCCTCCAAGGTGCAGTTGATGGTCGTGGTCGGCTCGCGAACCAGCGCCAACACCGTGGAGCTTGCCGCGCTCTGCCGCCACTACAACAAGAACACGATCCAGGTGCAGAACGCCGACGAGTTGGAGTACGAGACCTTCCGGGACTGCGAAATCGTCGGTCTCGCTTCCGGCCTCTCGACTCCCGAAGACCTGGTGGAAGCCGTCCGCCAGAAAATCCTCTACTACGATGCCGAGCCGGTCGCTGCTGAAGCCGTGCTGGCGACGGCATAAGGACTCCACACGCCATGTCCGGCGCAGCCTCTTCCCATCCGCGCGTCTGCGTGCTGTTCGCGCTGCCGGAGGAGGCTGCGCCGTTTTTGCGTCGTATGGACGCCGTCCCGGAACTGCGTCAGCGTTGTATGGTGCGGATCTCCGGCGTCGGCGCAGACAAGGCGGCGCAGGAGATCGGGCCCCTGCTGACGGAAGACGTGATAGATCATCTGATTATTTGCGGTTTTGGAGGCGGGCTGACGAAACAGTTCAAGCCCGGCACCGTCATCGTTGCGGACCGTGTGCTGGACGCGACGGGAGACGGCTTTAAGTCTCCAATCGGCTATGATATCGGCTATGAACCCGACAGCAACATGATGAGATGGACGTCCGGGTGGGAAGGCCATAAGAAGCTACACAGGTCTGGCCAGATTTTCTCCGTCGACGGCAGACGGCTGGAATGGATGAACGATTGGAGAGGTACTCTGGCGACCGTGGGGCATGTGCTGACGACACCGGAGGAGAAGCGCACCCTGCATGACATTACGCAGGCGTCGATGGTCGATATGGAGACGGTGGGCGCGGTGAAGGAGGCGATCATGGTAGAGCTACCCTGGATCGCGATACGGGCTGCCACGGATACGGTAGATGAGGCCCTGCCGCTCGACTTTAACGCGCTTGCCGACGCAGAGGGGAATGTAGACCGGAGTCGGGTCATCAAGGCCACGCTGGCACAGCCCTGGAAGATCCCGGCGCTGATCCAGCTCGGCAGTCGCTCCGCACTCGCCGCGAAAAACCTCGCGTCCTTCCTCGAATACTATCTGCAACGATGGCCGGGCTAAATCATGCCTTACAAACCCACAATTCAAACGCTCTGCATCGGTCTGTTGATCGTGTCCGCCCATGCGGGGTGGGGACAGGCGTTGACACCTGCGGCGAGTGTGGCGATGGCTCTACGGCAGAGTCCGCAGGTGAAGGCGGCAAAAGCGGTGCGTGATGTGGCGCTGATCGATGCGGAGCGCGGCAGACCGGTCGCACGGCCCACACTGGAGGCGCGCGCTTCCGGCATTTTACAGGGACCGCGCGCGACCTTTCCGCGCCCGGACGGCTCTCCGGCGACGGTGCTGCCGGAAGAGGTCGGTCGCGTGGATCTGATTCTGGAGCAGACGCTCTATAGAGCGGGACAGGGCGCTGCGCGGGATCGGTATGGGGCGGCGCAGGGCGAAGCGGAGTGGGAGTATCGGCGGGCGACGGCGGCCGTGGCGCTGGCCGTGCGCAAGGCTTATATCGATGTGTTGCGGGCGGAAGCGGGCGTGGGTGTGGCGCAGGACGGCCTGCAAGCGGCACAGCGGGCGCAGGAGTTGGTGAACCAGCAGATCGCTGCCGGACTTGCCAAACCGGTCGATGCCAGAACCGCTGAGGGTCAGGTGGCGGAGGCGCAGGGCGGTGTGACACAGGCGACCAGTGCGCTGAGTCTGGCGCGTATGAATTTCAATCGGACATTGGGGCGGGATCTGAAGACCGACGTTGTGCTGGCGCCTCTGCCGGAGGCGCCAAAACCGCTGGATAGCCCGGATACCGCCATCGCCGTCGCCTGGAAACGCCGTCCGGAACTGCGGATGCTGGCAGAGACGCTGAAAGGCGCCCAGGCAGGCGTCTCTCTGGCGAAATCGCAGACGCAGCCGAGCCTGAATTTTCGCGGCCAGATCAGCGAGCAGACGCCGAGCGCCTTTGTGCGAGAGCACTACGCGGCCGCGATTCTGGAGATCCGCTGGTCTATTCTGGATGGCGGTAAGAGCCGCCTGGACACTCAGGAAGCGAAGGCGCAGACGGGACGCATCGAGGCGCTGCGCGAAGATGCGCGCGAGGGTATTAAGCTCGAAGTGACGCAGTACTGGCAACAGATGCGGGATGCCCAGGAGAAGATCGGCCTGACCCGCACCCAGCGGGAAGGTCTGGAGGCGACGGCAACGGTGGCGGAGACGGCCTATAAAGTCGGGCGTGGCACGATCCTGGAGGTGCAGGCGGCGCAGCGGGAAGTTCGTGGGGCACGCGCACGCGAATCGCAGGCGCTCTACGACCTGCACACGGCGGCTGCCGAATTCGCACACGCCCAGGGCGAGGATGTGCCATGACCAACGGGAAAGCACTCCTTCTGGGAGGCGTTGCGGCGTTGGCGGTGATCGGCGTCGCGGCATGGCTCCTGCGTCCACATGAGGGATCGCCTATCCCGGTGACCAATGCGGGCACGCCGCCTGCCACCCCACCCAAGATCGCTCCTAAGCCCGAGCCGGAAGTCCTGCCGACCTCGCCCACCAGTCTCTCCCTGCTCGGCAGTATCCAGTCCGAGGCGCAGAGTACGCTCTCCGTACGTATGCCGGGGCGGATCGTCGCGGTTACGGCACACGAAGGAGATACCGTGCACGCCGGGCAGATCCTCGTCTCGCTGGACGACACGGATGTGCGCGGGCAGATCCGGATAGCGGAGGCGGCGGTGCTGGCAGCCCGCACCCAGGTGAATCACGCAGAGCAGGGGCGGGCGGCGCAGAAGGTCAAGGCAGATGCCGACGTACAGACCGCGCAGACGGCGCTCGACACGGCACAGTCTCAGGAGAAGCAGGCGGCGACAGGCGTGGAGGCGGCGCGCAGCGAACAGAAGACCGATGTCAAACTGGCCCAGGAGGGCGTCACCCAGGCCGACCAGGAGGTGGCGCAGGCGCAACAGTCGCTCGCTTCCCTGGAAAAACTCAATACAGTCGGCGGCGTGGCGCGCAACGACCTGGAGGGCGCGCGGCGGCAGCTCACGATCGCCAAATCGCACCTCGCGACCGCGCAGACACAACTCCAGCACGCGACCGACACAGACGCGGCGACCGGTGAGCCGATGCGTGTGGCGGCGGCGCTGCGCACGCTTCAGACCGCCCAGCAGGGCGTTCAGGCGGCAAAAAAGGGACTGGCTCTGGCGGAACAAGGGCGCAAACAGACGATGCTCGTAGCAGCGGGAGAGGTCGATTCTGCGCGGGCAGCGCTGGTCCAGGCGCAGGCTGGAGTGACATCCGCACAGAACGGCCTGGCGCAGACTCGCCTTGCCAGCCCCATCGAAGGCATCGTGAGCGCCGTCGCAGCGCATGTGGGAGATACCGCCCAGCCCGGCGTGCCCCTGCTCACGATCGTCTCGCCCTCCGGTCTGCGCGCCGACGCCCTGGTCCCGGCGCGACAGTTGAGCCATATCCACCTCGGCCAGGAGGCGCGTGTCACTGTAGACACCGATCCCAAGCGCTCTTATCCCGCGGTTGTCAGTGATATCGCCCGCGTCGCGGAACCGGACGGTCGCACCTTCCATGTCCGATTCCACCTGACCGCCAAAAGTGACCTGCGCCCAGGCCAAACCGCGCGCATCACCCTGCCCTTAAAACCTTAAGAGTCTGAGTTAATTTCATGTGGTTTACCCGCCTCGCGATCTCGCGACCTGTGTTGATCTGGATGGCTCTGACGGCGATTGCCGTCCTGGGTCTGCGCGCCTACACACGTCTGCCTGCCGAACTTAATCCGAAGGTCGATATTCCTACACTGACGGTCACGACTGTCTATCCGGGCGTGGAGCCGCCCGAGATCGAGACGCAGATCAGTAAGCCGCTGGAGGATGCGGTCGGGACGGTGCCGGGAGTGCGGGACGTCTACTCCAGCTCGCAGAGCGGCTTCGCGATCATCAGTATGGATTTCAAGGTGGGGACCGATCTGGAGGCCGCAGCAGCCGAGGTGCGGGGCCGCGTGGAGGCAGTGCGGGCGCAGTTGCCGACAGAATCGCGCCCGCCGGTCGTAGCGAAACTCGACATCAACGCCCTGCCCATTCTCTATCTGGGTCTCGAATGCCCGTCGCTCAACTTGCAGCAACTGCGCGCGCTCGCGGACAACACCCTGCGGCCACGCCTGGAGCGGGTGCCGGGAGTGGCGACTGTGCGCGTAATCGGAGGCACGCAACGCGAGATTCATGTCGCTGTCGATGCCCACCGCCTCGCGCCGCTGGGACTCACGATCGCCGATGTGGTCAACTCCGTCAAAGCCGCCGGACACGATGTGCCCGGCGGCGACATCACCCAACTCCACCATGAGACCGGGGTGCGCCTCTCCGCCGCCTTCGACTCGCTGGAATCCATCGCCAGCACCCCGCTCATTGCCTCCCAACTCATGATGCGTACCGGACGGACGGGCGTCGATCCCGCCCTGCCGACGCCGCCGTTGACCGTGGCGGATGTGGCCGATGTCACCGATGGAACGGCGCAACGCACGGAGATCAACCGCATCGACGGGCACGACGGCATCAGTCTGGTCCTGACCAAAGCCTCCGACGCCAACACGGTCGCGGTCGTGGATGAGGCGAACCGCGCGCTGGAACAGTTGGGGCCGTCGCTGCCCCGCGATCTGCGCCGGGTCGTCCTGCGCGACGACTCCGTGACCGTGCGCGATGCGCTGCAGGACGTCAACGGCAGCCTGCTGCTCGGCGCGGTGCTGGCGATGGTCGTGATTCTGTTCTTCCTCCACAACGTGCGTGGCACGCTCATCGTCTCCTTCGCCATTCCTGCCTGCATCGTCGCGACCTTCCTGGTGATGTCGATCGCAGGGTTCACTCTCAACCAGATGACGCTGCTGGCCCTCTCGCTCTCCGTCGGTATTCTGGTAGACGACTCGATCGTCGTGCTGGAGAGCATCACCCGCCACCTCAAAAACGGGGAGACACCGCGGGAGGCCGCCTTCAATGGGCGCACCGAGATCGGATTCGCCGACATCACGACCACTCTGGTCGATGTGGTGGTGTTCGTGCCGATTGCGTTTATGGGCGGAGTCGTGGGAGGCTTTTTCAAGCAGTTCGGTCTGGTCATCGTCACGGCCACGCTCTTCTCCCTGGTCGTCTCCTTCTCCCTGACTCCCATGCTGGCCTCCCGCTGGTATAAGGCCGGAGAGGATGTGGAGGCGAAGCGCGGGATCTTCGCGCCCTTCGAGCGCTTCTATCAGTGGCTGGAGGGAAAATATCGGAATGTGATCGCTGCGGCGCTGCGGCATCGGGGCTGGGTCGTGCTGGCCGGGGTCGCCGGTCTCGTGCTGATCTTCGTCGTCTCCTTTGCTCGACTCGGCTTTGAGTTTCTGCCGGGCACCGATCAGGGGCAGATCACGATCTCGCTGGAGATGCCGCCCGGCACCAGTCTGACCGCCACCGATGCGGTATCCCGGGAGATGGAGCAGATCGTCCTGGCCACGCCCGAGATCCGGGCCGTCGTCACCAATGTCGGGCAGATCCTGGGCGGGTTCGGCTCTATTCCGCAGCAGGGCGCGCAGTTGGCGCAGTGCAACGTCCGCCTGAACGAGAAGGGCGCTCTGCTCGCGCCGATCCTGCATCCGCAGGGACAGCCTAACTCCCGCAAGCACTCCGATATCGAGATCGGGAACGCCCTGCGCCGTGCCCTGGAGCCGCTGGCGAAGCGCTCCGGAGGCCACATCGTCGTCAATCCCGTCCGGGCCGTCGAGGGCATCTCCGCGCCGATCGAGATCGAGATGCGGGGCCAGGATATCGACCGCCTCATGGAGTTCGCCGCGCAGGTGAAGCAGAAACTCGACACGGTTCCTGGCGTCATCGACCCTACTCTCTCGGCCCAGACCGGGAAGCCCGAGGTGAGCGTGGCCGTAGACCCGCGCCGCGCCGCCCAGTTCGGCATCCCGACAGGTCAGGCCGGCGCGATCCTGCGAGACTCCCTCGCCGGCAACTCCGACGCCGTGTTTCGGCAGAACGGTGACGAGTTCCCCATTCGTATCCGGCTGGAAGGGATCCAGCGCGATGCGCCCAACGATGTGCAGAATATCGTGGTCGGTGCGGATTCTCAAGGCCAGCCTGTGACCTTCGCCGACATTGCCGACATCACTCTGCATACCGGCCCCGCCACGATCGAGCGAGAGAACGGCATGCGCCTGGTCTCCGTCACCGCCAACCTCGCGCCCGACGTGCCGCTCGGCAACGCCCAGCAGACGATCGACGCCATGCTGCAGAAGATGCCTCACGCAGGGGTCAATCTGAAGTGGGGCGGAGAGGCGGAGACGATGAACGAAAACGCCCCGCTGATGGCGGAGGCGTTGATTCTGGCCGTGGTGCTGGTCTATATCGTGATGGCGTCGCTGTTCAACAGCCTGGGCACGCCGTTCGTGATCATGTTTACGCTGCCGATGGCGCTGGTCGGAGCCTTAGGAGCGCTGGTGCTGTTGGGCGAGACAATGTCGCTGGTAGCGGCGATCGGGATCGTCATGCTCGTCGGCCTCATGGGCCGCAACGCGATCCTGCTGCTGGACTACACGAACACCCTCCGCGCCCGTGGCGCGGAGCGCAACGCCGCACTGCTGGAAGCGGGCGCGACCCGTCTGCGCCCCATCCTGATGACGACCACCGCCACTATCGTCGGGATGCTGCCGGTCGCCCTGCGCATCGGACGCGCCTCGGAGATCCGTGCCCCGATGGCGATCGTCGTCATCGGCGGCCTGCTGGTCTCGACCGCGCTGACTCTGATCGTCATCCCGGTCCTCTACACCCTGCTCGACGATATGCAGACCCGTTGGAGAGCCAGCCGCACCGCTCACAAGCAGCCAAAACCGTAACCTGCCGAGTTTGTGGCGACATTTCCCCATCAAAACCCAAAACAGGCCATTCGGCCTACAGGTTTATGGACGATTGGCAGTATAATAGGCCATAACCGCGCTCGTTGCCTTGCTGGACGAAGGAGAACCCGCCCTCTATGGACCTGACGCCTCCGGAATCGGATGTAAAAAAGGAAGTGACCGTGCCCTATATCGGGCCAGATCCACCTCCCTCTCCTGAGACCGAAACACCGCTTTCCACGGGGAAGATGCTGGCCTATAGCATCGCCAATTTCGGATATGGCGCGTTCTACTCTCTCAACAATGCCGTCATTCCGCTCTATATCAAGCACTTCACCAACGACGCCCGCTTGCAGGGGCTGATGGGCAGCACTCACTCGTTCGAAGGCGCGGTGATTCAGCCGCTCGTCGGCTCAGCCAGCGATCGCCTGCGCACTCCGATGGGGCGCCGTCGTCCCTTCATGCTGATTTTCGCGCCGCTCTCCGCGCTGCTGATCCTGCTCACACCGGCGGCGGGCCATCTGGTCCCACACAATGCGCTGCCCTTCATCATCGGGGCGATCTTCCTGTTTACCGTCAGTTTCAATATCGCGGAAGATCCCTACAAAGCCCTGATGCCGGACATCACACCGGCGCCACAGCGTGGCAAGGTCAGCGCCGTCTCTCAACTCGTACTGGTTCTCGGCCAGGCAGGGCTGCTGCTGCTGCCGTTCCCGATCGAGGTCAAATTCGGCTTGACCGCCGGTTTGATGCTGATCACGACACTGCTGACCGTCTGGCTGATAAAAGAGCCTCCACATCCCGCAAACTCCGAAAAGCATACCCCACACCTCCGCGCGCTGCGGGAGGCTCTCATGGGTCTGCGCACTCTGAAGCAGGCGGGACTGACGCTGGCAGGTCTGTTCTTCTCCGGTCTTGGCATCGGCGCGATCTTGCCGTTTCTCACCACCTTCGTAAAGACCATCACGAAGTGTACCGATCAGCAGGCGGAGATGATGTTCCTGGTGCTCATGATCAGCACCGCCGTCGCCATTCTGCCGTTCGGTTGGCTCACAGACCGCATCGGGCCTAAGAATGTACTGCTGATCGGCATGATCTGCATTCTGGTGGCCGCGCTGAACGGCCTCTGGGTGACGACCATCCCGCAGATTTTTGTGGTGCTCTGTGTAGCAGGCGTCGGGAACGCCGCGCAGACCGCTTCCGCCTATCCGCTGCTCACAAAAGTGGTGCCCCATGAAGAGGTCGGGTTCTACACCGGTCTGCAATCGACGGCCCTCTCGATCGCCGCTCCTCTGACCTCTGTCTTGACCGGTGATCTGGTGAATAAGGGAGGATACCGGCTTATCTTCGCCGTCTGTGGGGTCGGTCTCTTCATCACCCTGATCTTCTTGATTCGGGTGCGTATGAGCGCCGCCGTCGCCGAGATCGCGACGCGCAATCGCGAACAGGGACGGGCGGCATGAGGAGACCAGTATGCTCACGCGACTGATCAGCGGATTGATCGGCATTGCGGTGTTTCTGGGCTTCTGCTTCGGAGGGCTTCTGCCGTTCAGTGTCGCCGTGCTGCTCATCGCGGCGCTGGCCATCTCCGAGTATGTCGGCGCACATGTCCACGACGCCGACCTGGATCCTCTGCCGGGCCGCTGGGAGGAGGCACGGGAGCGCCTGCGCCCCTGGAACCCCATTTTTGCCTGGGCTGGATTGGCCCTGCCTGTCATCGCCTATCTACTAAGTTCCCGCTCCCTGCCCTCTCTGGCGC
>Ga0070658_10000582_pt1 | contig 31714 bp, 25 predicted proteins | sample KBSC13metaG_FD_64664 | JGI IMG/M metagenome (GOLD analysis project Ga0070658, IMG submission 64664) | Corn rhizosphere microbial communities from Kellogg Biological Station, Michigan, USA - KBS C1-3 metaG | ecosystem: Host-associated > Plants > Roots > Rhizosphere > Soil ... | reverse complement strand
ATCGAGATCATGGGCAGGTTGTTGCGCTGGGCCGAATCGAAGTCGTTCGGGTCGTGGGCGGGCGTCACCTTCACGGCGCCGGTGCCGAACTTGGGATCGACCAGCACGGGATCGGCGATCACCGCGAACTCGTAGCCCGTGATGGGGTTGCGGATGCGCTTGCCGATCTTGTCCCGGTGGCGCGGGTCATCGGGGTGGACGGCCACCGCCGTGTCGCCCAGCATGGTCTCGGGCCGCGTCGTGGCGATCACCACCTCGCTGACCCCGTCGGTCAGCGGATAGGCGAACTCGTACAGCTGCCCCTGCACCCCCTCGTCGTAGTCGACCTCGAGATCCGACAGCGCCGTCCGGCACGACACGCACCAGTTGATGAGGCGCCGCGCCTTGTAGATCAGACCCTCCTCGTGCAGGCGCACGAACGCCTCGATGACCGCGGCCGAGTACTGCGGCTCCATCGTGAACTTCAGGCGATCCCAGTCGAGGGAGCAGCCCAGCTTCTTCAGCTGCTCGAGGATCCGGTCGCCGGAGGTGCGGCGCCAGGTCCAGACCTTCTCGAGAAAAGCCTCCCGCCCGATGTCGTGGCGCGACTTCTTCTCCTTCTCGCGCAGCTGCCGCTCGACCACCAACTGGGTGGCGATGCCGGCGTGATCGGTGCCGGGCAGCCACATGGCGTTGTACGCGGCCATGCGCTTCCACCGGGTGAAGATGTCCTCGATGGTGCAGCCCAGCGCGTGCCCCATGTGCAGGAAGCCGGTGACGTTCGGCGGCGGGATGACGATGGTGAACGGCGCCTTGGGGGCCTGCGCGTCGGCGTGAAAGTAGCCCCGCTCCATCCACTCCGCGTACCACCGAGGCTCGATGGTGGCCGGCTCGTAGTTCTTCGCCAGTTCGGACATAGCTCGACTATGGATCTCCCAGCGGGGGGGCGCCCTAGACGCGCCCGCGCTTCTGCAGTTCTTCGCGGATGATCGTCTCCGCCAGTTCGGGGACGATCTCCCAGGCGATCTTCTCGATGATCTCGCGCGAGAGCTTGGCGATGGCCTCGTACTCGGGTCCACGGGCCGAGTAGGACGCCATCTGGGCGGCCACCCGCGACGACACCGCCGACACCGCCTGCGCGGCGACGCTGCCGGTCGCGGACGGCGGCGGCGTGCGACTCTCCACAGGCGGCACCGCGCGGACGGGCGAGGCGGGAGCCGGCGCGGCCGGCGCCGTGAACGAGGCGGCCCGGGGCGGCGGCTGCAACCCACCTGCCGGCAGCCCCATCATGGTGCGGGTTCCGCCCCCCATCGAAGGCATCTGGGGCGCCGCCTGCGGCGCGGGCCGCAGCGGCATCGGCTGCGGCGCAGGCGCCGGGCGCGCGGGCACGGCGCCCGGCCGCGTCCCCGGGAGGCCCGGACGCATGCCGGGGATCAACGAGGGGCGCATCACCGGCGCCGCCATGGGAGCGGGGGGCGTCGGCGAGACCAGCGCGGGCGGCGAGACGGCGGGACGGGTGGGACCGGTCGGCGGCGGCGTGACCTCGTCCTCGGCGCCTCCGCCGCCAGGGGTCACCGCGGCGCCCGGACGGACACCGGAGCCCCCGACCGAGATCTCGCCGTAGTCGTCCATCTGCGGCGCGGGGGTCGCCGGGCGCGGCTCGAAGGTCGCGGCCGGGGCGGCGGCTGCGCCAGCCCCTCTGGTCAGCGCCTCGGTCACGGCGGTGACCATCGCCATCGAATCGAACGGCTTGGTGAAGTGTCCGTCGGCGGCGCACTGGCGGGCGCGCGACTCGTCGAACGGGTTCTGGTTGGACGCCAGGATGTAGACCGGCACGCCGCGCAGCCCGGGATCGGACTTGATGGCCGCGCACAGGTCGTAGCCCGAACGGCCGGGCATCACGCCGTCGGCGATGACCAGGTCGGGCCGGGCCCGCTGCGCCGTCGACAGCCCCTCGTCGGCGGAGCGCGCCGCGACCAGCGTCAGCTCCTCGCCCGCAAACGTCATCGCGAAAGCCTTCTGGATCGTCACGCTGTCGTCGGCGATCAGGATACGCTTCGCCATGTTGCCATTGGAGATATCACGCCGAGTCATCGGCGGTCAATTTGCAGGGGCCTCCGCGACGCATCGACGAACGACGCGATCGGCCGATATATTGTCCGATGTGCCCCGCTCGCGCCGCGCGCGTCTTCGTCGGTCATTGCCGCTGTTCGGTGTGTCGTTGCTGGCGTTGGCGACCTGCCTTTGCGGCCTGACGCGGCAGGCGCGCGCCGACGCCGACGACTGGCAGGTGGCTGGCCGCGCCGGCGTCACCAGCGTGGTCGTCGACGGTCGCTCGCCGCTGGGCGTGGGACTGGGAACGGACGTGCAGTACGGGATCAACGACACGTTCTCGGCCCGCCTGTCCCTGTCGGGTGGTCTGCAGCGGGTGTCGGCCCAGGCGAAGCCGCCCTTGCCGGGCGGCAACATCTGGTCGTACGCGGCGTTCGCCGGGTTCGGCTACACGATGGACGTGTTGAGATTGCTGCCCACCTTCGCGGCGGGCATCGGCGTGCTGGGGGTGCGGGGCGCCGTGGAGAAGGATCACACCGCGATCGGCATGCAGCTGGGCATCGGCGCGGACTACCTGCTGACGCCGCGCTTCAGCCTGGGCCTGACCGCGCAATACGTGTTCGCGCCCTTCGATCTGCTGTCCCACGTGCTGACCGGCGATCAGGTGCCCCAGGCCTTCGACCTCGGCGTCCGGGCTACCTGGACGCTGCGCTGACGGCGCGTCACCGTCAGCGCGTCACCGTCAGCGTTCGTCCATGGGGCGCTTCGGCGGATTGCTCCGCTTCTTGCGCTTGCGCTCCCGCAGGACGATGCGGACGGGCGTCCCCTCGAACCCGTAGCTCTGGCGCAGCTGGTTGGCGAGGTAGCGGCGGTACGACGGGGGCACCACGTCGGCGTGACTGGCGCTGAAGACGAACGTGGGGGGCCGCAACGACGCCTGGGTGCCGAAGAACAGCCGCACGTGCTTGCCCATCGGCCCCGAGGGGGGCGGGCGCGACGCCACCACCTGCTCGAGGAAGCGATTCAGCTCGCCGGTGGAGATCCGGCGCGAGGCCTGCTGGAACGCTCGCGCCGCCGCGCGCGGGATCTCGATGACGCCCGCGCCGGTGTGCGCCGAGGCCCACAGGATCGGCGCCCACGCAAGAAAAGGAAACGTCTCCTTGGTGGCCTGCAGCATGGCGTCCGTCTTCGCCCGCGGCACCAGGTCCTTCTTGTTCAGCACCAGGATCGCGGGCCGGCCGGCGTCCTCGATCAGGCCCGCGATCTTCGCGTCCTCGGTGGTGGGCCCCGCCCCCGCGTCGATGACCAGCACCGCCACGTCGGCGCGCGCCAGCTGATCGCGGGTCATCTTGGCGGCCACCGCGTCCGTCAGCGTCTCGACCGTGCGGCGGCGCCGCAGGCCCGCCGTGTCCACCAGCACGAAGTTCTGGCCGCCCGCCGAGAAGGGCGTGTCGATCGGATCTCGCGTGGTGCCCGGCACGTCGTGCACCAGCACCCGCTCCTCGCCCAGCAGCCTGTTCACCAGGGACGATTTGCCGGCGTTGGCCTTCCCCACGAACGCGATGCGGATGGGATCCTCGGGCGCGCGGTCGTCACGCGCCTGCCCCTGCTCGTCTTCACCCTCGCCTGGCCCGTCCTGACCGGCGTTCCTGGGCGGCGGCGCTGGCTGGGCCGCCGGCGCCATGGCGGCGGGCCCCAGCAGCTCCAGCAGCCGGTCCAGCAGCTCGCCCACGCCGCGGCCGTGGCCGGCCGAGATGGGAAACACGTCCTGGAAGCCCAGCGCGTACAGCTCGCCCATGGCGTCCTCGCGCTTCGCGGAGTCCACCTTGTTCACGGCCAGCACCACCGGCTTGTTCGCGCGGCGCAACAGCTTGGCCACCCCGCTGTCGACCGCGGTCAGACCCTCGACGCCGTCGACCACGAACACCAGCACGTCCGCCTCGTCGACGGCCTTCAGCGTCTGCGACCGCATGGCGCCCAGGATGCCCTCGGCCGAAGGATCCAGGCCGCCTGTGTCGACCACGCGGAAGCGCCCCTTCATCCACTCGACCACGCCGTAGCGGCGATCGCGGGTGACGCCGGGCATGTCCTCGACCAGCGCGGGCCGCCCGCCCACCAGGCGATTGAACAGCGACGACTTGCCCACGTTGGGGCGGCCGATCAGCGCCACCAGCGGACGCGCGGCGTCCGCGTCCGCCATCGATGACCGGTAGGATTTCATCGCCCGTACCCGGCGTTCGCGATCGTGTTCTGGGACGACGTCCACTCGGGCGCCACCTTCACGTGCAGGCGCAGGTGCGCGGGCCGCCCCAGCATCTCCGTGATCTCGTGGCGCGCCCGCGAGCCGACCTCCTTGATCATCGTCCCGCCCTTGCCGACCACGATCAGCTTCTGGCTGTCCCGCTCGACCAGGATCGAGGCGTCGATGACGACGTCGTTCCGCTCGGGGCGCTCCTCCCAGTTGTCGACCAGCACGGCCGTGGCGTAGGGCAGCTCCTGCTTCAGCGCCCCGAACAGCTGCTCGCGGATCAGCTCGCCCGCCAGGAAGCGCTCGGTGCGATCGGTCAGCATGTCCGGCGAATACAGCGGCGCGCCCTCCGGCATCAGCTTCGCCAGCTCGCGAATCAGGCCCGGGACACCCGAACCGCGGCGCGCCGAGACGGGGACCAGCGCGGCGAACGACGCCAGCTCGTTCCAGGCCGTCAGCACCGGGATCAGCGCCGGCTTGTCCTTCACCGTGTCCACCTTGTTGATGGCCAGCACGGTCGGCTTCCGGGCGGCCTTGACCAGCTCCAGGATGCGCCGCTCTTCGGGCGCCAGCTTCACGGCGTGCGCGCTCTCCGGCGGCGTCACCACCAGCAGCACCGCCTCCACGTCCTGGATGGCGCCCAGCGCCTCGTCCACCATGAAGTGGCCCAGCGCATTGCGGGCCGCGTGGACCCCCGGCGTGTCGACGAACACGATCTGGCCGTCGGGCCCGTTCCACACGCCCAGGATGCGATTGCGCGTGGTTTGCGGCTTGGCGCTGACGATGGCCAGCTTTTGACCCACGATCTGATTCAACAACGTCGATTTTCCGACGTTGGGTCGACCGAGGATTGCGACGGTTCCGGCTATCATCAGGGGGCCACGTATATAGGGCGGACCAGCGCCCCACGCGAGTCAATTCGCAGGGAACGCCCGCCGGCGTCGCAACGGAGGGCGCGCTCAGGCCCGGGTCAGCAGGGCGTCGTCCACCCAGCGGGCGATGATCTGGAAGGCCTCCGCCACCAGCGCCTCGTCGTCCGTCTCCGTCCTCGCCCCCGCGAAGACCTGGCAAAGGTCCGCCAGGGTCACTGGCTCGGCCGCGCGGCGCAGCATGGCGAGCTCCGCCGTCGTGACGGCGCGATGGTGTACGGTCGCGTCACGCCGCCACACCAGCAACGTCTCGGGACATGCCTCGGGCGAACCACCGCCTTCCCACACCGCCGAAAGCTCGAAGGCCTGCCCCAGCAGGCGGTGGGCGGGAATCAGACGCACCGGCAACGTCGCGAATGCCTCCGGCGTCAGCCCCTGCAGCGCCGCCATCGTCAGCGGGTCGGCGTCCGACGCGTCGAACAGCTCGCGGTGCGTGCGCTCCAGCGCTGCCAGCTCGGCCAGCCAGGGCCGCCCGCCACCGGCCTGGCCAGAGGCGTGCGTGCGAAGGAACCCAGGCAGGCGCGCGCCCACCTCGCGCAGCGACGGATGGGCCGGTCGCGCCGCCAGCAGGTAATCGGTGATCAGATCATGAAACGCGTCGCCGCCCAGGGCCGCCGCCAGGCGGGGAAATTCCTCGCGCAGCACGTCCAGGATGCGGAAGAAGTACATGTTCGCGTACAGGTCCAGCCGCGCCACGGCCCCCAGGCGGTGGTCGCCGGCGATCAGCCCGTCCAGCGCATCGGCCGCCAGGCCGCGCGCCGCCAGGGCCGGCGCCACCCCCGCCGGCGCCGTCATCAGCTCGTAGAGCAGCGCTTGCACCTCCGCCAGGGACGGCCCCTGGCGCGGCTCAGAGGGCATGCGCGCGCGCTCCCACGCCCGGGGTGACCGTGGGCCCGCCGACCGGCTCGAGCGCGCCCAGCACCTCGCGCTCCAGGGCCCGGGCCCGCCGCGACTCGGCCACCACCTCGTCCAGCGGCGGGATGTCTTCGTCGCGCTCGATCAGCGTCGCCACGCCACCGAAGCGCGTCACGGCCGCGCGGTACAGGTCCCAGACGCCGTCGCACACCGGGTGGTCGTGCGTGTCCAGCAGGTGCGTCCCCTCATCGCGGTGACCGGCCAGGTGAATCTGTCCCACGCTGTCGGGCGGCAGGCCTTCGAGAAAAGCCTGGGCCGAGAAGCCATGGTTGTGGGCGCTGACGAACACGTTGTTCACGTCCAGCAGCAGGCCGCAGCCGGTGCGCGCGACCAGCGCGCTCAGGAACTCCCACTCGGTGATCCCCGCGTGCGCGAACTGCAGATAGCTGGAGACGTTCTCGATCAGGACGGGCCGCTGCAGGCGCTCCTGAACGGTGAGCACCCGGGCCGCCACGTGGTCCAGGGCCTCTTCGGTGAAGGGCAGCGGCCACAGATCATGGCCGGTGTGTCCCCCGAAGCTGGACCAGCACAGGTGATCCGAGATCCACGCCGGCTCCACGTCCCGGGCCAGCGCGCGCAGCGCTTGCAGGTACTGCTCGTCCAGGGGGTCGACCGAGCCCAGCGACAACGAGACGCCGTGCATGACCACCGGGACCTCGGCCCGGATTCGCCGCAGCACCGCGCGCGGATTCCCCCCCTCGACCATGAAGTTCTCGCTGATGATCTCCACCCAGTCGACGGGCCGCTCCAGCGGCGAGCGCGCCGCGCGCAGCGCCTGCAACAGCGGCTGGTAGTGCGGCGGCCGCAGGCCGATGCCGTGACCGAGGTGGGGGAAGCGTCGCATGCGGTTCGAAGCGTCGGTTCGAAAGAAGGTGCGCCGGGAGCCGCCGGCTCGGCCGGGCGGCTCCTGGACGGACCTTCGCGCTACTTCTTGGCGGGCGCCTTCTCGGCCGCCACGCTGCCGCCCTTGGCCTTGCAGTCCTTCTCGGACATCATCACCCAGCCCTTGCCCTTGCAGCCGTTCTGTCCGGCGCAGGCGTTCTCGGCCGAATGGCAAGCGCTCTTGCCCTTGCAGGAGTTGACCCCCTGACACTGCACCGAACCCTCCGACTTCGCCGAGGCGGTGAACGGAGCGGCGGCGGAGAACAGGCCGGCGACGGCAGCAGCGATGAATGCACCCTTGGTCGTCATGTATCTGGTCCTTTCTGGTTGGGATCCGGAGCGTCGCTCCGGCGATGATGGCGTGCCGTGAAGTCGACTGAATAGCACGTGGCAGGCCTACGGCTGCGTGGACGGCCCGGTTACGGGTTTTCTTCAGGTCGCTTCGAGAATCGTTCCGCCAGCTTTTCCAGCAGCCGCGCGCGGCTGGCCCACGCGCCCGTCGCCATCAAGGGCAACGCCTCCAGCAGGTGGCCCAGCAGCGCGTGTCCCACGCCGCCGATCGCGCAGTGCAGGCGCACCACCAGGTGGGCGACGGTCGCCGCGCCCAGGCCGATGCAGGCCCCCGTCAGCCCCGGGCGCGCCAGCGTCAGCCCCCGCAACGGCGCCAGCCCGGCCAGCAACAGCGGTATCCCCAGCGCCATCACCATCAGACCGCACGGGACGGCGTGCCTCCCCATGGCCGCCCCCGCGAACCAGCGGGTGGACGGACCCTGCGGGTCGACCAGCGTGACCAGCGCCAGCAGCCCCACCAGGCTCACGGTGACCGCCGCGGTCAGCCGGGTCACGCCAGGGCCGCTCATCGTGCGGCCGCGCGAAAGACCTGCCACCGAGGCCAGCACCGCGGCCCCGGCCAGCCCCCCGACCGTCACCACGACCGGCCCCACGGGTAGCTCGCGCCAGTCGACGCGCAGCCGCAACGCCAGCGCCGCCAGCAGCGCCCACGCCACCGCGAAGGTGCCGGCGCCCGTCAGGCGGCGCCGCCACGCGCCAGGTGGCGCCGCCGGCGTCCGGCGCGCGGCGGCCAGCAGGCGCGCACGCAGCTCGGGCCGGGGAGAATGGGGGTGGTTCATCGGGTGATGCCTTTCATGCTCCCGGGGACGTCGTTCTCCAGGCTGTCGCGACCGCGGAAATCAGGGCGCAGGAAGCTGCGCAGCGCCTCGTAGGCGCGGTGGGCGCGCAGCTTCACGGCGCCCTTCGTCGTTCCCATGATGTCGGCCACCTCCGCCACCGACAGCCCCTCCCCCTTCAGCAGGCGAAACGCGGACGCCTGCGACTCGGGCAGCTTCTGCAGCGCCTGATCCAGCGCCTGGGACAGCTCCTTGTCGGCGAACAGGTCCTCGGCGGTGGGCCCGCCCGCGGCGACATCCAGCGCCGGCGCATCCTCCCCGTCGCGCGCGGCCAGCGGGGGGCCGGCCGAGACCACGCGGCCGGCCCGGCGCGCCCGCACATCGTCCAGGAACAGCCGCCGGGCGATGGTGTACGCCCACGGCAAGACCGGCGCGCCGGGATGGAACAGACCGCGGGCCCGGTGGATGCGCAGGAACGTCTCCTGCGTCAGATCCTCGGCCAGCTGGCGATCGCGCGTCAGCCCCATCAGAAACGTCATCACCGACGGCGCCGCCAGGTCGTAGACGTCACCCAGCGCGCCGTCGTCGCCGGCGGCGAAGCGGTCCATCGCCTGCTCGAGGGCAGGGCGGCTGGGCGCGGGGGCGTTCATCTGGCGGGCGAGCATGCCCCCGGGCAGCAAAGATCCACAAGCGGCAATGGCGGCCGTCACCCCCCTGTTACGCGTCCGGGCTGGCGGCGGTTTCGCGCCGGTTGCTGCCCCGTTCGAAATCCTGCCGGATCACCGATCGGGGGTGGCGACCGCGTTTTCCCGCCGCATTTCGGGCCTTTGCATCGAAATGAACGTAGTACCATCCCCCGCAATGACTCCTCCCCCGGAGCTTCGCGGCGCCGTACTCGGTCGAGGGTACCGCCTCGGCCACGCCGTAGAAGGTGAAGACATGGTCTTCGAGGCCACGCACGAGCGGGTGCCGGGCAAGGTGATCGTGCGCGTGTTCCCCAACGAGAGTCTCTCGCGTCCCGACGCCGGCGCGCGCATCCACCAGGCCGTCCGCCTGGCGTCGCTGTTGCGCGCCACGCACGCGATCCAGTTGCTGGACTTCAACCTGGCGGGCGACTCGCCAGCGTTCGTCGTCAGCGAGCGGGTCGAAGGTCGCACCCTGGCGAAGGTGATGGCGGAGGATGGAATGCTGTCGCTGCCCGCCACCGTCGAGATCGTCGACGCGGTCGCGGGGGCCGTGCACGCCGCCCATCGCCTGGGACTGACGCACGGCGATCTGCGCGCGCCGCTGATCGTCGTGCCGGACGGGACCGCGGCGCGCGCCAAGGTGGGCGGCTTCGGCTGGGCGAAGGAGCTGCGCGCCGCCGCGATTCGACCGGCGCGGCCGGGGCTGCTGGCGCCCGAGCAGCACGGCGGGCGCGTGGTGACGATCGATCCCCGGGCCGACCAGTACGGGCTGGCCGGCCTTGCCTACGAGATGCTGGCCGCCTGTGCCCCGTTTCCCGAGGAGCCGGCGGGCGCGGAGCCAGCCACGCGAGTGCCCTCGCCCCTGGGCGAGCTGGTGCCGGGCATCCCGCGCGCGGTGGACGAGGTGCTGCAGCGGGCGCTCTCGCAGCGGCCGCGCGAGCGCTTCGAGGACATCGCCGAGTTCGCGGCGCGACTGCGACAGGCGGCGGCGCACGCCCCCATCACCGTGCCGCTGGCGGCGCTGCCCGCCCTGGCCGTGCCCCACCCGCAGCGCAACGGCATCCGCCGAGCGGTCGCGCCGTCGCCGATGCCGGCCGCGCTGCCGACGTCGACGGTGGCGACCGACGAGATCACCGAGGAGATGGACAGGCATACCCTGTGGCCGCTGGTCGCCAAGGCGGACAGCGGCGGCACCATCAGCTCCCGGATCCAGCGAGAGGACTCGCTGGACATCGATCTGCTGGGACACGTCGCCAGCGAGAAGGGATTCGGCTCGGACGTCGAGCTGGACATCGACGTCGGGTCGAGCGACAGGGCGCACGCGCTGTCGGGCAGCCGCCCCTATCCCATCGACGCCGCGGCGATCGCCGAGATGCTCGATTCGAGGCCGACGCCGCCGCCGGAGGTGGCGACGCTGGTCCAGCAGTCGCCGTTCATCTTGCCTGCCGTTCAGGCGGACGCCGTGACGCCACCGCCGGTGACCCCGCCGCTTCAGGCGATCCCCGGCGCGCTTCCGCGGCGGGCCTCGGGCCCACTGTCCACCGTCCCGGCACAGCTGCCGCGCCGCCCTTCGGCTCCCTATTCGACCGTGCCGGCCGAGCTGCCCCGCCGCCCCTCGCAGCCTCACGCCGCCGTGCCCGACCAGCTTCCGCGCCGCCCCTCCGCTCCGTATTCGATGGTCCCCGCCGAGCTGCCCCGGCGGCCCTCGCAGCCCCACCCCGCGGTTCCCAGCGAGTTACCGCGGCGTCCGTCGGCGCCGTACTCCACGGTGCCGGCCCCGTTGCCCCGGCGCCCGTCCCAGCCGCACGCCACCCTGGCCACCACGCCGGCGACGCCCCCGCCGCCTGCGTGGACGGCGCTGGCGCCGGGACCCACGCCGTACCAGCAGGTCGTCGCGCCGCAGGACCAGTACTTCGTGCAGCCGGTGGAGATAAACCTGGGGCTGCCGCCGCCACCGCCGCCCCCGACCCGGCTACGCACCCTGGGCTACGGCGCCCCACGGCCGACGGCCCCGCAACTGTTCCGCGCCTATGACGCGCCCGTGCGACCCTTCACGGGCGACGCCATCGACTTCGCCGCGCCGGCCGTCACGTCAGGAAAGTGGAAGGCGGTGGCCGCGCTGGCGGCCGTCGCGCTGGTCGTGGGTAGCGTGGCGGTGATGAAAGGGCGGCTCCCTCTGCCGCAAGAGCACGTCCCGGCCGGCCCACCGCCGGTCGCCACCGCGCCGGCAGAGAACAGCATCTTCGCCGGTGCCCCCGCCGCCATCATCGCCCCCGTCGACTCGGAGACCGCCGACCCTGCCTCGAACGGCCAGGGAGACTGCGCCGTGCGCATCACCTCGACCCCGGCCGCCGTGGTGCTGATCGACGGCAAGGACACCGGCCACAGTACGCCGCTGCTCGGCTTCCGCGTCACGTGCGGCCTGCATCGCCTGCTGCTGCGCCACCCCGACACCGGCCTGCAGCGCGGCGACATCATGAAGGTCATCCCCGGCCGCCCTTACACGGCGAACTACACCTTCGCAGCGGGCACGCTTGCCCCGTCGCCCGAAACGGCCGTCGACGGCGCGCCTCCTCGTCTGGCCGGCAAGCGCGCGGCCGCGCGACGGCACACGCACCGGAAGCATCGCAGGGCGCGTCCCGTCCTCGAGTACGTCGACGAGTTCGAATGACGCGACCACGGCGAACCCGCATGGGCTCGCCGTGGTTATGCGACGGAGCGTCCGCACCGTCGCCGCCAGCAGATGGCTGCGCCGGCCTGGGCCGCGTCAGCTGCCTGGCAACGTCACGAACCGCGCGCCGCCCGCGCCGCGCACGCGCAGCAGGTGGCCGCCCGAACGGGCCGCCTTCAGCGCCGCTCCGGCCTCGTCGCTGGAGGTGATCGCCTTGCGATCCACCTCGACGATGACCTCGCCCTCCTTCAGACCGGCACGTTCCGCCGGGCTGCCGGCCGCCACGTCGGAGATGACCGCACCCTTGAGGGCCTTGGGCAGCCCCAGCGAGTCGGCGATCTCGGGCGTCAGCGTCTGCAGGCCCAGCCCGATCTTGCCCGAGTCGGCCACCACCGCCTCTTCGGCGCCGGGCAGCTCACCCAGGGTGACCATCGTGGTCATCGCCTTGCCGTTGCGAAGGTGCGTCAGCTTCACCTTGCTGCCGATGTTCAGCGACGACACGTAGTCGACGACGTCCGCGCCGTACTCGATCTTGTGGCCGTCGATCTGGGTGATCACGTCGCCGGCCTGGATGCCCGCCTTGGCGGCGGGACCGGCCGCGGACACCTCGCTGACGTACGCCGCGTGCTCGGGCACGCCGCCGCCCAGCGTCGAGCGCTTTGCGGGCTCCAGGTCGGAGACGTCGCCGACCATGACGCCCAGGTACGGGTAGCGCACGCGTCCTTCCTTCAGCAGCACCTGGCTCACGCGCCGGACCTCGTTGATCGGAATCGCGAAGCCGTACGCGCCGCCCGGGCCGGCGTTGATCAACGTGTTGATGCCGACCACCTCGGCGTCCAGGTTCACCAGCGGTCCGCCCGAGTTGCCCGGGTTGATCTTGGCGTCCGTCTGGATGTAGCTGCGCACGCGGTCGCCCGACATGTGCACCCGCCGCCCGGCGCGCCCCTTGCCGCTGACGATGCCCGCGGTGACGGTCTGCTCGAGGCCCAGCGGGCTGCCGATGGCGAGCACCCACTCGCCCACTTCCAGCTTCTCCGAGTCGCCGAGCCGGGCCGCGGTCAGGTTGCGCGGCACCTTCTCCAGGCGAACCACGGCCACGTCCGTGCGCGGATCGGCGCCCACGACCTTGGCGGGAACCTCGGTCCCGTCCCACAGCGTGACCGTCACCTTGGTCGCGTCCTCGACCACGTGACGGTTCGTCACGATGTTGCCCGCCTGGTCGATGATGATGCCCGAGCCGGTCCCGTGCCGCGCCCCGCCTCCCGGCGGCATCCCGGGCCCGTCGCCCGGATCCATGTCGAAGAAGTGGCGGAAGATGTCGGGCAGGTCGTCGGGCACGTTCTGTCGCCGCCGCTCGCCACGCGCCACGCGCGGCGGGCCGGATTCGACGTCGATGCGGACCACGCTGGGTCGCAGCGCCTTCGCCGTCGCGGCGAACGCCGACGACAGCACGCGCGCCTCGGCGGGCTTCTCCATCTTCGGCGTGACGGCCGCCGGCTGGGCGGGAGCCGGCGGCGGCGCGGCGCTGGCCGCCGTGCACCCGGCCCCGGTGAACAGCGCCAGCAAGGCGCCCCCGCGGGCCAATCGTCGAAACGAACTCTCGGTCGGTGTCGGTCCCTCGTGTCGTGTCGTCATTCTGCCCTTTCCATCGCTGCAACCCGACGCCGCCCGATTTTATTCGCCACACGCCCATAGACCCACCCTCCGGTCGGCGCAGATGCCCAGTAACTTCGCCAACATGAAAATGAAGCGCAAGACCGGGCCAGCGACCGGCGACGCTTCGGGCTGGGGGGCGCCAGGGGCGCCCGACGGGTCGAACTCAACGGCAATCGCGAGCTGACGGCCAGCGCCAGCCCCTGCGGGTGTCGCCTGGCCGCTTCGCCTCAGTGGCGGCCGCGGAACGTCGGGGCGACGCGCCCGTGCGAGCCACCGACGTAGCCACCGTGGTGAGGCCCGTAATACCCCCGCACCCCCACCCCGACGCCCACGCGAGGGCCATAGCCGTAGTACGGCCAGTATCCATAGACCCAGGGACCGTAAGGGCCCCAGAACGGTGGGCCGTACCAGCCGACCCACCAGGGTGGCACGACGCCGACGGCCACGTAGCGTTGACTCTCCGACTGGTACTCCTGATACGGCTCGCGCAGGAAAGGCGTGCGCTCGCTGACGACGGCGTTGCCTGCGTTCACCTGCCAGACCAGGTCGAACGAGGGGACCGCGCGCGCGTCGGCCGCGCCGTCAGGCATGCGGTAGTACAGGTCCAGCACCTTGTGAGTGCCCCGCGCGATGTCCGTGGTGCCGCTCGGCCGCCCGTCGATCTCCATGAAGTCGGGCTTCCGCGGCGGACGATTCCCCGCCACCAGCGTCAGCTGCGCCGGATCGATGGACCAGGGAGCGGTGCCGGAGTCGTTGGCCACGGCGAGGCGCACGTGGATCAACTGCGCCCCACCGGTCCCCTGCTCGATCTCCCGCGTCCCGAACGAGGTGACGAACGCCTCGCCCTGCGGGGCGGCGGGCGGAATCGAGTAGTGCGCGGCGGGAAAGCCCTGCTCGTTCGCCGCCACGTTGGCGGTCGGCCGGAACCCGTACCGCTGCGTTCCACAACCAGCGGCCGCCAGAGCGAATCCGCAGGCGGCGAGAACGACGATCCTGTTCATGATTTTCCAGTTGGGATCACAAACGCGACCACGTCAACCAGAGAACGCGCGCCGCCCCTGCTGTTGGTGCGCCGGATCACCGAATGGCGCGGCGCCGCGCGACGCTGGGCGCTGCGCCGCGTGGACAGCCCTTTCTCAACCGGGCTTTCGCAGGTGCCAGGCCTTGGGCTGCAAGAAGGTGCGGATGCCGTGGGTCGACAGCGTCGAGCCCATGCCCGAGTGCTTCCGTCCCGTCCAGGGCAGCCGCGGGCTGACGCGGTCGCAGCAGTTCCAGTAGACACTGCCCGCGTCGACCCGGGCCAGGATGGCGCGGGCGCGCTCCCGGCTGGCGGAGTACACGCCCGCGGTCAGGCCGTAGTCGTTGTCATTCATCCGCCGCACCGCCTCGTCGTCGCCGTCGACCGGCGCGATGCCGATGACGGGACCGAAGCTCTCCTCGCGCATCAGCGACATGTCGTCGGTGGCATCCGCGACGACGGTGGGCAGGAAGGCCCCGCCGTCCGGCGTGGCCCGCTTGCCGCCCACCAGCACCCGCCCCCCCTTCGCCACGGCGTCCGCCACCTGCGCCTCCAGCACGGCCAGTTGCTCGCGCCGCGCCAGCGGGCCGATGTACGTGCTCGCGTCCTCGGGCTCGCCCACCACGAACCCGCGCACCGTCTTCACGAACGCCTCCAGAAACGCGGGGTAGATCGCCCGCTGCACGTAGATGCGCTCGACCGAGCAACAGCTCTGGCCGTTGTTGTACATGGCGCCGTCGGCCAGGCTCTCCGCCGCGGCCTGCACGTTCACGTCGTCGCAGACGTACGTCGGATCCTTGCCGCCCAGCTCGAGCTGCAGCTTGACCATGCGCCCCGCCACCGCGCCGGCGATGCGCTTGCCGGTGGCGAAGCTGCCGGTGAAGAACACCCCGTCGACGTCACCCGCCACCAGCGCGGCGCCCGTCGCGCCGCCCCCCACGACCGCGATGACGACGTCGGCGGGGACCCCCGCCTGGTGCAGCAACTCGACGATGCGCAACCCCGTCAGGGTCGTCAGCTCGGACGGCTTGTACAGCACGGCGTTCCCCGTCAGCAGCGCGGGCACGAACACGTTCGAGCCCACGAAGTACGGGTAGTTCCAGGCCGAGACGTTCGCCACCACGCCCAGCGGCTCGAAGGCGACGATCTCCTGCAGCGCCGGCGCGCCCGGCTCGCCCTCGACCAGCACCGATTCGTCCGCCAGCACCTCGGGCGTCTTGCGCAGAAAGAAGTCGATGCGGGCGGGCAAGGCGGCCAGCTCGTTGCGGGCCTGGGCGATGGGCTTGCCCATCTCGCGCGTCAACAACAGCGCCAGCTCTTCCTTGCTGGACACCACCGCGTCGCGAAAGCGCGTGATGGCCGCCAGCCGCGTGTCCAGCGGGGTGGCCGCCCAGCCCGGCTGCGCCGCGCGGGCGCGCGCGATCTTGGCGGCGACGGCGGCCGCGTCGTCCTCTGAAAGCTCCTGCAACAGCTGGCCGGTGGCGGGATTGACGATCTTCACGGCATTCTCCTCCTGCGAACCTCGTTCAGAAACGCGCGCAACAGCACCCCGGGATCCAGCATGCCCGGATCCGCCAGCGTGGCCAGGAACTCGGGGTGCCACTGCACCCCGTAGGCGAAGGGGCCGCCCGTCAGCCGCACCGCCTCGACCAGGCCGTCGGGGACCGAGCGCGCCTCGACCACCAGGCCCCGTCCCAGCTCGCGCAGGCCCTGGTGGTGGACGCTGTTGATCCGACCGGCGCGGGCCCCGCCGTACCAGGCCGACAGCTCCGAGCCCGGCTCGAGCTCGACGTCATGGGCGTGACGATCGTACACGTCCCAGTCGCGGTGCACGCGCCCGTGCGGATGCTGGGTGGCGATGTCCTGCCACAGCGTTCCGCCCAGCGCGACGTTCAGCACCTGCGCCCCCCGGCACACGCCCAGCACGGGCTTGTCGGCCTTCAGGCACAGCTCGATCAGCTCCATCTCGTAGACGTCGCGCGCCCGATCCCCCGACCACTCGGGGCGCGCCGGCGTCTCGCCGTAGCTCTCGGGCGCCATGTCCGCCCCGCCCTGCAGGAGCAGGCCGTCGATGCCCAGCCCCGCCACGAGATCCTTCGCCCACAGCGCGCCGCTGGCCCGCGGCAACAGCACGGGCAAGGCGCCCTCGGCCATCAGCCACTGCAGCATCGACTCTTCGGCGTACAGCAGCGTCTTGCCCTTGAACAGGTTGCGCGTGGGATCCGCGTGCATGATGCACGCGGAGACGCCGATGCGAACGGGCGGGCCCGTCGCCGCCGTCGCGGTGCTGTCCGCCGCCGCCGTCATGTCCCGGCGAGCGCGCTCTCGAACAGGCGCCGGAAGTCGCCCTCGACCACCGGCTTGGGGTTGTTGGGATGGCAGACGTCCGCCACGGCGATGCCCACCAGCCGCTCCAGGTGCTCGCGCTTCACACCCACGTCCGCCAGCGTGCGGGGGATGCCCACGGCCACCTTCAGCTCGTCCAGCCAGGCGATGAAGCCCTCGGCGCTCTCGGCCGGGGCCCCCACGGCGTGCGCCAGCTCCGCCAGGCGCTCGCCCGCCACGTCGGTGTTGAAGCTCATCGCGTAGGGCAGGCAGATGCCGTTCACCAGGCCGTGGTGCAGGTCGCACACGGTCGACAGGGCGTGCGCCAGCGAGTGTGTCACGCCCAGCCCCTTCTGAAACGCCACGCCGCCCATCAACGCCGCGTTCAGCATCCCCGCGCGCGCCTGGCGATGCTCCGGATCCTCCAGCAGCGCGCGCTCGCCCTTCTCGATGCGGCGGGCGAACTCGACGGCCGGACGCAGGCTGCGCGCCAGGATGCGCGTCCCCTCGTAGGCGATGCCGTCGCACATGGGCTGGAAGCCCTTGGCCAGGTACGACTCGACCAGGTGGGTCAGCGCGTCCATCCCCGTCGCCGCCGTGACCGCCGCCGGCAGCGCCATCGTCAGGTCGGGATCGGCGAACACCCGCACCGCCAGCAGGCGCGGCGAGAAGATGATCTTCTTCACGTGGGTCTGGTCGTCGGAGATGACCGTGCTGCGCCCCACCTCGCTGCCTGTCCCGGCGGTGGTGGGGATGGCGACGTAGACGGGGATCTTCTGGTCCATGGGCCGCGCGCCCGGCTTCTCGTCCTCGTAGTCGAACAGATCGCCCGGGTGGTGGATCATCACCGCGATGGCCTTGGCCACGTCGATCGCCGCGCCGCCCCCCAGCGCCACGATGGCGTCCGCCTTGTGCGCGTTGTAGGCGGCCACCCCGGCCGTCACCTGAGACTTGACCGGGTTGCCCCAGATGCCCGAGAAGACCTCGGCCCCCAGGCCCGCCTGCACCAGCAGGTCACGCGTCCCCGTCACGGGGGGCAGCGGCGCCAGCATTCGATCGGTCACGATCAACGGGCGGGCCACGCCCAGCTCCTTCAGCGCCGCGGGCAGCAGCTTGATGGCGCCCGAACCGAAGTGGACGCGGGTCGGAAAGTTGTACTGGTGAATGGCCATGTCGCACGCTCCTGGTGGTGGCGCCGTCGGGCGCCTCAGATGATCTCGAAGTACCGGCGTCGTTCCCAGTCGGTCACGGCCTTGCTGAACTGCCGCCACTCCCAGCGCCGCGACGTCGCGAAGTGGTCCACGAACGCGTCGCCGAACAGCTCGCGCGCCACCGCCGACGACGCGAAGCGCTCCGTCGCCTCGGCCAGGTTCCGCGGCAGCGCGGGCGCGCCAGGGTCGGCGTAGCCGCTGCCCGACACCGGCCCCGCGTCCAGCTTCAGCTTCTGCTCGATGCCCCACAGCCCGCTGCCGATCGCGGCGGCCAGGGCCAGGTATGGGTTGGCGTCCGAGCCCCCCACGCGCGTCTCCACCCGGGTCGCCTTCGCGCCGCCGGGGATCACGCGCAGCGCGGTGGTGCGGTTGTCGACGCCCCAGTTCGCGCGGGTGGGCGCCCACGCCCCCTCGACCAGGCGCTTGTAGCTGTTCACCGTCGGCGCGTAGAGCGGCAGCAGCTCGGGCAAGGCGCGCAGCTGGCCGGCCAGGTAGCTCTTGAACAGCGCGCTCATCTGCGCCGGATCGCGCGCGTCGTGGAACAGGTTCTTCTTGCCGCCCGCGTCCCACAGGCTCTGATGGATGTGCCCGCTGCACCCGGGCAGCTCGGCGTTCCACTTCGCCATGAACGACGGCAGGATCCCGAAGCGGTGGCCGATCTCCTTGGCGCCGCTCTTGAACAGCACGGCGCGATCGGCCGACTCCAGCGCTGGACCGTAGAGGATGGCCGCCTCCATCACGCCGGGCCCGGTCTCGGTGTGCAGGCCCTCGATGGGGACGCCGAACGCGGCCATCTCGTCGAACAGCGCGTTCACGTACTCGCGGCTTTGCCCCAGGCGCAGCAGCGAGTAGCCGAACATCCCCGGCGACAGCGGCGCCGGCGCGGCGTAGCCCTTGTCGGCCAGCGACTGCGCCGTCTCGCGGAAATGAAAGAACTCGTACTCCAGCGAGGTGAAGAGGGCGAACCCGGCGCGGGTGGCGCGCGCCAGCACGCGCTTCAAGGTCTGGCGCGGGCAGATCGCCAGGGGCTGCCCGGCCTCGTCGACGAAGTCGCCCAGCAGGAACGGCACCTGCCCGTCCCAGGGCACCTCGCGGTACGTGTCCAGATCCAGGCGCGCGTGCGCGTCGGGATAGCCGCTGTGCCAGCCGGTGTAGGCGGCGTCGTCGTAGCAGACGTCCGCGGCGTCCCAGCCGAAGATGACGTTGCAGAAGCCGAACCCGCCCTCCAAGGCCGACTCGAACTTCTGCTTGTTGATGTACTTGCCGCGCAGGATGCCGTCGATGTCGGTGATCGCGACCTTCACCTTGCCGGCCTTCGAGGCCGCGATCCGGGAGCGGACAGTCCGGGGCACGTCAGCCGACGAGATCGCCTTCGCCATGGGCTTGCAGTATCGGGCATATCGCGCCACGACGGAAGGGGCGCACCGATTTGTCACACGTCGCGGCGACGCGGCGCCGGCCCTTTCGCGCGAGCGTGCCCGAAACTCGTCTAAGATGAGCCACTCCCCCGCCCTCCCCCGCTCCTCTCGCCAAAGGCGACTTCGCATGCCGAGAATGACGTCCCGTGGGTTCGCTCGCTCAGGCTCGTTTCACGCGTCCCCCCTTCACGCGGTGATGGTGCTGGCGTGTGCGGGCCTGCTCGCCTGCGGCGCCGCAGGCGGCGACGGCGCCAGCGAGACCGGAGGCTCCAGCGGAGTGGACGCCTCCTCGTCGGGCGGCAACAGGGCCTCGGGCGGCGCCGTGGGGACGGGCGGCCGCTCCACCCCCGAGGGCTCGGGGGGCGGCGCTGCGTCCGGCGGTTCCAGCGGGTCCGGCGGCGCCACGGGCTCGGGCGGCTCGCCGGCATCGGGTGGGTCGCCGGGCTCGGGTGGTTCGGCGGCCTCCGGCGGCGGGACGGGCGCGGGTGGCGCGCGGGCGCCCGGCGGTAGCAGCGGCGCAGGCGGTCGGGGCGGCGGCCGCGGCGGCGCGCCTGCAAGCGGCAGCGGTGGCATGAACGGGATGGCCGGCGGCCCGGGAAGCGGTGGAATGAAGCCCGGCAGCGGCGGAAGCCCTGGCCAGGGCGGCGCGGGAGGCGTCGCCGCGGCCTTCGCGAACTGTCCCATGACCGGGCATGTGACCTACACGCTGACCCGCTCGGCGCAGCCCACGGCCGCCGAGAGCGCCGCCTACGACAAGATCGTCCCCGCCATGGACATGGCCGTCGCCTACTACAACTGTTTCACCGGCATCACGAAGGCCGACACGGTCACCTACAACGCCTCGGTGGCGACCGCGGATGGCAACGTGAACGGATCGATCCGCTTCGGGTCAACCGACTCGATGAACTACATCACGGCCATGCACGAGATCTCGCACACCGTGGGCATCGGCAGCAGCCAGTTCGACACGCTGGTCGTCGACGGCATCTTCACGGGAACGAACGCCACCAGTCAGCTTCGCGCCATCACGGGCAACGCCACGGATCAGCTGCACGCGGACACGCAACACTTCTGGCCGAACGGTCTGAACTACACGACCGAGGTGACGTCGGTGCCTCGGGATCTGATCAACCACTGCCTGATGGTGATCGCGATCCGCAAGGATCTGGGCATGTCGCCCTGAACGGGCAACACGCCGGCGTCAGGCGCGAGATCGGCATCAAGACCGGTTCGAAGACCGATTCGAAGACCGATTCGATGATCGGCGCCAGTCATCGCGCGCGTCCGAATGCGAACAGCGGCACCTCCTTGCGCGGCTCGACCAGATCGCTGCTGTGGATCACCAGCGTCCCCGCGGCGCCACGCTCCCCCGCCGGGAATTTCTCGGCGACGACGGTCACGCGAATCAGGTAGCCGGCGCCATCGGACACCAGGCTCGCCGCGAACGGGCCCTTCGTGACCTCGGCCGCCGTGACCACGAAGTCGGGCTGCGCGTCGTGGACTGCGATCACCGCCGCCGGCTCGGCCGCGCGCAGATCGACCAGCGGGTTCGTGGGCACCACCCGCAGCGTCCCACGCACGCGCAGCGCGTACAGCAACGGGATGGGGTGGTCGGGGCCGGGGCGCGCCACCACCTGCAGCGTCCCCGCGCGAACCCCCACCCGCCGGCCCACGGCGTGAATGCGCAGGCCCGGGCCCGTCCCTGGTTGCGGCGGCAGCGCCTCGATCCGCAGGTCGGGATCGATGGGCCCCTGCACGTCCAGCGACGTGGTCGCGCCGGGGAGGGCTTCGCCCCGGGTGCCGGCGGTCAGCCAGAAGTCCTCGCTGGCCTCGCCGCCGTAAGCCACCTCGAACACCGCCGACTGTGGCCGAAATTCCAGGTGAACCGCCGCCGGGGCGCGCCCGCGCTGGCAGGCCGCCAGCGCAAGGCAACCGATCAGACAGCCCAGCGCGCCGGCCAGCCCGACGGCGCGCGCCCTGGTCACGGACAGAAGCGGGGCGTGCCCAGCTGCCCGCGGATCCCGGCGATGGTGGTTCCCCACGTCGACGCGGGATTGTACTGGCTGATCGACACCACGCCGTCGGTGATGCGCGCGTTGATGTTCGCGGGCGCGTCCCACGCCGGATCCGGCCCCGCCGAGCTGCCGTTCACGCCATAGCCGGTGTCCGCCATGATCGGCTTGCCCGTCACCTTGCTGACCCCCGCCCAGGTCATCATGTCGCCGCGGATGCGCGCGTTGTCGGCCTGGGTCGAGCCGCCCGACGTGTTGATGAACGTGAACTGGGTCATGTCGAAGTGGCTGTACCACTGCTGGCCGTTGTCGGAGCCGTCATTGGGCGCCACCCACGGCGAGATGTCCATCGAGAACACCGCGTTCGGCAGGTGCTTCCGGATCGCGCCCACGAACATGCTCATGATCGTGCCCGCGGTGTCGACCGTCCACGGTCGCTGCTGATTGCTGATCGTGTACTGGTAGAAGTCGGGCTCCATCAGGAAGATGATCGGCCGGGTGGTGCCATAGCAGGCGGCGAACCCGGCGGCGTAGCTCTCGTACGTGGCGACGATCTTGGCCAGGTTGTCGGTGATGAAGCCCGCCCCGACCGTGCACAGATCCTGTTGCGAGCCGGAGGCGTTGCAGTCCTTCAGGTTGTCGTGGCGCTTGGCATAGAACGCCGCCACGTAGGCGACGATGGCAGGCACCTGCGCCGCGAACGTCGCGCCCGCCTTCGCCTCGTCGCAGACGTACTGCATGTCGAAGGTGTCCTGCTGGCCCATCCACCCGGGCGTGAAGAAGTCCAGCTGAGCGATCATCGCCGAATTGTTCTTGGCGACGCTGTCGATGGTCCCGAAGTGGAACCGGCACTGGCTGTAAACCGTGCCGGCGCTGCCCGACCCTCCCGAGCCGGACCGCCCTCCGCCCGCGCCGCCGCTGCCCCTGCCAGCCGCGCCACCGCCGGGCCCTCCCCCGGTGCCGCTGCCGCCGCTGGCCCTACCCCCGCCACCGGTCGTGCCCGCGGCCCCGCCCGAGCCGCCGCTTCCGGGGCTTCCCCCCGATGCCGCTCGTCCGCCCGACCCCTGAGTTCCTCCCGAGCTGACGCCGCCCGACCCGCCTGACCCGGGGCTGCCGCCTGACCCTGAGCGGCCGCCCGAGCCTGGGCTGCCGCCCGACCCGGCCTCGGGGCCACCGCCCGTGCCGCTGGCGGTCGCACCTCCCGTGGCCCCCGGCGACCCGCCCGAGCTACCGACCACGCCGCCGCCACCCCCCATCCCCGCCGCGCCCCCCGAACAGGCCCCGGCCCCGATCGTCAGCGCTGCGACAGCCCCAAGAGCGACGACCTGCGCCAACCAGGTCCGTCCCCCGGGCACAATAGGCTGATGAATACGGGCGGATGGGCGGGGCATGGTCTCCTTAGGCAAGGGCGGTAAATGACGGGCGGACAGGAAGCTGGACATGGACGCGGGAGCCGGTACTTCGGACTTCTCCCCCGCCCGCCCCGGGATAGCGCGCTACCCTATGGTAGCGCGTGCAGCGGGGCCCGGTTCATCCTGACCGGGGGAATGACCCTTGCTGGCCCCCGCCCGCTACTGCCCGGACGAGTTGGCCCAGGTTCGACCCTTGACGACCGATCGACATTCCGTCCCGCTTTACGCGGTGCCGGCCGGCTCGCGCGCGGATCTGACCGACGCCGACCTGGCCCGGGCCCTGATGGGCGGGCAAGCCTGGGCGCCGGCCGCGGCCTGGAACCGGTTCGCGCCCACGGTCTATGGCATCGCGAACCGGGCCCTGGGGCGCGAGACCGACGCGGAGGACATCACCCAGGAGGTCTTCTATCGCCTGTTCGCTCGCGTGCACACGCTGAAGGAGCCCGCGGCCTTCCGCAGCTTCGTGGTCTCGTTCGCGATCCGCATCGTGAAGTGGGAGCTGCGCCGCCGCCGGGTGCGCCGCTTCGTTCACCTGTCGGACTCGGGGGATGTGCCGGATGCGCCCGTGGCGGGCGACGACGCCGAGTCGCGCCAGGTCCTGCGCCGCTTCTACGGACTGCTGGATCAGCTGGCGCCCCGCGAGCGGCTGGTGTTTTCGCTGCGGCACCTGGAGTCGATGACCCTGGAAGAGGTCGCCGGGGTCATGGAGCTTTCGCTGTCCACGGTGAAGCGTTCGCTGGCGCGGGCGGCGGCGCGTGTCTCGGGATGGATCGACGGCGACCCGGATCTGATGGCGTTCTTCGAGGCCACGGCGCGGGGAAAGCCGGGGCGGCCAGAGTGATGAGGGCGTGACGGGATGAGCGAGATGAATACAGAGGCTCGGCGCGTCGATGCGGTGGCGGAGTTCGTACGGACGGCCGCCCCACCCATGACGACCGCGCAGCGCGTGGAGGGCCTGCAGGCGCTCACCTTCCGGCTGGGCCAGCGCCGCCGGGCGGGCCGCCGTTCGGCGTGGCTGGCCCTGTTCGCGGCGGGCGCTGCAGCGGTCGGTGCGGTGGTCCTGTGGCGCGGCGCCCACCATCCGATCACGGCTGACGGCGACGCGCTGGCGTACCGGATCGAGGGGGGCGACATCCGCGACGGTGGCTATGTCCGCTCGTTCGGAACCGGCGGTCCGGTGCTGCGGTTCTCGGAGGGAACCTCCATGCACCTGATGCCGGGCGCACGGGGGCGCCTGGGGCGCGTCGACGCGCACGGGGCGCGCTTCGCGATCGAAGAGGGCGAGGCCGAGGTGAAGGTGACGCCGCGCCCGGGCGCGCACTGGCTGGTGGACGCGGGGCCGTTCCTGATCACCGTGCGCGGGACGGTCTTTCACGCCTCCTGGGACGGCGCGACCGAGAAGCTGGACGTGGCGATGACCAAGGGGCTGGTGACGGTCACGGGCCCGGTCGCCGAGGGGGCGGTCGCGGTGCGCGCTGGCCAGCGGCTGACCGTGAACGTGCGTACGAAAGAGGTGTTGCTGCGGGAGCTGGGAGATGCCGGCCCGGCGGCGGCCCCCATCGAAGCGCCGGCACCGGGCGCGTCGGTCAGGGTGGCGCCCACGGCGCCAGCCGGGGCAACCCGCGCGCGCACGGTGAGCGCTGGCCCGCGCATGCCCGATTCGTCGGCGGGACGGTCGTCGGGAAGCTGGGCGTCCGCGCTGAACGCTGGCGACTTCGACGGCATCCTGCAGGACGCGGACCGGCGGGGGATGGATGCGTCGCTCGAGCGCACGCCGGCCAGCGAGCTGGCGGCGCTGGCGGACGCCGCCCGTTACCGCCGCCGGGACGACGTGGCCCGCCGCGCCTTGCTGGCCGAGCGGGCGCGCTTTCCCCGCTCGGCGCGCGCGCGAGACGCCGCCTTCCTGCTGGGTCGCCTGGAGGAGACCTCGGGGGGCGGGGTGCGCGCCCTCGAGTGGTATGATCGCTACCTTCAGGAGGCGCCCCTCGGCGCGTACGCATCCGAAGCGCTGGGACGAAAGATGACGGCGACGGCCCGCGTGCAGGGCCCGCGCGCCGCGCGCGAGGTGGCGGCGACCTATCTGCGGCGCTTCCCGAACGGCAGCTACGCGGCCAGCGCGCGCGGCTTGCTCGACGTGCCGTAGGCCTGGGGCGTCGCGCCGTGGCGACCGCGGCGCTGCTGCTGGTGGCCGTGCTGGGGGTGGACGCCGCCGCGCGGGAACCGACCGTCGTACTGCTTCGGCCGGCCCATCCCACGGCCGTCGCCGCCGAGGCGATCGTCCGCCTGCGTGGCGAGCTGCTGGCGGCCGGCTACACGGTCGAGCTGGCAGACGTCCCCGAGTCGGCAAGCGTGCGCGCCGCCGTCGAGGTCGCCTCGCGTGCTCGAGGCGCCGACGCCGTGGTGGCGCTGTTCGGGGACGTGCCTCAGGGCGCCGGCCTGCTGGCCGTCATCGATCGGGCGAGCGGCAGGACCATCACCCGGCCCATCCCGCACGACGCCGAAGGACCGCGTAGCGCGCAGATCCTGTCCGTGCGCGCGCTGGAATTGCTGCGGGCAAGCTTCCTGGAGGCGGCGCTGGCCTCGCCCGGGGCTGCCGCCGCGTCGAAGATGGCGCCCGCAAAGCCGCCGCTCTCGTCGGCGGCACGAGCGGCAGCGGTGGCGGCGGCAGCCGCGGCGGCGAGCGTCCCGGTCACGCCTGCCCCGGCCGCGGGAGGCGAAGCGAGCACGGGTGTGCCGACCTCCGCCGACGGCCGCGACCAAGAACTGAACTCGCCAGCGGCGACGCCCCTGCGCCAGCCGGAAGCCCTGGTCCCCGCAGCGGCCGTCGTCCGCGCGTCGTCCCCGCCGCGAACGCCGCCCACTCGCCTGGCCCTGGAGGCCGGGGGCCTGGTGCGCGGCAGCCTGCAGGGGATGGCGCCCGCCGTCCTGCCGCTGCTGCGGGTGACGCTGATTCCCGCCGCGCACTGGCCGCTGCAGGTGCGTCTGACCGCCGCTGGGCTGGGCACCCGGGCACGCGTCACCGGCGCGCCAGGCGACGCAGAGGTTTCCCACCGGCTGGCGACGGTGGAAGCCCTGTGGGCGTTCCGGCTGGGCGGGCGGTGGCTACCGTTCGTCTCGCTGGGGGCAGGCGCCGTGTACCTCTCGGCGCAGGGATTCGCGGCACAGGGGGGCGCCGCCGGACCGGTGGCCAGCGCCTGGGCGTTCGTGGCCGATGCAGGCGCGGGGCTACACGTCGCGCTGAGCCGGCAGCTGTACCTGGGCGTCGAAGGCCACCTCGAGGGGGAGGCGCCCTCCCCCGTGATCCACTACCTGGGCGCTCAGCTGGCGGCGGAGGGGCGGCCGACGCTGCTGGCCGCGCTGTCGCTGCTGGTCTGGCTGTAGGCGCTGGCGCAGTGCGCACCGGCCGGGCGACGTGGCCGGTTGCCGGACACGTGATCGGCGCCATACTGCGCCCATGCGCGCATCTCCATCCCTCTCGAGCTCACGCGTCTCGCAAGTCTTTCTGTCCTCGCTGGTGGCGACACTATTCGTCGTCGCCACCCAAACGGGCTGCTCGTCGAGCGGCGGAGGCTCGACGGCCTCGGGCGGTAGCATCGGCTCGGGCGGAGCGTCGTCGTCCTCCGGCGGTCAAACGGGCTCGGGCGGCGCCGCCTCTGGCGGCGCCACGGGCTCGGGCGGAAAGCTGGGAAGCGGCGGCACCACCGGCTCGGGCGGCAGCGCCAGCGGCGGCAGCGCCAGCGGCGGCAGCGCCGGCGGCGGCAGCATCGGCTCGGGCGGCGCGGCGAGTGGTGGCGCGGGCGGGGCGAACTCCATGGGGGGCGGCACGTCCATGGGCGGCGCCGGCGACGCGCACGGCGGCGGCCAGCCAGGGCACGGGGGCACCGCGGCGGGCGGCCACGGTGGGCGCGCCGCCGGCTCGGGCGGCATGGGCGGCGCCACGCCCAGGGACACCGGCGGCGCCGGCATGTTGCCGCTGGACATGACCCTGACCAGCACGGCGCTGACGGAAGGGGCCGCGTTCCCCGCCAACATCACCTGCGCCGACAGCAGCATGGGCTCGCCCGACCTGACCTGGACCGCCGGGCCCAGCGGCACCATGAGCTACGCGGTCACGCTGACCGACCTGACCTTCAATGGTCTCGTGCATTGGGCAATCTGGAACATCCCTTCGAGTACGACGATGCTGGCCGCAGACCTAGCGACTACTGCGATGTTGATTACGCCCGCGGGTGCTCAGCAGGTAGCCATTCAGGGAAATGGTTACTACGGACCCTGCCCTATGGGCAGCACGCACACCTATGAGTTCCGCATCTATGCTATCGCAGTGCCGACCTTACCCGGCGCAACACTGACGACCGCCGCCAGCGCTAAGGCCGCGATCATTCAGAATGCGATCGGCAGTGGGACGTTGACCGGAACCTCCAATGCGGCGAGAAACTAGCCACATTGGCCTAGAAAAGAACGCCGTCTCCTGAGCGGATGCGTTCTCACTCGCCTGATTGCCGTACCACTATGTACACGTTCGGCGTCGCGAGAGTGAAGACCTCAGGGGCAACACTGTCGTAGGTGACGGGAAGACCGCCCTCGTACCCAGGCATGGATACCCACCAATCGACCTGCGAACTCGGCGAGGTATACAGCTGCGGTTCACCGTCTCGGCTCAGGACAGCGAAGTAGTACTTGCCTGGCTGGAGAACTACGTTCTGGGTCGCGACCTCTTGGACGGAGCTTTTGAGGACTACATCTACGGCCGAAGCGACCAGGGTTCCAGGTCGATTGTTCGCGTCAGCGTAGAGACCGAAAGACGCAACGGCGCCAACTACTGTAGACTCGTTTATGTATCCGAACGCCCCGAGCGTGGATTTCTTGGTCAAAGTGAACGGAAATGCTGCGATGCCTCCAGCACCTTCAATGAAGGGATTGCTCTCATTCGCAGTAAAGCGATTAGGATATCCAACTCGGACCTCGCACGATCCACTCTTGCATAAGCTGCCGCTTGGGCACTTTAGATTGCAGCCACCGCAGTTACTTGCGTCTCCCACCGTGTACTCACAGGTTGCGCCGCACTTGGAGTATCCGGTGTCGCATGAGGACGCCACACACGTCCCGCTGGCGCACTGCCCAGCCCCGTTCGCCACTGTGCAGGACTTGCCGCACGCTCCGCAGTTTGAAAGGTCAGTGCTCAAGTCAGTACAAAGGCCACTACACCGAACCTGAACTCCGAGGCAACCCGTGCCACACATATAGGCGGACTCCCACGCCACGCAGGATGGAGTACTGCCACTGCAGGTCGTCGTGCACGCCCCACAGTGAGTCGGCGTGGTGATGTCCGTTTCGCAGTCGGGTTGAGTGTCACAGTTCATAAAGCCAGCTGAGCACGTGCCCACGGCACAAACCCCATTATTGCAAGCCGCTTGCGACACGTGACTTAACACGCACGGGCTACACCCGGTGCCTGCACAGCCATAAGAAGGGTCGCTTATCTTCACACAGGTACCGCCACATTGCTTCTCGTCCGCTGCGCAGAGGATCCGCCCCTCGGTGCCCCCGTTTGAGTTACCGGCGACGCCACCTCCCGAACCAGTACCTGCCTCGCCAGGCCGGCCTGCGTGCCCTCCTATCCCTAGACCGCCACCGGTTCCTGTCGTCGAGCCGACCATGTGGTCCAACCCGCCAGCCGAGGCTCCCGTCCCGGAAATATCTGAGCCGCCTGAGCCGCCCGGCGGACTTCCGCCCGGCGTTCCACCGAACCCAAAGTTGTTTCCGGTCCCCGCTGCGTCACCAGCCCCGATCGCGCCCGCTATTCCACCTGCGCCGCTGACTGTGCCGCCTGTGTATGGCCTAGGGGTGGAACACCCATAGTTGATCGCGAGAATCGCGATACCGACCCGGACGCCCATCGCTTGGATCCGGCGAAGATGAAGGTAGCGATACATGGCTCTTCTCCCGTGCTCTGAAAACGTGTGCCTACCCGGCAGACCAAACCCAATATCACCATCAGGTCTTCGGAGCGACCGCGGCGAAGTTGCGTCACATCGTCCCGCGCGTTCGACCTTGCTATCGTGGGCCTCGTGCCACACGTCTCCCACCTCATCGTCGGCGCCGGGATCACCGGGCTGGCGGCCGCCGCGTTCCTGGGCCGCGACCGCGACTACCTGATCGTCGAGGGCGACCGGGAGATCGGCGGCTACTGCAAGACCGTGACGCGGGAGGGGTTCACCTGGGACTACTCGGGGCACTTCTTTCACTTCAAGCACCCCGAGATCGAGGCGTGGCTGCGGCAGCGGATGCCGGGGCAGGAGATCCGGACGGTCCACAAGCGGTCGTTCATCTCGTACGCAGGGCGGATGATCGACTTTCCGTTCCAGAAGAACATCCACCAGCTGCCCCGCCCCGACTTCATCGAGTGCCTGCACGACCTGTACTTCGCGCGGTCGGCCGGCGGTCCGCCCGCGACCGAGGACAACTTCAAGGAGATGCTGTACGCCCGTTACGGCCGCGGCATCGCCGAGAAGTTCTTGATCCCCTACAACGAGAAGCTGTACGCCTGTGATCTCTCGACGCTGGATCGGGACGCCATGGGGCGCTTCTTTCCCCACGCCGATCTGAGCGCGATCATCCGCAACATGCGGGCCCCCGACAACGCCAGCTACAACGCCACCTTCACCTATCCCCGCGGCGGCGCCATCCAGTACGTGAACGCGCTGGCCAGTGAGGTGCCACCGGAACGGCTGGCCCTGGGCGAGGCGCTGCTGGAGATCGATCTGGCAGGGAAGAGCGCCCGCACCACCAGACGCCGGCTCCACTTCGATCACCTGATCTCGTCGGCGCCCTTTCCGACGCTGGCGCGCATGACCGGCCTGGACCATGACCGGGACGCGTTCACCTGGAACAAGGTGCTGGTGCTGAACCTGGGCTTCGATCGCAAGGGCGCGCGCGACGTGCACTGGGTCTACTACCCCGATCGCGCGCGCAGCTTCTATCGGATCGGCTACTACGACAACATCTTCCAGTCCGATCGCATGAGCCTGTACGTCGAGCTCGGCTATCCCAGCGACGCCGCCGTCGATGTCGACGCCGCCCGTGCCCGCGTGCTCGCCGAGCTGCGAGACGAGGGGGTCATCATCGATCACCAGCTGGTGGCCCACCACGCGGTGGTGATGAACCCGGCCTACGTTCACATCACGCGCGGCTCGCTGGACGAGGTGGCGCGCTTGCGCCGCGTGCTGGCCGGGCACGGCGTGCACTCGATCGGCCGCTACGGCGCCTGGACCTACTGCTCGATCGAGGACAACATCGTCGAGGCCCGGGAGCTGGTGGGCGCGCTCGCCGCCCCCTGATCAGTGCGGGCCGGCGCCCGCCCGCACCGCCGCCTCGAGGCCGCTGGTGGCGTCGGGCGTGTAGCTGTAGGGAGGCGTCGTGAAGGGCGTCCCGCCGCCGCCAGTGGCCGTGGTGCCGCTGGTGTTGGTGAACACGTTGTTCTTCTGCGTGATGTACGCGGTGGTCTGGTCGTCGCTGTTGTTGAACTGGGTGGGGTCCTTCACGCCCGTGAAGACGCTGCTCTCGACCAGGATCTGCGCCTGGATCCCGGCGCGCACGCAGTAGTTGCTGGCCGTCGAGGACCACAGGTTGTTGAAGAGGTGGTTCTTGCCGAAGCGCACCCGGGGCTGCCGCTCGACGACGTTGTCGGCCCACCAGTCGTGGTGCCAGGTGACGTTCAGGTTGCCCGCGTCCCCCGTGGCGCTGTCGCTGCCGCCCACCAGATCGCTGAAGCGGTGACCGGCGGCGCCCGTCGAGTCATCACCTTCGTTGTCCGTGCGCGGGGTGTAGTGGAACTTCGTCCAGGAGACGGTCACGTAGTTGGCGCCGTTGGTGATGTCCAGGTTGCCGTCGGTGCCGTCGGAGATGTCGCAGTGATCGATCCAGATGTGGTGCGAGCTCTTCTGCACGGTCATGGCGTCGCTGCCGGACGAGCAGCCCGTGGCCGGGTCGTAGTCCGGATCCAGCGAACAGTTGCCCACGCCGTAACCGACGATGGCCAGGTTGCTGAAGATGACGTTCGTCGACCCGTTGACCTCGACGTGGCCGTGCAGCGTGCCCCCGCAGACACCGGCGATCGTCTTGTTCGAGCCGATCTTCATGCTGCCGGTGATCGTGCCCTTGACCCAGATGACGGCGGCGCTGGTCCCGCCCGCCGCGGTGTTGAAGTCGGACAGGCTGGTGACGACGACCGGCGTGGCCGAGCCGCCGCCGGTGGTGGTGGTGACGCCGCCGCCGCTGACTGACGCCCAGCCGACCAGGGCGCTGGGCGCGGGCGCGGTGCAACCGCCGCCGCCCGTGGTGCCGCCCGAGCCCATCGCGCCGCCGCTGCCGGTCGCGCCCCCGCTGGCGTGACCGCCGCCGGCCCCGCCTGACGCCGCATGCCCGCCGGCCCCTGCCGAGGCGCCGGCGCCTCCCGAACCGTTCGCCCCCGCGCTGCCCGGCGCGCCGCCGCTGCCCTTCACGCCCCCCGAACCCTTCGCGCCGCCGGTGGAGGCGAGGCCCCCCTCGCCACCGCTGCCGGTCGCGCCACCGGAGGCCCGCCCCGCGCTGCCACCCGTCATGCTGCTGCCGCCCGAGCCGAGGACCCCGCCCGTGCCGGGGGCGCCGCCCGAGGCCGTGACGCCACCGGACGCCGTGACGCCGCCCGAACCGCGTGCGCCGCCGCTTTCCGCGGCGCCACCGGTGCCCGAGGCCGGGGCGCCGCCCGACCCGTCCGACGCGCCGCTGCCACCGCACCCGACGGCCAGCGCCAGCGCGGCCAGGACCATCCCCATGCCCCGCGGCGCGCCTCGAAAGAGAAGACCGGGGCGGCCGGAAAGCCGCAGGGCGCGCCACGTAAATCGGGGGAGCTCACCGTTCGGGAGAAGGTCCATGCGCCATCAGTAACGGCAGCCTCGCCGAACGGCTCATCCGACGCGTCGACGGCGATGAAACCACGGCCCACGTCGCGGCCACCGTGATCGCGGGCGCCCTGCCTCCCCATCACGCCGTGGTTAAGTGCCCCCGATGAAGCTGGTCCCCGCCGTCGAACGCTATGAACGCTGGCTGGGCGGCTTCATGCGCCTGCGGCCCGACGACCTGGAGCGCAAGCACGCGCGCATGAAGGAGGGGCCGTTCATGTTCCTGCGCGG
>Ga0070658_10000581_pt1 | contig 31733 bp, 23 predicted proteins | sample KBSC13metaG_FD_64664 | JGI IMG/M metagenome (GOLD analysis project Ga0070658, IMG submission 64664) | Corn rhizosphere microbial communities from Kellogg Biological Station, Michigan, USA - KBS C1-3 metaG | ecosystem: Host-associated > Plants > Roots > Rhizosphere > Soil ... | reverse complement strand
CGCAGCATCCCGCCACTCTGTCCCCTCCGTACTGACACCCGGCGCAGCCATCGTCGCCGCATCCGTAGCGCCCTTCTCATCCGTACGCCAGCGCCACGAAGTGACCTGCGCGAGATTCGTCAGCGCCACAGGCGTCTCCATCTGAAAACGCCACCCCGCGTCGAACAGAATACGCTTGCGGAGAGGCGCAGGAGTCTGCGCGTGCGAGAGCGTCGGCAGAGCCGCACCCCAGGCCAGCGCCACGAATCCGAAGGGCAGCATCGATCTTCTTATACCGATCACGATCTTCTCCTCTTTCTTAACACCCATTACAAAGTCTGTTATTATGGTAGCACACCTTTGTCTGAACTGGGATTAAACAGATTAAAGGATGGACTAAGATTACCTGCCTGACCACCGTCTTTTTGTCTGAACCACGATTTTCGCGATTAGACGATTAACACGATGTCGGCCTGATCAGCCTCTTGAATTCCGAAAATCACCTCGATCCCTCTCCAGGAGATACGATGAAGAGAAGAAGAGGATGGTTAACGGATTGAAAATCATAGTAAATCCTTTAATCCCAGAAATCCCAGTTCAGACAAAGGGAATAGGCGACGAGACGCCGAAATCCATCGAAGACACCAGTATGCACGCTTAAGGCCGACAAATTCTTCGGAGATGGCGGGGTCGCATTAAGAGGGAGTGGAAGCGATGAAAAATGAGGAGACGCCCCGTTCGATCTGCGAACGCTGGTGGGATGCCCATACCTCTAACAGTGAGACATCTACGGAGGAAAAGCGCGATCCACGGAACGAGACAACACGCGAGGAGATCGAAAAACGTTTCGTCAGGCACTACTGCACGCTCATGGAACAACATTTGGTGGATCTGGACGACTATCATCCTTCTGCACTTGCGCTCATAGATACGCTGTGTGATGATGTCTCCGCAGCCTTCTTGCTCGCTATCGAACAGAATGATATGGAGCAGGCGACCACGCTTTATGCCGCCGTTTCACGGTATCAGAGGTATCGGGCTCACTGGCCGGAGAGTCTTTCGATTGAAGAGACCATGTTGGCTTTCCGACGTAAGGTTCTGCCTCTTAATCATACCGATATTGCCATCAGTCTCAATAATCTGGCGGAGTGGTACCGTGATCAAGAACGCTACGCTGAGGCCGAATCTCTCTATCAAGAGTCATTAACTATCGATCGTGCTGCCATTCCCGAGCGGCGTTCGGGAATGGCGGGCACGCTCAATAACTTGGCTCTGGCGTACGATTCTCAAGGCCGATATGCGGAAGCGGAAGCCCACTATAAGGAAGCTCTAGCCCTCTTTCAGTCTATATCACCTCAAGAACCTCGCAGTATTGCCCACTGCCTGAACAATTTAGGAGAGGTATACCGTGTTCAGGGCCGATATTCGGAAGCCAGAACTCTCCATATGGAGGCATATACCATTCGGCGAAATGCGCTGCCGCCGAATCATCCTGATATTGCACAAAGCCTTAACAATCTGAGCGCATGGAACTACGATCTAGGTCACTACTCTGCTTGTGAGCCGCTCCTGCGAGAGTCTTTAAGTATTTTACGGGCCAGCCTGGGTGAAGAGCATCCTGATACGAAAGGCGTTGAGGCGAACTATGCTGCCGTGCAATATCAGAAGAAGCGTGCCTCCGACAGTGGTTTGCGCGGGTGGTGGAAGCGGATCTTCGGCCGGTGATTCTGTTTAGCACTATTGGGTGGAGGGGGCTTGGGTGGCGGCGGACATTTGGGCGAGGATCTGGAGGTCGGTGATGCCGTACCAGGTGTGGCCTTTGCCGGGGCCATAGACGATCTCGCCGAGGAAGGGCGGGTCGGCTTTGGACAGGGAGGCGTCGAGGAGGTGGACGGCGTTGTTGAGGAAGTAGTTGTCGGCGTCTCCGACCCAGAGGTGAATCTTGTTGCGCAGTTTGGGGGCGAGAGTTTTCCAGTGGGCGGCCATGTAGAGGCGCATGTCGTACTTTTTCCACTGCTCGGCGACGGCGGGATCGATCGCGCCGGTCTGGGGGTTCCAGAGGAGCGCGGGTTTGCCGTCTGCGCCGCGAGGGCTGAAGACCGCGTTCCACGCGCCCCACTGCCCGCCGGAGTAGGCGTAGCTGTCGCCATCGCCGCGCACGTTTTCGGTCTGGACCTCGTGGCGCATGGTGAAGCGTGTCTCGCCGAGGACCGTGCGCTCGGAGGGACGCTCGAAGCCGTAGGGGTTGACATAGGCGTTCTTGTCGGCGTAGATGTCGATCAGTTGGTAGGCGTGGAAGTCGAGCGGATCGGGACTGGACGACCACGTGCCGTTGAAGAAGTCGGGATAGAGGACCTGCAGCGCGAAGGAGACCCAGCCTCCCGTCGAAGCGCCGTCCAGCACGCGGGCATAGGGCTTCCCGACGCCGCGATAGAGTTTTTCGACATACGGGATCAGCTCTTGTGTGACGGCGTCGCCGTAGGGTCCGTTGTTGGCGGAGTTGACCTGATAGGGATCGCCGAACGGGCCGTCGCCATCGAGCACGAGCGTGAGGAAGCGGGGCGTGTCGTCTGCAGCCCAGAGACGACGGAAGCCGGCGGTGTCGCGCATCATACTGCCTGCCGCCGTGTAGCGGGTCGCGAAGCCGCCGATATGCACGCGCAGGGGATAGCGGCGCGTCGGCTCCTTCGCGTAGTCGCGGGGCAGAATGAGGCCCGCGCGCAGGAAGATGGGCCGACCGTGAAACGCTGTCAGCAGCTTCGACTGCAGCTTGATATACTTCACATCCTCCGTGTCTTTCGGCATCTCCTCCGGCGGCGCCGCGTGCGTCAGGACCAGTTTGACCGTCCCGCCTTTCGCAGGATCCAGATGTACCGCGACCGGATCGCTGAAGAGGTTGCCGGGAGAGTCGAGCGAGCGCAGATCCCGGTTAGAGGCGAAGAGCGCCTGCACCGCGTAGTCGCCCGCAGGCAGCTTCGCCAGGGAGGCGATCGGAAAGATCGCCGCGCTCGCATCCAGCATGACACTCCTACCCGGCTTGAAGCCTTGTGCATCACGCCCCAGCACCGGAGCCGCGTTCATCCCCGTCTGAATCGCGCCGAACACCGGTCGCGTGCTGCCCTTCGCCCCGATCACGACGAGCAGACGCCCGTTCTCCAGGCCTTCCGTCCGCGCCGCGTCCCGCACCACCTCAAAACGCAGCATCCCCCGCTGACTCCGAGCCTGTCCCGTCATTAGAACGAATAATAGTAGCGTAACAGCAAAAACTTTCAGCATCGGGTACATTCTCTCTTTCAGGAGTTGTCGGGGCCGGGCTGTTTGCAGACCCCGGCTGCGGCACTGGAACTCATCTCAAGCCATTATGACACACGGTGGCACGCCCACCCGGCAGTAGGAGTAGTTATGGACGAGGAACTAGTGCGAGACAAGCAGACGGCGTTCTCCGGATACGACGAGATGCTGCGCGATGTGAAAGCCAGAGTACGCGCCGCACAGATCCGGGCCGCGCTGGCGGTCAATAGAGAACTGGTTCTACTCTACTGGCAGATCGGGGCGGTTATCTCCCGGCAGATGCGAGAACACGGATGGGGAGCCAAGTTCGTGGATCAACTCGCTGCCGATCTCCAACGGGAGTTTCCGGACGTCAAAGGATTTTCGCCGCGAAATCTCCGGTATATGCGTTCGTTTGCCGAAGCGTGGCCGGAAGAGGCAATTTTGCAGCAGGCTGCTGCAAAAATACCCTGGTTCCATAACTGCATCTTGCTGGACAAACTTCAGGATCCTCACGAAAGGCTCTGGTACATCCAGCAGACGATCGAGCACGGCTGGAGCCGAAATATCCTGGTGCATCAGATCGAGAGCCGGCTCTATCAGCGCCAGGGCAAGGCCGTCACGAATTTCGAGCGGGCGTTGCCCTCCCCACAGTCGGATCTGGCGCACCAGTTGCTGAAAGACCCTTACAATTTTGAGTTCCTCACGCTGGAAGCAGATGCCGAAGAGCGACTGTTGGAGAAGGGACTGATCGATCATATTCGCCAGTTTTTGCTGGAACTCGGAACCGGTTTTGCCTTTTTAGGCAGCCAGTATCACATCGAATTCGATGACGAGGACTACTTTCTCGACCTGCTCTTCTACCATGTGAAACTGCGCTGCTACATCGTGATCGATTTGAAAACCGGCAAGTTCAAGCCGGAGTATGCCGGTAAGATGAACTTCTATCTCGCGGTGGTAGACGACCTCCTGCGCCAACCGCAGGATAATCCCACCGTGGGACTGATCCTGTGCAAACAGAAGAAGGAGCTGACGGTTGAATACGCGCTGCGCAACACAGCCACCCCCATCGGCGTCTCCGAATACCTGGTGAAAGAGACTCTTTCGCACGAGTGGCGAACGAGCCTGCCGACCGCGGAGCAGTTTGCCGCAGCATTGGCAAGCCGGGCTGACTACGCGAACCAGAACGCTCCCGAGGTGTAGTTCGTCGGGCGTCTACCCGCCCTTCCAGGATTAACAGGAGGGAGTGCTTGCGTTATCAGGGTTCGACGTTGTTATCGACCTCGACGGGCCGGCCGGTGTCGGCGGCTTCCATGGTAGCGAGGACCAGCGCCAGGGTGTGCAGGTTGTCACGGCCACTCGTCTCCGGCTCGACATGCTGCTCGATGCAGGCGCGCCAGTGGTAGAGATCGTAGTGATGCCCCGTGGCTCCGATGGAGTCCGGTGGGATCGGATTGCCCCAGGGTTCGGTCAACGGCGTGAAGAAGTGCTGCTCCTGATACTGGGACAGATCGACATTCTCGCGGTAGAGGCGGATCGGACCCCAGTCGTCGTGCGGGTTCCAGACGATGGAGCCGTGCGAACCGGAGAGGGTCCAGCGTCCGGGCCAGCCGGTATCCTGTCCCGGCGTGCAGAAGGAGCCGGCGTAGTTGACGCGCACGCCGTTCTGAAACTCGATCCAGGCGAACGCGCTCATATCGCCCTCCGTGTTGCTGAAGGACGGATTCCAGGTCTGCGCCTGCACCCGCTTCGCGTTGCAGCCGAGCAGGTAGCGCATTGTGTCGAAGTGGTGGATCGCCATGTCCATGAGAAAGGGATGCCGCATCGTCCGACGCCAGCCGAAGAGCAGGCCGTGCAGTTGGAAATCCACCAGGATATGGTCCAGCTCGCCGATCGCGCCCTCGGTGATCAGGCGGCGCACCGTGCGGGGATGGTCCTGATAGCGGAACTGCTGTGTCACCATCAGGACCCGATCGCGCTCCTTCGCGGCGCGCACCATCGTCTGCGCGCTCGCCATCGTGTCGGCGATCGGTTTTTCGACCAGGACATGCAGTCCGGCCTCCAGCGCGAGCAGCGTCGTCGCTTCGTGCAGCGGGGCCGGGGTGACATTGATAAAGCCGTCCGCCTCGACGTTCGCCAGCGCGTCTTCCAGACGGGCGAAGCGGCGCTCCTGCGGGACTCCGATCGCGTCTCCCGCTGACTGCAGTGCGGCGGGACTCGGGTCCACCAGCGCCACATGTTCGAATCCCTGACAATCCCGCACGGCCCAGAGCCAACTGCCTCCGAACCCGCCCACGCCTGCCTGTATCACACGCATCGCGTCTTGTCTTCCTTCCTCACAGCGTCGTCGCCGAGTACAACGGAAGAGCCGAAATGCCTCCCTCTTCTCTGTCCGCATTCTCTTCAGGAGGGGACTTGTCCGTATCGCCGGAGCCGCGTACCGTTGTGGGGAGCTATTTCGAGGCTCGGATTCCGGATTCCTCCAACCGGAGGTGGAGCCGGGAGTAGTCGCCAGGCTCTAGCCCGGCGTGTTTATTGAAACGCTATTGGAACGCCGATTCCTTATACTGAGGATGGGTCGGAGCACACTGGCCCTGAGCGAGGGCGGGCGCTTTCACAGGGGTCGCCGTGCAGCCACCGCATCCGGTGGCCTCATGCACTTTCATGGGACAGACAGGTGCCGGGAGACGTCGAGAGGCTGAAATAGGCGGTGGTCTCTGCCGACGCCGCTATATGCGGGGAGTTCGCCATCCGGAGGAGGTCGAGCGTTTCGCTCACCGGGATGAGATTAGCCAGGGTATGGATCGGTGAACAGGCCATCATAAGTACCTTTGCGGAAATTGGCAAGACAGAAGTTTCGGCATCCCTGGATTGGGCTGGATGTCGCCATACAGCGGGAGTATAACCGATGAGTCCGAATGTATTCCGAAAAAACTCCGAGAACCTCTCCCTCAACAGAGGTTTTCACGCCTCTGTGCCGAATAGTCCTGCAAGGCACGCACGGGAGAGCGCAGGGAGAATAAAACAGACGTTGAGCGGTTTTTTGCGGGTCGAACTGTTGGGAGGAATTCAGGTCCGAACGGAGGACGGTGCGGAGGTCCTGTTGCGCAGCCGGAAGGCGCTGCACCTGCTGGCCTATCTGGCGCTGCATCCCGGACAGGCGGTCTCTCGCGAACGTCTGCTCGATCTGTTCTGGCCCGAACTGGAGGAGTCGGCGGCGCGTGACAATCTGAGCACCACCCTGGGGCTTGCGCGACGGGCGCTGGCGGTCTGCGAACGGGAGGGCTTCTCTCCGCTGCAAGCCGATCGTCAGACGGTGTGCCTGCGCCGGGAGACGCTGACGACCGATGTCGAGGAGTTCGAGGCGACGCTGTGGCAGGTACAGCGTACGGAAGCGCCTTCAGAACGGCGCGCACTGCTGGAGAAGGCGCTCAGCCTCTATACCGGTGGGCCGCTGCCCGGCCTCTATACCGATTGGGCCGTCGAGCTTCAGGATCGCCTCGCCGGTCGCTACCTCGACGCCCTGCGCAGTCTGCTCCAACTGCTGCTGCATACCGAAGACTACGAGGCCACCCTGGTCATCGCTGCCCGCGCCATCGCCGCCGACCCTTACGATGAGGCCGGCTATCGCGCCCGGATGCGCGCCTGCGCCGCGCTGGAACGCACGGCAGCGGCTCGGGAGACCTATCAGGTTCTGACCCAGCGCCTGCAGGACGAACTGCAGACCACTCCCTCCCCTGCGACCCGAGAACTGGCCGAACGTATCCAGCGCCGGCCCGAATCTTTCCTGCCCACGGCGGCGGAACCCACTCCTGTGCCGCCTCCCCCTGCGAAGCCCGAAGAGCGTGCAGACTCCGGCGAGAGCGCCCCGCCGTTTGTCTTTACCATGCCGCCCCATCGCACCCGCTTCTTCGGGCGTGAGCCGGAACTGGAGACCCTCAGGAAACTGCTCGATTCGGAAGCTGCCGTGCGTCTGGTGACCCTTACCGGGCCGGGAGGCGTCGGCAAGACACGCCTGGTCCTCGAACTGGCACAGCAGATGCAGCCGGTTTGCGCCGGAGGCGTCTGTTTCCTCTCTCTGGTCGATATCATCGATCCGACCCTTCTGCCCTCGCTGCTGGCGCACGCCCTGCGGACTGGGGCCGGCGCCGACGTCTTCGCCCACCTCAACGAGACTCTGCAGGGCAGGCGTCTGCTGCTGATCCTGGACAACTACGAGCAGTTGGTGGAGGAGGGGAGTCTGTTTGTGAGAGCGCTCCTCGATCAGGTGCCTGCCCTCCAGATCGTCGTCACCTCGCGCCTTCGGCTGGAGCTGGAAGGCGAGCGCGAATTCCCGCTTTCGCCCTTACCCACGCCCGGAGAACAGGCGACGCTGGATACGCTGGCGGCCTGTGCGAGCGTGCGCCTCTTTATAGACCGCGCCCGACAGCGCAGCCCGGAGTTCTCGCTGACAGAGGGCAACCGTGCCGCTGTCGGCAGCCTGTGCGCGAAGTTGGAGGGGATTCCACTCGCGTTGGAACTGGCCGCAGGCTGGGCCGGGATGCTGCTTCCGGAACAGATGCTGGCCCGGATGGAGGAGCGGTTCGACCTCCTGGTCAGTCGCCGTCGCGACATCGCGCCGCGACATCGCACGCTGGGCGCGGCGATCGAAGGCAGCTATCGCCTGCTCGCCCCGGATCTGCAGCGTCTCTTCTGCGAACTCGCCGTGTTTCGGGGCGGCTTCACGCTCGAAATGCTGCAGGAGTTTCGCTCGCTCCTGCCCGAGTCCAACGTCATCCCGCCTTTGGCCTCCCTGCTGAACTCCCTGGCAGAGCTACAGGCGCACTCGCTGATACGTGTCGAGGAGCGTCCGATCGGCGAGACGCTACAGATACGGTATCGGCTGCTGGAGACCGTCCGCGAATTTGGATGGAGACAGTGGAGTGGGGAGGAGAGACGCGCGCTCCAGGATCGGCACGCGCTCGCCTTTCAGCTCCGGCTGCGGAGGCTGTGCGCGCAGTCGGAACGCATTCGGGAAGGCAGTCAGGACGACCTGCCTCGCTCTCTCGCCGAGATCGAGAGCGATATGGACAATCTGCGCACCGCCCTCCGCTGGCTCCTGTTCGATGGAGATCTGAGGATCGGCGCGCAGATGGCTCTGGATCTGGACTGGTTCTGGAGAGTCCGCAACTTCCTGGTGGAGCGCAGAGAGTGGTCGCGGATCGCCTTCGACCGCACGCGCGCCGCCGACCTCCCCGAAGAGATGAGCGACTTTCTCGGCATCAACCGGATGCACCACGCTCCTCTTGCCGAGACCCTGGCCTGGTACCAGGCGCGTATCGCCGCCCTGCGCGCTCAGGGACAGAGACCGCGTCTGGCGCAGATGCTCCTCCTCTACGGGGACGCCGCCGAGGAGGAGACTGTCAAGATGGCCTGCATGGAGGAGAGTCTCGCGCTCTACACCGAGTTGGGCGATAACGAGTCGGCCAACCTGGCGCGCGCCTACCTCGCCGGGGTCTGCACGCTCTTCGGGCACTATCATCGCTCGCTGCCTCTGCTGGAGACCTGTCTGCGCTATAATCGTGAGGCCGGCAAGGAGTGGGATGTCGCGCAGATCCTGTTCGCGCAGGGCGTCATCGCCTATACGCAGGGCGATCTGACGCCCGCCCAGGAACGCCTGCGCGAAGCCCTCGCGTTCTATGCGCGTGTCGAGTTTCCGCGGCAGGAGAATGGCGTTCGCTGCTGGCTTGCCGCCGCGTGCGCCACCCAGGGGCAGTGCGAGGAAGCGCTCTCTCTGCTGGCAGAGATGCTGCGAGACTTCGAGGAGAAAGGCCGTCTGCCCCACTGGACGGTCTCCGATATGTGCGCCAATGCGCTCATCCGTTCGGACCGCCTGGAGCTTGCCCAACGTGTGCTCGAAACCTGCCTGGAGTCCGAAGACCACAAGCAGAACACCTTGCGGGAACTGACGCGTCTGGCGCTGACCTGCAACGACCTGGACGGCGCCCAGCGTCGCCATGGGCAGTGGCAGGAACAGCTCGCCCAGATCGACGCACCGATCAGTCGCGCGGACTTTCAGGCGCTGGGAGCGGTCCTCGCCTGGAAGCAGGGCGATTTCCGAACCGGATGGGCAGAGTTGGCGCAGTGCCTGCCGCCGCTGCACCGCACCGGCCGCTGGCCGCTCCTTCTCACCTGCCTTCCTGCCGCCGCCGCACTCGCCCTGGCAGGAGGCCATCCCATCGAAGCCGCCCAACTGCTCGGAAGCTGGGAAGGACTGCACGACCGGATGGCCTGCGTGCCCCTCTCCTACGAACGCACGGACTATACGACCGTGACTGCCCAACTCCGGAGCGCGCTCCCCACGCCCGATCTCGCCGCCTGCCGCCAGGAGGGCTTCCAGTGGACCGCGCAGCACGCCTGCAGCGTCATTCTCCGCCTGGTCCCCGCCCTCATCCAATCCGGCTCCACCCGCCTGCACCTGGCCTGAGATGCGCAAGGCGCTCTGGAAACCGGGGCGCTCTCTTTTTGGGATCGCTGCACGTATGAGGCGCGTTCTGATTGACGGGAAGCGAGCGGATCCCGGCTTTTTGACGCGGCTCTCTATCCTACAGGAACGACCGCTTTGATCTTTGTACCCCGACCCTGGCTGCTCTCCACGGAGAACGAGCCGTGAATACGCACCATCTGCATCTCCATCGCGTGCAGACCCAGACGTCTGCTCCCACGAAGCGCCGACGGATCGAAGCCCTGTCCATTATCCTCTACCTGGAGTTCTATCTCTGCCGGTCGGAAAGCAAGGGTGATTCTTATATAGTTCGCTTCCGCGTGTTGAATCGTATTGATCAGGGCTTCCTGTCCTAAGCGCAGCAGACCATCCTCCACTTCCGAAGCCAGAGGGAAAGGAAGCCCCTGGACTCTCAATTCGACCCGAACCGCAGCATTTACATTGATCTTGTCTATAAAATGGCGGAACGCCGCGGCAAGATCGGCGTTTTGCAGGAGCGGGGAGTGTAAGGTGAGGGCTGCCTCCCTGACTTCGTCGGTACTCCGATGCGCCAACTCGAGCGCGTGCATAATGGAATTTCGAACCGAGGTATTTGCGTCCGGCGCAGCGCCCAAAACGCCTAGCGCCTCTTGCAACTGCCGCGCGATGCCCAGCAGTCCTTGATGGAGTGTATCCTGAAGTTCGTGTGCCTGACGGTCTCGTTCGCGCAGAACCGCGATCTGCACCTGCCTGCGTTCCTGGTACTCCACGGCCTCTTTCTGATCCGTGGTATCGCGCACAATTTTGACGAATCCGTGCACATTCGTATCTGTCAGGGCCGTCAGAATGCTGGTAGCGAAGAAGCGGCTCCCATTTTTGCGCAGCATCCACCGATCCTCCGACATACGTCCTTCCTGGCTCGCCTGTTGTGTCTCTCGCGTTACCTGCCCCGCCGCCACCTCGTCCGGGGTGTAGAGTTGAGAGAGGGGCTTCCCAAGCATCTCGTCCGCCGAATAACCGAACAGGCGCTCGGCTCCGAGGCTCCATTGGACGATGTTGGCCCACTCATCCAGCAGCAGAACGGCATGATCTTGCATGATATTCGCGAGCGTTGCAAAGGAATGCATCGTGGCATGCAGCAGTGATGGTTCGAATACTGAGGAGAGCGGCATGGCGGTGTAGTCCTGCAAGGAAGGGGTGGTCAGTGGAAAAGTAACCGTGACACAGGCCCCGCCATCAGGAACGTTCTCATAGGTTACCTGCCCTCGGAGCTCCATCCTGACGACACTTTCGACAAATTCCAACCCAAAATGTGCGGACGTCGCCGAATCGAACGCCGGAGGAAACCCGTCCCCATTATCGGAGACCGTAAGCGTGACGGCATTTTCGCGCCGCGCCAAGCGCAGTTCTATCTGCGGCCCGCCGTGTTTCACGGCGTTGGTGAGGAGTTCGTTGATAAGCAACGTGAGCGACATTCCCTGCTTGATCGGCAGCACGACCTCCTCGGCGCTCCAGCGAAACTCCCCGGTTTCAATGATTTTTTGCCACATCGGCAGCAGTTTATGCAGTATTGTCGGCACCGAGAGGGTGCTTTCCTGAGGCGAATCTTTGCTGAAATGGTTCAAGAGATCGTGAAAGGAGGCGACTGTTTGAATGTGCAATCGGAGCTGCAACAGCACTTCGACAGAGAGACCGGTCGCGTTCTCCATGATCTGCATATCGAGAAGCGCTACGATGATCTGCAGGTTGTTCTTGGCGCGATGATCCGTTTCGCGCATGGATCGCTGCAGACGCTGCAAACCCGTCTCTGCGGTTTGCGCCAGGGCATGTTGCTGCAAGCCGGAGAGCAGGAGCGTCTCGCTGAAGAGACGGAGTTGCTGGCGGGCAAGCATCTCCTGCGTCGTATCCATTACCTGGATCATCACGCCCGCAGGATGTTCCTCAGCGTCAAGGATCGCCCAGACCGCATACGACCAGTAGCTCGGTTCGGAAGTTCGATGGCGGTGTTTTTGATCGGTGAGGTTTTCCGCCTCTCCGGTGCGATACACGCTATCGAGCGTCGCGAGGCAGCCATTCTCGGCGCCCTCCGGCACTGCGAGAACAAAGGACTTGCCGAGTAGATCCTCTTTTGGTGTTCCAGACAGACGGCAGAAAGCCGGATTCGCATAACGCACGAGATGCGTCGATCCCTCTACCGCGACCAGTGGCATCGGTGAACGCTCGGACAGATGACGATACAGAAGCAGGGGGTTGAGGGGACCTTCGGACGCAGCCGTCTCTCTCACTCCGAGTGCTCGATCCAGATTCATCGTTTTTGCCTCTTTCGGCATAACCTCTTAGGGAGAAGGGATCTTCGTTTCCCCTTTGGGTGGCGCTATGCGCTCTGGAACCCCGGTCATGAGCCCCCTGTAGTCTTGCAGGCGTGCGGCGATTGCCATGCGCGAGGAGGGAAATTTAAATGGCTATCGTTGCTTCCCGCCTCCGGCCATATATCCTCCACAAGGCGCAGCGTCAGGGCCTCGCCGATAAAAATGACCAGCAGGCCGAGGAGTTGCCCCACCAGGAGGACGCTGCCGGTGGCCACCGCCTGTGCGGACTGTGACTGCGCCGCCTCACGAAATCCCTCCAGGTTTGTGTCTGCCTGAACGCGAACGGCTGTCAACCAACTCACTTCCGCCGTTGTCAGGGCCAGAGCGCGTGCCAGGAGCGCCTGAAATCCAGCGATCCCCACGAGTTTGACAAGGTAAGAACGTATCTTGCCCAGTGCGCTCAGGGCGGCCTCTAACTCCCCGTCTCTCTCTGTGCACAGATTAGTCTCACGTGCCAGTAAGATCTCCGCGATATCCCGAACTTCTGAATTAGCCTGGTTCATCGCTCTCTAGCCCTTTCTCCCGCCCGTCCCCTCGCCCCGGCCCTACACATCACTAGCTATAAATATATCGCCTGATTGCTACACATTTTACAGTTTCTATATAGAATTGCATATTTCCTCCTATAACTTAAGGGTGACCTATTACGGCGGAGACATTGAAATGCGATCCCCGAAGGATTTTCAGGCAGACGGGAGATCCTGACGAGCGGCGAGAGAGTTTAGCCTGCGTCGGCGACGTCGGCTTCGGCGTAGGTGGAGAGTTGGAGGTTGAGGGATGCGACTTTCTCACGGACTTCCTGCGAGAGGAGGGCGGCGAGTTCTACGTCTTCAATGCCGTCGTGGCGCTGGTCCGGGGGAAGAAGGCGGGCGTGAGGAGCGCCGGGGTGGAAATAGAGTTCGTTATGCGGCGACTGCATCTGCTCCAGGATACGGAGGGTGTAGTCGGTGGTCATGTTGCCGGTCTGGTAGCTGCCGTAGACCTGATCGCAGACGAAAAACGGCCTCCTTTCGCGAGTCTTACGGACCTGGAGCATCCGCAGGCAACGGCGACTGAGCATCTCCAAGAACACGCAGGCGAGGGTGTTGAAGGCAGGGGTCTGGCCTTTCACACGCAGGTGGGCGCGCAGGGATTCGCGGGGCAGGCGGATCCGATGTACGTTATAGTGGCCGCAGAGGTCGAGGAAGTTGGCCCAGACGACGGGGTGCAGATGGAAGTGCTGATGCCCGTCGGCATGGTCCCACGGGAGACCGGTGGCGGCGAAGCGAGCGAACTGCGCCTCCATTTCACGGCGCAGTTGGGTCTGGGCGGTGCGGGAGAAGGCGTAGCGGAGGCCGGTCAGGAACGGATCGCGGCCGAACTTGCCGTCACGGCCCATCAGGGCGGGGATCTCGGCGGGAGGCAGCAGGGGATGGTCGTAGGTGGCGGCGACATGGAGGCCGACGCCGATTTCCGGATAGTTCCGGGCGATGGCGACGGCCTCGTCGAAGCCTGACTCCGCGACCATCAGGCTGGCGCTGGTGAGGATTCCCTCCCGATGCGCCCGCAGAATCGCCGCGTTGACTCGGGCAGAGTAGCCGAAATCGTCCGCGTTGACGATCAGAGATTTTGTCGGGAAGGACGTACTCAAGAACTGGCGACTCGTTCCGGAGGCGTCGTCGGGGCGGGCGCGTCGATCTGCGCGGTCGGCTCTGTGGAGAGCGCGGGCGTCGTCGGTCTGTTGCCGGGCGGGAGCGGGGGCTGACCGCTGGAGATCAGGCGCGCGCCACGCGAATAGGTCAGGTAGGCTGCCACCCACTGCATCATCACCGAGATACGGTTGCGGAAGCCGATCAGGAACATCACATGCACGCCGAGCCAGGCCAGCCAGGCGATGAAGCCGCTCATGTGGACGCCGTTCGAGTCCAGAATGGCGAACGAGCGCCCGACGGTCGCGAGATTGCCTTTGTCGAAGTAGGAGAAGGCGCCCGGCTCCTGTCGGCCTGCGACACGCGCCTTGATCACTTTGGCGACATAGTTGCCGCCCTGGATAGCCACCTGCGCCACGCCGGGCAACTGTTTGCCGTTGTTCTCCGTGTGGGCCGTGTCGCCGATCACAAACACCTCCGGCAGGCCGGGAACGGAGAGGTTGGGGGTCACATTGACGCGCCCCGCGCGGTCCGCCTCCACGCCAAGCCATTTCGCGGCGGGCGAGGCTTTGACTCCGGCGGCCCAGATGACGTTCTTCGAGTAGATGCGCTCGCCGTTGACGATGACGCCGTCGGCATCCACACACTCGACTTTGGCGTTGCTGTGCACCTCGACGCCCTTGCGCTCCAGTTCCAGCAGGGCTTTGCGCGCAAGCTCCTCCGGGAAGGCGGCGAGAATGCGGGGGCCGGCATCGATGAGGATGATGCGTGTGGAGGTCGGGTCGATATGGCGGAAGTCGGCGGCCAGCGCCACCCGCGACAGTTCCGCGATCGCACCTGCCATCTCCACCCCAGTCGGGCCACCGCCTACCAGCACGAAGGTGAGGTAGGCTTTGCGGCGGGCCACATCGAGTTTCAGATCCTCCTGATTGCTGGGGCACTGAAACTCCGTCTCCAACTCCGCCGCCTCGAACGCGAGCAGAATCTGACGGCGGATGTCGGTCGCCTGCATGATCGTCTTGAGGCCAGGCGCGTGCTCTTCCCACTCATCATGCCCGAAATAGTTGTCTGTCGCCCCTGTCGCCAGAATCAGGTAGTCGTACTTCAACGAGAGATCGTGCATCCAGACCAGCTTCTGGGCGGTATCGATGCCTGTCACTTCGGCCATAACTACTTCCGCGTTCTTCTGATTCGTCAGGACACTGCGGATCGGGTAGGCGATATCAGCGGCGGAGAGGCCGGCCGTCGCGACCTGATACAGGAGGGGCTGAAAAAGATGGTGGTTATTCTTATCGATGAGCGTCACGCGCACCGGACATTTTCGGAGCGCCAGGGCAGCGTTCAAACCCCCAAATCCGGCCCCAACGATAATCACATGCGGTACATCATTTTCGGTCATGTCTGACACGGTTTCCCGCCTTTCTCTCTCACAACGCAGACCTCATCACGAAGTCCTGCGCCCGTACAATCGGCTCTGCATTATGTTCTCTCTCTTTATTATACCGTCTGGTGCAGAATCTGGAGATAATCGCCATCAACTCTATCACGCTGCGGACCTCCCTCCCGCAATCCATTCAAAACCTCGGAACGTATTCGCCAAAAGTAACAGCCACCGGATATAGATCCGGTGGCTGTAAAATTTATTCTGTGTCGATTTCGATACTATGTTTCTTCGCGGCTCGCTTGATACGCGATTTAATCAACTGGACCTCATCGGCTTCGTATTTGGCTGCATTGTCCTTGTGGTTGATATAGCTCCAAGCGGCTCGGACGTGTTCGGGCGTATCGATAGGATATTTCTTATTCGTTGTATCGGCGAACTCCACATCACCGTATTTGTGTTCTCCCTCGTGTTCATTGGTGTCGGTGCGTTTATCGATCTTGTGTTCTGTCTTTTGCATCCTTTTCTCCAATCTGCCCACTTCCGAAAAGATCCGGATCGCCTGTAATAGGGCGCATACAGGCAAAAAAAGGTTCCCGAATTTCGTTGTTTCTGCTATTTGTGCCACGTCTCAAATGGTCGTAAACGAAAGACAGACGAAAAACAGGAACCTCACGTTGAGAACACTTTGGTGGCTGGCAATGCTTTGCACGTCGAATCTTCCATCAAACGTTTCAGGCGATTTCAAGGAGTAACTTCATGGCAACCCCTGAAACCTGTCATCATAGAAGTACCGGCGAGTTACATGATGGCGCAAGCCATGCAAGCCACCCATCGGATTCACCACCGTGTCGACTTTCTGAAGAGCCGGCAGGTGTACGTCAGCCTGTTAGAGAGGAACGATCTTGCAACCGCCCACCCTCACTCTGACCGCAGCCGCGGAACAACCGGATCTGGCAACGTATACCCTCTCTCTTTCGAGCGGGCAATCCGTGGTCTATCGGCCTCTGCTCACCACCGATGTCGATCGGCTTACCGAGTTTCTGGAAAGCCTGTCCCCGCAGACACGCTATTTCTGGGAGATGGGATCCTACGATCGCAAGCAAGCGCAGGAACTCTGTGACGCGATCAACCGTTACGACAAGTTCCGGATGGTCGCGCTTACTGAAGGAGCGTCACACAACGATATTTTGGCGACCTTCGACTTCGCGTTCTGGGTGGAGCCTGAACTCAAACGTCTGCGTGAGGTCGGCATCGTGCTCCCGGAGGCCCACACCTGCCGTTTCGGCCCCTGCATCCGCGACTCCTATCAGAACCGCGGGTTGGGCAGCGCCCTCATGCCGTCCACCCTGGAGTTAGCGCGCCGCTTTGGGATGCAGCACATCGTCCTGTGGGGAGGCGTGTTACAGGAAAACCTCGTCGCCGTCCACTTCTACCAGAAGCACGGATTTCGTGTCGTGGGAGAGTTCAAAGAGAGCCAGGGCATAGACTGCTACGATATGCTGTTGGATCTGTAGCGTAGACGTACCTTGAAGGTCAAACTTATCCCTGCGATCTCGACGCAGCGCCTGCATAAGCACATGTGACTAAGACTTCGACATGGACACACCAATTGATATCTCCATGATAGCGAGGAATCCGACATGAAAGCACGTATCGTAATTGCCTGGTACAGCGAATCTTTTTTGAAAGAGATCGGGGGATATCTGGAACGAATCGGTTATGAGGTGATTACCTTCACCGACGGAGGCGAAACCCTCAATTATCTTCGGCAAAATGCAATCGATGCTGTGATGATGGGCATTGTTATGCCGACGTTGGATGGCTTTGAGGTTATAGGTGCTATTGTAAAGGAAGCAGTAATGCCATTCCAAAAAATTATCTTGGTAGTTGCACCGAATGCAGATGCCTCCACGCCGCGAATGAGCCTTATTCATGGTGTTCCGTTTGCTTTCTGGGAACCCATTCGTGATATGAAGGAAAACCTGCCGGAAGATTTCGATTGGAATAAGTCCGGGATATTTATGACCACTCCCATCCGAATTGGCGGTTTGCGCACAGCCATCGAACATATTCTTCAGTTCGAAACTGTGTTTGCTTTAGAAGAAAGGGATGGAGCAGAAAGCGAACCTACCCTCTGAGAAGGAAGGTCCTGCATCGGCGTGTAATTGGTGTTACAAAATCGCTTTATTGCGACTTACCATTATAAGGGCGCATCAATGCTCTGGCTAGGATGCCAGACAGGTCAGGCGAGTCCCAGGTGAATCTCCGTCTGCACTTATCTCTATCGGCTTCGAGGTGTTCGCTTTGAAAATGTCTTCGCTCTGGTTCGGCGCAGGGGCCGGCTCTTTGGCGCTGCTCGGTCTGCTCAGTGTTTCGCCGTCTGCGGGTGGGCAGGCGGCCGGGAAGCCTGCGCCGGATGCGGCGGATACCGCCTTTTTCGAGACGAAGGTGCGGCCTGTCCTCATCGAGCAGTGCGCTGCGTGCCATGGGGAGAAGCAGCAGGCCGGGGGATTACGACTGGATACCGCCGAGGGGCTGGCCAAAGGCGCGAGTTCCGGCGCGGTCGTGGTGGCGGGCGATGTGGAGAAGAGCGCGCTATTGCGCGCGATTCACTACGACGGCAAGATCAAGATGCCGCCGACCGGCAAACTGACCGGCGAACAGATTGCGGCGCTGACGGAGTGGGTGCGGCGTGGCGCAAAGTGGCCTGCGACGAAAATTCTCCCCGCAGGTACATCAACCTCTGGGGGCTTTACGGCGGCGCAACGCAAGTTCTGGTCGTTTCAGCCGGTGAAGAGGTCTGCGGTTCCGGCGGTCAAGAATATGGGCTGGGTCAAGAATCCGATCGACGCATTTATTCTGGCGAAGCTGGAGGCGAAGGGGCTGAAGCCCGCGCCGCCCGCCGATAAAAGAACGCTGATCCGGCGCGTCACCTTCGATCTGACCGGCCTGCCCCCGACCCCGGCAGAGGTCCAGGCATTTCTGGCCGACAAGTCTCCCGATGCCTATGTGAAACTGGTGGATCGACTGCTGGCCTCGCCTCGCTATGGGGAGCGCTGGGGACGGCACTGGCTGGACGTGGTGCGCTATGCCGACTCCGCCGACTCCAGGGGCCTGGGCACCGAAGGCGACTTCAGCGAAGCCTGGCGCTACCGCGACTGGATCGTGGAGGCCTTGAACCGCGACCTGCCGTATGATCAGTTTATCATCAACCAGATTGCGGGCGATCTGTTGCCGCCTGAGGAGACGCCGCATGGGGCGGGCACGAAACTGGCCGCTCTGGACCCCGCATCCCGAGGCATGAACATTCCCGGCACGATCGCGACCGGGATGCTGGCGCTCGGCAATTGGGGCAACGGCGACGCCGACAAAGACAAGATCCTGACCGACATCGCTGACGATCAGGTGGATGTCGTGAGCCGGGGCTTTATGGGCCTGACCGTCGCCTGCGCCCGCTGCCACGACCATAAGTTCGACCCCATCGCCACCAAAGACTACTATGGGCTGGCGGGCATCTTCTTCAGCTCGCACATTCTGCCGAAACTGACGCCGAAAGGCGCGGGCGAGAACTTCCTGCGGATCCCTCTGGAGACGAAGGCGGATGCCGACCGCCGCGCCGAGTATACGAAGCAGACCGCGGAACTGGAAGCGCGCATCAAGTCGGAATCGACCGCGCAGTACGCGGCCTACGTGCGCAGTATGCTGCCGGAGACCTCGCGCTATGTCGTGGCGGCGTGGAGCTATGCGCATCGCCCCGAAGCGCAGGCCGCGCGCACCCTGGCCGACTTCGCGCAGGCGGAGAAACTTCAGGAGATCCCCCTGCGCAACTGGCTGGACACTCTCGGCCTGAACACCGACTATCGCCTCATGACGACCCCCGTCCGTGACGCCCTGAACACGCCCGGCGTCTACGTCTGGCGCGGCGTGCCCGACTGCCCCAACCTGACCGTCAACACGACCGATCAGCCCCACATGCTGCTCACCTTCCTCCTGCCGCCGAAATCGGTTTCGGTCCATCCCGGCCCGAACGACGGCGTGGCGGTGGAGTGGGTCAGCCCGATCGCCGGAACCGTGCAGGTGACCGGCAAGGCGGTCGATGCCGATCCCGCGTGCGGCAACGGCGTCGGGTGGGCCGTCACGCACCGGCAGGCGAGCGGGACCGTGGAACTGACTTCCGGCTCCTTCCTGAACGGCGGCAAACAGGACTTCAAGGAGGGCAAGACCCCGCAGAACCTCAACACGATCGCGGTCAAGCCGGGCGATCACCTCCAGCTTCTGGTCCTGCCGAACGGCGAATACTCCTGCGATACCACCACCGTCGATTTCGTCATCACGCAGAAGGACGGTCCGCACGCCTGGAACCTGACCACCGACTTGACCGAAGAGCCGTTGCGCGCGAATCCCCGCGCCGACCGTTATGGCAATCCGGGCGTCTGGCGGTTTACCGATATGGCGGGCAGCCGCCGCCCAACAGGAACGCCCAACCCGGCCATCGCCGCCTGGAGGGCCGCAGTCACGCCTGCCTCCGATACGGCTACGGTCGAGAAGGCGGCGCAGGAGTTTGCAAACGCCTTTAAGGCTACCGATGCGAGCAGTCCCTTCGCGCCCGCTTCCGAGGCCGAGGAGAGCCTGCTGCCCGCCGAAAGCCGCGCGGCGCTGAACGGCCTGCGCGCCCAGCTCGCGATGATGCGCAGGAGCCCGCCACCTCCGATCGCGTTCGCCAACGGCGTGCAGGAGGGCGGCGTGCCCGAAAGCCCTCATGCCGGGTTCCACGATGTGCAGGTCCACATTCGGGGCCGCTACGATCGTCTTGGAGACATGGTCCCGCGCCACTTCCCGACCATCCTCACCGGGGAGGTGCCCGCGCCGAAGATGCAGGGCAGTGGTCGTCTGGAACTGGCCGAGTGGATCGCCTCGCCCTCGCATCCGCTTACAGGCCGCGTCTTTGTCAATCGGGTCTGGCAGTATCATTTCGGAGACGGGATTGTCCGTACGCCGAGCAATTTCGGCTTCCTGGGGGAGCGCCCGACCCATCCCGAGCTTCTCGACTGGCTGGCCTCGGAGTTCGTCGCGCCGGTGAAAGGCGATAACCCATACGCCTGCGGCTGGTCCATGAAGCGCCTGCATCGATTGATGATGCTCTCCAACTCCTATCAGCAGTCCTCGGACCCGGCGCCGCTGACCCTGAAGGCCGACCCGGACAACCGCCTGTTCGGGCATATGAACCGGCATCGACTGGAGGCGGAGGCCGTGCGTGATAACGTGCTGGCGGTCTCCGGAAACCTGGATACGACGATGGGCGGCGTGGCGACACGGGACATCAACTCCGGACGCCGGACCCTCTACCTGATGACGATCCGCTCCGACCGCTCCGGTTACGGCCCGCTCTTCGATGCCGCCGATGCCAATGTCAGCGTCGAGCGCCGCACCGTCTCCACGGTCGCTCCGCAGGCCCTGTTCCTGCTCAACAACCCGTTTCTGCTGAGCCAGACCCATCTGCTGGCGCAGAGTCTCGCCAAAGCCGAGCCGGAGAGCGCCTCCGCCCGCATTCAAGCCGCCTATCAGCGGCTCTATGGGCGCCCGGCGAATTCGCAGGAGGTCGAGATCGGCCTCGCCTTCCTCGCCCGCGCCGCGAAAGAGACGCCGACCGCGGGCAGCGTCAAAAGCATCGCTGAGGGCGATCTGCGCCCCTGGGAAGAGTACTGTCAGCTCCTCCTCTGCGCCAACGAATTTCTCTATATCGACTGAAAGGTCCACAGGTCACCTGTCATGAAACGCACCGACCCGGAACACGATCGACTGCCCGCCTACTACTCGCGACGGGAGATGCTGCAAGGCTTCGCCAACGGTTTTGGCATGCTGGGGCTGGCAGGACTGCTGGCGGACGAGGCGAGAGCGGACGCCCGCGCGGATGCCAATCCTCTCCTGCCCAAACCGCCGATGTTCCCTGCCCGCGCGAAGCGGGTGATCTTCCTTTTCATGTCGGGCGGGCCGTCACATGTCGATACCTTCGACCCGAAGCCGCGCCTTACCGCCGAGATGGGCAAGCCGCTGCCGTTCGCCAAGCCCTCGCTGGAGCGCACCAAGACAGGCAACCTGCTGGGCTCGCCGTTCGCGTTCAAAAAGTACGGGCAGGCCGGCACCGAGGTCAGCGAGCTCTTCCCGCATGTCGGCGGCTGCGTGGACGATCTCTGCGTCATCCGGGGCATGTATGCGGACAACATCAATCACAACGGCGCCTGCCTGCAGATGAATACGGGGGAGCAGGCGTTCTCCCGGCCCAGTCTCGGCTCCTGGCTGCTCTACGGCCTCGGCAGCGAGAACCAGAACTTGCCCGGCTTCCTGGTCATCAGCCCCGCCCAGCCCGCGCAGGGTGCGCCGCTCTGGAGCTCCTCCTTCCTGCCCGCCGCCTACCAGGGCACGCTCGTCAACGACCTGAGCAACCCGATCGCCAATCTAAAAAACCCCCTGTTCCCCGCCGGCCGGCAGCGCGATCAACTCGATACCCTGCGCCAGTTGAACGATCTGCACCGCCACAAGCACATTGAGCAGAGCCAACTGAACGCGCGTATCGCCGCCTTTGAACTGGCCTACCGGATGCAGACCGAAGCGCCGGAAGCCTTTAATACCGACAGCGAGAGCGTGGAGACCAAAAAGCTCTACGGCATGGACGATAAGACGACGGAGATCTTCGGCAAGCAGTGCCTGCTGGCGCGGCGGATGGTGGAGCGCGGCGTGCGGATGGTTCAGGTCTATCACACCCAGACCGGCACGCGCGCCAGTTGCCAGCTCTGGGATCAGCACGGCAACCTGCGCAACGGCCTGAAGGAGAACTGCGCCTCGACCGACAAACCGATCGCGGGCCTGCTGAAAGACCTGAAGGCGCGAGGACTGCTGAAGGATACACTGGTGGTGTGGGGCGGAGAGTTCGGACGCACGCCTACCGCCGAAAACTCGGATGGCCGCGAACATCACCCCTTCGGATTTACGATGTGGATGGCGGGCGGCGGGATCAAACCGGGGATGGTGTACGGCGCGACCGACGAGTTCGGCTGGCACGCCACCGAGAACAAAGTCCATGTGCACGATCTGCACGCCACCATTCTGCACCTGATGGGCATCGATCACACCAAACTGACCTACCAGTACGGCGGGCGCTACTATCGCCTCACGGACGTCTACGGCGAGATCGTCAAGCCGATCCTGGCCTGATAATAGAGAGAGCTAACACACGTAAAGCCGCAATCCTATATAGGGATTGCGGCTTTACGGTGACCGGGTGCGATATTGCGGCACCCGATCGCGAAGCGGATCTCCCGCTTCGCCAAGTGCGAACTCTTGGAGGCGAGCGTCTCTGATAGAAGACCTCTACTTTGACTTTCTGCCTGGGGAGTATGTTCGCCGTCCGAGCTATTTTGACCTGTGAACCGGATCACGCATTCCGTGTAAAATACGTCACACTGTCCTTTACTCCTGGTTGCGGAGGTAGAAATTCTGCCTCCGCAAACCATGGTAAGCGCGGTGTCAGCGCAGACGGAATTTGTACTGCGTCGTCTCCGAACTCTCGGCGTTCGCGCTGATCGCAGTCGCGGAGATGGTGTAGTCCACGTTGCGATTCGAGAGCAGATTGCGCGATTCGATCGGGTCGGTCTTCCAGTTGCCGTCGCGGTCGGTCGTCACGACCGTATCCGAGGCGGTGCCCTGCACCGGTAGCAGGCCCAGCACCTTGCTGGAGTACTCCACTTTGACACGCACCTGGGTATGCGGAGTCGCTTTGCCGCGTATCACCAGCGGACTGTCGATCGCGTCGTTCTTGTTGGGATAGAGAATGACCGGAGCGGTCGGCTTGCCCGTGGTGACGGAGACGGCGCGTTCCGCCTGCCGGGTAAACTTCTGGCCATCCGGCAGCGTCAGGTGCGTCGCCAGCGTGGCGTTCTGCACATCGTCGCCCTTGCGAATCGTATAGTCGGTGGCATAGTGGCCCGCCGGCCCCTCCGTCAGGCGCACCTCCTTAATGTTTCCCAGGCTGAAGGTCGCCGTACCGCCGCGAACTCCCTCCATCTCCACATGCAGGACATCTCCCGGTTCGAGCGTCTTTCCGGCGTTCTCCTTCACGCTGCGAATACCGGCGTTGGCGTTCCCGGCAACCACGTCGAACTTCCACTCCACGCGGGCCGTATTCGTCGTTTTGTCATCGATGGCCAGGACCACGCGTGTCTCGCCGGGAGGCAGCGGTTCGGAAGGTGTATAGCTGACGAAGTTGGCGGTCACCTTCGCCTCTTTGGAGACATCGCGGCCGTTGACCATCAGGCGCATCGAAGGTGGCCAGATACCGCTGCCCGCGTCTTCAAAAACGGCGGAGATATTCGGACGGTCGGAGGTCACCCGCGCTTCCGCTTCCGGCAGACGATCCAGAATCGTCGGCGGCTTGGAATCGAGCGACAGTCTGCCTGTGGCCTGCATGGTCGCTGCAGCACGGTCTCCGATCTTCAACTCACCGATGATCGATGCATCCTTCAACTGCACGTCTTTCATCGGAACCTTCCAGTTGGCTATATACTTCCCCGGCTCGCCCTCCTTCATCGGTACGGCCTCCGTGACGCCGGGAATGCGGAAGGACGCGTCGGCATTGGGCGTGCCGGTCATCTCGACGCGGACATTATGGCCGGCCTGCACCCAGCCGTACCAGTCGTCCGCCTTAAATACGAGCGCCGTGATCTTCGGCTCCGCGCTGTTAGGGCGACCCGGCCCTTGCCTATCCCGGTTCGTTCGGTCCCGGTCCGGTGGGTTGGGGGTGTCGCCATTGGACCGGTCCCGTACAGGGCGGTCTGGGTTATCGCCGTTGAGACGATCTCGCCCGGGGCGGTCGGGGCTGTCTCCGTTGGAGCGATCTCGCCGCGGCCGGTCCGGTCGATCCCCGTTCTGTCGATCGCGCCCTGGCTGATCGGGTCTCTCGGGGTCTGTATCGCCATTGGTGACGATCGTTACGGTGCGAGTCGCGTCGTCCCATTTCACGACGCCGCCGAGCGCCTCCCCCAGGAATCGCAGAGGAACCATGGTGGAGCCTTCGATCTCCTGCGCCGGGACATCCAGGGTGACCGATTTGCCGTTGACCGTCGCCTGTCTGTCTCCCAGGTGCAGTTCGATATCCATGCTGGGTGTGCTGGCGATCACGGAGCGGGTGGAAGGCACCCAGGCTACTTTTGCGCCCAGTTTCTCCAGCACTCCGCGGACAGGAACCAGGGTACGCCCCTGTACCTGAAGCGGGCCGACTCCTGCGAACGCGACGGGAGATCCGTTGACAGTGACATTGATCTGCTGTGCCTGCACGCTTCCGGCGCTCAGAGTCAGCAAGACTCCGAGGCTGAGGGCGGAGCGGGCGAATACGCCGGAGACCGGAATAGATCTCTTGCGGCTTGGAGTAGGGATAGATAGTCCCTTCGATTGCTTCATTCTGTTTTCATCCTTGTTAAAATAAAACGGAAAGGCGCGACATCGAGGTCGGCCTTCCCGCTCTGGTTACGATATAGGCGGGAGCGAATGTCCCTCTTATAGATCTGGATACGATACGTATCAGCCTGATGCGCTCTAGCGGCCATCCTGCGGCGGATCTTCCCGTCGGCGATTCGGAGGCGCATCGCCCCGTCTTCTGTCCCGATCACGATCGCGATCGCGGTCGCGGTCTGATCGTCGATCTCCATCCCGAATGCCGTCCGGGCGGTTATTGTTCTTGCGGTCATGGGTGACGATGATCACGGTCCGAGCGGCGTCGTCCCAGCGTACATCGGCTCCAAGTGATTCGCTCAGAAACCGTAGGGGCACCATCGTATGTCCGGAGATGACCTGCGCGGGAGTATCCATCTGGACGCGTCGGCCGTTGACTTTCGCGAAGTGATCGCCGATCTCCATCTCGATCTCCAGTTTGCCCGAACTGGCCACGACGGTCTGAGAGGCGGGCAGCCAGGCGACTTCTGCGCCCAGCTTTTCCAGCACACCTCGTACGGGAACCATGGTATGGCCTTCGATCTGAAGCGGGCCTATTCCCTCGAAATGTACCGGGTCGCCATCAACGACGACTTTGAGGCGCTGCGCCAGGACACCGCTGGAGGTGAGGATCAGCAGCGCTCCCACGCCGACACCGAGTCGGCAGATTCTGCGGAGCATCGGCATGGATGCCGCCCGATGCCCGAATGGGGTGCTATTGGAAGTATTCATTATTCGGTTGTCCTTATGGAAGAGAGCGGAAGACGCGACCTCGAGGTCGATCGTTCCGCTCGGTTTTGGATCGGTGAGGGAGTGATTCTCCCCCTTGTAAACCCTCAGTCTCCCGGAGGAGGAGGGAAAATCTAAGGATGGGCGCTGTTCGCTCCCGTGCCTATCGCGGAGTCGCTTTCCGGCAGCGCCATGCCTCCGCCCGAATTCAGGTTCGAGCCTTTGACGGGCCGGACTCCCCCGCTATGGAGGGCGGCCCCGGAGAGATTCGCGGCGCTTTGGGGCAGGCTCATGTGTGTCAGATCCCCGGCATCGTTGTCACCAACGGCGTTGCCGACAGGCGGCGCGGCGCTTTCCGGTACCCCGATCTGGCCCGAGTCCTCCACGCCGTCCGAAGCAGAATTGACATGGATCGTTGTCGGCGTTCTCTCAGGAGCCGAGACATCGCTCGACCTGGCGGGCAGCACCGTGGAGGCGAGGATCCCCGGTGTCACCCCTGTCGAAGCATTGGCGCCGCTGCTGTTTTGAGAGGAGAAGAAATAGACCCCTCCGGCAATGAACCCGATGATCATCAGAACCGAAGCGACGGTCAGTCCAAAGGTGGCGTTGGAAGCCGCTTTACGCTCCTTCAACAGTCGGGCACGTAAGATGCGACTCTCCTCGGCAGGTTCCAAAGCGTCAAAGCGTGTCTGGTCCCCCCTGGCTTTGGCATTGAGCAGCGCCATTTCGGTCGCGTGTCGGATATAGGCTTCGTTACGCGCCACCAGATCGGCGGCGTCGCGCTGAGCGGCCTGAGTGATAGCAGTGTTGAGGGCGGTGTCCGTTTGCGTACGGATCGAATCATCTGCGGCCTGCGCCGGACGCACTTCGGGATCGTTCTTTCGACCCTCGTTACTGCCATCAGTCATAGATGCTTCAATCTCCTTGAAGTTGTATCAGATTCTGCCTTAGAAGCTGCCTGCCCCGATGGAGCCGACTGCGGATCGTTCCGACCGGGCAGCCGACATGCTGCGCGATCTCCTCATAACTATACCCTTTGATGTCCGCCATCACGACCGCCTGACGATAATCGCCCGGCAGTGCGGAGAGGGCATGGTGCACTTTACGTCCGGTTTCCGCGCGCATCAACGACTGCTCCGGAAGTACACTGGGCCGCTCATCGGCAAGACAGGAGAGCAACGTCGTGCCTCCGTCGCTTTCGGGAAACCGCCCGCCTCGAGCGCGGGAGCCTCCTCCGGAAGTCTCCGCATCCAGAGAGCAGACCGTCATGCCGGCGCTGCGGCGCCAGCGGTCGATGGCCAGATTAGAAAGGATTCGAAACAACCATCCTTCGAAGGGCCGGGTGCGATCGTAGCGATCGAAGGCGGCCCATACCCGGACAAAAGCCTCCTGCGTCAGATCTTCCGCATCGCTGGCATTTCCCATCAACCGATACGCGGCGTTGTAGGCCCGTGTATAGGAACGATGAAACAACTGCTCGAACTCAGCCGCAGTATCGCACTGGTGTTGTGGGACGCCTGTTGCACCCGCATCGTGGACTGGCAACATGAAAGTATCTCCTATCGCAAAAGGGCTTGGCGTAGACAGCGCGCCGTTGTGTGGCAGACGGCGAATGTTGCGATAGAGTTCCCTTGTTTCATGGACGAGCGGGACGAGCAGAGCAAGCGGCGAAAATCGGAACATTCCGCGTTCGTCGGACGTCAACTTTCCTAAGGGTCCGTAACGTTTGTACGGCTCTCTAATAATGGGTGCGCACCGTGCCTGGTCAGGATCCTGGCAGGCCTGAGGGGCACGGAACGGGGGAAATCATGCATTTCAGCGCTGGTTGGTATATCCTCTCCACGGTTGCATTTATCTGCGCGATTCTGGCGCTGTTTGCGACCGGTTTTGTCTTCCTGAGTCTGTTAGGCAGACTGTCGCCGCTTTTGCAGGATACCTACGACGAAATTCTGGATCTGGGCGATATCGCCGCCACGACCGTCGGGCACGCCTCCGATACGCTCGATATTGTGGAACAGCGTGTCTCCGAGACGATGGGACAGGCCGAGATCGGCGCGAAGTCCGCTACCAACCAGGTGATCGGCGTCGGCACAGCGCTCGCAGGCTTCTATCTGGTCACGCGCTGTATCGGAATGCTGCGCGGGGCGGTCAAACACAGAGTTCAACGAAAACCGCTCTGGCGCAAACTGTTCTGAATTTCTCTATCGCAGGTTTTAGACGAACCTATATAGTTTGTTGTTCCGGGATATGAAAAGGATGAGCCTGGGGTAAAAAAGGTACGCCGAAAGACTCGATTGTCTCTCGGCGTACTCTTTGCCCTTTATCTGGGGGTGGCGAAGGTATCTCCTCTTGGGAAGGGGAGGGCTGGGGCAGCGCGCTCATACGCTTCTCGGGCGTGTGGCCGGATCTACGAAGACGTCTCCGGTCTGGATCGTCTGTATCGCTTGCAGCAAGACCTCGAAGCCCGAATCTTTCCCGACGAAGGCGTTGGCCCCTAATCGGATGGCGGCATCCACATAGTGGATATCGGTATGATTGGAAAGGATGACGATTTGAACGTCGTTTTTGTCTTGCCGGAGCAGCCTTAAGACCTCCAGCCCGTTTCGCTCCGGCATATTGATATCCAGGAACATGAGATCGGGCTTAAGCGTCTGGACGGCTTCCATCGCGAGTACGCCATTGGCTGCCTCTCCCACGCACTCCAATCCGGGTTCCTCTTCGATCAGGCCGCGCAGCGCGTTTCGTACGGCCGCATGATCGTCCACTATCAGGGTTTTTAACACGGACACGTTTCTGCCTTTCCATGTTCTGTTCGCACCGCCTGTATCACTCGATCTCGACAGTGAGAACAAGGCAATACCGTCTTGGGCTTTGCGTATCCTGCGCTGCAACGTCCGCGTTATCGCACACCACACCATTGAACATCTCAAATTTCGATGCGACCCCGTTCTATTCCTTCCCTTCTCTCATTAGATGCAGTATAAATTATTACATTGGATTACAGGACGCCCTGTGAAGTGACACGATTCAAAGCCAATAGTAAGGAAAAATCAGGAATGAGGGCGCGGACGTCGGTTCTCCAGCACGGAGAGCGCGCAATCGGCGTTGCGGAGCGCCAGGCGTTCGAGGTCGGCGGTGCGGGCACGGAGGGCGGTGACGCGGGCCGGACGCTCCGCCAGAAGGGTGGCGACACGCTCACCAACTTCCGCAGGATCAAAACCGCGCCAGTGCTCCAGCGAGTCCGCCAGATCGAGGCCGCGCATCAGGTTCTCCACTTTAGGATCATAGGAGAGGGCGAAGGGCGGCACGGAGGCGCGGGCCGCGAAGATCAGGGTGTGCAGGCGCATGGCGACGACCGCCTGCATCCGCGCGACCAGGCCAAGCAGGACCGCAGGCGGATAGACATTGCGCACCACCGGGAAAGCGGCGGGATCTTTGGTCAGCGCGGCGACGGTCTCGGAGAAGGTGACATCACCGGGAATCTGCATGGGCAGCAGCACGACCCGCTGCCCGGTACGGCGGTGGAGATCGAGAAGCAGTTGCGCATAGGCATCCAGAGGAGATTCGCCGGAACCGCCCCAGGGACGCAACGCCACTCCGATCAACGGTTCGTCGAGAGGCAGGCCCTCCGCCCGAAAAAGCGTCTCTACAGTGTCCGGAGAGGAGGGCGAGAGAGCGAAGGCGGGATCGGCGGTCTGCTCGATCGGCGGACGCCGGACGCCGAGCGTGTTCAGCAACTGTCGCGAAGGTTCGTCGCGCACCGTGATGTAGTCCGCGCGGTTGGCGACGATGCGCACGAGGGCGCGGGAGAGCGGCCGCCGAAACGGCCCCAGTCCCTGCGCATAGAACATCACCGGCACGCGATGCGCAAAGGCCAACCGCACTACCCAGAGATAGTAGAGCAGGGAGCGCATACTGGTCGTATCCTGGAGCAGGCTGCCTCCCCCGGAGAGCAGCAGGTCGGTCTCCTTCAGGGTAGAACGCAGCGCCGCCAGACTCATCCGCTCGATGGCGGGCAGGCCGTGCATCTTTTGCGTGGCTGCCGGGTCCTGCGAGAAGACGACCAGACGCACCCTGCCCCCCGCCTGACGTGCAAACGCCTCCTGGATCCCCGCGAGAACGGCCTCATCGCCCGCATTTCCGCAGCCATAGTAGCCGGATACCGCCACCCGCATCTCGGAGGTTGTGCGTACCGGCAGACTCACGCTTCACTCCTCTCGCGAGGGGGCGGTGTCATTCGCTCCACCACCAGGAAAATCGCGGCGCCGAGCAGAACACCCAGCACGAGACCGATGCCATCCCGCCAGGCGGAGATCACGAGCGGCGTATGGATATGGCAGAACGTGTTGAGCAGAGAGACCTGCCCGAGGCTTCCGAATACCAGGCACGGCAGCCCGAGGCGACGGCGACCGCGCCACCACCAGGCCAGTCCGAGAATGAACAGGGGATGTCCGACCAGGAACTCTTTGGTGCGGGGCCGTACGGGCAGGATACGGTCCAGAATAGCCCGGCCTTTCAGCTCCGCTCCGGAGACCCCGACACCCGCATCGTTGCCGGTGCGCGCGACGACCAGGACGATCGCTGCCAGTGCGATGATGCCGACGATGAGCAGGCCGAAGCGCGCAGGCTCCTGCATGGCAGCGCGGAACTGGTCTCCGGCGCGCGTCTTCCAGCGCGTCCAAGTCTCCTCCGGCAGCGTTGCGCCTCCCGCCACCGCCACCAGCGCGACCAACAGGAGCGGCACGGCGTGCTGCGCCTTGATGCCCAAAAACTGACTGGCATGGACCATAAAGGGCCGTGTCGCGAGCAGGCCGACCACATGGATGATCCCGATCGCCGTGATGCCGCTCGCCAACACGATGCCCTTCACGGCATGGCTCAGGCAGGCGTTCGGCGGCAGCGGTTTGCCTGCGTTTCTCCGCGGAAAGGTCCGCAGGCAGGCGACCGTCGGAAAGACGATCCCGGCCAGCAGTGCGACCAGTTTGCGCCCGGTTTCGTCCAGTTTCCAGGCCAGCAGTGCGCAGAGCAGGCCGCCGACGACCAGGATCAGACCTGCCTTCGCATCCGGCAGCGGCAGCGCCGTCTTCAGCATCCAGACCAGCCCTGCCGCCACACTCAGGCCCAGGATCGCGAACAGGATCGTGGGCACACCGGTCTCTTCGTACCTATGGGCCTCTCCAAAGCTCAGATCACCGCCTGTCAGCGCACTGCCCCGGCGCATTCCAGCCCGGATCTTATTCAGGAACTTGACATTGTCCTCCACCGGATCTTTCCCGGCAAAGGTCAGCAGGCGCACATAGCAGAAACGGATGTTGCGTTCGCGAGCGGCTTTCTCGAAGCGCTCGACCGCTTCATTCTCATCGACCTGCCCCATCTCCGCGGCCTGAATGCTATGCACCCGCACAAAGTCGCCATGCAGGGCCGCGCTCAGCTTTTCATCGCCCTTCTGCTTCCCGAACTCGACCGCGCCGTAGGTGATGGGCAGCGGCGACAGAGGTATCTCGTCCTCCTTATGGGGTACGGGGGGCGCGTCCGGGGAGCGGAAGAGATTCGCGACCTGCTTCTCCAGGCCGCGATAGCCCAACGCCTCTTCTCCGCTGAAGATCACGGTAGATGCGCCCTGGTCCACGAGCGCCTGTACGACTTTCTGAGCGCTGCTCTCGCTGACCCCCGGAAAGTTACCGATACGCCCTGCGATCCGCAATCCGGCGCTGTTCGCCGCCGTCACACCTTCCAGCGGCAGGCCCAATCCGAGGGTACGCAGGGTGGCGTAGTCCATAGGAACCACGAGATCAAAGTGTTTGATATCCGGGCGCGAGAGATCCTCGAAAGGGACGACAAACACAGTCGGCGTTATGCCCGGAGGAGCCAGCGGCGTCGTAAATGTCTTAAGGCTGCGGGCCGTCAATGCCGCCTGAATGCGCAGTAAAAGTTCTGTCGAGGCCAGAGGAACTGACGTAGCCATCACGCCGTTTGTCTGCGCTTTGCGTTCCGGATGCAGTGCGCCGCTCTGCTCCATGGTTGTCAAAGTCTCCTCCTGGAGGACGAGCGTGCTGACACCCTGTTCACGGAATTTGCCCAGAATCTCCGGGATCGGTCGCCCGGTCGCCTGCGCCAGTTGTGACACCTCCTGCCACTCCAGCGCGATCTCCACCTTTCGGTTATGCGATTCGACGTGGAACCGCTTTGCGGCTGCCACCAGCCCGGCGAGGACGCCAAGCACGATCAATCCCGTCAATATTCCTGAAATTCCACGGAGAGACTTTTGCATACGTTTCCTGATAAACCATCGAATGGAGAATAGAGCAAGCACAGATATTGAGTGTCTGACGACGCAGGATTGTGACACGAAACAGACCCCGATTTCAAGTTTTGCCCGTTTCCAGGAGAACTGCCTGGCGTCAAAGGGAAGTCTTGCCAACTCCGGG
>Ga0070658_10000580_pt1 | contig 31771 bp, 55 predicted proteins | sample KBSC13metaG_FD_64664 | JGI IMG/M metagenome (GOLD analysis project Ga0070658, IMG submission 64664) | Corn rhizosphere microbial communities from Kellogg Biological Station, Michigan, USA - KBS C1-3 metaG | ecosystem: Host-associated > Plants > Roots > Rhizosphere > Soil ... | reverse complement strand
GCTTCGATAGCTGCGCGGACTCTGTTGACGAGCGGGACAATGCATCCATCCCAGTCGTTGCCATTCGCATGCGCCTCTTCGGCCAAATCATTCAGCGCAGCCAGTGCATCATTCTCTGTTCCAGCTGCGGGAGCCGCGATTTGCCCAGCGCCGCCAAAGCCAGTATCCATGCGGGTTTCAGCGTTATCCACGTTGATTTCGGGCGCTTTCCCCAGCACCGTGATTTCCGCCCGCAGCCGCTCGACTTCGGCGATCAGTTCAGGAACCATTTCGCGGCAGGCGGCGATGAACTCGGCATCAGCCGCGTTCTCGAAGTAGCACTCGTCGTATGACCTTGGCGGCCCATTGAGGTATGCGCAGTCGGCGCTGCGTTTGTCTACGGTCCAGTTTCCTTGAGTCGCCGCCAGTGCCAGCGCCTTCAGATTGTCGGTGTCCATTTATGCCTCCTCTGTGGTGCGATTGCGGTAGACCTCTGCTGCAGCGCGCACGATGGCGCGGCGGATAGCAGCCATACGGTCATCGCCGAACTTTTCGATGATCGGTGAGTGGCAATTCCGCTTCGTCTCGTATCCGCAAAACACGCCGCTTCCATCGCGGATCAGTTCAGGCATGCGACCAACCTTCACAGCCAGCCGCAGCGCGTCGCCGTCGTCGGTAAGCGGGTTCCAGATGGTGGCCCCGTCCTTCAGCAGCAGGCCACTGAAGCGCGGTGTGATCATCCGCCAGGCATCGCCAGGCCAAAGCTCAATCCCCGCCGCCTTGGCCGCCAGTTCCAACAGTTCACGATCAGTCATTGCCTCCCTCCTTTCCATGTTGAGGGGAAGGAGCGGCAGGAAGGTGACTCCAGTGCGTCGGTTTCCCGCGCATCTTCCGCCAATGTGGCGACACTTCGCTTTGAACCATCAGCTCGCCAGCTGCATCTACAAAGCCCTGCACACAAAATCCGCCGACCAGGTACAGGCGCGACGCCATATTTGCCGGCGCTGTTTCAATCGGCTGCCATACCGGCGCTGCCCCAGCGGCGCGACCGTCGATGTAGGCGATGAGGGTGGCCCATGAGTTATCTTGGCTGCGCAATGGCGGCATGACTCCATCCCAGCAATACATCAATCTGCGGAACTCGGGCGTATCGATGCTCTGCGCCGGCTGCTGGGCGCGCTCGTCCTGCTTGGCCCACACGATGACGGCGTAGGGCACGTCCTTGCGGCTCATGTCCACCCACTTGCCATCGATGACGCGCTCGCGGCTGATCGAAACGGGGCGGGTGCGGCAGCGGCGTTCGCCTTCGTAGTCGATGTGGAACGCGGCATGGATTGGGGTGGACTGGTCGAGCGTGAGCAGGTTGCGCACCATGTCGCCGACCGTTTCAACGCGGCCCCATGCTGCCGGCTGCTTTCGCTCGGCCAGTTCGCGCTCCAGCACGCGGATACGCTCATCCCGCTTGGCAACGATCTGCTTGACCAGTTGCGGGCTGTATGCGTCGTTGTCACCGATGCAGGTATATGCGATCACATCCGGCTCAGGCAGCGCCGGCAACTCCACCTCTCCCACAGGAGCGGCGCACTTAGCGATCCATGCAGCCTTCTCGTCGGCATCCAACTCGCTCCACTGGTTGTGCTGGTCGGCTTGTGCATTCCAGAGCGCAGCGGCGCGGTCGTCGTCCATGTTCAGTTCAGACATTCTTCTCTCCTTGCGTGTCGCTGATTTCCTCGTAACGGTAGACGCTGTAATTCAATGTGGTTTTTCCGGTGACGGTCGAGATACTGCGCTGACTCCCGAGGTGTGGATGCACAATCCAACCTTCTTCTTTGCCGTTCTCGATCAGCCATGCGCGCATTTTGTCGCGGTCGTCGTAGGATTTGCCGGGGTAGACGATGGAGCGGGTCTCCGTCACTTTCCGCTTGCCAACTGCGTCCAGACCAATGACTTCCGCGCTCTGCGCATCCACGCTTGAAAGTCCGATCAGCGCCATCATGAAATCGTGCGGAGTGAACTCCATGCGTGCGAATTCGATGTGGCTGGCTCTGTCCTCAATGCGAACGTTGATAATGTCATTGCTGTCGCGCGAAATCGTGATTGATGCCTTGATCTTCAATTCTTCTCTCCTTGCGTGCCTTGCGTGTCGTGAGATGCCGGGGATGCGCTCGGGTCTTCGGCAAGGCCGCGCCAGCACGGGTAGTCGCCGATCTGTCGCCAGTGTGGCAATATGTTTCTCGGGTGCGCTAACCACTGATAGCCGTCCCACCATTGCATCGATGCGTCTCCGATGACCGGGGAATCGGTGAAGTGGCGTTCGTACCAGCCAGAACGCTTCGGCGCCGTGAGGCCGCTGAACCATTCAGTGGTCTGCGGCAGCTTGGGGCGGCGCTTGTTCGCCGTCAGCAGCCATTCAAGCGGCGATATCATTCCGCCTCCCTCGTCGTGCCTTGGGATGCGGACATGGCGGCACGCTCGACCCACTTCCATACAACTTCGCAATCGTCGTCATCGCCTTTCGGGATCAATGCGATTCGCAGCGCCCGCTTAGGCGCACGGTACGTACAGTCCACGTCAACCTCCACGTCATCGCCTACCGACAGGCAATTGGCCGCGTAGTCATTGGCAAAGTCGTCAGGGCCATTTGCGAACACCTCGGGATCATCGGACAGCCACAGCATCATGTCTCTCTCATCCAGTGCATCGCCTGCTTGCGCTGGAGCGGCGAGTAGTTCTTCGGCGTTGCTGCACACATTGGCGATGAATTTCCATTGCCCGTCATCGCCGCACTCGACGCCGCGCAGAACACGCACGAGGTCACGCATTGTCTTGCGCCAGTCCCCTTGACCGGGCAGCGGTGCGCGGGCGAGGGCTGCTCGTTTTTCATCGAGTGGGCAACTGTCGCAGTCCCCTTCGCAGCCATCGCATTTATCGGCATCCTGGCTGGGTGCTGTGGCACAGTCAGGACATGGTACGGTCTTGAACTCGCTGATTTCGCGTTCACGATTGCCGTTACAGGTCGTGCACTCAATCGCGCTTGCCGTGGTGGCCGCAGGGGTGCAGGCAGGGCACGATTCGTACTGGTCCGGCGGGAAGCCTACGATGCCGCTGTCGTTGCACTTGCCGCACTCGACAGCCGCCCCGTCCATCTGGCTGACTGCGGGCGCGTTAGCCTTGGCATTCAGCGCGCCGCCGTAACCCAGTAAGCCCGGTTGCCATCCGCCCCAACGCTGCAGCACATCGGCAGCAAAATCGGCTGGGTGGCCATAATGCGTCGTCGTCCACAGTTCTTCGAGCACTTCGTTGGTCGGCACTTCGGGCGCGGCACCAGGGCGCGGCAGCGGCATCCAGTGCGTTGCCGCGTCAGCCACTTCGGTGCGCATGTCGGGATCAGGCTCCCACAGGTCTTCGGTGTTGATGTCGAAATACTGGTCGCCGTTGAAATCGACTCCTTCGGTGTAGACCAGCACACGGTCATGGTCTTCTGGTAGCGGCAGGCCAGCCGAAAGCGGGCGCAGGGCAGGCGCTTCAAGCGCGGCCGACTGGCTGACTGCGGGCGCCGCTTTGACCATCGCACGGTAGCTGGCGTTGTATCCGTGCGCGCCGGGCGTATCGTGGCCCGCCTGCTGCTGGGCTGGCGTCGGCTCGATGGGAACCAGCTTGTAGCCTTCGGTGACTGCGGGCGATGCGAGGGCGGCGCGGGCCTGCCAGCCTTCCCATCGCGATTGCAGGTGACTATTGGCATACTCGTCGCGCCCACCTGGCGACTTGGTGCGTGAGAAGTCGATTTCACGCGGGAAGAAGCGTGCGTCGTTCGCCTGCTGCTCGAACAGTACTCGCTCATCTGCCGTCACGCTCGGCTCTGCGCGGCGGGCGAGAGCCGCGTGCACGGTTTCCCATTCGGGCATGTTGATCGTCACTTCCAGAAGCTCGCCGACGGCTTGTTTTGGCGCCAGGCCGCAGCAGAGGTTGTAGGCAAGGGCAAGACGGTTCGTGATCGCTGCGAGCGCGTTCTCTGGCTTGTCCAGGTCGATGCCTGCGGTGTTCTTGTCGGTCATGCCATCTCTCCAGTTAGAATTTTCCATGCTGTTGCAGCCACTCTTGGGTCTTGACCGTTTCCAATGGCGCGGTTCCTGTCCATCCGATCGGCCATCCCATCAGGCTTTCCCAGAAATCCGGGTTCACATACAATTTCCCGATTGGCGAGTTGCGCAATTTGTTTAGGCTTCCGCCAACCTCCTGGAAGGTTCCAGTTCCGGCGCCGAAGTGGCCTGCACCTGTCTTTCGAGGTGAGCGGCAATCGCAGCGCGGGCAAATTGGCCTGCGTCGGCTGCGTTTTCGATCTTCACATATTCATCTTCACGCGATACGTACCGGACCGTGCCGAACAGGTCGGTCGCAATCTTCCAAGCCTGCTCATCCGTCAGATCGCCGGTCGGCTGGCTGGCGATGTGCAATGCAATCGCAGCGCGGGCATAGTCATGCATCGCGGCGGCCACGTCTTTCTGACGGCGTGGCTCCAGCCATGCTTCGAAGTCGTCGCCCCACGGCAACGGAGGCAGATCGCCGGTCGGCTTCTCTGCTGCGGCACCCGCCGGGCTCACGATCGGCGCCGATCCGGCGAATGCGAGCAGATGCTGGGCGCACGAACGGATCGTGTCCTTGAACTGCGCCAGGTCGTCATCGGCCAGGCCGGCGCAATGCTGTTCGCTGATGGAGACGACACGACGTCCTTCCGCCTCCACGGTCACGCACCAGGTCTCGGCAATGCCCAGCGCCGTGAAGCGCGGAGCATCGGTCCAATCCAATGCGCCGTCCGCGCGTTTGTCTTCGACGCGGCGCGCCGGCTTGTTCTCGCTCTCGTTCGACATGGTTCGCTCTCTCGTTATTTCGGTTCGGTGTCGGTCTTGTGTTTCACGTTCTCGCCGCTGTCGATCACGGCGAGGTCGTCGTGGTAGCGGCGCGAGCCTCGGTTCATCCGGTAGGTCTGCATTGCCTTCCGGTCCTCGGCCGTGATGCCGGGCGCGGCGGCTGGGAAGTTGCGGCGGATGCGGCGCTTCTTCATCCCTGGGCCTCGCCGCCGAGTGCGTCGACCAGATCGGCGAGCATCTTGGCCAGTTCGCCGGTCATCAGGGCAAAGCCGTTGTCGAATCGCTCGTCCTGGGCATACGGGATCGCATCGTTTTCCTTGATGACGTCCAGCGGCTTGACGCTCTTGATCACCAGGCCATCGGTCAGGACGAACGAGATGCGGCTGTTCCACGTCATGGCCAGGCGCACGCATTGTTTGCCGCGGGCGATGTGCTCGCGCATTTCGCCGACTTCCAGGGTGTGACGCTTGTAGCCGACTTGGGCCTTGCTCTCACCGGTCGCGCGAAGAGTTGCATCCTGGTCGATCGTGAAGTCGTGCGGCGCCTCGTCCGACTCCAGCCAGCCGGTCATCACCGCGACCGGCGAGCGCTGCACGCGCAGCGACTCCAGCGGCATCTTGTCGACGGCCTTCAGCAGGAACTTGATGACGTCGTCGGCCTTGCTCGGGCTGCCCGCGTCGACGACGAGCCAGCCGTTGACCGGATCGATCCAGACGTTCGTTTCGGACGGGACGGAGAGCGCGCGCGGCAGCAACTCGTCGGTGACGCGCTCCTTCAACTCCTTCATCGCCTTTTTCCCAGGCGGGAATCCCTGCTGTTCCTCCAGCTCCGCAGCGCGCGCCTTCGCGGCATGGTTGATCGCCTTCTCCGGCAGGATTTTCTTTTCGGTGGCCAGTGTGAGCAGGAACTGGCCGTTGACGGCGTGGACGAGTGGCGCGCCGGCGCCGCGCGGCGCCTTCCAGCCTTGGCGGAGGAATTCATTGCTTGATGCCGGCGTAAATGCTTGGGAGGCGAGGGCGTCGGCGAGGCGTTCGGCCGTCATATCCCATTTCTTCGGGAGGCGATACACCTGCAGGTTCTTGAAAAACATCTTGGGTTCCTTCTGTTGTCGTTATTGGTGCGAGATGAAATAGCGCTGCTTCTCGATTTGGGCTTGCGTGATGTTGTCCAGGTGTTCGATCTCCGCGAGGAGCATCAGGTACGCCAGCACGCCTACGATCACAAGGGCTGCGCGGCGCATCACTGTTGCCCCGCTGCGTTCATGACGATCACGAGGACCAATCCAACTGCTGCGGCGCAGCGGATCCCGTACGAGGCCAAGCGCGCTGCGATCTGGTCGCGGCTCATGGTCGGTGCGCTCATCATTCGCGCACCAGAGTCACGCCCAGGGCGCCGCGGTCGTACTCGCTGTCCATCAAGGCGTCACGGTTGCCGATTGCGATGTAAGTGCGCGGGTCCGCGCCGACTGCGTCGATTACGGTGATGCGAAAAGCCATGCCGGCCTCCAATGGTCGAATGTTCGATTAGTAGATTTCGCGCGCTTCAGTGCAAACACGGATCGCGGCGCGCACGATGGCCGCACAAATTGCTGCATCTTTGTTCGGGTGGTCGGCATACGATTCCGTGACGTCACGGCGCCGGCTCCCGTTGCCGACGGATACCGTGCCTTCCTCATCGCAGGTGCGGACGCTCAGGCCCAACTCGCCGATCAGCGGGCCTGCTGCAGCCCACGAGCGGCGCCAGTGCGGCGGCGCGGCCGGCTCGGTCGCCCCGAGCATCAGGCGCGCGCTCCCGGCGTTGATCAGCGAGCCGCCGCGGCGCGGAGCAGGGCGCAGATCCTCGCGCGGCCCGATCGGGCTCGGGGCGACGTAGCGGCGGCGCAGCTTCGCCCAGGCCAGTTCGATCTCGTCGGCAAAGGCCTCACGCAGGTACTTGTCGGACCATTCATTGCGCTGGCAGGTCATTTCGTCTTTCCGTCTGCGATCTCGCGAGCGGTGCGCAGCGAGTTTTCGTCGGCGATGACGCGCATGCGATACGCCATCAGCTGGTTGTGCAGTTCGGGCGCCACTGCGTCAACTTCACGGCCGAGTGCGGCGAGAAAAGCATCCAGGCGAAACCAGGCGCGCTCGAACCCTTCGTTGATTCCGCTCGCGTCCATCTCATCCGAAAGGCGCATCGACTTGATGAAGGCGCCGAGGATCTGCGCGCTGGTCATGCTATGCGTGTCGTTGTTCGGGTTGCTCATCGTTTGCTCCAGAGGGGCGTCGTAACAGGCGCAGGTTGGCGTCAGACGCCAATCACGATCAGGCCGGAACGATTGCCGTCGGCTACGTTTTTACGAGTGCTCATGTCGGGCATCTCGTGGCATGCGATGCCTGTGCTTTCTTCCGGCTGCTCTTGGTCGCAGGGGAACAAATCGCCGCCAAAGCAAGAGCCCCAGGTCTTGCCGTCGAACTGCCAGTAGGAGTAATCGGTCGTGCCGCTGTCATTCCAAGGCCATGGCCAGCCTTGCTTAGGCAGCGTCACATCCGTGCGGGTGGAGAAGAATCGAACGACGGCGCTACGGAACGAAGCCTCATCCGCAGCCTGCAGCACGTCGTCATCGACTCCATTCGGATAGCCATCCCAGCCAATGCTGCCGAGCCATTCGGCATCCTTGCCCTTGCCAACGTAAAAATCTGCACGAGTACCCATCCTTTTCTCTCCCGTTCTCGCCGCGCCAAGTGCGCGTCCTTGTCTTGTTACCCCGGCCTTTTGGCCTCTCGCTCCGCCTCAACCAGATGCCACCCAAGCACGCGCCGTATTTCTTCAGGACGAGGAGGGGGCTCGTTCACTCCTCGGCGGTTCTGCATCCAACTACGAACTGCTTGATGGCTCGGTCTCGTCGTCTGCTTCATTGCGGCTCCTGGTTGAGTTCGCTGCGTTGATGATCATATTAGGCATGCCTAACACGCCTGTCAACAAAAAGATTGAGGTATGCCTAAATTTTTAGGTACAATTAGGCCGTTGGCTGAGTTTGGCTGACTGCAAGCCTGGAGCAGGGAGGGGAAACCGCCGACGTCCAGGCCCAAGAGCCAAGGACGCCGGAAGGGCAACGCGTGGGTGGTAGGAACAGAGCGCGCCGGGGGACAGGTGGAAGCACCTGGAAAGTCTGTTGCCAAGCGCGTCCGAAGGCGAAAGCACGGGGTACGGCGCTCTCCACGAAAGCCAGCTTTATCGCTGGCCTTTAGGGAGGGTGCCATCCGGAACCGAGACTCTGCTGGGGTATCCTTAGATACCTATAACCTAAGAATACCTCTTAGATCAGCCAAGAATTAGTACCTCAACAGTACCTTTAACGGGTGCGGAGAAAAAAAGGCCCGAAAATGCCCGAAAAATTGACCCTGTCGGCCTACCTGGAGCAACGAGGCAAAAAGGCAAAGGCATTGAAAAGAGGCGAGGCTGAGGCCTTCGGGATCCCGTACCCGTTGCAGGCCGGCTGGCCGTGGCGATACGGTGCGTTGGAGATCACGCCGGCGATGATCGAGGATGCGGAGGTGCGTATCCGGGCGGCGAAGCAAGAGGCGCGGAACCGGGCCGAGTGTCGCTCGGCCGAGGTGGGGAAGAATAGCGGGGCGCCGCAGCCGCCCGCCGTACCGGCCCTGACGGCGGCGTTGTTCCCGGGCTTCGTGCCGCGCCTGGCCCGGCGCTACCGCGCACGTAGGTCGGCGCTGAGAGCGTAAAAAATTTCTTGTGGACGATATTCAGCTCGAACACCGCGGGCGCGCCGGCCCGGCGTCAGGGCATTAAAAAGCCGCGTTATGCTCGGCATGGAGGTGAGATGGATAAGAACGACACGACAACGCCGAAGCGGTTCAAGCACGCGCGGGACTTCGAAGGCGATGAATTTTGGAACTGCGCTGATCTGGAACCCGAGCTTCGCGAGAAGGCGAATTACTATTTTGGAGGGCCAGAAGGTGTTAAACGAGCAATGGATCAGCTAAGCGAAGAGATAGATATCTTGACACAAGAAATGTCGTGTCATCTACCTACTGCAACTGAAAAAATATTTTGGACGATGGTTGCGTTTCTTGAATGCTCAGCAGGGTAGTAATATTTATATGTAACTGGAGATAAACATGGATAAGGTACGCGTTGTGACAGACGAGATGCGGCAGGCGGGCCGAACCGTCCTCTTTCGAGAGTTAGGTTGTCAAAATTCACCGGACCACATTGATCTGGAGGATCTTGCCCAACTTGTGTGGGAGGCAATGCAAAAGGCTGAATCGAAAAGAAAACCATGAATTAATCGAAGGCAATGTTCTCGATATCTTCACCATTTGAAAGCGAGAATCGCAACAATTGAACTCGCATTATTTCGGTTTTCAATACCTGTGGAATACTATTCTCAAGCTTCCGCCGGAAATCAAATAGCCTTTTTTTTGCATCTACCATAAGCCGCATATGAGAATGCAAATCTGCAAGCGGAATTTTCGTGTATCCGTCTATATCAAAAGGATTGGTAGTTCTATTTGCAATATATATATTTTCACGATCATCAAGATTGGTTACATAAATCGCGTGCGCGTATAGGTTGCGATGCTTAATTCTCTTCTGTAATACGGCTAAAATGTCCTCAAACTCCGCAAGCAAATCTGAATTGTGTCTGATGAAATTTTTCCCAGCTTCAGCGACAAAATCCACCCTTCCTTTTGAACTTTGAATTTTGCTAGCGATCGCTCTTGCATCACCCATACCCAAAGCAAAAAACAACTCAAGATAAGAGCAAACTTCATCTTCTATCGTATTCCAAGCTGCGATGATATTTGCTATCACTATCGCATGTTCAGGATGCTCTGTAAGTGCTGTGTTAACCCATGCCATTATTGATTCGCCTAATTAACTGCGTGAAAGAGCGCTCGTCAGTCCCGCCGCGAGCGTGGATTAGTTTTTCTGTCACTAACCCTCAACACCACCATGATGCGAACACCTCCTCGCCGATGCTGGCTGAACGAGTCGGCGCCATCCCGGCACTGTGCATTGGCGCCGGTGAGCACTTCGAACGCCCGCCCACGGACAGTCATTTAGCGTCGCGGCGCGCTCATGTTGATTCACCAACTAGACCAGCAGATGGCGGTAGATCAGATTGGCAATGCTTGCACATCGAGGCCGCAGCTTTGACCTCCTCCGCGCAGTACGGACAAAGTTTCATACCGTCAGCACTTGAACTCGATGGCGATGCTCCGCCCGCGATGACTTCGCGCCAACCATTGCGGAGGTAACGTCCGGCCAATATTTCCTGAATGCCTAGGGCATACGCTATTGCCACACTGGGCAAGGTAATGATAATAACAATTGGACCAAACACGAAAGCCGGCCCAATTACGATTAAGAGCCAGATGAAGACGTGGTTCCACAGGCCTTCAAAGATTAAATAGAGTAACCCTAAAAAGAACACGGCGAGACCATCAGAGCTTGAAATGGTCTCTTGGTGCCGATTAATCGGGTTCTCAAAAGTACGTGCCATGCTAGTCCTGGTTGCGGCATCCAAGCGTGCCGTAGCGCCTAAAACGGTAGTTCTTCCTCGATCAGTGGGGGCAGCGGATGCCATTCGATGGGCTCCATGCTGTTCCATTCGACCAGATCGATCAGGTAAGGTGCCGTCGGGAACTCTGAAAATCCCTGAATGTCACCCAGGTCGACTTGGTCAAAACTGACGAGCAGGATCGGAACGACGCCAAAACGTGGCTGCAGATCCCTAATAGTCCGAGTTGCGAGCGGATCAACGAGCATAAGGGGCGGGACCCTCACAACCGCAATGCGAACACAGCAAAGATCAATGACCGCGCACTGCATCAGTAGTGCTCTCGCTCACTACGGACGACACGCCCCAGAATTAGGCAAGCCGCGCCTTTGCAAAGCTTGCGATGGTATCGCTGTTGGTTCGGGTTGTCAGACATAAGCCACCAATCACCAGCATCTCGCACCAGACGCTTGATCACGTCTTCGCCTTCGTAATTGATGACGAACACTGCTCCGTCGACGGGCGTGGTGTCGTCCTGGTTGATGATGACGGTGTCACCCTCGTAAAACGTAGGCTCCATGCTTTGCCCTCGGACGCGAATGGCGATGAGCTTTTCTGGGCGAAGCTGGCGACGGCGCAGCCAATCGGCCGGCACAGGAGCGGTTGAGCCATCATAAGGTTCCGGCTCGACGCCGAAACCACTCACGCCAGCTGAGACCAAAAGCCTCACCTTGGGGATATGCACGAATAGGGGGTCTTCGTCGGCAAGCACTCGGACGGGCCGGATTTCCTCAATCGTGTCTGGCGCAGGAGTGGTGGTCGGGCCGGAGCCTTTACCATGTAGAAGCCACGCTGAATCGACTCCCAACACCTCGCAAGCTTTGGTCAGCCTAACGCCGGAAATCTCCTTGATACCACCATCTGCGACGCTTTTCTCCCAGTCCGTTGCGGTAGGAGGAGAGATGCGAACAGCTTTAGCAAAGTCGCTCTTGCTAAGCCCCTTTGCCTCGCGTGCCTCTCGTAGTCGTACTTTCCATTCTTCCATTAGGTAATCCTAAATGTTTTTTTGTGAGGCAAGCCTAAAAATGCTTGCGTTCGTATTTAGGTATGCCTAAAATAGGCGCATGACTACTGAGAAATCGCCCGACGAAATCATCGACGCCCTGGGCGGGACGTCTGAGGTAGCGCGACTTTGTGAGATTCAGCCAGCTTCAGTCTCCGAGTGGAGGAAGTTAGGCATACCGAAGGCGCGACTCAAATTTTTGAAGCTGGCCCGCCCGGCAGTGTTTGCATCGCTCGGTTTGGATGCGCAAGCGCCGCGTCGTCGAGCGACCGATTAGTTCGGCGAGCCTCGCCGAACGGCGTTGATGAGCCGGCCAGCAGTTCACTAGCCCGGCGCGTACCGCAATACAGAGTAGTCACGCCAGCGCAGTCGATCTGCACCGAAGCCGCGATCAGATCGCAGTTCATCAGTACGAAGGTGGCGTCAGACATCACAAGCTCCCGGTGGTTGTTCTTCAGTGTTGTCAGATTAGCTTGCAGATAGGAAAAAGTCATGAATATCAATCCTCACAACCAAGGCATCGCAGCCGTGCTCCGCGCCGAGATCGAAGCTTGGCGCCGCGCCGGCAGCATCAGCCGGGAGGCCGTCGCTGCCATGGTCATGGATGCGCATGCTGCGCTTGGCGGTGAGGCCGTCACCGGTGTCGATTTCAGCTTCGTCGGCGACACGTACACGCAGGCAAAGAAGGGCGCGCAGAAGCTGTTCCGCTGGCTGGACGTCGACGGCACGCTGCCGGCCGGCATGGTGCAAAGCATCTTGGCGGCATTGCCGCTGGACGTGCGCCTGCACTGCCTCAACCAGATGTTTCGGCCTCTGGGCGTAGAAGTGCGCGCCCGCGAGAGTGTGACTCCGGGCTGCTTCGACGGCTTCAGCCATCTGCGCAGCATGATCAAAGAGGCGTCGGAGGCGCAAACAGCCGTTGTTCTGGCGACGAATGAGCCTTCGATTGCCAACCTGGTCGCGGCCATTAAAGAGGTGCGAGAAGAAGTGGAGGCCAGCGAATCCACGTTGGTGGATCTCGAGGCAACGCTGCTCGCGCGTCAGCTTGAACAGCCTTCGCGGTAGGGAAGACCCAGGCGGCGGGCATGCCGCCACCAACACCAAGAACAGGAGCCCAAAAGATGACGAACGTATCGAACCTGCTGGACACGCTGCGCGCGCGGTTCGACATCAAGAGCGACTCGGCTTTGGCGCGCGAGCTCGGGATGAGCCCTCCGGACATCAGCAGGCTTCGCTCAGGGATGCGGACGCTCAGCGAGAGAACGATTCTGCGGATTCACGAGCGCTGGGACATTCCAACGAAAGAGATCCGCAAACTGGCGAAGTAAGTCCCTCGACCTATAGAGAAAGGAAGTAGATGCAGCAGAACGAACAAGAGCAAGAGCCGGCGCCGATCGAGCCTGGCCACGTAATGAGCAAGAAGAAGTACCGAGAGCTGCTGGAAGGCCAGCAGAAATGAAAAAGCCCGGCTGCAACCGGGCTTCCTGAAACAAGTACAACATTTGGAGAACGCATGTTAGCACAAACCCAAACGCCGGCGGCGCACGCCGGTGAAGATCAGTCCTCGCACCAGTTCGAAGCGCGCGCGGCGCACTGGTCGAATCTCGCCGTCCAACTGCTGACGGCGGCGAAGAAATTGGCCAATGACTGGCTGCAGGACGAAAACGACGACGTGTCGCTCTGCTTCAATGCCGAGCATCACACAGCCATCCGTGCGCTTTTCGACGCGGTCAAAAGTGCGGACCTCGCCGGCCTGTCCGATGCATGCGCCGTGCTCGCGGCCATGGACGTGGGCCGCGGTGTGTTCTGGTCTGTCACGAACGATGAATTCCCGGCCAATTCGTTGCCGGCGCTGATCGCCGCAAACGATTTTCTGCGCCCCGGTGACTTCGTCTACCAGGCGCAGGCCGTCGGGCGTCATAAGCTGACGGAAGCCGATTTTTGCCCATGCTGCCGCCACGAATTCGCCGACCCGCGATCCGCGCGTTGCTGACATGTTCACGAGCGGAGGTGCAGCATGATTCTTGAGATAGGCGAGGCTTATCAGACGTGGTGCCCGATGACCCGGATGGAAAAGGCCACGAGTCGAGGTTTTGTGAACGGCGGCCAGGTCGTATTTAATCGAGTTGAAATTGAGGGCGATTCTAAGCCGGGTCTCCCCTCCGCCAGTTTTTGCGTCGCTGACCGTTGCGCGATGTGGAGATGGCTTCCATCGGAGGATCTTGATGGGAGTGAGGCCCGCGGCTATTGCGGTCTTGCTGGCTTGCCTCTGGTTGCTGGAGGTGGAGCATGACCCGCGCCCGCTACGTCACCCCATCCCGCACCGCGGAGCGCAACGAACGCACGCGCCAGCTGATCCTCGCGCTCCAGGAGCGCAACCTGCGCCGCGACGAGATCGGCTCGCTGCTGAAGATCGGTCCGTCGGGCGTGCGCAAGTACCTCGCGGACCTGTGCCAGTTGGTCGAACTGGTGCGCGACGCCGACGAGCAGGTGTTCCGCCTGACAGCAGATGCGGACAAGGCGCGCGCGTTTCTCGCGAGTCTGGAAGCCCTGCCGGTGGCGCGGCCCGTCAAGAATCGCCCTCCGACCCCGATGGAACTGGCCGCGCGCGACCCGGCGCGCCACATCCACATCATGCACGACGACGAGGAATTCAAGGTGCGGATCCAGCGTGGCCTCCCTGCGCACGAGCCGATGATGGCGCACTTCTTCAACCTGGCGCCGGCTGGGGTGTGTGCATGAAGGCCATCGACCTTTTCGCCGGGGCAGGCGGATTCAGCACGGGCGCCCGCATGGCCGGCATCGATGTCGTGTGGGCAGCAAATCACTGGAAAAGCGCCGTCGAGATCCACGCGCAGAACCATCCCGGCGCAGAGCACGCATGCCAAGACCTTCACCAGGCAAACTGGGCCGAGGTGCCGTCGCACGACCTGCTGATGGCGTCGCCGTGCTGCCAAGGTCACAGTAGGGCGCGCGGCAAGGCCAGCGGTAATCCGCAGCATGATGCCAGCCGATCAACCGCATGGGCTGTGGTTTCAGCTGCCGAATATCACCGGCCTGAATTAGCCGTGATCGAGAATGTGCCCGAGTTTACCGGCTGGGCACTCTACCCGGCTTGGTGCGCGGCGATGGTCGCGCTGGGCTATGCGCTGACGCCGATGATCGTCGACGCAGCCGACCACGGTGTGGCGCAGCATCGTCAGCGCTTGTTCATCGTGGGCGTGCGTGCCAAGCACCCGCTCATGATCGACCTTCCGAAGCGGCCGCACGTGCCGGCCAGCAGCTTCATCGATTTCAGCGCCGGGAGCTGGCAGCCGATCGACAAGCCGGGCCGCGCTGCGAACACGCTCGCGCGCATTGCCGCCGGCCGCGCCGCGCATGGCGATCGCTTCATCAGCAGCTACTACGGCGCCGAGAAGGGTGGGCGCTCAATTGCGCGGCCGGTCGGCACCATTACCACGCGCGACCGCCACGCGATCATTGACGGGGACCGCATGCGCATGTTTTCGGCCCAGGAGTGCCGCGCCGCGATGGGCTTCCCGGACGATTACATTCTGCCCGCAGCGCACAGGGATGCCGTGCACATGCTGGGCAATGCCGTCTGCCCGCCGGCCGCGCGCGACGTCATCACCGCAATGCTGGAGGCAGCATGACCCAACGTCAAAACATCCGTCGCCCGCAACCTGGCGAGATCCTGCACACCGCTGGCGAGTACCTGTACAAGCATGGCTCGTGCACCGAGGCAGATCTGTTCTTGGCCGTGAACTTCGGCGGCACGCGAAGCGCGCGGAACGAGGCCCTGCAGCGCGCCATTCGCGGCGGCTGGCTGATGGAAACCTCGCGCGGAAAGATCGCATGCAGCCAGGCCGCTACCGATTACTACGACGAGCAGGGCGACAAGCCAGTAGAAAAGTACGTTGGCCAGATGGTTCCGGCCGCCACGCGCAATGTGTTCGCTGGCACGGGCCTGAGCAAGAAATACCAGATCAACAGCCGCGGCTTGCGTCCAGCGAGCGACGCGGCGCCGACCTGGTCGCAGCGGCCGGCGGGCTTCGGCTTCAAGAACATTGCTGGGGGTGATGCATGACGCGCGAAGTTATGGAAAAAGACCTGCGCGCGCCGGAATACCGCGAGGGGAAGCCGGAGGACTACGAATTCCGCTCTGACGGCAAGATCGTGCGTAAGGATCGCTTCAAGCGCGGCATGCAGGATATTGCTGCGATTCTGTTCGGCGGCAGCTACGACTACGAGATTCCCGAGGTGATTGCGGCGGTTCATCGTCTAAACGGCGTCCAGTTGGCCGAGGCGATCCAGAACGCCCGTGATGTGTTTGAGGGCGAACCGAAGGCGCTTGAGTGCTTGGACTACCTGCAAGTGGTCATCAAGGCAGCGAAGGGGAAGGCATGAAATCATTTAAACAAATGCGACTCGACGGCGAACTGGTGCGCGCGGACGCCGAGAAGATCGAGTACGCCAATATCCACGTCGAACCCGGCTTCAACCCCGGCGACCGCAACGACGAAGACGAGGCCGACGACGAGGAGCTTTACCAGTTCATCATCAAGCATGGCGTCCTGGCGCTGCCGCAGCTGGAGGTGCGGCCGCGAGAAGGCGGCGGGGTGTGGATCGTGGACGGCCACCGCCGGCACAAGCAGATCGGGCGCGCCATCGCCACCGGCCACTTCAAGCCGGACGACAAGGGCCGCATGCTGATCGCGGTTCGCCAGTTCAGCGGCAATGACCTGCAACGCCTGTACCGCATCGGCACCAGCAACAAGCACAAGAAGATGAAAGCGTTGCAGTTCGCGGAACTCGTGCAGCGCGCGCACGACGGCTTCGGCCAGTCCGTGCAGCAGATCGCCGACGGCATGCTGTGCTCGGTGTCGACCGTTCAGCAAGCGCTGATCCTGGCTGGTGCGAATCACGATGTGCACCAGATGGTGAAGGCCGGCGAGGTCTCGAAAACCACCGCCGTGAAAGTGGTCAAGGAAAAGGGCGAGGCGGCCGGCGCGGCGCTGAAGGAAGCGCAACAGGCGGCGCGTCTGCAAGGTAAGCGGAGGGTCACGGCCAAGCAGGTCGACGGCAATACCCCGGCGGATCTGGTCAAGGCGATCCAGACTGAAATCGACAGCGGCGGCAAATTCCGGGCCGAGGACCTGGCGCCGCGGTTCGCACAGCTGATCTCCTACCTGCGCGGCACCGCGGTGCGGGCGGCGCCATGAAGCTGTTAGCCCGTAACTTGCCGCTGAAAGCCGGCGTACGTCGGCTCAAGATCATATTCGGCCTGAACCTCAAGGTTGGCGTCCATGAACACATGGTTGAAACGAATCTCGCTGATGCCGATTCCCCTAATGTTGCCGCCGCGCGCACCATCAGGGTATGGAAGGAATGCCATGCCCGGTACGTAGTCGGGGTGCTGCTGCAGGCGTTCGTTCAGCTTGGCGATGTACTGGTCTTCGTTCAGACGTTGCTTTTCCATGACCGCTCCGTTGTCAAAAAGGACATCGTAGCATGATGCGACGCACATCTCTGAAACCCGGCATTCCGCTCAAGCAGGGCCACCCGTTGGTGCGTAAGACACCGATGTCGCGCGGTAGCGGGTTCAAGACCCCAGCCGCCGGCGCCGGCCTGCTGCGCGTAGCCGCCGTCCAGGCCAAGACCTCGCTCGCGCGAAACCGGGAGCCGAAGCCGTCAAAGTTGCCCAAACCGATGAAGTCGCGCGGTATGAAGGGGCGCCCGCCAACTGCGGAGGAAGCGCGCTTCATGGATCGCATGGGCACGCTCCCGTGCATCTGCTGCCTGAAAGACGGCTGGACGAATCACGCGATCAGCCTGCACCACATCGACGGGCGCACGAAGCCGGGCGCGCACTTCCTCGTGCTTCCCCTATGTGGCCCGCACCATCAGCAGGACGACAGCGACCCACGCGGGCGCATCAGTGTGCACGGCCGCAAGGCAACGTTCCAGGCGCGCTACGGCATGCAGATGGATTTGCTGGCGGAGTGCATGGCGATGCTGGGGATTACGGAGGCCTCATTGCTTAATCGTGATGGTCACGAAAATGCAAAGGAGACTGTATGAGCATGTCGAGTCATCAGTCAGCACGTATGAAAAACGACGAGTGGTTGACGCCGCCGGAAATCAACGGCGCCCTTGGCTACTTTGACCTGGACCCGTGCTCGCCGATCATCCGGCCGTGGTCGACCGCCGGCAAGCATTACACCGTCGAGGATGACGGACTTGCTCAACCTTGGGAGGGGCGCGTCTGGTGCAACCCGCCGTTCGGCCGCGAAGCAGTCAAGTGGCTGCGCCGCATGGCCAAACACGGCAATGGCATCGCCCTGATACCGGCGCACACGGAAACAGCAATGTTTTACGAGTGCGTATGGGGTGTGGCCGACGCGGTCCTGTTCATCAAGGGCCGACCTCACTTCCACTACGTCGACGGGAGGCGTTCGCCGTTCAACAGCGGGGCACCAATCTGTTTGGTTGCCTACGGCGCCGCGAATGCTGCGGCGCTGCGCTCGTGTGGCCTGGGAGTTGTTCTTGAACTGCAGCGGGAGGCAGCATGACCGAGTGCGCCGACTATGTGAATCCAAAGCGCGCACGAACGATAGCGGCCATCCTGGCTGTTCTTCCGGCGACGAAAACCGAGATCGAACACCGCGCCGGCGTGCACTTCGCCACGGTCCTCAAGGTCATGCCAGAGCTGCACAAGGCCGGGAAAGTGCACATCGGCGCATGGCGCGCGCACCCGGTCCACGGTCCTTCGATGGCGGTCTATCACGCTGGCCCAGGCGTGGATGCTCAGGACACGCTTCCTCGCTTGACGAGACAGCAAATCTCGGAGCGCTACGAGAAGCGCATCAGGGGAACCGAAAAGTACGACCAGCGTAAGGCCCGGCATCGCAGCCGCCATTGGGAAAAGAAGGCGAAGGCGGCGCCGAAGAACTGGGCGGCTGCGCTGTTCATGCAATAGATGCAAGGGAGACAACATGGGAAGCATGCTGACACTGCACACCATCGGCGCCGCCGAGGCAACGATGTCGAGCCGCGAGATTGCGGATCTGACTGGCCGTAGGCACGATCAAGTGCTGCGCACTGCCCGCGAGTTGGTCGCGCAGGGGGTTACACAATCTGTGGAGACCCTCTACCGGCATGAACAGAACGGAGTTCAGTACCCCGAGCACCGCCTGAACAAGCGGGACTCGCTCGTTTTGGTTGCGCGACTGTCGCCTGAGTTCACTGGGCGTGTCGTTGACCGCTGGATAGAGCTCGAGGCATCGGCGCCGGTTGCGCCCGATCTATCGAACCCGCATGCTTTGCGCGCGCTGCTGCTGCAGTACTCGGACAAAGTAATCGAATTGGATGCCAAGATCACCGCAGACGCGCCGAAAGTGGCGTTTGCCGAAGCAGTGCGCGCGATCGACGGCGCTTGCCACATCGAAAAGATCGCCAAGACGCTCGGCATTGGTCGGAACAAGTTCTTCAGGCGCCTACGCGCCGACGGCATCCTCTTGGATAACAATCTTCCATACCAGAAGTACATCGACCGAGAGTATTTCACCGTCATCGAGCAGCAGCCCTACACGGACAGCAAGGGCGTGACGCACGCGACCTTTACGACGATGGTCACGGGCGCCGGTCAAGTCTTCCTGGCGAAGCGCTACGCGAACATCGCTGGAGCGGCCAATGCGTGACTACGGCAAGATCTCGCCGAAGTTCTGGATCGGTCCGACCGGAAAGGCATTGCGCAAGCAGGGCCTCGAGGCTCAGCTCGTCGCCCTGTACTTGCTCACCAGCCCGCACGCCAACATGCTGGGCCTCTACTACTTGCCGCGCGCATTTATGGCCCACGAAACAGGATTGGGCATTGAAGGGGCTTCGAAGGGCCTTCAAGGCTGCATCGAAGCAGGGTTCTGCCGGTACGACGACGACAGCGAAATGGTATGGGTGATGGAGATGGCGCGCTACCAGATCGCCGACAAGCTGCAGGGGAAGGACCTGCGCATCAAGGGCGTGCAGAACGAATATGACTCTCTCCCAGAAAACCCTTACCTAGGCTGCTTCTATGCCATGTACGCGGCGGCATTCTGCATGTCTTCGAACAGGAATCAAGGAAGCCTCTTTGAAGCCCCTTCGATGCCCCTAGAAAGCCAAGAGCAGGAGCAAGAGCAGGAAAACACAGAACCTAAACCCTCTTCGTCAGCTGCCACTGACGATGTTGTCGAGCCGGAGCCTGAAGTCGCTAAGCCTTTCGATCAGTTTTGGGCTGCCTACCCACGTCGCGTCGGCAAACAGGATGCGCAGAAGGCCTGGGCCAAGATCAAGCCTGACAGCGTGCTGTTAGCTCTGATTCTGAAGGCCATCGAGAACCAGAAGCAGGGCGCTGACTGGCGCAAGGAAGACGGCCAGTTCATCCCGCACCCGGCGACCTGGTTGCGGGCCGGACGCTGGCTCGATGAGGTCCGACCCTACGTGGCGCCGCCGCCGAAGCTACCGCCCGGCTGGTGGGAGTCGGCTGAGGGAATGAAGGCCGCAGGCTTGATGCTCACGCCGCCGCTGACCCCGAACAAAGGCGAGTATCCCAAGGAATTCGCCGCACGAATTCGCCTGGCGCTGGGCATGGTCGACCCCGACCCGCTGCATAGCCACGTGGCCCCGCCGCCACCTGAGAAGATCGAGCGGGCATACATCCCGCCGACCGTGCCCGAGGGCGTGCAACTGACCGACGAGCAGCGTAAGGCCCGGCGCGATGAACTGCGCGAGGCCATGCGGGTCATGAGTGAGAAGGCGGGTAATGCGCGGGCTGGTGTGGTCGCATCGAACGAGAGGCAAGCAGCATGACCGTTCTCCCGAATGACATGTGCGCGCGCTGCAGGCACTTCAAGATGAAGGAGTACCCGGACCATGCCCGAGTGGGTCTCGGTCGGTGCATGGGCTACGACAACGCCCAGCCGCTGATCAACCCGTTCGTGCCGTGGTCTGGCAAGCCCTGCGCGCGGTTCTCCAGGGCGGCCGATGTAGTGATCCGCCAGCAGTGGATCGAAAAGCAGCAGGAAAAACGAGCGAAGCAGTCAACATCAACCGCAGCACCAACCTGAAAGGCAGACATGAACGACCAAGCAATCGAGCAGGAAAGCCAGGCCAAGGGCAAGACCGCTCCGCGCGTCACGCCGGCGGACATCGAGGCGAACATCGCCAGCGAGCACTACTTCACGGCCGAGCAGGGCGCGGCCATGGCGACCGCCGACCAGACAGGCGAAGCCGCGCATCCGCAGCCGCCCGCACTGAGCCTGCTCACCTTCTGCGTGCTGGTCCTGCGCAACGGCTTCACCGTCACCGGCGAGAGCGCGTGCGCCAGCCCGGAGAACTTCGACGCCGAGATCGGCCGCAAGATCGCGCGCCAAAACGCCGTGCAGAAGATCTGGCCGCTGATGGGCTATGCGCTCAAGGATCAACTGCATTGGGATGCGATCGCGGGCGCCGAGCAGCTATAACCGCCACCACCCCGCCCGTCCTCCGGGCGGCAACAGCAACGATACGAAAGGAACAGAAGGTGATCAAAGATTGGCTCTACTTCGGGTGCTATAGGTCTCCCGGGCATTTCCTCTTCAAGCCAGGCATGCGTGAGCCTTATGATCGAGAGATGCAAAACCTGCGGAATTTCGATGGCCTGCTGCCGCCGCAAGATAGCAGGGCCGGGTATGTCGCTACCGTCTCTCGCCTGGAAGCTTGGGGCGTCACCGCACTGGCGTTCTGGGACTACACCGTCGACAGCCGCAGTGGCAGCAACAGCGTGTTCTACGCGCCGTCATTGACCATCGCGCCGGAAGAGCTCATGGCTCAGGCGCGCGCACAGTTCCCTGAAGTGTGGGCCCGCCTTCCGGAAGTGAAGCTTCTCGCGGCATCGATTGGGGTAGGCCAGTGAAGCGAGGCTTGCAGGCCTTGGGCCGGCTCAAGGTCGGCGCCATGAACAAGACTGAGCAGGCGTACGCGGCGACGCTAGAGCAGCGCCGCGCCGCCGGCGAGGTGGTGTGGTACAAGTTCGAAGGCATCAAGCTTCGGCTTGCCGACAACACTTTTTATACGCCGGATTTCGCCGTTATGTTGGCTGACGGGGCGTTGGAAATGCATGAGGTCAAAGGTTACATGCAAGACGATGCAAATGTGAAGATCAAGGTTGCGTCAGACCTGTACCCGATGCGGTTCTTCGTTATCCGTACGCGCCCGAAAAAAGATGGCGGCGGTTGGCAGGTGAATGAGGTCGGGAATGTCGCATAAATGCCGAAGGCGTCGGTGTATCGGGCCACTTTGTCACTAGATCACAGCGAGATCAATACCACGGCCGACAAAAGCTAGTCCGATAATAAATGCAACCCATGACAACCCCCACAGCGCGTACGAAGCGCGAGCCCACCAGTGGTGGCCGCTGGCGCCGAGTAGATTTGCAATGGAATGGTGTGCGTCGAGCACTCGAGCGGCCGGCATCAAGGCTGCGATGACAAGTCCTATAGCGAAAAACAGGAGCGCATTCTCCCCGTAGTACTTATAGGCGGTGAATATTGATGTCTTATCCTTGGTGAGCAGTGCCTGCATAAATCCGAGCATAGCCACACAGCCGCCGCCATGCAGAGTGATTAGAGCCTTGAGACCCTCGGTGGTATGCGAGTCCGCACGCAGCGTCTCCGCATCTATGCGATCAAGGTTTTTGTCGTGAGCATCCAAAGTTCTCTGAAAAATATCCATCATGTTGACCGACGCGGTGAAAAATTTATTGTAGAGCAAATTTTGCTTGATGAGCAGAATCAGTAGGTCACATTGTGATTTGGAAAATGTCGTAGCAGCCTGCAAAAATACTGCTGAGTGCTAAGCTTCTCCCCATTCCAAGGAGCAAGCCATGTTCGTCGAAAAGTACCTTCAATCGCTCAACACGTCGGACCTGAGGGACGACGAGCTGCACCACAAGACGGATGCGCTCGCAGCTGCCGCGCTGGCGGACCTGACGGGCGGATCCGGCGAGGTGCTCGGCTCGCTCTTGGCGCGCGCGAAGTACGCCGACGGCATCCAGCACAAGACGTTCGAGGCCGGGAATCATAACTTGGCCGTGCTGCTGCGGGCCTGGACGAAGCTCGTTGTACAAAAAGGTTTGGATCGTCAGTGGCTTAAGATCAAGCACGAATGGGACATCAAGGCGGCACACGGCATCTACGAGAAGATCGCGCGCGTGTCGCTCGCCCACTGGCTGCAAGGTGAGTGCGAGGTATGCAACGGCACGAAGATCGCGGCTGGCCGTGCCTGCTCGCACTGTTCTGGGTCGGGGCGCGAGCCGATCGCCGGCGGCGCGCTCGAAGTAGAGCGCATCAAAGACATGGTGTCCGAATTGGAGGGGTTGTATCAGGCGCATGGCGCACGAGCTGCATCAAGATTGCGCCGCGCTGCCTGAATAGTTGTGCTAGCCTTAGATTTTTCTTGAGGCAAGATTATTTATGAGTATGGGATCGGTTTCCGCTCTCGCCCAGGTTCCCGGAGCGGTGTGGGGAACAGTTTTTGGTGCCGTATGGGGCTCCCTCATTGCCCTACTTACGGCAGCGCTTACTGAGCGCTGGAGCGTTGCGCGTGCTAAGGCACAGCGTGTGCATGAGTCGGAGGAAAAATCTCGGGAACGAACGATGGCGTTGAGGCGCGAGGTTTATCTTCCGGTGGTTGCTGAGTATAACGATGCACTGAAGTTCCTTTCTACCTTGCCGAATCTCACTATTGATGAGATAGGGAAAAGTAAACCGTTAGGACAGTTGGCATCTTCTGCGGGGAAGTTGGGCCTGATTTCGGATCAGGAGACCGCCATTGTCGTGCATAAACTCTCTGTTGAGTGCAGTTCTATATATATTCGTTTTGCGCCCGTGGCAATGGAAATTGCCGCGCTTCGGGGGATTGCCGATGTGCACACAAAGCTTCGGGAAAAGCATTTAGCCGAAATCGAGCGAGTAACTCTGGCCTCTGGGGCAATCCTCGAAAGCGGCGAACGAAACGATATACGAGCCGCAGGCTTGCAGCGACGTTACGAGGTATTAAATTCGCTCTTTGAGCAGGAAGGAGAAAAGCTGGCATCGGTTAACCGCAAGGCGTCCGAACTGCATAGAAGCTACGCGTTGCAGTCTCTCCCGGCCATGAAATCGCTACTGGATCTCGGCGTTCAAACAGTGCTCCGCATGCGCCAAGATCTAGGCCAGACTGGCAACGCGGATACGTTTGCAAAAGAGGCGCGCGAGGCGGCTGAGCGCATGTACAAGCTGGCGGAGGAAGCTCTTAGGAGATTTTAGGATATGGAGCAAGAAGGCACTTGAATTGCTTGCGAAACACGCGTAAACTTAAGTCCTCATCTACAGTTCCCTCGATCCACGTAATGCGCGCTACGGCGCCAACGTCACCCGAGGCAGTCGAGCAGTCCGGCCAGCAGTAAAGCCGGCGTTCGTCCGCAGGAACTGAAACAACCCGCCACGTCGGCGGGTTTTGTCGTTTACGGCCCACTTGTGCAGATAGCCTTGGGGTTCGTCGGCCGGCGTGGTGCGCATTCCCCATCACTGGTGAGGAATTCGCACCACTGCACGCCAATAAATGGAGTCGAGCTATCGAACGGTAAGATCCAGTTCACGGCCAACCGCCTTAAACGCTGCTGCAAGCGTATCGATCTTCGTCGCGTGCTCAAGATCGACGATGCGGTTGACCTCTTGCGGCTTGATCCCCATAAGCCGCGCCAGATCGACTGGGCGCACTTTCTGGGTCAGCATCTCATTCAAGAGCAGAACCTTAGCAGATGCGCTCAACGGAAGCTCGATAAGGCGCTCACCCTCGACCGCTTCAGACGGTAGAGGGACGGGGCGCCGGTCTTCAAAATAGAAGTCCATCGCAGTCAGCAGCGCGTCGGCGGCCATATCGAGCGCTTCGGCCTCGTCATCGCCTTGGGTGATCGCTTCCGGGATGTCGCGGAACGTCACAACGAACCCGCCTTCATCGGCCGGGGTAAAGGTTGCTGGATATTTCATAGTAGTGCCCTTTCAAGGTGCGTACTCGGTGCGGTGCTGTGCTGCAAGCCCCTTTCGGGGCCTGCCTCACTTGAGTTTCAGTTTCTTTTTCACTCCCTCGACAAGGGGCTGTTTCAACTCCTTGCTTGGGTGTCTCGGTAGGATGGTTTGTTCGCCGTTCAGGTAGATTTTCAAGTGGCTTTTACCTTCCTTGGTTATCGCTCCCTGCTGCTTCAACCACCTTACAAACTCGCTCTGTTTCACCGCACCTCCTTTCGTGTTGTCGATGTGGTTATAATAAACAAAAACGTTTATCAATGCAAGCATTTTTGTTTATTCCCAATGCCTTTTTTGTGAGGCCGCCATGAAGACCTAACCCGATTTGAGCCTGGTCATCACGTAGAAGCGCGACGAAACGCGCACGGGATCACAGTTGCCCGATGAGTGCCGGAGCGCCCGCCCGGCGACACTCAGAAGACGGCACCATAGACGACACGGAATTTGAACTGGCATCGGCCAGAACAGGCGAGCGCAACCCAGCGCGCTACGTCGCCGGACGCTGTAACCGGCCTCCACACAAAGCCTAAGCCTGACAATCACGTTCCGCGTGTGCGGATGATGGCTGCGGGCTTTGTGTGGTGGGTGCTCTGCGCATCTGCGCCCCAGCGTCTGCCCTGACTAGGCCTCTGGGTGGTGCCCGCCGCAACCTGTCTCCTCTGGGTTCGCTCTCGTTCCTGGACTTTCGCCGCCTGTCGCAGCAATGCGCCGGCGGCATTTTTTTATTCATGAGGTACGCCATGCGTATGAGTCTCGAGGCTGAGGTGATTTGGCTGAGGCTGATGGAGCAGGTGCGCCGCGAAGACGCGGTAATCGATCGCATGCGGGCCGTAGCATGAAAGGCCCGGCAGACGTCTACCTCGCCGAGATCCTGCGCGCCGTGCTGGGTGATAAGGCGAACGAATGCAAGGTCGCGGACATTGAGCGGCTGAACACGATCGCCGCGCACCTCGTCGACTGCGAGGAGGCAAAAGCGATCCTGCGTGCGAAGGGATGTGGCACCGCTGGCATGACGTTCGTGGAGCTGGCACGCAGCCTTCCTGAGCCTTTCGACTTTGATGGCTGGATGCGTGAACGTGTCGCCCGCGCGCATAGGGATCACATGGAGCGAACATCGAGGCTGCCACCGTGCGCCAGGCGCGTGTATGAGCCAGATGAGATCGCGAAGTTCTACGGCATCTCGCACGGCGGGATTGACTGATCGTGCACCGCGCGCGCTGTGAGGCGGATGTTTGGATCGCAAACATTCGCGCTGAAGCTGCCGTGCCAGGCACGCTTGTGGTTGTTGTTATGAGCCGATCCGGCTCGATTGCACTCTTCCCCGAAAACATAGTCGGCCAGTCCGACGCCGAACTGCAGGCGTACATCGCTATGCGGCTCGCTGAATAATGAAAGAACGACATGGCAATTCAATCGACCGACATCATCCAACGGCTTTCTGGCGGCGCCGGCAATTCCTCTGCACTGGCATCACTCGGCGGCGTCAAGTCGTCGACCGTAGCGCCGGCAGGCGTGTTCGACACCGTCAGCGCGGCGGAGGCGGCGGCCGGCGATGTGGAATACCGTTGCGTGTACGTGCACAACGCCCATGCCTCGCTCACGCTGCTCAGCGCCACCGCCAACATCCAGGTCGACACGCCGGATGGCACGACCATTGTCGATATCGGTCTCGGAACAAGTGCCGTGAACGGCACCGAGCAGACCGTCGCAGATGAAGGTACGGCGCCGTCTGGTGTGACCTTTGGCGCCGGCCCCATCACGTTGGGTGACATCCCGGCTGGACAGCATCGTGCCGTCTGGCTGCGTCGCACCGTCAGCGCTGGTTGCCCGGCCATCACTGGCGACAGCTACACCGTGCGCGTTTCCGGGAGCACCGCAGCGTGAACTACAAAGACAACGTAAAGGAGACGACGAGCGTCACCAGCACGGCGTCTTTCACGCCGGGTGGTGCGGTGGCGAACTACCAGGCATTCACCTCGGCCTACGCCGACGGCACGACGCGTATCCCGATCAAGGTCGGGCCGGACTCGGCGGGCGCTTGGGAGGTCGGCTACTACACGCTGTCGGGCGGCGTGCTCACGCGCAACGGCCTGATCTCCAGCAGCAATGCGGGCTCCGCCGTCACCTTCGCCTCGGGCAGCAAGGATGTCACGGTCGTCTACCCGGCCGCTTACGCCGTCGACTCCGAGAACACCGTCACGCTGACGAACAAGCGCGCCGTGCCGCGCGTGACGACGCTGGCATTCAGCGCGACGCCGACCATCAATACGGACAACTACGACGAGGTCATCCTCAACCCGGTGTCCGGCAACATCACGTCGATGACCACGAACCTGACCGGCACGCCTAACCATGGCGAGCAAATCACGTTCCACTTCAAGCCGACGGCAAATGCCACGATCGCATGGGGCGCCAAGTTCGAGGATTCGTCGATCACGAAGCCGACCAGCCTGACGAGCGGTACGCAGATGTCCGTTTCGTTCACGTGGAACTCGCTCGATTCCCTGTGGCGTTGCGTGGGGTATGCGTAATGGCACGCCGTCGAGGAAATTTTCCTGCTAACGCGGGCGTTCCGACGCCTCCAGGTCCCGGCACCTTGTCCCTGATCAGCTGGACGGACGGCGGCAGCTATAGCGGGTCGAACAACCACCCGGACCGGGTTTTCGTTACCGCTGACGGCAAGCACGTCTACTCGGCCAACACGATCCAGCCGAATGCGGTAACAGCATTCGCCAGGGACTCGATCACGGGTGCGCTGACGCGACTGGACGCCCTTGCGCCGATGTGCGCTGGGTACGGCTGCCAATACCTGGTTGAGTCGCCCGACGCGGCGCACATCCATGTAGTGTATGGCAGTACCAGTGAAATCAAGACGTTTAACCGGAACTCGACCACCGGCGCCCTCAGTTCATTCGCCGCGGCACCTAACATCACGGTGGGAACGTCGAGCTCCAACGCCAGCTCGGCCTGTATCTCGCCAGACGGAGCGCACATTTACGCTGCTGCCAACGCGGACTCGAAGGTCTATTGCTTCGCGCGCGACAACAACTCCGGCTCCGGGACGTACGGCAAGGTGACTACTCTTACTGGGCAGGCGAGTATTACGCCGACCGGTTGTGACCACCCTATCCACATCGCCATCACGAAAAACGGCTCCAGCGGCATCGCCGGCAAATACCTGTACGTGGGTAACTTCACCACGACATCACCGCAGATCTGCTGCCTGGTCCGAGACAACAATTCGGGCTCGGGAACCTACGGGCAGTTGTCGATCAACTCGGTGCAGGCTTCGATCGCGTCGCCCACGGGCCAGCCTGCCTGGCTGTGTATCTCTCCGGACGACCGGCACCTGTACGTCGCTTGCGACAAGGGCGCGGTCACCGCGTACACCATCAACCAGAGCGACGGCTCGCTGACGCAACTTGCCAACTACACCGGTGTGAGCTCAGGCCCATGGTGCGTGCAGGTATCGCCGGACGGGGCCAACGTGTACGTGGCAGGCAGTGATGCGTGCCTGATTGACCAGTTCACGCGGGACAATAACCCGGCGTCAGGTACGTTCGGCCAGCTGACGGCGAAATTCCCGGCACGGGTCCGCGCCTCGCCAAACTACACGACGACGGCAAGTAGTATCGGACCGGATTGGTGCTTCCCGTCACCGGATGGGAAGCACCTGTATGCGACGTCATCCATCGTCCCGTACACGGTGTCGGTGTTCAACATTCACCAGTAAAGGCGTCCCATGTTCGGCTACAACGCACTTGGCGCCACCGCGCTCGGCGACAGCCCAGGCGCCGGCACGACCACGGTTACGGCTGACTTGGTCGGTACATTTGATGTGCTGAGTGGCGTCACGAAGGACTTCGTCGGCAGCTTCGATGTGCTGGGGACGGTGTCGCAAAACTTTACATGTACGTTCGACGTGCTGGGCTCGGTGTCGCAGAACTTCGCGGGCACCTTCGACGTGCTCGGGGTTGTGACGAGCGATTTTCCCGGCACATTCGACGTGTTGGCGAAGGTGATCAGAGACTTTGCCGGCACATTCGACGTGCTGGGGAGCGTGACGAATGATTTCCCCGGCGCGTTTGATGTGTTGGGGATGGTATCGAGAGACCTTGTTGGCACGTTTGACGTGCTGTCGTCGGTGTCGTCGGTGTCGCAGGACTTCGTCGGCACGTTCAACGTGCTTGGCGCCTCGATGCCGCCGCTTCCGATCAATCCCCGCATGCTTTACATATCGGGATGGAAGTCGAATTTTTCCCCGATGCGTGTGACTGAGGTAGAGGTGCTCACCATTGATTTCGGCCCGGCCCTAGCGCCAGGAGAAACGATCATATCTGCGAGTTGGTCGAATGCTGTATCGAGCGGCGATGACCCGAATCCGAACGCGATGATGCAAAATCGCTGCACGATTTCAGGCGCAAAGGTGAGTGAACTCTTCTCCGCGCACGTGCCTGGCGTGATCTACACGCCGACGTGCACAGTGCAAACGAGTGCCGGCCAGACCATCATTCTTCCCGAATATGGATCCGGCTCGTTGTACGTGACGGGATAGCGGATGCTCAAGATCGATGTCAGTTCGAACATCAAGGAGATCACCGCCAGTCTGGATCGGATCGCCCGGCAGCAAATGCCGTTCGCGACGGCCCAGGCCCTGAACAAGGTCGCGGGCCGCGTAAAGCCGGTCGAGCAGCAGAACATCCGCGACAAGTTCACGAAGCCGACGCCATTCACACAGAACTCCATCGGCATCAGCCGCGCCAACAAGGCCAATCTGACGGCGGCGGTATTCGTGAAGGACATCGCGGCGAAGTACCTGCAACCGTACGAGGAGGGCGGCAAGCACTTCCTGAACAGTCGCGCGCTGCTGAACCCGAAGGACATCAAGCTCAACCAGTATGGGCAGCTGCCACGTGCGACGCTCGCGAAGCTGAAGGCGCGGCCGGACATCTTCATCGGTATCGTCAAGACCAAGGCCGGCCCGGTCAACGGCGTGTGGCAACGGGTGACAGCGCCTGGCCGGAAGCTGGTGGCGGCGAATGGCCGTCGGCTCCGCGGATTGAACCAGGGCCCGACTGCGACGCTCAAGTTGTTGATTCGTTTCGGCGATGCGCTGCCCGTGAACAAGCGTCTGGAGTTCGGCAGAACCGCCCGGAAGGTGATCGACGCGCATCTGCAGGGCGATTTCGAGGACGCGCTGGCGGCTGCCCTGCGCACGGCGCGATAGCGCGGATGGCCGACGGGTCCTTCCCGGGGATTCCTGTCCCGAGGGCATTGCGCGCCCCGGGTTGTCGCTAGCTAAAAAAATTTCAAATTTGGGTAACGAGGTAACGCATGACGATCGTCTCGCAAGCCGAATATGCGCGCCTGCGCGGCGTCAGCAAGAAGACCGTCACCCAGTGGAAACAAGAGGGAAAAATCGTCCTGGCGGATGGGGGCGTCGACGTCGAACCCTCCGATGCGCGTTTGCAGAAATATCGGGCCGTGGGCCTCAAGGGAGGTAACGATTCGAGTAACGGGGGTAACACGTTACCTGCGTTACCAGCGGCGCGCGCGGGCGAGACGACCGAGCAGGCCGTTACGCGGATCATGCTGGCCTCCGGCGCCAACATGACGATCGAAGAGGCCCGGCGCGTCAAGGAAAACTACCTGGCCCTGGCAGCCCAGCTCAACTACGACAAGGAGGCCGGCCTGGTGGTCGAGGCGGCCCTGGTCGCGGCGGCCGTCGGTGAGGAGTATGCCAAGGTGCGCACGCGCCTGCTGTCGATCCCGGCCGAGCATGCCCCGCGCATCCATCGGCTCAAGACCGTCACCGAGGTGCAGGACGTGCTGCAGGAACTGATCACGGAAGCACTCGAGGAACTGACCAAAGATGGAGGAAGCTAGCCGATATGCGCATGGCCTGTCCATCTTCCGTCAAGAGCTGGGCAAAGCCCGGCTCAAGAACCTGCAGCCACCGCCAAAGCTGACCCTGAGCCAGTGGGCCGACCGTTATGCGGTCCTGTCGAAGGAGACGAGCGCCCAGACCGGCAGGTTCAGGGCATTTCCTTATCAGAATGGCATCATGGATGCCATCACCGACCCGACTGTCGAGATGGTGTCGGTCATCAAGTCGGCGCGGGTCGGCTACACCAAGATTCTCGACCATGTCGTCGGCTTTTACCTGCACCAGGACCCGGCACCGATCCTTGTCGTTCAGCCGCGGGTAGAGGACGCGGAAGACTACAGCAAGACCGAAATCGTGCCGATGCTGCGCGATACCCCGGTGCTGGCCGAGCTGGCCGGCGACGCGAAGGCCAAGGACAGTGGTCAGACCATCCTGAAGAAGGTGCTGAGGAACGGCTCGAGCATTACGTTCGTGGGCGCGAACAGCCCTGGCGGCTTCCGGCGGATCACGGCGCGCGTCGTCCTGTTCGATGAGGTCGACGGCTACCCGGTGGGCGGCGCGGGCGCCGAAGGTGACCAGCTAGCCCTGGGTGCCAAGCGCGCGGAGACGTTCTGGAACCGAAAGATCGTCATCGGCAGCACGCCGACGGTCAAGGGTGATTCACGCATCGAAAAGTCGTTCCTCGAGGGTGACCAGCGGCGCTACCACGTGCCGTGCCCACACTGCGGTGAATATCAGGTGCTGGAGTGGGGCGGTCCGGATACCCCTCACGGTATGAAATGGGACAAGGACGAGAACGGGGCCGGGATTCCGGAGTCGGTCTACTACGTTTGCAAGGTTACCGGCTGCATTATCAAGGACGACGACAAGCCGGACATGGTGGCGGCCGGCCGTTGGATCGCCGCGCGCCCGTTCAAGGGTCATGCGAGCTTTCATATCTGGGCCGGCTACTCGCTGTTCCCGAATGCCTCCTGGCGCAACCTCGTCGCCGAGTGGCTGCGCGTCAAGGACGACCCGCTCCTGCGCCAGACGTTCATCAACCTGGTTCTGGGCGAGCCGTACGAAGACCGCGGCGACAAGGCGCTGAACGAGACGAAGCTGGCCGCGCGCGGCGAGACCTGGGCGGCGGAAGTGCCCGACGGCGTAGCCGTGTTGACGGTCGGCATCGATACCCAGGACGATCGATTTGAGGTTGAGGTCGTGGGGTGGGGCGCGAACGAGGAGTCGTGGTCGATTGCCTACGAGGTGATCGAGGGTGACATGGAGACTCCCGAGCCGTGGAACCGGCTCGACGCATTCCTCAAGCGCATCTGGCGCCGGGCTGACGGGCGCCCGTTCGAGATCATGGCCGCATGCCAGGACTCGGGCGGTCACCATACCCAGAAAGTC
>Ga0070658_10000579_pt1 | contig 31835 bp, 28 predicted proteins | sample KBSC13metaG_FD_64664 | JGI IMG/M metagenome (GOLD analysis project Ga0070658, IMG submission 64664) | Corn rhizosphere microbial communities from Kellogg Biological Station, Michigan, USA - KBS C1-3 metaG | ecosystem: Host-associated > Plants > Roots > Rhizosphere > Soil ... | reverse complement strand
CTTGCGATCTGGCTCCGCTCCCCTGGAGTGTCCGTAAAACGATATAAATCGAGGGCCTGTTCAAGAGCCGTGTAACCGTTTTGATCCTTTGCATTGACATCCGCTCCATGATTAAGCAATAAGTCCATTGTTTTGGGGTGCCTGGCGATGACACTCAACATGACCGATGTCTCTCGACTGCCATCTTCCGCGTTCTTGTACGCCCCATGTTCAAGCATTGCTTCTGCCAACTGTGGTTCGTCCGTGGTAAGGCATGGATGCCTATAGTCGTCGTATGTGGACGCGCCACAGACCAGGAGGAAGGCACCGGGGGAAGGGCTGCGTGGAGGCGGTGCACGGTGGATTAGATGGTTCCAGAGTTGTGTGAGGGATGGCGGTGGGAGCGATTTGAGAGGCGTATTGGGATCTGCCCCTGCGTTTACAAGAGCCAGCGCTTGGTTCGGGTCTTTCTCCACCAGTGCGGCGATCAACTGACGGTTCAGAGCCTCCTGTCGGCGCTCCGACCGCAGCCACACTCCGCAGGCACCCACGATCAGCAGGCACACGGTTCCCAGGAAAAGGACAGCGCGATAGCGGCGGCATTTGTTCATGGTTGCATGTTCTCTCTCGCCTGCCTGAATCCTCTCTGTAGCATGGAGATCACTATGAGAAGGTAACCAGGAGGAGAAAGCCTGCCTGTCGCGGAATGACGAGAGAAGCAGTGGTAGAGGCCGATGCGGTCTAACTACCTCCTGCTCCATGACTGATATGGAGGCCCACAATGAGATACGGAAGATGCTACATGGGAGCCCTAGCGGCCCTGCTGGCCGTCCAACCCCAACTGCTTGGTTCGGCACAGCCTCTTTCCGGCTTTACCACGGCGCGTGGCACGTCTATTGCAGGACCCTATCCGCGCATTCTGGCCACACCTCAAGGTTACTTCGCCATGAAGCACTTACCAAACATGAAGGACCTGAGCAAGCCCCCGCTCGGCGTCCTCTTTTCCTTATCGCCGAACGGTCGCGAGCACGTCCTTTGGAAACGGACGTTGCTTGGTCAGCCCACCATGATTAAGATCGAAGACACCTGGATGGAACCCTTTGTGATTACTTTGGGAGCGGGATACTCTCCTGACGGCAGCCATTTTTTGGTCATCTATGACTCTAAGGGAAACGTAAGAAGTGATTTCAGCCTGAAAGACTTGTTGACGCCTGAAGAAGTGGCGAATTCCTCACCGGTCAAGTACAACCAGTATGCGCTCGACTGGATATATGAGGCCCAATATGATATCAGACACAATCAGGGATACGTATCCGTCCGCCTGAAGTCCGGGCGGATCGTGAAGATTTCTCTGATCACAGGAAACATCGAACGAGGATAAACAGGAACACGGCTCTTACCAGAAGGACAGCCCAATAGTGACGTTTGTTCATGGTTGCATGTTCTCTCTCGCCTGCCTGAATCCTCCAAGAAGACAATAAAGCCCGCAGAGAGGAGTTCCCTGCGGGCTGATCGGCGGCGCGGTCGCTATGCCTTCGCCTTCTTCGGCTTGACGTCCTTCGGGAACGAGAAGGCATCGCCTCCCTCGGATTACTCTACGCCGCGGAGCAGTTCCCCCTCGCAGAGTCTGGGATGGTTCTACATCATGGGATACGAGGATGAACCTCATTCTTCGTTAGTCTGGTCTTCTTCGCCAGGGACTTCCCAGGGGCTATCTCGCATGGAGATGATTTCGATCGCTTGTCCCCCAGGGGCTTCGAGGTAGAAACTGCGGCTCTTATCGCGGTGGGATTTGATCTCTTTGCCGAGTTCGGCGGCGAGGCGTTCGAGTTCGGCGCTGTCTACGCGCCAGGCGAGGTGGTTGGGATGTTGGTCGGATTTCACGAAGGCGAGTTTGGCGCCGTTGGCTTCGATGAAAGCCCAGCTGGCATCCTGATGGAGAACTTTCACGCCGGGTAGAGTACGCACGTACCAGGCGACGGCTTCAGCAATGTCGGGAACCTGTTGCGCAACATGATCAAAGTGGTAAGCCATGAGATTTATCTCCTATAAGGTTGGTGAAAAGCATTGCTCTCTTGTTTTCTACGTATGGCGAGGCGAGTCGGTGCGCCTAAAGATGGCGAGCGGATGGGATGTCTACTCCTCGAAGCTGAGGGAGGGTTGGATGTCGCCGCGGGATTCGCGGTGGAGGTAGGTGTGGAGGGCTTCTCGGAGGAGGACCTGAGGGGAGGAGAAGGCGTGATTGGCGAGGGCGTCCGGAGTCTCCCAGCGGAAGGCGGCGCAGTCGAGGGCTTGCGGGACAGGATGGGGCGTTAGTGGGCGGGCATCGAAGCCGTAGAGCGTGATGCGGTGATGGGTGACGCCGTGTTTGATGCGCCCGACCTGCGCGCCGATTTCTACCTCCAGGCCGACGACTTCGCGGGCGGCGCGGGCCGCGCCTTCGGCGGGAGTTTCTCCGGGATTGCAGACGACACGGGGAAACTCCCAGAGGCCGCCCCACAGGCCATGTAAGGGACGCTGGGCGATGAGGAAGCGGCCCGCGCTGTCGCGGATCAGGGCGGCGCAATGAGTGACGGCGATGGTGGCGCGGCCGGGCGGAAACTCCGGCAGCGCGCTGGGATCGGCGCTGTTACCCGCGAAGCAGTCCGAGAGGAGCGGGCAGCGTTCGCATTTGGGGTCCGCAGGAGAGCAGATCAGCGCGCCCAACTCCATCAGCCCCTGATTGAACTCGCCTGGCAGCTCCTGTGGCACCAACTGCTCCGCCAGCGACCAGAGCACCGCCTGATTCGCCGTCGATTTCGGGTCGCCATGGACGCCGAAGATCCGGCTCAAGACGCGGATCACATTCGCATCGACGAGCGGGCGCGGGACCTGAAAGGCGATCGAGAGAATCGCTCCCGAGGTGTAGCGGCCGATGCCGGGCAGGCTCTCGATCTCCAGAGCCGTCTGGGGCAGTTGGCCGCCATGCCGCTCCACCACGATCTGCGCAGCGCGATGCAGGTTGCGCACCCGCGCATAGTAGCCGAGGCCCGCCCAGTACTTCAGAACCTCCTCGATCGGAGTCTCCGCCAGCGCTTCGACCGTCGGGAAACGCTCCAGGAAGCGCAGGAAGAAGGGGATCACCGTGGCGACCTGGGTCTGCTGGAGCATGATCTCCGAAACCCAGACCGCATAGGGGGTCGCACCGCGCCAGGGCAGGTCGCGCTTATGCGCCTGATACCAGGCGATCAGATTCGCTACGATGCGCGTTTTCTGCTCCGCATCCACGACAGGAAGCACAGACATCCGTTCCTCACTTTCACCGCCATTGTAGCACAATCCCCCCGAAAAAGAGCGCGTGGGGGTTGCGTCCCCTGCCTCTCCGTGCTACAATGTTGCACGATCCATCTTGCATTGCCGGTTGAGGTTTCAGGAGGAAACGTCCATGCGCGACACGTCCCCGATCTCTGAATCCGCGCTCTCCCGCGCCGCCGTCACCCGACGCCAACTGCTGCTGCGCGCAGGCTATACCGCCGCCGGTCTCGCGCTGGCAGGCGGAGCGGACGCCGGACAGCAGACCCCTAAAATCGTTCTGGGCGAAGGCGACCACAAATATGAGTGTCTCCACGACTGGCTCGTTCCACCCGACACGATCCAGTGGGGCGATACGCAGGGGCTGGCGCAGGACGCTAAAGGCAATATCTATATCACCCACACGGTGAATAAAGCCAGCGAGAGTAAAGACGCCATCGTCTTATTTGATAAGAACGGCAAGTTTCTGACCTCCTGGGGATCGCGCTTTGCGGGCGGCGGGCACGGCATCGACATCCGCAAAGAGCATGGCAAAGAGGTCATCTACCACTGCGACACCGCGCACCGCCAGGTGGTGAAGACGACGCTGACCGGCGATGTGATCTGGGAGAAGGGCCTGCCGACCGAGGCGGGCGTCTATAAAGAGAAAAATCCCTTTGTGCCGACGAATGTGGCCTTCGCGCCGAACGGGGATTTCTATATCGCGGACGGCTACGGCTCCCACTGGATCCATCAGTACAACCTGAAAGGCGACTGGATCCGCACCTTCGGCGGGCCGGGCACCGAGCCGGGCAAGTTTCGCACCCCGCACGGCATCTGGCTCGACACGCGCGGCGAGGAGCCGCTCCTGGTCATCACCGACCGTGCCAATAGCCGTTTGCAGTATTTCACGCTGGACGGCAAATATGTCCGCATGGTGACCGAAGGCATGCGCAAGCCCTGCTATTTCGGGATCCGCGGCGACCAGATGATCGTCGCCGACCTCCAGAGCACCGTGACCCTGCTCGACAAGGACAACAAGGTCATCACGCAGTTGGGCGATGGGGCCGCAATCCCGGATCTGCGCGGCCATCCCCGTTCTGATTTCATTCCCGGCAAGTTTATCCACCCGCACGCGGCCAAGTATCTGCACAACGGCGACATCCTGGTGGCCGAATATGTGCCGATCGGTCGCATCACGCTGCTGCGCAGGATACGGGCCTAGCAAGCGAAAGTTCGTTTTGTATCATAAAATGATCGAACGCAATCGGGCCGTGCTGCCCGCGATCGGATATTGAGGAGAAACTATGCAACCTGCTTATGTGAAAAAGTATTTTCTGACGGCGCTGAACGCCACGCCGGAAGTACTGGACGCGTTTCTGAAACCTCTCGCCGCGGACGATCCGCGCTGGGACCGTCGTCCTGATCCGGAGCGGTTTACGCTGCGCGAGATCGTGGCGCATCTCGCCGACTGGGATCCGATCTTCACCGAGCGCATGGACAAGACCGTCAAAGAGGAGCTTCCCTTCATCCCCGACATGGACGAGGGACAGGTGGCCCTGGATCACGACTACGCGCATCAGGATCCGCACACGGCGCTGGCCCGATTCCGCACAGCCCGTGCCGCAACGGTCGTCTTTTTGAGCGGCCTGACGGATGCCGACTGGAGTCGCGTGGCGGTGAAGGAGATCCACGGTCCGGTGACGCTGGAACGACAGGCGGTGCTGATCCTGGCGCACGATGGCTACCACATGGAGCAGGTCGTGCAGTGGCTGGAACCCGTGAAGTAGATGCACAAGGAGGCATGGTGAATAAGGAGAATGCGGAGCTTCTGAGTCCTACGCAGTTTCTGCTGCTCCTGCACAGCATCCCGCACGTGGGGGAGAAGTCGCTGGCGGTGCTGCTGCGTCATCTCGCGCAGCGCCGGCCCGCTCCCCATGCCTTCCTGGATCTGCCGCCGGACGATCTGATCCGGGACTACGAACTGCCCGCGCGTGCCGCCGAGCATCTGCACGATCACCGCGGCGCGCTGCTGGCGAAGAGCGCGGAGTTGCTGCGCGCGATGCGGCTGCACCCCTTACAGCTTCTCTCCACCGAAAGCGCCGGGTATCCTGCGCGCCTGGAGCAGTTCGACTCCTCCCCGCCGCCGCTCCTCTATGCGCTCGGCAACTCCCATCTGATCGATCCGCCGCTCCCGACACGCTTTACGTTCACGATCGCTGTCTCCAATGGAGCGACGCCCACCGTGCTGAACCGTCAGGATGAGATCGCGACCGGGCTGGTGGAGGCGGGCGGAGCGCCTGTCACCGGGCACGATCGTACTGCGTACAAGCGCCTCGCGCTGGCGGCGCAACGGCGCAACCGCTCCGTGCTCTACGTCTTCGACCGGGGACTGCGGGAGGCGCTCGGCCCCGAGTTCGATCGCCCGCCCTTCTCCGCCGCGCGAATCCGGGACGCCGTCTTCGAGGTGGAGCGGGATCTGGCGCTCTCCCCGTTTCGCCTGGACGACCATGGCCTGGGCGCGAACAACCGACGCCGCGACGAGCTGGTTTTCGCCCTTTCGGACCTCGTGATCGCGCTGGATGTACGTGCCGGGGGGATGATGATGCAGGAGTGTCTGCGCGCGCACAATCAGGGTCGCCCGGTCTATGTCGCCTCGGGAGGGCGTGACGGCAACGACTCTCTGCGGGCGGCGGGATGCCCTGCGCTGCCCGCGGCTCCCGACTGGCCCTCTCTGGTGACCGTGAACTCCGCCCCCACGCGGAGAGGAGAAGGATCTTATGCGCCAGGAAACCTATAATGAACGGGCTGCCGGGAAAACTCCGGTTCTGACACTGCCGGACGCCGTCGGCTTGACGATGGGTCCGGAAGACCGCGGACGCGTGATTAACGAGACGATGGCGGTCGCTGCACAAGAACTGGGCCTGTCGCGATTAGCTGCATTGAGCTATATCCCGGAAGAGAGCCTTTTACGCGGGGGCGCGGTATTTGGGATCGAAGCGGAGCAGATGCGCAACTGGCGCTGGTCCGTCGCCGATTTCGCCCCCGCGGAGCGCGCGATCCGGACCGGCCAGTTTGTGGTGCAGTCCGATACGAGTGGGTTTCCCACGGAACTCGCCCCCCACTTTTCGGGTGAAGTCGTCTTTGTGCCGTTGAAACTCGCGGGGCGAGTCCTCGCCGTGATGGTCGGGCAGCTTATTCCCGGAACGGCGGCGCGTTCCGGCGCCTGGCAGGCTCAGGCCGCCGAGACCGCCGTGCGCACCGCATTGATGGTGGAGCAGTTGCGCCTCAGCGTCGCGTATCTGGACGAACAGAACCTGCGCCAGACAAGCCGTGTGATCGCAGCAACGATTCTGGAAGGGCATCCTCTGGAGGAGGTCGCGACGCTGATTACGGAGGCCGTCGCGGCGCGGCTGCGCGTGAAGCGGGTCGGTATGTTTCTCAAGGATGCCGAGGAGAAAGTGCGGCCGATCGTCCTGCGCAACATCTCAACCGATTATGGCGAGGGGATCACCCGAATCGCACGCCCTTCGCCCGCCTACAAACGCTCCATCGCGACCGGTCTGCCCTTCTATTCCCGCAACATCCAGGAGGATCCCCAACTGGACCCGGAGCTGCGCGCCCTCTTTCAGCGCGAAGATATCACGACCATCCTGATGGCGGTGATGCAGCAGGGAGAACGCAAGACGGGAACGCTGGCCGTCTATCCGTGTACAGAGCGCCAGTTTACCCCGGCGGAGATCGCCCTCTTCCAGAGTTTCACGGATCAGGCCGCGCTCGCGGTCGCGATGACGCAGCAGATGGAGCAGCAGCGGGAGATGGCGATGAGCGAGGAGCGCAATCGTCTGGCACGGGAGATGCACGACACCGTCGCGCAGTCCCTGACGGGCCTGATCCTCCAGATCGAGACCGCGAAAACCAGCGTCGAAACCGGCGATTTGAGTGCGGCGGGAGAGATCTTAAGTATGGCGCGCGTGCAAGCCAAACACGCGCTGGAAGACACCCGCCGCGCGGTCCAGGGTCTCGCCCCGGCCTCGCTGGAGCGACTTACCACCGCGAAGGCGATCGCGGAGGAGGCGCGTCACTTCGAAGCGGAGACCGGCATTCCCGCCCTCTTCATCCAGACGGGCGACGAACATCCGCTTCAGCCCGAACAGCAGACGGCCCTGCTCCGTATCGCGCAGGAGGCGCTGACAAACGCCCGCAAACATGCTCAGGCGCAGCGCGTGCGGGTAGGACTTCAGTTCGGGCCGGACTACGTCTCGCTGATCGTTGAGGACGACGGCATCGGCTTCGATGTGGATGCGGCGATCACGCCCGGCCCACAGGCCGGCTACGGTCTGTTCGGAATGCGGGAGCGCGCCCGCCTGCTGGATGGAGAACTGGAGATCGAAAGCCCTTCCGGATGGGGAACGCGCCTGCGGGCAGTCCTGCCCTACCGCCCGGCTTCCTCACTGGGCAGCGCACGCGTTGCGCCAACGCAGACTACCCCCGCACTGCCCGCGACCACCGGTCTGTCTCTCAGCGCACCCCTTGGACCTGCCCCTGCGCGTGATGCCGTCCGTGTTCTGCTGGCAGACGACCACGACATCACACGCCAGGGCGTGCGCTCGATGCTGGAGGCCAGTGGGGAGATCATCGTCGTCGGTGAAGCGATGGACGGCGCGCAGGCGGTCGCACAGGCGCGCAGCCTGCGCCCGGATGTGGTGCTGATGGACATCCAGATGCCTCTGATGGACGGGTTGGAGGCGACCCGCATCCTGCACGCCGAGATGCCGGATCTGCCCGTCGTCATCCTCACGACCTTCCAGACCGCGGAATCGGTCGCAGAGGCGTTCGGAGCCGGAGCGAAAGGCTATCTGCTCAAGGATGCCGATGCCGCGGACCTGATCGCCGCCGTACGCGCCGCGCGTCGTGGCGAAGCCCTGCTCGCGCCTGCCGTCGCCGACAGACTGGCCGCCCTGGCTACCCTCCAGCCTTCCGGCTCCTCCGGTCCCGCCAACCCCGATACGCTCAACGAGCGAGAACAGGAGATCCTGCAACTACTCGCGAGAGGCGCCCGCAACAAAGAGATCGCCGCCCAACTCTTCCTCTCTATCAAGACGGTCGAGTATCACCTGGCGCATCTGTTCACCAAGCTCGGCGTCTCCAACCGCACCGAAGCCGCCCGCGTCGCCACCGAACGCGGCCTCGTCGCCCCCGAAGGCCGCGGTTTGAAGTAGAGGCGGGATCAATCCGGAGGGTAGCGTGGATTGCTTCCGACAAAGTGAGTCACGGCGCGGACGTCTTGCTTATTCAGAACTTCAAACACAGCCTCTTTGTCCGCATAGGTTTGCGGCGAATCCTCCGACCAACCGTACTCCGGGAGATCCGGATGGAACAGCCGCAACCAGCTTGCCTCAAGTTCGCTCCGCCACGGCTCCGGCAGCGGCCAGAGGTCTTCATCGGTAACTGCCTGACGCATAGGAACCTCCCAGGCCTCGTTTTCCTGTCTCGTGTAAGCCAGGAACTGCCAGGAATGGACTCTATCCCAGGCCCAACTCGGAAAAGCTAACGTTCTCTCCACCGCCAATTCGATCCGCACATGGGAGTGACCTACCCTCTCGCGGTGCCTGAACTTACGTAAATCGGGTTTCTTACAGTAAGCCCACCAGGGCAGTCCCCCTTGATAGCCCGGTATACGTGTCTGCAACTGGCACGCCAACCACAGATACTGAGGAGGCACATATCCATCTTCATAAGGATAGTAGGCCGTTTCGACACGCAGGGATCCCTCCGCTTGCAGGCGATCCCATACAACCCGCGGTTGTATCGTCCAGAGGCGCATCAGCCATCGAGGCCGACGAGGTCGGCGGCCATCATTTCGGTGTGTTTTTTCCAGGCGTCGATCAGACGGTCGTCAAAGGGATCGTCGTCGCTGTTTTCGATTTTGCCGCGGGCATCGAGCCAGGCGACCGTGCGTCGCACGCCTTCCACCCAGGGAATCGTGTAGCGGAAGCCGAGGTCGGCGATCGCGGCGGAGTTGTCGAAGATGCTGGGATACTGGAAGATGTCGATGCTGATCCCGGCATGTTTCGGTGCGACACGGGCCAGGAAGTCGGTAGGGATGTGGACGAAGGGGGGAGTCGGAACCCCTAAGGCTTCCGCGACGCCTTCGTGGTAGCGGTTCCAGGTCATCCACTCTTCACCGGTCAGGTTGTACTTTTTGCCGAACGCCTTCGGGTTGCCGGCGGCTCCCACGAATCCCCGGCCTACATCCTCGATATGGCAGGCGGCCCAGAGGCAGGAGCCGTCGCCATGTACCACGATCGGCTTGCCTTTGCGGATGCGGTCGAGATAGGTCGTGCGGCCTCCAAAGGTGTGCACGATGGTGCCGCCTTCGCCGTAGGTCTGGGACGGCCGCAGGATCGTCACCGGAAAGTCCCCGCGCGCGTCGGCCTCCAGCAGAATATCTTCGCACTTGCCTTTGTTCGCGCCATAACTGCCGATGGGAGCGCGCGGTTCGTCCTCATGGATAGGATAGTGCGTGGCCGGCCCACCGTAGGCGCAGACGGTGCTGCAGAAGAGGAAGTGGCCGATACGCCCTTGAAACGCCCGCACGACGCTTTCGGCATCGGCAGGCGAGAACCCGACCATGTCCATGACGGCGTCGAAATGCCCGGCCTCCGCCATCTGCGCCTCGAAGGCCGCGTACTCCTTACGGTCGCCATGCAGGAACTTCGCGCCGTCGGGAATGCGCGCTTCGCTCTTGCCCCGGTTGTAGAGCGTGACCTCGTCGCCACGCTCCAGAAGTTGGGTGGTGATCGCCGTGCTGATCAGCCCTGTTCCCCCGATAATCAATATCTTCACTTCGGTGTGTCTCTCTTCCGTTATGTGTCTATGTTTTATAGAAGCGTCAGGCGAGGCGCTCGCGGACGCGCGGCATCAGCTTCGCCAGCGGGACGTTGTAGGGACAGGCGGCTTCCGCGCCGTGCCAGTCGGCCTCGGCCAGAGCGTTCTGGTCGCGCTTGTCGGCGGGCAGTTGGGCGTAGAGATCGCGGGCGTGCTCGGCCTTCCCGTAGTGGTCGTGGTACATCAGGAAGCGCAGGCTGTCGGCTACCGCGAGTTGTGCGCCTGCACCGCTGGCGGCTTTGCATAGATGGTCACAACCACGGCACCAGAGATGGCTCACAAGGCGGGCGTGTTCCTGAATGGCGTCCCGCTCGGTCAGAGAGAGTTTGCTCGCCACCGCCGCGATGTTCTGTTTGACATGATCGACATTCGTCATCTCCGAACAGATCGACGCGATCCGCTCGTCCACCGCCACCGCCTTGATCGCGGCCTGATACTGGTTGAGGCCACGCTTGCGGAAGGGGTCGAACTTGTCCGGCAGCGTCATGCCGCCGACCTGCGTCTTCATCGCGACCAGGCCGATGCCCTTCTTGACACAGCGATCCATCGCCTTCTCCAGATCGTCGCGCTTATAGTAATGGCAGTCGTAGCGGAACATGATGACGTCGATAAAACTGCTGTCCGCCGCCGCATTCAGGCACTCCACCACGGTATCGTCGTGGGTGGAGAAGCCGAAAAACCGGATCTTACCGGACTTCTTCAGTCCCTCTGCCGCTGCCTTGATGTCGGGGTCCGTCAGCACCTTCACATCGCGTACCTGATGCATATAGAAGGCGTCCACATAGTCCTGCTGAAGGCGGTCGAGGCACGGCTGAAGGCGCGCCTCCAGTTGGCGGTGGGAGTGCGTTTTGCTGACCAGCCAGAGCTTTTTGCGGGCTGCGCTGTGTCCGGTCGCGCCCATATTCTTGAGGAACGCGCCGATGGCCCGCTCGCTCTGACCGCCGCGATACGATTCGGCGGTGTCGATATAGTTGATTCCGGCTTCCAGTCCGATGCTCAAGACCTCCGGATCGATGTCCCACGATCCGCCGTGCGCCAAGCGGGAGACTTTGACACCGGTCCTGCCCAGAGTCGCCATCGGCATGGCCGTCACCTTCTTGTCCGCCTCGGGCGGCGCTGCCGCCGCGTGATCGGCGATTCCGGCGCTCAGCGCGCCCGCCGTACCCAACGCTGCCGTGCCGGTGCGCAGGAGGTCACGCCGGGAGAGCGTGCCGGGGGTATTTTCAGGGGTGTTTTCGTCGCGTTCTCGCATGATGATAGCTCCTCCGCCCGGTGCAGCCGGGTGATGTTGATTGCGGACCCGATCAGGACCATTCTATACTCCGTGGATTCCACACCGAGCGGCCCTTCTCCTTCCTCCATTTCGAATTTTGCCTTGACAGAGCCGTCCTACCTATGGTATATTTCAACGCTGGCTGACACAGGGTCAGGTTTTTTTGTGCCTGACGCGGCGATAGGCTGCAGAGGGTCGTCGCCATCACGCAAAAAGCATTTTTTCGCTGGAAAGCAGCGTCAGGAGAGAGTTTTCATGTACGCTATCATCAAAACAGGCGGCAAACAGTATAAGGTAGCCGAAGGCAAGACGATCACGGTCGAGAAACTGGTCGGAGAGCCTCAGACAACGGTCGAACTTACCGAAGTGCTGATGCTCAGTGACGACGCCGGAATGCGCGTTGGTGCGCCCACCCTCGCCGGCGCCAAGGTCGTCGCGACCATCGTTGAACAGGGCCGTGGCAAGAAGATCAACGGCTTCACCTATCGCCCCAAAAAAGGGCAGCATCACCGCTACGGACATCGCCAGTCGCAGACTATCCTCGTGATCAACAGCATCCAGGGTTAAGTCGCGCCTGCACACATACTTTTTCGAGGAGACAGAGACGATGGCACATAAAAAAGGCGTGGGAAGTTCGCGCAACGGGCGCGACAGTAATCCTCAGCGACGCGGCGTCAAACAGTACGGCGGTCAGGTGGTCAAGGCAGGCTATATTCTGGTGCGCCAGTGCGGTACGCCTCTGCATCCCGGCAACAACGTCGGCATGGGCCGTGACTATACGCTCTTCTCGCTGATCGACGGCGTCGTGACTTTCGAAGGCCCCAAAGCCCGCCGCCGCGTCAGCGTCTATCCGGCTCCGGTAGCCGCGCCCGTTGAGGAAGCTCCTGCGGAAGCCGCTGTCTGAACCGATTTCGCTGGTGCATCACACTCTATTCGCGCAAAAGCCCCGTGAGAAATATTCTCACGGGGCTTTTGCTGTTAGAAACCACGCTTTACAATCGTTCTCTTGAAGCGAACAGGAAATATTCAGCGCGCTCATCGTTTTTACGGAGTCGAGAGACTAACTTTACAAAAAGGGCGTCCGGAAAGCGAATTGCACGCGATCTGTCGGACCGGTATCTGAGATATAGCCTGACCCGGCAAATATTGAGCAATTCCAGCGCATAGATGGCATTTCGCTCTTTATGGCACACTTCGTGCAAAGCAGAGTAGTTGTGATTGTTCCGAACCCGCTCAGTGGATGGTGCTGCCGCTCTCGAAGCTGATTTACGTTCGGTGTCGTCTTAAGGCCGGGGCAGCGATTCCGGCACGTTGTAACCCGCATTTGGGCGGGTGAAGTACTAAGGAGGAGTAGTGGGAACGTCAACGGGTAAAGTAAAGTGGTTCAATGATGCCAAAGGATACGGATTCATTGAAGCGGAAGATGGAGTGGACGTCTTCGTTCACTATTCGGTCATCACGATGACCGGATTCAAGTCGTTGCGAGAAGGGCAGGCCGTCGTCTATGATTCCATTGAAACGGACAAAGGACGCCAGGCCGCCAATGTATCCCTGCCGACAAACTAACCCCGCCCGCAATCAACGATTGCACGCTTCAGCGTAGAGCACGACGACACAAATGAGAGGACGCTCCCTGTGCAGACCCACAGGCGAGACGTCCTCTCATTTTGTTTGGGTTATGAGATGTGCCTCAGTCCACGAAGTTGAACTCGTTGGTCATCAGCAGAGTCTGCGCGTACTCTTCCCAGGGCGACAGGCCCGCAGGGGCGGCAGCCTTCGCGGTCGAGATCAACGTGGTCTGGGACGGCTTGATCTCCGCAATCGCCTTGAGGAAGTTCAGACCGGCGGAGGTCTCATCCGGGGACGGCAGACGCTGATAGAGCAGGCGGTAGAGGATGCGGATGCGCTGCGGATCGTCTTTGGCTGCCGTCACCTCCGGGCGCTTCAAAAGCGCCTTCGCCTCTTCGACGACGAACGGGCTGTTCATCATGTAGAGCGCCTGCTGCGGCACCGTCGTATGATATCGCTGCGCACTGCTGGCATCCGGGCTGGCAAAGTCGAACGACCGGTAGAAGTTCTGCAGATTGGCGCGATCGATATAGCCGTAGACCGTGCGGCGCTTGGTGTAGGGCGCGGTGGTCAGTTCCACCGCCGGGCCGCCGATCTTCGTGTCCATATCTCCGGCGACCGCCAGCAGCGAGTCGCGCATCGCTTCCAGATCGAGGCGCTGACGGTTCTGGTGCGAGAGCAGGAGATTCTCGGGATCGACCAGGCCCTTATGCGCGTCCCCTTCGCTGCTCTGCATCCAGGCGGCGGAGAGCAGCAGCATCCGATGCAGGTGCTTGATCGACCATCCGCAGGCGTATTTGTCACCCACGCCCTCCGGAGCGACGAATTCCGACGCCAGCCAGTCCAGTAGTTCCGGGTGCGTGGGATTGTCCCCCCGCATTCCAAAGTCGCTGGGAGTGCGCACGATTCCGTAGCCGAAGTGTCCCAGCCAGACGCGGTTGACCAGCACGCGTGCCGTCAGCGGGTTCGTCGGGCTGGCGATATTCTCCGCGAGTTCCAGGCGGCCGCTGCCCTGGGTAAACGGCTTCCTGTCCGGCCCGGAGAGGATCTGAAGGAAGCGGCGCGGCACATTATCGCCGTGGTTGCCGGGATTGCCGCGAATAAAGACGTAGGGATCGTAGGGCTTGTCCGAGTCCAGTAGCGCCATCCCCTTCTCTGGGGTCGGCGGCATCGTCTTATTCAGGTCCGCGATCTTCGCGGTGAGATCTTTGATCGTCGTCTGCGCGGCAGGCTCGAACACCGGCAGGAGTTTGGCGTACTGCTTGCCATCCGGCTGCGTGCCCGTCCGGAAGCCCTGAAGCACCTTCGCGATCTCTTCCGTCACCGCAGGCGGCATCTGGGCCGCCTTTTTGCGCAGGACCTCGATCTGCGCCAGCTTCGTGTCGTCGATCTGCTTCTGCGCGGCGACGACCAGAGCGTTCTGCTTCTCGTACGGCTCCGACACCGATTTCGGCGAGATGACCACCGGTGGGTTGGGTTCGTAGGAGCTGGCGAAAACGCCATAGAGCGAGTAGTAGTCTTTATTGGGGATAGGATCGAACTTGTGGTTATGGCACTTCGCGCAGGCGACGGTCAGCCCCATCAGACCGCGCGTGGTGACATCGATGCGATCGTCGATGATCGCGGTCTGGTCGTTCAGGAAGCGCCGCCCAAGCGTGAGATAGCCCATGGCTGCCAGGCTGCTGCGATCGTCGCCCTGCTGCATCTTATCCGCTGCCAACTGTTCTTTGACGAAGCGATCGTAGGGCAGGTCGTTGTTGAACGATTTGATCACATAGTCGCGGTAGGTGTACGCGTAGTGATACTCTTTATCCTCTGTAAAGACATAGCCCTTGTTGTCGGCATACCGCGCGACATCCAGCCAGTGGCGTCCCCAGCGTTCGCCGTAGCGGGGATCGGCGAGCAGTCTATCGACGACTTTGGCCCAGGCGTCCGGCGCGGTGTCGCTTACAAAGGCATCCACCTCGGCCGGCGTCGGCGGCACGCCGAGCAGATCGAGGTTCGCGCGGCGTATCAGCGTTCTGCGATCGGCATAGGGTGCGGGCTTCAGACCTTTCGCTTCCAGCTTTGCCAGAATGAAACGGTCGATGGGCGTCTTGCACCAGGCGGCGTTCTTGACGGTGGGCAGAGGGGACTTCTTGAAGGGTTTGAACGACCAGTGATTCGCCTGCTCCGGCGAGGGCACGTACTCCCCATTGGCAGCGGCAGCGATCGGCACAACGGCTCCTGGCCAGTGCGCTCCCCGCTTGATCCACTCCGTGAGGGCCGCGATCTCCTCCGGCTTCAGTTTACCGCTGGGGGGCATTTTCAGATTGCCATCGTAGTGCACGGCTTTGATCAGGTTGCTCTTCTCGGGTGCGCCCGGCACCACGACCGCCATCCCGCTGCCTCCGCCACGGCTGATGGCCTCCAGCGAGTCGAGACGCAGTCCTCCCTGCTGGGCGGTCTTGCCGTGGCAACTAAAGCACTTTTCAAACAGGACAGGACGTACTTTGGTTTCGAAAAATTCCGTATCCTGCGCCGAGGTAACCGCGGGTTTCGGCGGCGCGCCGTTGGTCTGCTGCCCGCCGGCGGCCAACACCATTCCGGCAAACAGCGCCGCTACGCCTCCGCTGAATATCCACCCGGCTGCAAATTTTCCTGTCCGTCTCATCTCTGTTTGGTTCTCCTGCTCGCTGTCGTGCTCCATTGCCGACACAAAATCTCTCACCTCTATTATGATAGCATGAAGATGCGTTTGTTGCACGAAAAAGCCCCGCCCCCTCTTCACTGGGAAGAAGGAGGCGGGGCTTACAGTTCACACTCTTGCGCAGGAGTGGAGACTAGTTCCCGAAGGACAATGCCTGGTCCATGTCGATGATCCCCGTACCGAGCAGACCCGTATAGGGCAGGTTCAGCAGGTCCACCGAGTCGGCCTGGTTCTTGATCCGAGCGCGGACTTTCGTTGCGGTCCAGTTCGGCTTGGCGGAGATGATCAGCGCCGCTTCGGCTGTAACCAGCGGAGCGGAGAACGAGGTTCCCGACCAGGCTGCGTAGCCGCCGTTCCAGAAGGTGCTGGGAAGTCCGACGCCGGGAGCGACGACGTCCACCCAGGTGCCGTAGTTGGAGAAGCTCGCTTTTACGTTGTTGGCGTCGAGCGAACCGACGGCGATGGTGATGTTGTCTCCGGCAGGAAACTGCTTGTTGAACGTGTTGTTGTTACCGGCGGCGGTGACCACGATGACACCGGCAGCCCAGGCGTCCTTGATGGTGTTGCGCAGCAACGCAGAGTTTTTCGGGGTGCCGACGGACATGTTAATGACCTTGGCGCCCTTGGAGACGGCATAGCGAATTCCCTGCACGATGCTCCACAGGTCTCCGGAACCGTCGCTGTCGAGAACCTTGACCGGCAGGATCGTCGCGCCCTGCGCATAGCGGTTAATCAATCCGGCGACCATAGTGCCGTGACCGGCGTCTTCGTCCGCAACGCCGTTGCCGTTGCTGTCGATGCCGGAAGGACTGTCATCCGTATTGCTGTTGCCGTTGACGAAGTTCCAGCCCGTGGTGACATGCGGCGCCAGCAGCCGGTTGCGGGTCGAGACGCCAGTATCCAGAACGGCAACCAGAACTCCCGCCCCATTATACTGTTTCGCCGTCGCTCCGTAATGAAGGAGCGAGGAGGTCGACTGGGTCATATAGGCGAATAGTCCAGGGTTGCGATCGGCATTGAAGATGAACTGATCGGCATTGAAGATGAACTGATCGGCATTGAAGATGAACTGGTCCGCGTTGAAGATGAACTGGGCTGTACGCTCGATATCGGCGTCGGCGTTGAAGATAAACTGAGATGTCTGCGTTGTTTGCCCCGTTTGCGGGTCGGTACCATCCGCGCCGAAGATGAACTGGCTATTCGGCGCCTGATTGGGTTCGGCGGAGATGACGCGAGCCGTATCCGCGCTCATGGTGTTTGCGAGCGCGACATCGTCCACATTGGACGCCGTTCCGAGACAGTAGGTGTTGTTGGAGGATGACGACAGAGTCGTGGTGTTGTAGGCGGCATTGAAAGCGGTGATGTTCACACCCGGTTGCAGTTGGACAAGGACCACATTCGGAACGTAGCCATCTGCGAAAGAGGCCACGGCACATACGAACAGCAGAGTCAGAATCAGCACCAGAGAGAGAATTCGAGTTTTCAAGACGGTCTCCTTATCTCCTCTTCAGAGGAGAAATATTTCCTGCGCAAAGTGAACTTGAACTTTAGCACCAGCTGAGATAGCTGGCCGGCACGTTGGCCGGACAGGAAGGACAGGGGCGACATTTAATTCCGCCTCCTGGTTAGCGAGCACCTATCAGGGCAAATGCTGCCCAATAATAGGGGTGAGGAAAGAGTGTGCGCACCGCTTGCTGCGCTTCGCGCAGCGCGGTGGCCCGTGACGCACCGTGCGCCATGCGGGAGTAACACTCTACCATCAGTTGAGCCGTTGCTTCGTCATGGGCCGCCCAGAGGCTGACCATGACGGCGCGTGCACCGGAACTCAAGAAACCACGCGCGAGCCCTAGCAGTTCGTCGCCCGGAACAACCGCACTCATTCCGGTTCGACACGCAGAGAGCGTTGCCAGGGAACATTCGAGTCGCCGATGGTACAGGTCATGTGCGATCAACCAGCCGTCGGACATTTTAAGGCCTGAAAAGAGCGGATTATCCTTGCGGAAATTCGCGTGAGTGGCAAAGTGGAGGTACCGGTAGGAACCGTCCATCGGCACATTGTTGAGAATAGCCCGCTCGCCTTCGAATACGTCTACCGCGGGCAAAAGGTTACCGAGAGCCGCAACCTCTTCCTGAACGTGTGCGATATCAGGATCACTATACCCGAAAACAAGCGAACAGTCACCTTTTGGTTCCGGACGTTGCCGACAGAACTGCCATACCGCCGCACTGGGCGCATACGCGACCTCCCAGCGGTCCAGAACGTAGCCTTCCTCAGAACGAAGTGCATGAAACGGAATACTGTGCAACATTCCGTGTGGAATGATCGTCAATCGCGAGGACGAGAGGGTCTTCTCGAGCGGTTCCAGGAGGAGTTCGTAGAGAGAGACGAGCAGGCTGTCCGTCGCGGCCGCAATCTGTTCCGTGAAGCCCGCTTCCATCACGATCGGGCCGAATTTGTTCCATTGATAGCGTAGACGCTGCGCCAGGGCCTCCACTTCCGCTCGCGATGCCAGGCATCGAAACGTCCGAAAAGAATGGCGACTTACTACGAATGCAAGGACTTCGTCACGGATAGTCACGTACTCTACAATATGTTCGTCGTTCGTTAACAGCTTTTGGATGTCTCGAATTCGAACTTCATCCCTATTTTTTGGATGTTCGGTTCCATCCCCCATATATTGCAGTTCACGATGGGTCTGGAGATAGGCGGTCTCCAGTTCATGGATGCGCTCAGAAGGGATCGCTTCCGCGTGCAGCAGGCGCGTGTCCCCGGTATCCTGTTCCAGGCGCGTATAGTCCCAGTTCAACTGGCTCCGTAACTCTTCCAGCCGTTCCACAAGCGCCTTTTGAGCGCCGGTGGGGTCCGCATTGTCGTGGGAGATGGACGCCAATCGCTCCATCAGCGTTCGCGACTTGGAACGTTCCACCAGTTCAAAACACTCTTGAATGGCCGCAGGCGTGCCCCGATCGAGCAGCAGCGCCAGCAGCTCTTCGTAGAGGCGCATCTTGTCATGAAGAAAGGCCACCCGGAAATCGTCGCCATAGAGCAGCAGACGGACACGCTCGACAGCTTCCACAGCACGTCGGTAGTACTTCAGGCCGAGCCGACGGCGATTTCCATTGACATAGGCGCGCGCCAGCGCGGTCTCTACCCTCCACTGAAGCGCAATCAAGGAGCCTTTCTCGGCTTCTCGGGAGAGATAGCGCAGGGTACGGATCGGACTGTCGCCACGATCTACGCGCATCTCGGCCAGATGCAGGCGCGCCTGCAAAACTCCCATTTTGACGCCCTGTTTGCGAAAGGTACGTAAGGCTGCCATCGTCTCCCGCTGTTGACGATCGGCCTCTTCCGCGTTCGGACGGGCATGCATCTTCAAATTCTCACGACGCCACCACTCTGCCCGCTGCAGACGAGCCCGGGCTACTCCGATCCGATTGCCTTCCTTGCGAAATCCCTTTTCCGCGCGTTCCAGAGCCTGCATGGCTTCCGTATGGCACCCTTCCGAGGCCAAAGCCAGCGAGAGGCCCATCTGACTGCGGGACGCTTCACCGATCATCTTCAACTGCTGAAAGGTTGGAATGACCCGTTCAAACGTCTCTCGTGCTTCCGGCGCCAGGTTCAGCTCCAGATAGACGTCCGCCGTCTCCCGGTCACACTGTGCGACCTCTTGTGGGAGCGCCAACTCAACCAGACGATATCGCGCGCGCGTATAAGACTGCAGCGCTTCGGTGTAGCGACCGCCCATAAACTGGTGAAAACCGATATTGCTGTCCAGAAACGCGATCGTCCGGTCGGTGTCGGTGCCGGTCAGAGCCACACGGGCGGCCTGATACATCTCCAGAGCCTCGGGCAGATGATTCAGGTGGGTCAGGACGTTTGCAATATTCATCTGCAGACGTGCAGAAGCGACGCGGTTTCCCAGAGATTCGAAGTAGAACAGCGCCTTTCGCCAGCAGCCCCCCGCGAGAGCATAAGACTCTTGCCGGAAGTGGATGTTGCCGACATTCCACATCAATCGGGCGGCGTCTTCTGGAGAGTCAAGCGATTCCAACTGTTTTTCGAGCGCTGCGGCGAGGGCGAACGCCTCCTCGTACCCGCCCGCGCTGGCCAATGCGGCGACCTTAGCGATAGGAATCTGCGCGGCGAGCAACGCATCACCGGCGGCCGTGGCGGCTTCCACAGCGGCATCAAAGCGTTCGATTGCCTCTGTCCAGCGTCCCTGCTCTCGTAAAGCAACTCCGTAGGCGCGCAAAGCCAGCGCCCTGGGGCGAGGGGTGCCGAGAGCGACGGCGAGTTGAATAGTGATCTCTGCTAGTTTTAAGGCTTCTAAAGGATTGTCCGTCGCAAAATTACGTGTTGCATCCGCCAAACTCTCTACATCCATCTCCGTGATCTGATCAGAAAGCAAGGCAATATGAGAGGTGAGTTGTTCGACAGGCAGCTCTTTCAATTTTTGCAAGACGGAGTCGTTCAGCATAGAGCCTTGTCTCTCGATTTCTTGATAAATTGCTACAGACAGTTAAACGGCTTATGGGACTATCCCCTGCACGAGTCAGGAGAAGTCCCAGTAAGCGTCTACATACGAATCCAATTGTGTTGATGGACCGTCAATTCACCTCATAGTTGAATGGCAGGTAACGTGATTTCGCGAGTGCGCTCCTGAAGGAGCAGATCGTACTCACCGGCGCGGAGTCCGCCAAGGTGAAATTCGCCCAGGATGTCGGCATCGGTACGAACGACCTTGCCTGTCCCGGATGCCAAAACCTTCCAGAGGTAGTCCTGGCTCTCCAGCGAGAGCACCTGTCCAGCAATACTCCAGTCCGATCCGGCCCGCTCACAGAGCAGATCGATCCGGGTATCCGGCGCTTCGAACAGGAGCTTGAACGAGGCGTGATCGCCGTCGCGAACGCCCGCCAGTTCCGGCTGAGTCCGGCTGTCGAATCGAAGGATCGCCACAACCGGCCGGCGCACAGGCTGAACAACCTCGCGGGCCGCAAAGAGAGCGGAGGCGCGCTCCAGCACCGGTTGCGGTGTGGAAACGGTCGTGTCGGCCTGCATGACATTCAGCATCTTCTGCCAGTAGTTCAGATTCTCCTCGCACTCGGAGCACCCTGTCGCAAGATGGGCCTGGACACAGCGTTCCGTCGCCGTGCCACCACGCTGCTCGAGGTAGTCCAGCAGCATCTCATCTGCAATATGTTCTCGAATTCGCATTCTATCTTCTCCCTGAAATCGTGGAGCGTGCAGGTTGATCATGGGGATACGATCCGCCGAGATCGCTCATAAAAATTTACCGCTATGTATATAAGTGCCGAGATGGCCAAAAAATGCATCCCCCGGAGACTTATTTTTCAAAAAAGGTCCCGCCACACATCATGAATACGCCTAAATAACGCATTAAATACATCTTTAAGGAGTGATAAATTGCCCCGTGGGAATCGTGAGTCGAAACCCACGGGGAGGCAACTCGACGGGCGAATCGGCCAGGCGAGCATTTTGGAGGAAAGGCGCAACAGGACCCGACAGACGGGAGCGTAAGGTTTAAAAACCATGTCGGTGCAGGATCTTGCGCAGTGTGCTGAGACAACGGGCCCGCTTGGGTCCTACCGCCCCCTCGGCAATGTCGAACTGCCGTGCAATCTCCGCATAGGTCGGTTTGGGATCGGACTGATAGAGCAGAGTCAGCAACTGCCGACAACTCTCGCCCAACTCTTCCATCGCGTTTCGAATCGTCTGCTCTTCTTCGAGAGCCAACAGGGACTCCAGAGGCATAGGGTCGGCGGAAGGGCTCTTGTCGATCGGCGTCGATCCATCCTCCGCCTCGATTTCGGTGAAACTGGGAGTACGACGCCTCTCCTTCAGCACACGCAGACACTCCCAACGTGTCGTCGTCGTCAGCCAGCCGGCCAAATTATAGTCGCCGGTCAACTTTTCCAGATTGTTCATCAACAACAGACAGACATCTTGAAAGATGTCGGCGCTGTCTTCCTTAGAGAGACCTGCGCGCAACGGAATATTGTAGATGAGACGTTCATAACGCAGGATCAGTCTGTCCCAGGCCTGCCTATCTCCGTTGAGACAGGACTGAATCAGGGACTTATCCGATGGGTTTAACACATTTTTATCCTATATTGGGGTACTGCGGGACACATGGAACTCTGAGACGAGCCCATCGACGAAACTTATGTATAGCTTACCCGGTAATTCTTCCGGATATGCTCAGCGCTCTGGAACCTCTTGTGTTGGAGTCTGCCCGTAGGGTACACTACCAGGAGCGAGGTCTCAACAATCGCATTTATGTGCGCTTCTGGTTTTACTGCCCTCGCACAGCGAACACAATACCTGTGTGCAGTTGATCCACGCTCTTAATTGCCACAAACATCACGCAGTAAAATGCTCTGTGTTTGAAGGCGGTCAATAACTGAAAAGGACGGTATTCGACTGTGGAATCGAAGGAAAAAAGACGCAAATATATCGGCGTAGGCGGGGACGATGTCCCTTCCCTCGGCGTTCTGGAAGGGGATATACTGCGTCTGCTGTGGGATGCGGGCGAGCCGCAATCCTCCGTGCAGGTATACGAGGCGATGCACTTTTCACGTCGCGCAGAGAAGCGCGAAATGCAGTCGCCCTCGACCATCGCCGTCACGCTGAGTCGGATGGTGGAAAAAGGCCTGCTGACCGTCGAACGCAGGCCCAAAGGCGGCAAAGGCTACTATGGACCGACCAAATCGCGCGCGGAAGTGGTCGCCGGCGTCATGGACGATGTGGCGCGCCGCCTGACCGGCCAGTCCGTCGGATTCGTACTGTCGCAGTTGAAGACGGACATCGCCCCTCAAGAGAACTCCGGCCTGGAAGGTCTCGTCAAGGAGCTGCTGCGCCGCCAGGTGGAAGACAATACCTTCGTCTCCTATGAGATGGAATCCTATTGATCCCCCGGTGACGGTTCACCAAACGCTGGTCCGCTATTTCCCGGCCCGGACAGGTCTATCGAGAGGCCGGTCCGGGCGCCTTGCATTCTGGAATATCCGCGCAGCCCGCATCACTTGCAGCAGGTCTTCTCGGTGGCATCCGTTTTATCACTGGAGAGTTTGAACTCGCCGAGATTGGCGTTCACCCCGTCGTAGTGCAGCGCATTGCCGAGACTGTCGGTGTAGTCGAAGCGTGTGGTCTTGGCTTTGATAAAACGATGCACCGGCCAGGTCGTGTTGTTCTCCACGATAATCGGGTTCTTGCGGTCACGCCCCATCAATATATTCGCAGCGATCGAGGCGGTATCGCCAAACCCGAACTTGAAATGCTGCGGGTCGCTCTCCGCGACGATCTTCGTCCAGGTAAAGGTTCGCTTGCCGGACGACGCTCCGCCCTTCCCGAAGACGGCCAGCGCCAGCTTTTCCAGCGCCGCGCGTTGGGCGGGCGTGGCACGGGCATCGAGATATCCCATCGCGCCTTTGTCGGCCTCCCCGCCCCCGAATACCAGTCCGTCCAGCGTCACGCCCTCGTAACGCGCCGTTTTCAGCCGATAGGCATAGACCGTGTGGCAGAAGTCGTTGGACGGTCCCTGACCAAAATTGCAGGGGCACGGCACGCTGCACGAACACACCTCCAGCAGAGTGCCGGTCGCCTGCCAGCCGGTCGCAGCCGCTTTCGGCGTCTGCGTTCCGGCCTGCGGCCCGCAGAGCAGTGCCCATCCTGCCAGCAATACGCTTCCAAATCGGTGCATTCTGTGCTCCTTCTCCCGAAAGGCAAACGCTGTCGTTTAGTATAACGCTCCCGTTCGCCTCTGTCAATCCGGAAAGCAGCCGGGCAGGAATTGCAGGTATTTTCGAATCCCACGCAGGAACCGCGTTCTCATTGGCGAAATAGTAGAGGCAAGAGATCGTTTCGGTGTCTTCGGCGCGGGAAGGAGAGAGGCGCCCTATGACGATGCCTCACAAAATCTGTCCGCAATGCGGCCAACCGGCGGTACTGGCGATGATGCAGTGTCAACGCTGCGGCTTCGTCTACGGTTCCGGCACGTCTGCCTCCCCGCCCGGATGCCCGCCATCGCCGCATTCCAGGGAGATACCGCGCGCCCAACGGCCTGGGCTGCTGCAACCCCGTCGTAGAGGGCCGTTGGCGTTGTTGGTCATCCTGGGCCTCGGCGTAGTCGTTCTGGGAGCGGTGGCCCTCTCCTGGAGGCTTAACGTTCTCACGCGTGGACTTTCGGAGGGTTTAGGAGGTTCCGGCCTCAACTCCGCCCCGATCGATGCGGAGGCGCCGCCCAGCAAACTTTCGCTCTTTGTCGAAAGCGACAGCCGGGAGGAGATGCCGGTCCTGACATGGCGCAACTTTACGTTCAGCCCCATGTCTATCACGCTGCGCGACCGATATGGCCATGTCTACCGCAGTTCCAACGAGCATGGCGGGGTCGCTACGCTGCAAGTGCCTGCCGGAGACTACTCGGTATCGCTCGACAGCAGCAATCCGCGGATCCACCCCAACTGGGGGGACGGTACCTTTCGCAAGTTCAAAGCCTATCGTGCGAATATCGTACTGCAGCACACGCACGAGCGTATTCACCTGGGAGACTAACGCACTCCCCAATCTTATAGGACGGTGGCATGAAGAGATTTTTCGGAATCGTGATCGCGCTCTGTGCGCTGGTCTGCGGAGTCGCAGGCCAGGCGACGGCACAGAAGGGGTTCGTAAAACTGTTCGACGGCAAAACGCTGACCGGCTGGAAACTGGTCCACGGCTTTGGGCCGGGCTATGTGCCGACAGACGGCATTCTGGTATGCCCTGCCGACGGCGGCGGCAACCTGTTCACGGAGAGAGAGTACTCAGACTTCGTGTTCAAGTTCGATTTCCGCCTGGAGCATGCCTCGAATAACGGCGTCGGTCTCCGCGCTCCTTTTGAAGGCGATTCCGCCTACATGGGCATGGAGTCCCAGATACTCGACGACGACGATCCGATGTACGCCCACCTGGAGCCGGGACAGTACCATAGCAGCGTCTACAAGGTCCTTCCCGCCAAACGCGGCTCGCTGAAGCCGGTCGGCCAGTGGAACCATGAGGAGATCTCGGCGATCGGGCGACACATCAAGATCGTCGTCAACGGCACGGTCACCGTCGACGCCAGCCTCAACGATGTCACCAATCCGGAGACCCTGGCACAGCACCCCGGTATGCTGCGCGCCACCGGCCATGTCGGCTTTCTCGGCCATGGCCCCAGCGCCTGCGCGTTCCGCGAGATCTACATCAAAGACCTGTCGAAGCCGGAAGCAGAGAACAAGGCGCCGGACGGCTTCAAGCCGCTCTTCGACGGCAAAGATCTGAAGGGCTGGAAGGGGCTGGTCGGCAACCCCGTCACACGCGCCAAAATGACCCCCGAACAACTGGCCGAAGCGCAGAAGAAAGCGGATGCCGCCGCCTTCGAGCACTGGAAAGTCGTCAACGGAGTCATCACCTACGACGGCAAGAACGATAACCTCTGCACCACGAAAGACTACGCGGATTTCGAGATGCTGGTGGACTGGAAGATCACCCCGAGTGGAGACAGCGGAATCTACCTGCGCGGCAGCCCTCAGGTGCAGATCTGGGACCCCGAGCATCACCCGAACCGCAATGCCCAGGAGATGGGCGAAGGCTCCGGCGGCCTCTACAACAACGAGAAGAACACCACGCACCCCAGCCACCGCGCCGACAAACCGGTCGGTGAGTGGAACCGCTTCCGCATCCTCATGGTCGGCGACCGTGTGACGGTCTACCTGAACAACGAACTGGTGGTTCAGAGCGTGCCGATGGAGAACTACTGGGAGCGCGGCAAACCGATGTATCCGGTCGGGCAGATCGAACTCCAGCACCACACCACGCCGCTTGAGTTCAAAAACATCTACGTCCGCGAGCTTCCCAGGAAATAGTCTCGCCTGATTGCAGGGGCCACGAAGGAGTCGACCATGCGTATTGGAATGTTCCTTCCTCCTGTCTGCTGGATGGCGCTGCTGGGGTTCGTCGCCATGGCGATTCCGACAGCGGCACAGCAGACGGTGATTCCGGTCTGGCCGGGGGTGGCTCCTGGGTCGGAGAACTGGACGCAGAAGGAGGTCGAGTACCTCAACGGCACGCAGAAGATGGTCCGGAATGTGGTCACTCCCACCCTGACCCTCTATCTTCCGGAGCGCGCTAAAGCCAACGGCACGGCAGTCGTGATCTGTCCCGGAGGAGGATTTCACTTCCACTCCTGGGACAGTGAGGGCGTCGAGGTCGCGAAATGGCTCCAGGCGCGTGGGGTCGCCGCCTTCGTGCTCAAGTACCGTCTCATCGATACCGGCGCGACGCAGCCGGAGTTTCAGCGGCATCTCGACATCCTGTTCGGTCGGAAATCCGCGGATGGGAAAGAGGTCGTTCAGACTCCAGCGGAAGAGGCCGAGCGCAAGGCCATCCCTGCTCTCGCCGCCGCAGACGGCAAGCAGGCGATGAAGGTGGTCCGGCAGCGGGCCGCCGAATGGGGCATTGCGCCGGATCGTATCGGCATTCTGGGCTTCTCCGCGGGTGGGGCCGTCACGATGGGCGTCGTGATGAACTACGATGCCGACAGTCGCCCGGCCTTCGCCGCGCCGATCTATGGCGGCGATACCGGGGGCAAACCGGTTCCCGCCGACGCCCCTCCCCTCTTCATCCTGGTCGCCAACGACGATGTCGGGGCTTCGCTGGGCAGTCTCCGACTCTGCTCGGAGTGGAAGACCGCCAACAAGTCCGCGGAACTGCACATCTACTCCAAAGGCGGTCACGGGTTCGGCATGAACAAACGCGGCCTGCCCGTAGACACCTGGATCGAACGCTTCCGCGACTGGCTGGATGTGCAGGGTCTGATGAAGTCCCGGTAGACGAGGAATCAAAATGGCAACAACAGGCAAGGTCGTGTTGTTTTTGGTGGATGGGATGCGCCCGGATGCGATGATGCAGGCGGAGGCGCCCTTTCTGCATGGGCTGGTCGAGCGGGGCGCTTCGACGCTGGAGTGCAAAACCGTGGTTCCCAGTTCCACCCTGCCCTGTCACACCTCACTGTTTCTCGGCGTAGAGCCGACACGACATGGGATCGTCACCAACACCTGGTCACCGCCGGTGCGCCCGATTCCCGGCCTGATCGAAACCCTGCAGCAAGGCGGCAAAAAGAGCGTCTTCTGCTACAACTGGGAGCCGCTTCGGGATCTCGCCAGACCGGAGGCACTGCACGCCGCGTTCTTTCTCAATAACTTCGAGGTTCCGGAGGGCGCCGGGGACGTGGCGCTGGCGCACCTTGTCGCGCCCTGGCTGGGCAGCGCCACCTCCGAATGGGACTTTGCCTTCGTCTACCTGGGTTTCACAGACACGGCAGGGCACCAATCCGGCTGGATGTCCGAGCCGTATCTGCGCGCGATTGGGGTCGCAGACCGCTGTATCGCCCATATCTGCGCACATCTGCCGTCCGACTGCCACATCCTGGTTACCGCCGATCATGGCGGCCACGACAAAACTCACGGTACGGATCGGCACGATGACGTTACCACCCCTCTGGTGATCTCCGGTCCCTCGGTCCCTGCCGGGCACACCATCACACGGCCCGCCAGGATCACCGACATCGCCCCCACCATCACGGCCCTATTCGACATCCCTGTCCCCGCTGCCTGGATCGGCGCTCCCGTCACCTTCTCCGATCTGTAACCACCGGCGATCCTTCGGCAACTTTTTTCCCGCCTCCTGCGTCCATCAACTGCTTGCCGGGCAATAACGCCGGTCACGGGCTGAAACCGGCCGTGAAATGTTGTCTCCATCAGAAAGGTCTCTGCCATGCCTCCCCATCCCCAAGTCTTCAGCGCACTCTGGTGGCATCAACTATTGCTGCCGGATCTCTCCTGGACAGAGAAACTTCTTCGTCCCATCATGATCTATGTAGCGCTGATGGCGATCTTTCGTGTCGCGTCCAAGCGCGAACTGGCGCAGGCGACGATGTTCGACTTCCTGATCATTCTCCTCATCTCCAACGTCGTGCAGAACGCGATCATCGGCAACGACAACAGCGTTCTGGGCGCTATCGCCGGCGCAATCACCCTGGTGGTGCTGGCCGGCACGCTCAATCGTCTGACCGCGCGCAGTAAGGGGGCGCGCAAGGCCCTGGAAGGCTCCCCGGTCCTGTTGGTCCGGGACGGCAAGATCGATGACGCGACGATGCAGGCGCAGTCGGTCTCGCGCAACGATCTGCTCTCGGCCATCCGCAAGCAGGGGATCATCCGTCTCTGCGATGTCGGCTATGCGATCCTGGAGCTTGATGGGCAGATCAGTGTGATCAAGGATAGCGACGCCGAGGGAGCGGCAGACTGCCTGCCCGAGAACATTGCAGGCGCAGGCAGCGTCGAGACCAACGACCCTCTGGCGCAGGGTCAATAGATTCAAAAGATCGCGTAGCCGCCAGGACCGAGCAGGGCGTCGAGGAGTTTAAGCAGTCCCCCCATGAGCAGATCTCCCAGGATCAGGCCGAGGGCGACGCCGCGCATCAGGCGGAAGCCTCGACTGCCTCCAAACCGCAGAATGAGCGTCTTGAAGAACCAGCCCAGAAAGATCGAAAACAGCATCTTGTTGGCATAACCGACCTGAAGCGTTCCGGTCAGTGCGTAGCCCAACGGATGGAGGGGCCAACCCGGAAAGCGCAGACGTGCAAAGGAGAGCGCCAGGGTGACGCCCATACCGACCAGCAGGCCGAAATACGAGCCGGACGTGGGCCGGATGGGAGTGAGCAGGCGGGACGTGAGTTGACCAACGGCGGTCGTGGGAACGACATTGGCGGTCATCATCAGCCCATCACTGTTGGGGGAGAGCGACAGCGCGCCGTGTCGATAGAACTGCGTGAGGGCGGCAGGCGTCCCCACGGCGAGGGCCAGGATCACCGCAGCCAGCAGCAAGAGATAGAACGTCCCCTGGGGAAAGCCGGTGGAGTCGCGGATTTTGCCGGTCTGAAACAGGGCCGGAGCGAGCATCTGGCGCGTATCCCGCAGGTGCTGGACATGAACCGTCAGGCGTGTCAGGGCGACAGGCGAGAGCGCTCCGGTGCCCGTCAGCGACAGTATCAGTTTGTCCGGGAGGATCGGCGCGAGGATCCAGGTGACGCCCCCCTCCGCCATCAGGCGACTCAGCACCAACGCCACCGCAAAATAGAATCCGAAGAACAGCGCGCTGAACCAGAGCGGCAGACCTGTCGCCACACACCAGGCCAATACGCCCCCGATTCCGACCAGAAATCCACCCAGAAAGACGCGGCTTGTGCGTTCCTCTTTCTGTACTCCATCCGGTTGTCCTTTTGGAAAGGCGATGCGGCGCAGATGTCCTCGCGCATTCCAGACGAGCAGCAGCGCCAGCACAAGAAACGCGCCTGCGGACTGCTCTTCGATATAGGGCGGCATCGCCCGCACACCGCCGGTCGCGCCATCGTTCCAGCCGGCCATGGCGGTCATCAACTGCTCGGCTTTGTTCAGCACCAGAAAGAACCAGACGCTGAACGTCACGTCGGTCGGAGCTAGAAACGTCAGCCCGATCAGGAGTGGGTAGAGGTTCACATAGAGCGGGCGCAGGCTGGTCCAAGGCGGATCGTTGACGAAGGTCGAAACGTCGTTAAAGAACGGCACGCACGGAATGTCGGGCAGATAGGCATGGGCGACGCCGAAGCCGTGCAGCAGCAGCGGGACAGCCATCCCGAACGCGATCATTCGCCGCATCGGTCGCCCCTCCGCATCGGTCGAAGCGGGCCGTAACGCCTCCAGCGGCAGGGCGACCAGGGGAAATGCGAGGCGCTCATTCTGCACCCAGACGCGCTCGAACAGGGCGCAGAGGCAGACGTTCGCCACCAGAAACGGCAGCAGAAACAGGCTCCAGGTCGCCAGCGGCCTCAGCCAGAACTGCCACGGCACCGCGACCCCATAGCCCTCAAAGAAATGGCTGATCGCCCCTCTGTCCTGCACCGCCAGCCAGTCCGGAACATTCTGCCCCAGCGCCGTCGTCACCGCCGCGCCCCGCGCAAAGTAGGGCGCGCCGACCAGCGACGTCAGCAGCGGATGCAGCATTCCCCGTCCCGCCACCATATTCGCCGCCATCCAGACCGCCAGGACCACCAGCAGTTCCGGGCGCGTCAATAGCGCCTCCCGCCTCAATCCCCGCGCCAAGAGCGCATTGACCCCGAAAAGCAGCCCCCACTCCAGACACGCCGCCAGCGGTGGAAACGGCCCCGCAACCATCGTCCCTCCGACCACCATATCGCTCCACTGCACAAACAGCGTCAGCGGCACGACGCCCAAGAGAGCGATCCAAACCACTCGCATTCTCGCTGCCGACGGCGACTGCGTAGAGGAGTTTTTCGAGGAGACTTCAGGTAGAGACATTTCGCGCCCAAGTTCTGCACCGGCGTGTCAATCTCCTCTTACTGTCTGAACCACGATTTTCACTGCTCAGCATCCCCTCTTCTGCTCTGGTATAATAAGGTGATGACTACAGCAATCGAACCAACGCAGCGGGCCATTGAGTGGCCCGAATTTCATTTTCAGGTCACGGATCGGTCTGAGGAGTGCAGTATCTCGGCGCGATGTGGCGTTTTGACATTGCCACATGCGACCGTCGAGACGCCGGTCTTTATGCCGGTCGGCACGCAGGCGACGGTGAAGGCGATGACGCCGGGCGAGTTGCGAGAGATCGGGTTCGGGCTGATCCTGGGCAACACCTACCATCTGCATCTGAGGCCGGGGGAAGAGTTGATCGCACGTGCCGGCGGCCTGCACCGGTTCAGCGGATGGGACGGCGCGATGCTGACCGACAGCGGCGGGTTTCAGGTGTTCAGCCTGAGCGGTCTGCGGCGGATCGGATCGGACGGCGTGCAGTTTCAGTCCCATATCGATGGCTCGAAGCATGAGTTCACTCCGGAGAGCGTAATGCGGATCGAGCGCGACATCGGGGCCGACATCATCATGGCGTTCGATGAGTGCGCGCCCTACCCCTGCACCTATGAGTATGCCGTGGAGGCGATGGAGCGCACGCATCGGTGGGCGGAGCGTTGCAAGGCGGCTTATGAAGGTTTCGATCGTCGGGCTGCGGGAGGCTGGCAACAGGCGCTCTTCGGGATCGTGCAGGGGGGAGTCCATCGGGATCTGCGGGAGCAGAGCGCGAACTTTCTGGTGGGGCTGGATCTGCCGGGCTATGCGGTCGGCGGGTTGGCGGTCGGGGAAGCGCCGGAGCAAAGAAATGAATCGATTGCCTGGACGACGGCGCTCCTGCCGCTGGAGAAGCCTCGCTACCTGATGGGCGTGGGAACTCCGATCGACATCTTGGACGCGGTGGAGCGCGGCATCGACATGTTCGACTGTGTGCTTCCAACGCGCAACGCCCGCAATGCACAGGTCTTTACCTCGGCAGGCGTGCTGAACCTGCGGAACGCCAAGTTCGCGGAGGACTTCGGGCCGATCGATGCGGAGTGCAACTGTCCGGTCTGCGGGCGCCACACGCGCAGCTATATCAAGCATCTCTTCAAGGCGAATGAGATCCTCGGGCCGCGCCTCACGACTTACCATAACCTCTATTTCTATCATCGGCTGATGGCGGATATCCGCGCAGCCATTCGCGCTGGGAATTTCCGGGAGTTCCGAGACGAATTCACGCGGAGATACCGGCAGGAACCTGAAACCGTCGAAGGAGACGTATTAAAGAATGAGTGAGAATACCGAAGTCCTTGTGAAGGACCGCGTTGCTGCGGATCCGCTCAATGGCAAATCCAACGGCACGGCGCCTGCCGCCCCTTTGACTGCGGCCGATCCGATTCATGCCGAACAACAGGCGCATCCGCCGGTTGTATTGCGTGATGTGCGCTATAGTCCAAAAGTACGCGCCTATATCGAGAAGGCGAATGAGCAGATGCGTGAGATCGGCTATTCCGAACACGGCCTGCGCCACGCTGCGCTGGTCGCGGCGATCGCCCGTAATATCTGCCTGGGTCTGGATCACGATGCCCGCACCGCCGAACTCGCCGCCATCGCCGGATATCTGCACGACATCGGCAACTGCGTCCACCGCATCTACCATCCGCAGATCGGCGCGACCATGGCGTTTCAACTGTTGGATCAGATGGGGATGGAGGCGCATGAGATCGCCACGGTCATCGGCGCGATCGG